>Ga0335082_10008437_pt1 | contig 11194 bp, 9 predicted proteins | sample Lox_Sample_41_FD_206718 | JGI IMG/M metagenome (GOLD analysis project Ga0335082, IMG submission 206718) | Soil microbial communities from Loxahatchee National Wildlife Refuge, Florida, United States - Lox_Sample_4.1 | ecosystem: Environmental > Terrestrial > Soil > Wetlands | place: USA: Florida... | reverse complement strand
GCACAGCGCCAACGAGACTCACACCGTGATTCGTGGCGACTGGGTTTTCGAGCATGAGGGCAAACGCGAGCCGCTGGGTCCGGGAGGCTTTAACTACATTCCGGCACGAATGCCGCACCAGGCTTGGGCTTCGGACGACTCCCTCGTATTCATTACGGTGGATGCGGCCTGGGACGTCAACTTCGTGAGCGGCCCGCCTACCAAGGCCAATTTGGGGAAGACCCCTTGATCAGACTGCGCATCTGTGTGGTGGCGATGGTGTGCGGGTTGGCGCTGCCATCCCTTGCGCCAGCGGTGCCGAAGAGTGCTGCCAGCACGCACACAAAAAGCAACCAGCCGGATTCGTCATTCAACAAATGGAAGGCTGACCTGATCGAGGACCTCAAGACGAACTGGCTGCCGTTGGCCGGGCTGTTCTGGTTGAAACCAGGAGACAACACCTTCGGGAGTGCCGCCGATAACGCAATCGTTTTTCCTAAGGGGCCAGCGCATGCCGGCGTTTTCACTCTGCAAGGAGACGCGGTGACCGTCACCCTGACCAAGGACGCCCACGCAACCATCGCCGGCAAAGAGGTTAAAACCTCGGCACTGCAACCTGACACCTCCGGCAACCGCACGATCGTGGAGATGGGCAGCCTGCGCTTTCACGTGATCAAGCGGGGGGAGCGCACCGGCATCCGTTTGAAAGACCTCGATAGCGACGCAGTGAAAAACTACAAGGGACCGGTCTTCTTCCCGCAGGACTCGACATACCGGGTCACCGCGGTGTGGCTGCCTTCGGACGGAAAGAAAACGGTTGATGTTCCGAACGTGCTAGGCGACGTCACACGCACGCCGATTCCGGGGACGGTTGTGTTCACGATCAAAGGTCAGAAGATGCAGTTGACGCCGTTGGGGGGAGACCCGGCCAAGAGCCTGTTTTTCGTGTTCAACGACCTTACCGCCAGAACCGACACCTATCCCGGCGGACGCTTTTTGGATACCGACCCCGTAGTTAATGGGAGAGTCCTTCTCGACTTCAACCGTGCCTACAATCCTCCCTGCGCGGTAACGCCGTATGCCACCTGCCCGTTGGCTCCTAAGGAGAACCGTTTGCCGGTAGCCATTCCCGCCGGGGAAAAGTATGATCGCAGCCACGGACATCACTAACCAATGGCTTCTTCAGACCATCGGTGGGGCTTTCTACTCGTATTGATCTTGCTGGCGGGATTCCTGTGCGCCCCCTTGTCGGCCCAGCAGATCTCTCTGCAAACGTTGGTTACTCCCTCCACGGTCATCCTCAAAGATGGCAAGCCGGTCACATTTGCGGTGCATGGATTCATTGAGTTCAAGTCGCTGGCGGAGCTGTTTCCGTACATTGACGCACAGACTCAGCGCTGGAAACTGGATGATGGAGCGCGGCGGCGTTTGGCGGCTGAGCTACTGCGTCGAGGAATCGAGAGCCGCGTGGTCTCGATGGTGGACGAGCGTCCGCTTGAGATCTTGGTCACGCACACGCGGGAAGAATTGCAACGCGCACTCAATCAGGTGAAAGAACCAATCCCGCCCGGTTACGCGGATGCATTTCTTGCCGTGCAGGAAAAATGGAAGCATTCACTGAACTGCTGGAGCGCCGCACCCTCGATACCCGCACGTGTCCTTTCCAACTGGTATCCGATCGATGAAGGCATCCGGCTGTACGCCACAACCTACGACACTACAGAGCATTTCTGGCAGTCCGTGAAGTATCACCCCGATACCACCATTGCGGACCTGCGAGAACTTCTCCAGATCGTCGATCTGAGAGATTGGACATCGTGGCTGGCACGCCTGGAGGATGATCCTAAAATCTACCTGCCCAACGCGTATGCGGTAGAGTTCCTGCGCCACAACCTGGCGCCAGATCGGGTGCACTGGTTCCGCGATGAACTCGATCGTCAGCGCCTGCAGCCGGGCGACCATGCTCGGCTGGTGCAACAGAGAAACGGTGCGCCGTTTCGCTTCACCGCCTATGAAGAGAAGATCTTGTGGGGTGACTTGGCGGATCTGTTGCATCTGATCTACAACTTCTCGTTGCCGGAGGATCCGGTTCGTCAAGCCGTCGCTGCGCATCATTTTGATGCTGTCTACCTGGGTGAGCGCCGGATGGGCTTTATCAGCGAAGAATTCCGTTCTCTGATGCTGGAAATCTGGCGGGTCAAATATTTGCAGATGGCGCGTTTCAGCGAAGTCATCCGCTCGATTCCCCGCGAGATTCGCCTGGAACACTTTCTCAACGACGGGGATTCCCCCGACATCCCGATTCCGGTTTACGTCGGATATCTGAACGAAATACGGGACCTGGCGCGGGCACAGCACTGACGGCTATACGGTCTTCAGACGAGCCAGAGCCTGCTCGGTCGTTATCATTCTTGCGCCCAGCCCTTGCAACTCAGCCAGCGTGCGCTGACCGTCCTCCGCCTTCAGAGTCTCGATTGCGTCCCGCACAACGGCAACCTTCCGTCCACGCTGCAGCAGGCCCCGGGCGGCGTATCCTACGCAATACTCGGTGACCACCCCAAAGACGAAGAATTCCGGGTCGCGGCCCAGTTGGTCCACCAGAGTGTCGGCGTGGTGGGTCTCGAAGATGTCCAGGGTCTGCTTCTCCAGGATGATCTGTTGGTAGCTGTCAAGATCGTCCGGCAGTTTTTCCGCAGCCAGGTTCGGTATCCGTACAAAACGGTCGGTCAAGGCCTCGGGGACAAACTCTGCTCCCGGCGATCCCTTGAGGCAGTGAGGAGGGAAGGTTTGAAACTCCGGGTCATTCTCGGGATGGAAGCACCCGTGCGAGACCAGGAACACCGCGTTGTGCCGTGCGGCATCAGTGAGCCGACGGATGTTGGGTAGAAGCTTTTCCGCTCCCGGCACATAGAGCTTGCCACCCGGCAGCATGAAATCCTTCTGCACATCGACTTCCCAAAAAATGACTTTGCGAGATACCATGTGCTCTCGTTTCCGCGGAACAGTTGCGTGCTTATAACACTGTTGCAGCGGGCCTGACAAGAGCCGGTTGAGCAGCTGCAGCCAAATCTGAGGCGAAAGGGGATCCCACCGTGGCCCACGAAGAACCTGCGAAGTCCGCCAGCCCGTGCAAGTTGGTTGTCAGAAACATCGGTCTTTTGCTGAGCGGCGATATCAACCGGCCGATCCTCGATGCCGACACGGTCGTGGTCGTCGCCGGCAAGATTACCGCCCTCGGAAAAGAGAAAGATGTTGATACCTCCCAGGCGACAACGATCATCGACGCCAGGGGAACTGCGCTGGCGCCCGGCCTGATCGACAGCCACGTTCATCCCGTCTGCGGCGATTGGACGCCGCGGCAGAACCAATTGGGTTGGATTGACAGCTCTCTGCACGGCGGGATCACCACCATGATTTCCGCGGGTGAAGTTCACACACCTGGACGGCCGAAAGACGTGATCGGCCTGAAGGCGATGGCCATTACCGCCCAGCGCACGTTCCAGGGCTTTCGTCCCGGCGGAGTGAAAGTCTATGCAGGAGCTCCCGTGATCGAGCACGGCATGGTGGAAGAGGACTTCAAGGAACTGGCCGCTGCCGGAGTGACGATCCTGGGAGAGGTCGGCCTGGGCAGCGTGAAGGACGGCAAGACTGCCAAGCAGATGGTCGCCTGGGCCCGCAAATACGGCATTCAGAGCACGATTCACACCGGCGGACCGTCCATTCCCGGCTCCAGCCTGATAGACAAAGACATAGTGCTGGAAACCGACGCCGACGTGATCGGCCACATCAACGGCGGTCATACGGCTCTCCCAGACGACCAGATCGTTGCTCTCTGCGAACGCTCGCCGCGAGCCCTCGAAGTCGTTCACAACGGCAACGAGCGCGCGGCCTTGCTGACGCTGCGTACGGCGCGCGAACTCAAACATCTGGATCGGGTCATTCTCGGGACGGACTCACCGGCAGGTTCGGGGGTGCAGCCTCTGGGGATCATCCGCATGATTGCCATGCTGTCATCTTTGGGCGAGATTCCGGCTGAGGTGGCCATCTGCTTCGCCACGGGAAACACGGCCAGAATGCGCAGCCTGGATTGTGGGTTAATTGAGCCAGGGCGAGAGGCGTCGTTCGTGCTGATGGACAAGGCACAGCACTCGGCGGGCAAGAATTTGCTCGACAGCATCCAGAAGGGAGACCTGCCGGGTATCGGCATGGTGGTGATCGATGGAGTTGTGAGTGCTCAGCGAAGCCGCAATACGCCGCCGGCAACGGGTGTCCCAGAAGTGGCCACCGGCCGATAACCCCTCGCCGACCTTCGGCCAGCCTCGATCTGAACTAGGGTTACCAAAGTGACCGGGCCTGAAGCTGAGAACTGAGGTTCTTCCCATAAACTTGAGTTAAGCCTCAGTGTGCTGCGACCTTTTCTGTCCTTGCGATGCGGTGCATGGCGAGGCGGACCGGCAAACGGATCCGGACGGACGATCCGCGCACAGACATGTTATTTAAGACGCCGCCACGCCTGATGGTTCGCCATGCTCTGTTCTCTCTAGCTTTCCTGGCGCTGTATCTGCTGATGAACCTGCCGCAGGTCATCTTCATTTCGCACCTGGGCTTTACTGCCTGGTACCCGGCAACCGGGCTGATTCTGGCTGCCATGTTGGGTATCAGCCCTTGGTATGCACTGCTGGTTTGTCTTGCGGATGCGCTTGCGGGCGCATGGATCTACCACCAACCCCTCGTCACCTATGGCGAAACCATCGGGGCCATGGGGGTTACTGTTCTGTATGCCACGGCAGCCATCATCCTACGTGGCCGTCTGCAGATCGACCCAGGACTACGGCGGCGGCAGGACGTGTTCCGGTATGTACTCGTAACGGTCCTGGCGGCGGTGGTAGCCACCACAATCGGCGTGAGTTGTCTGGTGGGGGACGGATCGATCTCATGGACTGACTTCCGTCAATCCGCACTGGGCTGGTTCTTTGGGGACGTGGTGGGATTGCTCGGCATCGCTCCCTTCCTGCTGGTGCACGTAATTCCCTGGGTACGGAGGCAACTGGGGTGCCCCTCCGACCAACACGCGAGCGCAGGTCTGACCCGAGGAACGCGGGGCGATCAGAGCGTCACGATTTGGTTGGAGGCGCTGGCACAGATCTCTGCCCTGGCGGTCGTGCTCTGGATCATCTTCGGGCCACTCCATCAACCTCTCTACCTGAGCTTTATTCCCATCATATGGGTGGCGATGCGGCAGGGAATCCGGCGGGCGGTAACCGCTGTATTGGTATTGAATTTCGGCATCGTAGTGGCACTGAACGTGTTTCCACCTTCCCATGAAATGGTGAACCGTGTCGGACTGCTCATGTTAGTCGTATCTTCGATCGGGCTCGTCGTGGGCTCCGCAGTCACCGAACGCCACCGCATGGGTCTCGACTTATATGAGCGCAGTCTTTACCTCAATTCATTGATTGAGAACAGCCCGTTGGGAATCGCGGTGCTAGACCGGGGTGGCCGCGTCGAACTCACCAACGCAGCCTTGGAAAAGTTGTTTTTCTACGACCAGGATGACCTGGCAGGCAAGGACCTCGACCGCCTGTTATCGCCGGACGAAGCTCTGAACGACGCCGTGCCGGTGGCCCCTCTGGTGATGGCGGGACAGACCTTACACGAGAATGTAAGACGCAGAAGGAAAGATGGAGTGATTTTGCACGTGGAAATGCACGCTGTCCCCCTTGTCGTCCACGGCCGGGTCCAAGGGGCTTACACGATTTATAGCGACATTTCCGAACAGGTGAAAGCCGCCCGGGCGGAGCGCCTGCATGCGGAGTCGCTCAATCAGTTGGTTCGTGAGTTGGAGCTGCACACCCGGCAGATGACCCTGTTAAATGAGATGGGCAGCCTGCTGGAGTGTTGCAACACCACCGAGGATGCTTGTGCAGTCGTGTCACGATCCGCACAGCAGCTATTTCCCCAGGCGGTTTCCGGGACACTTTACCTGTTCAAGGCCTCGCGTAATCTTGTGGAAGCGGGCACTCATTGGGGCAACGCGGGGGCATCGGAACCGCTGTTTGCACCCAACCTCTGTTGGGCGCTGCGGCGCGGCATGCCGCACTGGAGCCAGGCTCAAGAACCCGGGCTCTCCTGCGCACATCTGCGAGGCAGAATCGGCGATCGTTATCTGTGTGTTCCCATGGTCGGCCAGAGTGAGACGCTGGGATCGCTGGTGCTGGAATTCTCCGGTTCATACGGTGTCGGCGACAATCCGGACGTGAAAAAACAAATGGACGCCACGCAACAGCTGGCCGCCACCACAGCCGCTCAGGTCGCCCTTTCGCTGGCTAACTTGCGGCTGCGTGAGACGCTGCGCGATCAGTCGATTCGCGATCCTCTCACAGGATTATTTAACCGCCGTTTCATGGAAGAATCCTTGGAGCGCGAACTACAACGCGCCACCAGGAAGAAGCATCTCCTATCGATTCTCTTTCTTGATCTCGACCATTTCAAGAAATTCAATGATACCTTCGGTCACGATGCGGGCGACTTGGTTCTGCGCTCTGTCGCGGAGCTGTTCCGCAATTTTTTCCGTTCGGACGATATCATTTGCCGCTTTGGCGGCGAGGAATTTGCCATCATTCTTCCGGAGTCGCCTGCGCAGCCCGCGGCAGTGCGCGCCAACCATTTGCGGGAAGAGGTGAAGAGGCTGAAGCTGGATTACAACGGGCAGACTCTGGGCGCGGTGACCATCTCGATTGGTATTGCGACGTTCCCGGAACACGGGGTCGCCTCAGGCGAACTGCTGAAGGCGGCGGACCGGTGCTTGTATCAGTCAAAAAAATCTGGCCGCGATGCCGTGACTGTCGCCAGCACGGAGGACACGATGGTCGCTGAGCGGACCCTGCAGGATTTGTTGTAGTGCGGCCATTTCGGCCCACGAGGCGGACAAGAATGTCCGCCCCTCCAGCCCGGTCCCTGCCAGGTTATTGCAATCCCAGGGATGCGGCGATCGATTTCCTGTATTCGCGCGCTTTGGCGATGGCTGCCTGCTCATCGACGGTCAATAGGTTATGGTCTCGCATCACCACCCGGCCGCCAATCACCACCGTTTTGATGTCATCGCCCTTCAACGTATAGGCCAGCTGCGCATACACGTCATACATAGGCACCGCATTCGGCTCATCCAGGCTGATGAGGATCAGGTCAGCTTTCTTGCCCGGTTCGAGAGACCCGATTTCCTTTTCCATGTGCAGTGCCTTGGCGCCTTCGATCGTAGCCATCTCGACCACCGTTTTCGCAGCCATCGCTCTGGGATCCATTCGGGTAATCTTAGCCAGCTTCGCCGCCAGGTCCATTTCCTCCATCAGGTTGAGGTCGTCGTTGCTCCCGGCCGGGCCGTCGGTCCCAAGACCGACAGCTACGCCCTCGGCGCGCATCTCGGCGACCGGCGACACGCCGCTGGCCAGCATCATGTTGCTGGACGGATTGTGCACGCAGCCGACATGCTGCTGCGCCAGTGTTCTGCGGTCGGCTTCATCCACGAAGATGCAGTGCGCAGCGACCACATCCGGGCCCAGTACCCCGACCTGGTTCAGGTACTGCACCGGAGACATGCCGTTCTGCTTCTCGCTGTCGTCTCGTTCCTTCTTCATCTCCGCGACGTGGATCAGGATGGGTGCGTGGTACTTGCGAGCCAGTGCGGAAGCGTCCTGCAGCGTCTTCTTGGAACAGGTATAGATCGAATGCGGGGCTGGGGCAGCGTGAATGAGCGGATCTCCTTGCCACTTCTTCAGGAACTTCTCTGTGTACGCCAGCATCTCAGCGTTGCTCTTGTTGTCAGGGGCGGGGAAGTCAATGAACGTCTCTCCCAGCACGGCCCGCATTCCCGCCGCCTTGGTTTCCTCGGCAATGGCATCTTCGAAGTAGTACATATCGGCGAAAGTAGTCACGCCGAAACGAATCTGTTCGGCGATCGCCAGGCGCGTGCCCCAACGGACGAATTCTTCGTTTACGTTCTTCGCCTCGGCGGGAAAGATGTATTTGTAAAGCCAATCGTTCAAGCTCACGTCGTCATGGATGCCGCGGAGCAGCGTCATCGGCACGTGGGTGTGGCCATTGATGAGCCCGGGAAGCACCAGCGTGTCGCTTGCATCGATCGTTTGCTTCGCCCGGTACTTGTTTTCGATCTCGCCTCGCGGACCGACGGCCAGAATCGTGTCGCCCCGCACTACGACTGCACCGGCGTCGTAGATCGCGCGAGTCCCATCCATGGTGACCACGGTGCCGCCAGAGATGAGCAGGTCGGCATCGATTTTCGTCTGAGCCGAAACAGCAGCGGGCAAGCAGGCGACGAGCAGCATCAGGCATCGAAGGAGATTCATGTTATCTACCTTAACCCATCCTCGCCCTTAATCTGGTCTTTGCTGAGCCCACCTACGCGGGCGAGAGGGCGGCCGCTATCGGTCACCGCGATCGCCACCATGATTTCATTGGCGCGGGGCGCATCATTCAGGCGGACCTCCATTCCATCAAAGTGGCTGCGCACGAATGCTGCGTCTTTGTGGCCCAGGGGGATGTCCAGCACTACGCCCAGGCCGCCGCGTTTCTTTGAAGATGGAATCAATGCCGCGCCCTTTCCCAGAACCTTGCGCACCGGGGTGCCCAGCTTAGGATGCAGAATGGCCGCGGCATGCTCGATTTCGCCGTTCTCGCCGACGGCAGCGGCTTTGCCATAGCTCTCGGCCGACACACCCGGGATGCCGAGCGCCGCGACCGCGCGCTGTGTCAGCAGTTCTCCCAGTTCCTCGCCGATCGCCATCAGTTCCGATAAATCTTCCACATACTTCCCGGCGCAGGGATTCTCAACTACGGCGACCGCCGCTGCCCGCCGGGTTGGCGGATCAATCGCCCGGCCCATCTCAGTGCAGGTTTCTTCCACGAACGTTGCCAGCTTGCGGATGCAGGCTTTCATCGCAGTCCATCTTCTCCTTTGACCTCAGATGCCTTCAGACCGCCCACGCGGGCATGCACGCGCGATCCAGTCGTCATTACCAGGGCGAGCAGAATTTCCTCGGCCCGCGGCGCATCGGCGATCCCGATCTCCATAGCGTCGAAGTGGCTTCTTACATAGGAAGCATTGATGTGCGTGATGGGCACATCCAGCCGGGTGCCTGGACCACCGACCTTCTTGGTGGAGGCGACAATTGCTTTGGCGCCTCCCAGAATCTCGCGCATCGCATAGCCACCCGGCACATGCCACAGGGCGCCATGCTCAATTTCTCCGGCTGCTCCGACGATCGCTCCTTTGCCGTAGCCCTCGATGATTTTAGGGTCGCCACCCAGCGCGGCGATCAGGGACTTGGCCATCTCGAGGCCAAGCGGCTTCAGGTCGTCCATGAATCCTTGGATGTCTGCAACGTAACTGCCCGCGTAGGGGTTGCGAATCACCGCAAGCGCTGCCGCCCGGCGCAAAGGCACCGAGGCGGCCGGACCTCCTTCGTGGAAGATTTCTTCGACCGTGATGAGCTTTTTTCTGACCAGCACGTCAGGCATGAGCAGAAACCTCGATGGTGTTCGCGCTTGCGAGGGCATGGACCTTACCTTCTGACCCAGTCAACCTCATCGGAGCACCCACAATCTTTGTGAATCCCTGGACATTTAGCGCGGTGGCGTGGAGCAATCCCTCAGTCGCGAGCGATTCCGCGACCGCCGCGCCCGCCTGCAAAGCGCGCTCGATTTCTTTTACGGAGAGCCCTCCCACCGCTTGCGTGACCGGCAGATCCCCCAGATCGTTGTCGGGAGCCAGTTCCCGGGCCCGTACACGCTGGACATTCGGGTGTCCGGGCAAGTCCACCGCGTTGGCGACAATGGTAGCGGCAGCGTCCGCCATGGCCGCCGTTTTCGCTAAAACAGTCACGGCATCGGCGATGCCCAGAGAGAAGCTACGTCCCCGCCAGCCGCTGGTGGCAATGCCGCGCACCGGCTCGCTGAATTCCAGCGTTGCCGTCCCAAAAAGCGATGGACGGTCGGGCCTCTCCACCAGGCCGATCACGAAGTGTTCTCCCGGAGTCAGGTGAAGAGCGATATCGCCGCCATCGTTCACGTAGGCGCGAGAAAGCTCCGCCGCCGCTGTCATCGCCGCCAGAATCTCCTCCGCCACCGCGCCTGCAACCGCTGCCATCGGAGTAATGAACGTACCCTCCACGTACGGCCGCACCGCCATTGCCATTCGACCGGCGATCACACCGGAGGGCAAACCTCCATTCTTTCGGGCCTGCTGGCGCAGATAGTCGAGCTCACCGCACAGCTCATCAAGGACTGTGACGAACCGCGCTCCTGCGGCGCGATAAGCCTGCCTCACCTCTTCAGGATCGCCAAAGGCCTCAACAATCAAGTCAATCGGTCCGTCGTTCATGTGCAGGCGGCGGCCATCCGGCAGCATCCGTATCTGGGCCCGAGGATTCACTTCTCCGTACCTTCTTTATTCGATCGCAGCGGCCATGGATTCTCGGGCCGGGCCACAATCCGCCGTTGGCTCTCGTCCGAGGTGATCGAACTCAAGGTCCGAACGTGATCCATATAACCGCCCAGCTTGGCATAATCGTCCAGCTTGAGCGTGAACTCGATCGGGGCGACGAGCGCCGGCGTGGGCACATAGCCGAAGGCATTCTCCGGCATGCGGCTCACATCCACCATGAGGGTAATGCCGCCTCCCGGCCATACATACACCGGGGCGCCGCCGCAGGTCACTCGTGTGAGTGCGTCACGCACGGAATGGGTCAGCTTAACAGGATTTTCGGTGACTCCCGCACGCAGAGATCCTCCCGCCCCGCCCATGAACAGAACCGTGCACAGCGCTGGTTCGCAGTTCTCTTTTATGCGCGCGACCGACTCGCGCAACGAAGAAGGCAGATTTTTTTCCGCCGGCCGGAGTGATTCATCGAGCTCGAAATAAGCATGGTGCTCTCCGGTCGTGCTCACCATCAGCAGGCGCAGACCCTTCCACGCGACCTTCAGATCAAATTCCCCGAGAATGGAGAGCGGATCGGTGATGTCGGTGCCGCCCCACGCTGTCCCGGGTTCAGCCACCTGGAAGTAGCGCCCCGGTGTCGAGCGGCGGCCTTTGAGTTTGATTCCAGTTTCCGGGACGCCCAACAATTTTCCTGCCTGGTGCTCGGAGAGGACGCCGGTAATGTGATCGTCCACCACGACGACTTCATCCACTTTGCCGAAC
>Ga0335082_10008436_pt1 | contig 11194 bp, 8 predicted proteins | sample Lox_Sample_41_FD_206718 | JGI IMG/M metagenome (GOLD analysis project Ga0335082, IMG submission 206718) | Soil microbial communities from Loxahatchee National Wildlife Refuge, Florida, United States - Lox_Sample_4.1 | ecosystem: Environmental > Terrestrial > Soil > Wetlands | place: USA: Florida... | reverse complement strand
ACAATGACCATCAAGACTAGAAGCACATCTCGCACCGGGCCATCGTATGCCAAAACTTCGCGGGATTCACGTCAACGAGCGTAAACAGTCGTTAGCACAAGTTACGCCAAGCCACCCCATATGCTGTGTTCAGGTAGATCACGACCACAAGAGAGTCTCCAGGGGCGAAGGAAAAGCGCACACTTGTGCTAAGCCGATTTCACGCTCGTTGACCTAGAATCGGAGCATGGACGCGGCTCGGCAAGCACTCATTCAGAGGGCAAGCGAACTCAACACACACAATTTCGAAGTTCCTGAGCTGCAACAGCGCATCCGAGAAGCGTGCAGGGAATACCTAATCGAACCCTCATCAGCGATGATGAGGCAAAGTCGATAGTCCGCACGGTTCTACGCCACCAGCGCATTCAACTTTCAACGAAGTATTGCAGTCTCGATAGGGTCGAGACGGATGGCAAGCCAGCGAAAGCAGCTTGCCGCACTGTTGATAGAGACGGTAATTGCATTCGAGCTGAGCAACCCGCAACGCTCTGGATCAAGCCTAAGAAGACATCTTGCGGGCCGGGGCCTACGCAACTTAAATCGTATGTTGTGATGGAACCAACGAAGAGGTAACCGGTAGGTAGTGCGACGTTTTTCGTGGTGGCAGACTGGCCCTCACATCACACTCCAGCGTGACGCTGTGTTAACATCCCCCAATCATCATGGCGCGGACCACAGCGATTGCGGTGCTGATGTTCCTGTTGCTACCACTATTTCTGCCGCTCGCTCCGCCGAAGGCTGAGTCTTCTCTGCCAACTTGCTGTCGCCGGGACGGCAAGCACCGATGCGGTATGATGGCGCGCTTCCGACCGTCGAACCAAGACCAGAGTACGGAACCAGCCGTCCGAGGCGGAACAGAACCCTGCCCTTATCGCTCGATGCTGTCCGGGCCAGCGGTCAGTCATGCGATCGGTGTCCCGGCACGGGCAGCGTACTGTGCGCGACCGCTCGCATGCCCGGCAGCTATTCTTCAGACAGTTCTGCAGGCGCGCATCTCAGAAGCGCGCAGCCATCACAAGCGCGGTCCCCCTCCCTTCCCCGCCTAATACAGTCCTGTTTCCGGCGGGGATTGCTTTGTCTTCTCCCGTCACAACTGCGGCTGAACTCGTTCCAGCGTGTTTTGATTGGAGAAGAGCGTGTGCATCTACGCAAACTGAAGCTTACGTCGGCCATTGTCCTGTTCGTTGTGTCTTTTGTGATGGTCGCCGCGTCTCAGACCAAGAGCAAACGATACAACCTGCGTGGGGAAGTCCTGGGGAAAGATCCGGCAACGAATGAGATCAAGGTAAAACACGGCGATATTGCTGGCTTCATGCCGGCCATGACCATGTCGTTCAAAGTCAAGAACCCCCGCCTAGTACAGGAATTGCAGCCGGGCGACAAGATCGCGGCAGAGCTTGTCGTCGCCGGGGACGACTACTGGCTGGAAAATGTCCGTATCACAGATCAGAGTGGTCGTAGGACTGCAAAAGCCCCCGCATCGCCGCATCTGCTTGCCGTGGGCGAACCTGTGCCCCGTCTCCCTCTGACGAATCAGGATGGCAAAACCTTCCGCTTGAGCGACTTCAAGGGCAAGGCCGTCCTCGTCACGTTCATCTACACACGATGTCCGATGCCCACATTCTGTCCCCGCTTAAGCAGCCAGTTCGCAAGGATCCATGATGCCCTCAAGAAGACGCCGGACTACTACCGCAAGACGCATCTGCTGACTATCAGCTTCGATCCCAAATATGACAAACCCCCAGTCCTGCGGAAATACGGCCTGGCATACCTTGACAACGACCCCTCGGGGTTTGCGCATTGGGACTTCGCCTCCACCACGCCCGGTGACTTGCGCCAGCTCGCGAACGCATTCGGGTTGGAGTACATCGAAGAGGACAATCAGATCTCGCACACCATGAACATCGTTCTGATCGCACCCGATGGAACGGTGGCCAGGTATTGGTCCACTAAGTGGACGGCGGCGGAACTGGAGAACGCCTTGCGGGAGCAGGCGACGAAGGTCGGGACCGGGTCTGCAGAGGCAGCAGGCAGGAAAGACCGCCGATGAGTGGTCGTTCCAGGACCGCCGTTTTCGGTCTGGGACTCATTGCAGGTCTGGCCGCGCTGGCCGGCTGCTCGTGGGTTGGCGATCGCTTTGCTGATCATGAGACGCGAGGCCGAGCGCTCTTCGTCCTGCACTGCGCGGATTGCCATGAAGGAACGTATCCCGATCTGCGCAAGCCGCCTCCGAAGTTGGGGGGATTGTTTCAGTCAAGAACGTTGCCCGGCGGGGCCCCGGCCACCGATGCACAAGTACGCAAGACCATCATCGAGGGCCGGGGCACGATGCCCGCTTTTGACCAGCGCCTGAGCGAGAAAGATGTCGATGACCTGGTCAAATACCTTCGCACCCTGAAGTGAGGCCAATCATGAGGCGCATGCTGTGCTTGATCGTCTTCAGCGTGACATTCGCCAGCGTCGCTCTGCTGGCGGAAGAGCGGACTCTCACAGCCTCGGAGATGAGGCGATACGACAAAGTAACGCACGCCCTTGTCGCCCCCTGCTGCTGGCGAGAGCCGATTGCGATTCATCGCTCCGCTGAGGCGCTCCAGATGCTGGACGAGGTCAAACAACTCGTCGTCACCGGGCGCTCGGAAGAAGAGATCAAAGCCATCTACGTCAGACGGTACGGCGTCGCCATTCTCATTGATCCACCAGGGGCACAAGGCCGGTGGCTCTATGCGATCCCGGTCACGTTGTTCGCTTGCGCTGTCTTTCTCGCGACCCTTCGCTTGCGCTCGCTTGTCAATCGCACCGCCGCCCCGTCGCCATCGGCGCCAGCGGAGCTGGTTACGCAGGTCCGGACGGAGATTGGGAATGACTGGAGCTGAAGATGTCTGATAACCAGTTAAGACTCTCCGACCTCGAGTTGGGCGCAGCAGCCGTGATCGACAAAATCTGCCTTACTCCAGCAGCTAAGCGTATCCAGCCTCTGCCAGGATTCGGATACCACGGGGTCGCCGTTAAGGTGACGCGCAAACAAGTGTTGACGTTGCCGTCGAAAGGGCTGCGTAGTCAGCAGCTACGTTTTCCTGCCCCGAATGCTGCCGTCGAATGGCCTGAAATCCAGCTGATCAAGAAGATCGCCTGAACCAATTACCGGTTCGACCCTTTCTGGCGCACGCCAGACAGCGCCCCAACTCAGAAACGGAGAGATTCCAATGAGCGCCTTGGATGGCGTGCTCGCAGACCTCATTGATATCGCTCCATTCCTCAAAACACGCTTGGGTGAATTCTAGTGTCGGCACGCAGAGCAGTAGCCGCCGACTTCGAGGCGAGCCACGACAATGCTGAAACGGCAATCCCTCTCCAGTTGTTGCTTCAGGGACTCGAAGATTTCGCTGAGAAATTCGGAAATCTTGCCGCAGCGGAGGCAGGCCATGTGAATGTGGTCGCGCCCCAGTTTGCGCTCATAGTAATGGCCCTCGCCGTCCAGATGCATCAGGTCAAGCTCGTCAATCATGCCCTGCCGCTTCAGCAATTCCAGGGTGCGATACACCGTGCTTCGGTCCACCGAGGCGTCGACCTTCCGCGCCTTGCGCAAGATCTGGCTCGCGTCCAGATGTTTCTTGGCGGTCTCAATCACGCTCAGAATCGCGCGGCGCTGCTGCGTCATGCGGATTCCTCGTGCGGAGAGCTCCGCCTGCAGGCGGCCAGGAATTTCGGTTTGTGGTAAGGGCATGGCTGGTTCACTCCTCCGGCGGTCGCAACTGATCGCAAACAAAGTGCGACGAAATCTTGCGACCCTCCATTGACAGCGGTTCGATTAAACCGTAGAGTCTATCCCTTGTTGCGACTAGTTCGCAACTAGGACTGGACCAAAAAATGGGGCTCAGGCCGCGCCAACGGCCCAAGCCCTCGGACGCCATCCCACGAGAGGTGTGTGCACATGCTCCAGTTGAACAGCGTCGTCTGGCCTTTCATACCAGACATCCGCCCGCGGCGCAATCCTCAGTTCTCCGCCCGTGATTCGGACCCTCGGTTTCTCCCGCGGCGGCTCACGTGGTCACATACTTCGTCACCTAACCGTAAGGCGCGCGCACACTTGGCTGTGATTTCGGTCACAGACTGTGGGTGGCCCACATAATGAAAATGAAATTCAATTTCATTTGGGAACTAGTCGCAATTAGCGAGGCCGTCGATATGCGTGGACAAGGACTGAAAAACGCCGCGAAGAAAAGCTCTTGTGCCTTCCTTTGCATAATTCCTCTCGCACTGTTATTGGGGCTCGGGGTGTCCGTCGCCTACGCGCAGGGCTTCGGCGCTTTGCATGGCACCGTCAAGGATCCCACCGGCGCGCTGCTCCCTGGGGCAACGGTAACCGTGAAGGCGGTAGCATCCTCCAGGACCGAAACCGGCAGGACGGATTCGAACGGGGCATTCATGATCAACGCCCTGCCGTTTGGACAATACACCCTGCACGTGGAGCATGACGGCTTTGCTACCCTCAGCCGGCCAATCCAGATCATCCTGGGCAGCGCGCCGAATGTGGAATTAACGCTGGCGTTGAGCCCGGTGAGCAGCACGGTAGAGGTGACGGCGGCCATGTCGCCGCTTGAAGCTACCGCACCGTCGGCTGCCAGCCCGCCCGTGTTGATCTCGGGCAACGATATTCTGGAAGCGCTGCCGGGCGCGGACAGAATGAGCAGCCTGTCGTTCATCACCGAAACCACTCCGGGTGCATTCGTTTTGCACAATCACCTCCACGTTCGGGGTGGACACCAGATCAACTGGCTGATTAATGGAGTGCCCGTGCCGAATACCAACATGTCCAGCAATGTCGGCCGCGCGCTCGATCCCAAGGACATCGAGGAGGTTCAGATCAACCGGGGCGGTTACGGCGCACAGAGCGGCGACCGCACATTCGCGCAAGTAAACACGATTACACGCTCAGGATTTGAGTTCAACAACGACGCCGATTTGACCATCACGTATGGCAGCAATAACCAGACCAACAATCAATTGAGTTTTGGGGGACATAGCTCGAAATTTGCAATTTATGCAAGCTTGAGCGGGAACCGCACCGACCTGGGGCTGGAGCCGCCCGTCCTGCAGAGCAGCCACGACTTGGGCAGCGGAGAAGGCGTTTTCACAACGATGTCTTACAAACTCAGGTCTGCGGACCAGCTTGATTGGACTGCAACGGTCCGAAACGACCGCTTTCAAGTCCCCGTCGATCCGGCTAATTTCGATCCCACCAGCACGAGTTACGCATCTCTCCGCGACATCGATCAGGAACGGGATTCGTTCCTTACCTTCTCCTGGACCCACACCATCAATCCAAACACATTGCTGACCGTGTCTCCGTTCTTTCACTACAACGATGCCCAGTATATAGCCGCTCCGTCCGATCCCCTCATTGCCGCCAGTCATAACACATCGAATTACGCCGGGAGCCAGACAGAGCTCAAATATGTGCGCGGTTCAAACAATCTGGTGGCGGGGCTGTACGGGTTCTATCAGCACAACAATCTGTTGTTCGGTTTGGCAAACAGTAGTACCTCCGCATCGGTGTCCGCGATTCCGGTGGGCGGCGTCGGGGCGGCGTATTTCAACGACCAATACAGGCCCTGGAAGTGGTTGACGCTGAACGGCGGAATACGGTTGACGCACTTCTCCGGACTTAGCAATGAAAACGCCGCCAATCCGCGCATGGGAGCGTCGATTCAGATCCCAAAGCTGAATTGGGTCCTTCGCAGCTTTTACGGCACGTACTACCAGCCTCCTCCGCTCTATACGGTGGGAGGCGGCGTGTTTGGATCTGAATTGCTGAACGCGGGGCCAAGCGGCTTCGCTTTCCAGCCTCTCCGCGGCGAACGCGATATTCAGAGAGAGTTTGGGCTGACCATTCCGGTTCATGGATGGATCTTCGATTTTGATCACTTTGCAACGAGCTCCCTGAATTTTCTTGATCATGACTTGCTTGGCAATTCCAACATTCTCCTGCCGCTGACAACCCCGAACGCCCGTATCAGCGGCACAGAGGCGACGGTTCGCTCGCCGGAAATTATGCGCAGGCTGCGCTTTCATCTGGCCTTCTCGAACATGATGGCGCAGTACAAGGGAGCACCGGACGGCGGGCTGATTGAGGCTGTGCCGACCGCATGCTTGCGGTCATTTTGCTACCTTGATCACGACCAGAGGAATACGTTGACTACCGGCTTTGAGGTTCAGTTGCCATACCGGTTTTGGTTTTCGAACAACGTTGTCTACGGTTCGGGCGTCTTGAAGGCTGATGGACCCGATCACCTGCCGGCGCACACGACCGCCGACGTTGCGTTCGGCAAATCGATGGGCGAGCGATTGTCGCTTGTCCTGACCATCCTGAATGTTTCCAATTCGCGCTACCCGTTTGACGTTAACAATTCGTTCGCTGGAACCCATTTCAACAATCCGCGCGAGATCATCGGTTCTGTGCGTTATCGGTTCCGGCCAGCACACTAGGCTCGTGCAGTTGGCTGCCAAATTCTCATTCCGACCGTACCACTGGTCCGGCACCTCATCGACCAAGTATTGGCGCCTGCAGGTCCGGACGGAGATCGGGAATGACTGGAGTTGAAGATGTCCGATGACCAGGTAGCACTCTCCGACCTCGAGTTGGGCGCAGTCGCCGTGATCGACAAAATCTGCCTTACTCCAGCAGCTCAAGGGTTGTTGATGAGCTTCGGCTTTCTTCCTGGCGCTGATGTCAGATTGCTGCGGCGCGCGCCACACGGTGACCCGAGTGTGTATTCGATTGGCGGATCGGAAGTCGCTCTGCGCCGGGAAACCGCGCGTCACATCTTGATTTCACGGATTTCACCTTCCCAAGAACGGGAGCGGCCGTGAAATCTGCCCCTACCATTGCGGCGATCAACGGCAGTGAAACGTCTTCCGCGAGCGTGCCCCCTGGAATGCGGACCGTGGCCCTGATCGGCCCACCCAATTCGGGGAAATCGACCCTGTTTAACCGCCTCACGCGCCTGCGCCAGAAGGTGGGGAACTACCCTGGAATCACAGTCGAGCAGCGCACGGGCCTGCTAGCCGGCGGAGGGAAACAAATCAAGCTCATTGATCTTCCGGGAGTGCACGGCCTCACGCCTTACTCCGAGGATGAACGCGTCGCTGTGGAGGTGCTGACTGGACGCATGGACGGCATCCGCCCCGACGCGGTTTTGCTGATACTCGACGCAACCAAACTCACGCGCCAGCTCACGCTTGCGGCTCCCATCATTGCTTTGGGCTTGCCTACTCTGGTCCTGCTGAACATGGCTGATCTCTTTGCCAAGCGCGGGGGAGCGTTGGACGTCCTCAAGCTCGCCCAGGAACTCGGGACACCTGTGGCCTTTGTGAGCGCGGCACATGGAACTGGGCTGGATGCCGTGGAACGGTTCTTACGACAAGACCACGACCGGAACTCAGTGGCTTGGCTGCCCATTCTGCAGGATCTTCCGCAGTGCCAGAGGTGGGCAACGCAGATTGGAAGTCGCGTGGATTACCGATCTCCGCTTCCCCCAGCATGGACGCGCCGGCTCGATGATGTGTTGCTGCATCGGGTATGGGGACTGCTGATCTTCGCCCTGCTAGTGACCGGAGTTTTTCAAGCGGTCTTTGCCCTGGGCCAGCCCATGAGCGCTGCCTTTCAGGACACTCTCACGGCGCTTGGCGAACACCTGACCCGGTCGGTGCCGGCCGGGCTGTTGCGATCGCTCCTCCTCGATGGCCTGTGGAAAGGCGTCGGTTCGGTGCTGATCTTTCTGCCCCAGATCCTGTTGCTCTTCTTCTTTATAGCCGTACTGGAAGATTCAGGTTACCTTGCCCGGGCTGCCCTGATCGCTGACCGCACCATGCGAAGCGCCGGGCTCAACGGCAAAGCTTTCATTCCCCTTCTGTCGGCTTACGCCTGTGCGGTGCCGGCCATTATGGCGACCCGCACCATCGAGAACAAGCGTGACCGTCTGGCGACTATTCTTATCGCACCCCTCATGACTTGCTCGGCTCGGTTGCCGATCTACACCCTTCTCATCGCAGCCTTCATCCCGGATCGCCCGATCATCGGGGTGTTACTCAGTAGCAGGGCTTGCGCAATGCTTCTGCTGTACATCGTTGGATTTCTGGCTGCGGTTGCGACCGCGAAAATCCTCAAATCGTCCATCCTCAGGTCCGCCGCCGAGCCCTTCGTACTGGAGCTTCCTGAGTATCGATGGCCCACGTGGCAAGCCGTTGGCCTTCGCCTTGTGGATCGCGGACGGGTCTTCCTGTTCCAAGCGGGCACGGTGATCCTCGCGGTTTCCCTGGTCTTGTGCGCGTTGACTCATCTCCCCCTGCAACACGGCCACCTTCCGCAACTGGACCAAAGCGCGGTGGCTCGTGTCGGACATTTCATTGAGCCGTCACTTCGTCCACTTGGCTTCAATTGGAAGATCGGTATCGGCCTGTTGACATCCGTGGTTGCGCGCGAGGTAATCGTCGGGGCCCTGGGCACGATTTACGGAGTTGACCCGACAACGCAGTCTATGACACTCCAGAATGCCTTGCGCCACGATCTCGCGCCGGCCGGGGCCATGGCGCTGCTGGTTTTCTTCGCTTTCGCAATGCAGTGCACGTCTACTTTGGCAGTCGTGCGCCGCGAGACCAACAGTTGGAAATGGCCGCTCGTTCAGTTCACCTATATGACGGGGTTGGCTTACGCTGCGGCTTTTATGGTCAACCAAGTGCTGTCGCGGCTGCTCAAATGACTCCGTCGTATAGATTCTGGTAAACGGCCACGGCCTACGCATAGCAACTCAAGTCTTCCCCACGCCAGCCTTTGAGCCGACACTCTGATCCTGGCATCATGCCCGCAAACTCCGATTTGCAGCGCTGGACGAACCTCACAAACGCTTCAGTGGTCTTGAAGGTGGTCACGTCTGGATCGCGGTCAAGATCAGCAGTTGCTGACGCGAGACCTTCCGCTTCAGAACCGTCTTGCTTTGCTCGTCAAGTGCGACCAGATGGAACGTCGTCTTCCTTTGGGAACAACTTGGGAACAATAGCGACCAAAAACGGCCTAAAACCGACTATCTGGAAGGAAGCAAGGGCAAGACGAATCAACAAGATAGTTAATCGGTTTCAGTCTGCAAAACCTTTATTCGGCGGTTCGATTCCGCCCCGCGCCTCCAGTCCCCTTCCCGAGATTCTGTTTCGCCCTTCTTCCCGAACATCTGAGAGCCGCGCCGCATCCCCAACCGGCTAAAAACGCACCTCCGCAATACGACTCAAACCGGTTTGACATGGCGGTTAGAGTTGTAGGGATTTGACGCGTGGTCGCGTCTGCCGGAGGGTGGGGGATGGGGGATCGGAAGCGGTTCTTGCGTGCGCTCGCGCTGCTTGGCTTCTGTTGTCTTTGGCCGTTCCTGGGGCACGCACAGGTGTCGGCGACCTTGTGGGGGATGGTCACGGACCCGTCGGGAGCGGCGCTCTCCGATGCCAGCGTCACCGCGGTGAACGTGGACACCGGGCTCTCGCGCAGTACGGTCACCGACAAGGCCGGGCGGTATCAGCTCTTCGCTCTTCCGGTCGGCCAATACGAGGTACGAGCGAAGAAGCAGGGGTTCGCGGAGGAAGTCCGCGCCGGCGTGCACCTGGTGATTGGCCAGGATGCCGGCATCAACCTGCGCATGCGCGTCGGGCAGGTCAATGAGCAGGTGACGGTCAGCGACGATGTACCCCCGGTCAGCCTTACCACCCAGGACATCTCGGGCCTGGTGGCCGAGAAGCAGGTGAAGAACCTGCCGCTGAACGGGCGCAGCTATGACCTGCTGCTGACGCTGAATCCCGGCATCGTGAACTTCACCTCGCAGAAAACGGGCGGGACCGGGGTCTCGAACTCGACCACGGCCAACAACTTCGCGGTCAACGGCAACCGGCCGCAACAGAACCTCTTCCTGCTGAACGGAGTGGAGTTCACGGGCGCGGCGGAGAACAACATGCAGCCCGGGGGCAGTAGCGGACAGCTGCTGGGGGTGGACGCGGTCCGCGAATTCAACGTGCTGCGCGAGACTTACGACGCGGAGTACGGGAAGCGTCCGGGGGCGCAAGTGACCATCGTGACCCAGTCGGGCAGCAACCGGTGGCACGGGACCGCCTTCGAGTTCCTGCGGAACAACGCGCTGGACGCGCCCAACTTCTTCGACGCAGGCGATGCGCCGCCCTTCCAGCGGAACCAGTTCGGGGTATCCACCGGCGGGCCCCTGCAAAAAGACAAGACCTTCCTGTTCGTGAACTACGAGGGATTTCGCCAGAACCTGCACCAGACGTCGGTGGCGTTCGTGCCCAACCTGGTGTCGCGGGCGGCGGCGGTGCCGAGCGTGCAGCCGTTGCTGGACCTGTGGCCGACCCCGTCGCCCAGCGATCCCTCGTTCAACGGCATCGCCGCGGTGTCCAGCAGCCCGCTGCAGACCATCGACGAGGATTTCGGGACGGTCCGCCTGGATCATGTCTTCTCCCCGAAGGACACTCTGGCCGGCGTGTACACCATCGACGATGGGCGCGATGTCACAGCTACCTACTTCAATCCCTTCAGCACCGACATCCTCAACCTGAGGGAGCAGGTGCTCAGCCTGGAGGAGACCCACGTCTTCTCCCCGACCCTGCTGAATTCGGCGCGATTCGGCTATTCGCGGGCCGGATATTTCTTCACCGGCAAACCGACGCCGGGGACTCCGGCGGAGAACGTTCCCGGATTCCTGTTGGGACACCAGGTGGGAGCGGTGGTGGTGGGCGGCAGCGCGGCTTCGAACCCGCAGGCGCAGCTGGGACTGGCGGGCAGCAACAACGGCAGCAACCTGACCATCGCGCGCAACCTGTTCAGCTTCGAGGACCGGGTGGCCATCACCCGCGGGCGTCACCAGCTGAGCGTCGGCGCCTGGTTCCAGCGCTTCCAGTCCAACGAGACCATCGCCCTGAGCCAGTTCGGCCAGGCGACGTTCGCCAGCCTGAGCTCGTTCCTGGCCGGCAATGTGGGCACCTTCCTGTTCGATCCAGCGCCGACCGAGATGAACTGGCGCGCATTGTTCGGCGCGTTCTACGTGCAGGACGTCTTCCGGGTCACTCCCAAGCTGACCGTGACCCTGGGATTCCGCAACGAGTTCAC
>Ga0335082_10008435_pt1 | contig 11194 bp, 6 predicted proteins | sample Lox_Sample_41_FD_206718 | JGI IMG/M metagenome (GOLD analysis project Ga0335082, IMG submission 206718) | Soil microbial communities from Loxahatchee National Wildlife Refuge, Florida, United States - Lox_Sample_4.1 | ecosystem: Environmental > Terrestrial > Soil > Wetlands | place: USA: Florida... | reverse complement strand
CTTCCGCGGCGTGGAGTGGGAGTCCGCCGCTCCTCGGAACCTGGGTCGTCACCTCCTCCCGCCGGAGCGGACGGCTCGCGGCCGGCCGTGGCGTACACCTGTGGGGACGAATCAAGTCAGCAACAAGTGGGAGCGAGGGGCCTCCTGCGGCGCCGGGAGGTCATGCCGGGGTCGCCTGGCAGCCCACTTGGCTGGGTCCAGGTGGGATGCCAGGGCGGCAGCGCCCTCTCGATGGGGTGACTCGCGGGGCGGCTGGGGTGCCTTCCCGGGCAAGAATCTATCCAGCAAACAGGTGGGGCGGGGTGGCGGCGGGATGGCATGACATCGGACAAAACAGGTATAAAACTAGAACAAACACGAAGAAAAGTGGTAAACTGACTAGGTGGAACCAGGGTAGTAAACACCCGGGCGCGCCATTGTTCCACGTGGAACAATCCCGGTGGCGCCCGCCGGCTCCTGATTGTTCCACGTGGAACAGCCAGGGGTGGGTGCCGCCAAGCTGCACAAAAACCGGGCATTGCGGAGCGCCGCGTCCCGGGGTACTCTGCCCCAGCCGGCGAATCTCCGAGAGATCATGGGACGCGTCATCGCGGTAGCCAATCAGAAGGGCGGGGTAGGCAAGACCACCACCGCCGTCAACCTGGCGGCCTCGCTGGCCGCCGCCGAGGTGGCCGTGCTCCTGGTGGACTGCGATCCCCAGTCCAACAGCTCCAGCAGCCTGGGCTTCGGGCGCGATCCCGAGCGCCTCTCCACCTACCACGTGCTCATGGACGCGGTCTCCGCTCAGGCCGCGCTGCAGCCCACCGCGCTCGAAGGCCTCTCCCTCCTGCCCTCCAGCAAAGACCTGACCGGCGCCAACCTGGAGCTGGTGGCGGGCGAGCGCCGCGAGTTCCGCCTGCGCGACGCGCTGGCGCCGCTGCGCCCGCGCTTTCGCTTCCTCCTGCTGGACTGCCCGCCGGCGCTCGACCTGCTCACCCTGAACGCTCTGGTCGCCGCCGACTCCGTGCTCGTGCCCATGCAGGCGGAGTACTTTGCCCTGGAGGGAGTGAGCGCGCTGCTCGACACCATCGAGCGGGTGCGCGAGAGCTTCAACCCCGGGCTCACCCTGGAAGGCGTGGTGCTCACCATGTTCGACGAGCGCACCCACCTGGCGCAGCAGGTGACGGCCGAGCTCAAGACCTTCTTCGGGGAGAAGCTGTGCGCCACCGCCATCCCGCGCAACATCCGCCTGGCGGAGGCGCCCAGCCACGGCCAGCCGGCACTGAGCTATGACCCGCAATCCCGCGGCGCCGAGGCCTACATCCGCCTGGCCAAGGAGATCATGGCGCACGCGCTGCCGCCCGCCGCTCCGCCGCCGGCGGAGGAGCTGGTGCGGGCCTGGGCGGAGGAAGGGAAGCGATGACTACGACCACGGACAAGCGTAAGGCACTGGGCCGCGGCCTGGAGACGCTGCTGCCCACGGCGCGTCCGGCCAGCGCGGCGGGCGAAGGCGCGCGCGAGATCCCGCTGGAGCTGATCGACCGCAACCCCTACCAGACGCGCGGGCGCATCGAGGAGCCGGCGCTGGAGGAATTGACCGCTTCCATCCGCGCCAGCGGAGTGGTGCAGCCCATCGTGGTGCGGGCGGTGGCCGGCGGACGCTACCAGCTCATCGCCGGGCAGCGGCGCTGGCTGGCCTCGCAGCGGGCAGGGAAGACGACCATCCCGGCGGTGGTGCGCGCGGTCTCCAACCAGCAGGCGCTGGAGATGACCATCATCGAGAACCTGCAGCGCGAGGACCTGAACCCCATGGAGCAGGCGCGCGCCTTCGAGCGCCTGGGGCGCGAGTTCTCCCTCACCCAGGAGCAGATGGCGGCGAAGACCGGCAAGGAGCGCTCCTCCATCGCCAATTTCCTGCGCCTGCTCAAGCTGCCGCCCATGGTGCAGATGGAGGTGGAGAGCGGGGCGCTCAGCTTCGGGCACGCCAAGGTGCTGATGACGCTGGAGCGGGCGGAGATCGTGAGCGAGGTGGCGCGGCGGGTGATGGAGGGGGCGCTCTCGGTGCGCCAGACCGAGGACCTGTGCTTCAACCTGAACCATCCGATCGAGCGGGGGAAGGCGCGGGAGCGGGAGGTGGACGCCAACGTGCGCGCCGCCGAGCGCGAGCTGGCGGCGGCGCTGGGGGTGCGGGTGGTGATCCGCGACCAGAACGGGCGCGGGAAGATCACGCTGCACTACGGGTCGCTGGAGGACTTCGACCGCATCCTGGAGGCGCTCGCTCCCCGGAAGCGCCGCGAGTAGCCGAAACGGCGCGCGCCCGCGCGCCGTTGTTGTGTTCAATTTAGATTCATATATATCGATGTATGTGGAAAGAACGGACGAAGGAGCGCCAAGGGAGGCGCCCGCCGGAGCGGAGTCCGTGCTTGCGCATGGCGGGAAAGCGCGATACCTTTCGCTGGCATTTCTGCGCGCGAGGGCGACGGTGGCTAATCTCGGGAAGCGACTGGTTCTGCGATTGGTGGTTGGGTTGGCGTTGGCGGGCGCCTCGGCGGGGCTTCTGCCGGCGGGGACGGAGCCGACGCCGGGGAGCGCGCATTTCACGGCCGACCCGGCCACGCTGTACCAGAGTGCCACCGCGAAGCCAGCGCCGGCGGGCGCCGACGTGGTGGTGCTGGAGGACCAAGACAGCTACGTCTTCGACGCGCAAGGGCGGAAGGTCCACACCCAGTACGTGGTCTTCCGGGTGCTGACGCAGCAGGGGGCAGAAGACTGGGCCAACTACTCCGCGCCCTGGGAGCCCTGGCACGAGGAGCGGCCCGTGCTGCGGGCGCGGGTCATCACGCCGGATCGCGCGGCGCACGAGTTGGACCCCAAGACCATCGCCGACGCCCCCGCGAAGCAGGAGAATGACGACACCTACAGTGACCGGCGGGTGGTGCGGGCGCCGCTGCCGGCCATGGCGCCGGGGTCGGTGGTCGAGGAAGAGAGCGTCACCAAGGACAGCGCCCCCTTTTTCGGCGCGGGCATGGTGGAGCACAGCTTTTTCGGCCGGGGGGTGCCGGTCGAGCACACGCGGCTGCTGCTGGACGCGCCCGCCTCGCTGCCATTGCACTACACCCTGGAGCTGCTCCCCGAGGTGAAGCCGCAACGCAGCGAGGGCAACGGGCGGGTGCAGATCGTCTTCGAGCACGGCTCCATGCCGGCGCAGGAAGACGCGGAGCCCTACCTGCCCAGCGACCAGCCCGCCTATCCTCACGTCACCTTTTCCACGGGCAGCTCCTGGCAGCAGGTGGCGGAGGAGTACGGCAAGATCGTAGACGGGCGCCTCGCCGCGGCGGAGGTCAAGCCGCTGGCGGGCAAGCTAGTGGCGGGAAAGCGCACCCGGCAGGAGAAGGCCGAGGCCCTGCTGCAGTACGTGGACAAGGAGGTGCGCTACACCGGGGTGGAGTTCGGGGACGCGGCCATCGTGCCGCGCACGCCGGCGGAGGTGCTGAAGCAGAAATACGGCGACTGCAAGGACAAGGCGGCGCTGCTGGTGGCGCTGCTGCGGGCGGCCGGGCTGCCGGCGTACGTGGCGCTGCTGAACGCGGGCGACCGCGAGGACGTGGCGCTGGAGCTTCCCGGGCTGGGAGTGTTCGACCACGCCATCGTGTACGCGCCCGGGGAGCCGGAGCTGTGGATCGACGTCACCGACGAATACGCGCGCCTGGGCGAGCTGCCCACGGGCGACCAGGGCCGGTGGGCGCTGGTGACGGGGGCCGGCCGGGACAGCCTGGTGCGCACTCCGGTGAGTTCTGCGCAGGACAACACGCTGGTGGAGAAGCGTGAGTTCTACCTGACGGAGTACGGCCCGGCGCGGGTGGTGGAGACCTCGGAGCCGCGCGGCAGCCTGGAGTCGGCCTACCGCAGCGCCTATGCCGACCAGCAGAACAAGAAGACGCGGGAGGACCTGACGGACTACATGAAGTCGCAGTACCTGGCGGAGAAGCTGGACCGGATGGAGCGCAGCGATCCCCAGGACCTCAGCCGGCAGTTCGAGCTGGTACTGGAAAGCAAGAAAGCGAAGCGCGGATACACCGATCTGGAGAGCGCGGTGGCCGCCATCCGGCTGGGAAGCCTGTTCAACCGGCTTCCGGAAGAGCTGCGGCAGCGGGAGAGCGAGGAGGACAAGAAGGAGGAGGAGGGCGGCGGAAAGGCGAAGAAGAAGCGGACGGCGGACTACCAGTTGCCGGCGGCCTTCGTCACCGAGTGGGACTACAGCATCGTGCCGCCGGCAGGCTTCCAGCCCAAGGCGCTGCCGCCGGGCACGCGCATCGCGCTGGGGCCGGCCGTGCTCACGGAAGAGTTCGAGGCCGGAAAAGACGGAGTAGCGCACGCGGTGATCCGCTTCGACACGGTCAAGCGGCGGTTGACGGCGGCGGAGGCGGCGGAGATGCGCGAGCGCGTGGCCCAACTGCGCGAGGGGGAAGCCCTGCTGATCTCCTTCGAGCCCGCCGGCCAGGCGCTGCTGCGCCAGGGGAAGGCGCGGGAGGCCTTCCAGGCGTACCGTGCGCCGATCGCGCAGTTCCCCAAGGACGCGGTGCCGCACCTGCGGTTGGCCAAGGCCATGCTGGCCGCGGGCATGGGAGAAGCGGCGCGGGAAGAGGCGCGGCTGGGGGTGAAGCTGGAGCCCGATTCGGCGCTGGCGGAGAAGACGCTGGCCGAGATCCTGGAGTATGACCTGGTGGGGCGACAGTTCCGCCCGGGCAGCGACTTGGCGGGAGCGGACGTCGCCTTCCGAGCGGCGGAGAAGCTCGATCCCGACGACAAGACCACGGTCGGCAACCACGCAATCCTGCTGGAATACAACCCTGAGGGCACCCGCTACGGCCCGGGCGCGAGGCTGAAGGAGGCCATCGAGGAGTACCGGAAGCTGACGCCGGAGCAGCTCGCCGAGGTGGGGTTGAAGAACAACCTGGCTTTCGCACTGTTCTACGCGAAGGAATTTGCGGAGGCGCGCAAGCAGGGGGAGAGCCTGAACCCGCAGCCTAACGCGCTGATCGTGGCCTGTGAGGCGGCGCAGCACGGGTCCCAGGCGGGGCTGGCGGAGGCCAACAAGCGCGGCAGCGGGGAGGGGGCCTTCAAGCAGACGGCGCGCACAGCTGGGGAGATGCTGATGAACGTGCGCAAGTACGCGCTGGCGGCCGACCTGCTGGAGGCGGGGACCGGGGGTGACAGCGCCGCGCGCACGGTGGCGCTGGTCGCCCTGCTTCGCCAGGCGCGCCCGCGCGAGGAGCTGCATTTCGCGGACGACCCCACCGGGACGGCCATGCGCTTTGTGCTGGCCTCGGGCGCTCCCAACCTCAGCCAGGAGCAGTTGGAAGGGTTCTGGAGCCGTAACGCCCAGGTGGTCCTGAGGCGGACCGACCCGGAGGAATTGAAGCGGTCCCTGGAGTCAGCCCGCAGGGTAGTGTCGCGAGCGCGGGGCGGGGTGCTGCCCGACGCGCTGCTCGACCTGGTCGCCCAGTCGATGCAGCCCACGGTGGAGGGGAACGATACCAGCGGCTACCGCGTGCGGGTGCGGGTGGCGGGGGGCAAGACCGCGACCTTCTTCGTGGTGAAGGAAGGCGGGCAGTACAAGATCCTGGACAGCAACGAGAAGCCGAACGCCATCGGGCTGGAGATCCTGGACCGGGCGGCGGCGGGCGACCTGGCCGGGGCGCGGGTGCTGCTGGACTGGCTGCGCGAAGAGCAACACCTGGCCGGCGGCGACGATCCCCTGGCCGGGGCAGCGTTTCCGCGCATGTGGACCAAGGGGAAGGAGGCGGACGGCGAGCAGATGAAGCTGGCGGCGGCGGCCATCCTGGTGCAGACCAAGCCGACGGCGGCGCAGGGGGTGGCCATCCTGGAGGCGGCGCGGAATTCCGCCAAGAGCGACGCCGACAAGGTGAATCTCGAGCTGGCCATGCTGACCGGCTACTCCAACCTGGAGGAGTACCAGAAGGAGCGCGCGGTGGCAGCCGAGCTGGAGAAGCAATACCCGGAGTCGCGGCGGGTGTTCCTGAGTGAGACCTTCGCCCTGCGCGCGCTGGGACGCTTCGCGGAGGCGGAGGCGTTGGCGCAGGAGCGCTTGAAGCGCCTGCCCGATGACCTGGACGCGATGCGCGCCCTGGAATACTCGGCGGTGGGGCGCGAGGACTACAACGCGGCCCACGCCCTGGCGCAGAAGATCGTGGACACGGGCAAGGCGGAGGCGAACGATCTGAACGCGCTGGCCTGGTTCTCGCTGTTCACCGGGAAGGTGAGCGAAGCCGACATCGAGAATGCCATCAAGGCGACCCAGGCGAGCCCGAACAACGCCGGCATCCTGCACACCCTGGGCTGCCTGTATGCGGAAACGGGGAAGACCAAGGAGGCGCGCGAGGTGCTGGTGCAGGCCATGGACCTGCTGAACCTGGACGAGCCCGATCCCAACTACTGGTACGCCTTCGGGCGGATCGCGGAGCAGTACGGGGAGAACCAGGTGGCGGTGGCCGACTACGCGAAGGTCACCAAGCCCAAGCAAACGATCGAGATCCCGGATTCCTCGTACTGGCTGGCGCAGATGCGGTTGAAGGTGCTAGGGGGAGCGCGCTGAGCGTTGTCCCGGATCAGGGGACGGCCGCGGTACTCTCCCGCCAGGGAGGTGAACCCCAAGGTCCCTCGACTCGCCGCGTCCTGCGGCAAGGCGAAGGACGTTGCTCGCTCAGGATGACACCTCGTGGAGGACGTCTGTCCCCAGAAGAACTGCAAGAACTGCTAGTTCCGCCCGGAAGGCGGTGTGCACTAGGGTGAAAGCTGCGGGGGCTCCCGCAAGCGAGCGGGAAGCCCTGTCCGCGCGAGGAGTGACCATGAGATTCCGGATCAGCAAGCGGCTGAGTGCGTGGGCGCTGGTGCTGGTGGCGCTGGCGCTGTGTCTGGGGAGGGCGGCGTGGGGGCAGGGTGAGCAGGGCGCGCCCGAGGTCTATACCGCGACCGCGATCGCGTCGGAGGGGCTGTCGGGCTCGAGCGGGCGCATCAGCATCCGCATCGCCGCCTACACCACGGCGGCGGAGAAGCAGAGCCTGCTGGCGGCCTTTAAGCGGAACCCCGAAGACGGCCTGGCCATGCTGCGCTCGATGAGCAAAGGCTACATCAACATCGAGGGGAGGCCAGGGCGGAAGATCGAGGCGGTGTTCGCGCGCCAGGGGCAGCAGGGGCGCGACCTGATCGTGATCGGGGAGCACGTGGCCTCGGGGCTGGAGGAGTGGCGCGGGGTGAACGCGGCGGAGCATCCGGTGGCGGTGGTCCACCTGCGCTTCGCGGCCGACGGGACGCCGCTGGGCGGCGAGATCTTTCCCGCGGTGAAGCTGGCGGTGACGGCAGACGGTTTCCTGGACGTGCAGACGGACGCCTCCAACAAGATCACCCTGTTCAACATCGCGCGGCCGTAGGGTCCGCCCACTCCAGCCAAAGACCGGCTGGAGTCGGGCACCGGGCGACGCGCGGGCCACGCCACGGCGTCCCTTCGCGGGATTGTGGGGGTAAGCGTGGCGTGCTCGGGTACGCGGCCTCGCACAAGGGGGTCGTCCATGCCCCCCGCCGGGAGTTCCTGTGGGGGAGCGCCGCCGCCGGAGCCATGGCCACCCCAGCTTTGCCGCCGTCTGGGCGCCGAACCCCGGCGCCCTCGGGTGGAACTGTGATGGCGTGCTGGACTCGCAGGCGCTGGGGCAGCAGCGCTTCGATGCCGAGAGCGCAGCCTGGTGCCGGCCGTCGCTGATCACGCTCAACCAGGACGGCCGCTACCTGCAACTGTTCGAGAACAACCAGATCGGGGAGTGGTACGCGCAGAGCGGCCTGGACGCAGCCGGCGAGGTGCCGGTGGAGCTGGAGCGCCGCAACATCGCCGGAGCGGTGGGCGCTGGGAGCGCTGGGCTAGCGAGTATCGTCCCTGCCGGGACCGCTGCGCGCTGCTTCGCGGTTGCCCTGGTCTCGCGGCCGGTCGGGCGTGTGGAATCTGCCTGCTCTTGCGGTAAGATGCGGCGACGGGGCGAGGGAAGGGCTTGATCGGAACGACGGTTTCGCACTACCGAGTGCTGCGTGAGGTGGGCAGCGGCGGCATGGGTGTGGTCTACGAAGCCGAAGACCTGAAGCTGGGCCGGCACGTCGCGCTGAAGTTCCTGCCCCGGGAGATGTCGCGGCAAGGGCCGGCGCTGGAGCGCTTTCGCCAGGAAGCGCGGGCCGCCTCGTCGCTCAACCACGAGAGTATCTGCACCGTCTATGAGATCGGGGAGCACGAGGGCCAACCGTTCATCGCCATGGAGTTGCTGGAGGGTGGACCCCTGAGCGAGCGGCTGCTGGGCCGGCCGCTCCCGCTGGAGGTGTTGCTGGAGGTCGGGATCCAGGTGACGGACGCGCTCGACGCCGCGCATCGCAAGGGCATCGTGCATCGCGACATCAAGCCGGCCAACATCTTCCTGACCACGCGGGGGCGCGCCAAGGTGCTGGACTTCGGGCTGGCCAAGCTCAGCGGGGAGGGGCCGGCCGCTCCCGAAGGCGCGACCGTGGACGCTCCCGAACACCTGACCAGCCCGGGCTCGACGGTGGGGACGGTGGCCTACATGTCGCCGGAGCAGGCGCGGGGGGAGATGGTGGACGCGCGCACCGACGTATTCAGCTTCGGCGCGGTGCTGTACCAGATGGCGACGGGGCGGCTGCCCTTCGAGGGGGCGACCAGCGCGGTCATCTTCCACGCCATCCTGGAGAAAACGCCGCCGCCGGTGACGGCGGCGAATGCGGCGCTGCCCCCGAAGCTGGACGAGATCATCGGCAAGGCGCTGGAGAAGGAACGCGATCTGCGCTACCAGAGCGCGGCGGAAGTGCGCACCGACCTGAAGCGGTTGGCGCGAGACTCGGGCTCGTCCGCCAAGGTGGCGGCCGCCAGCACGGCCGGAAGCCAAGCCGCGGCGCCGGCCGGACCAACCCCGACGGTTCCCGCTTCCTCGGCGAGCGCGGTGATCGCGGCGGAGGCGAAGCGGCACAAGGGAGTGCTGATCGGAGGCGTGCTGGCGGTGGTCGTCGTCATCGCGGCGGCGGCGATCGGGATCTACCGGCTGGTGAACCGGGCGACCCCGATGCCCTTCCAGAACATCTCCATGGAGCGCCTTACGGAAGACGGCAAGGCGGTGGACGTGGCCATCTCGCGGGATGGGCGCTATGTCGCCTACAACCACCGCGAAGGCGATCTGCGGTCGGTGTGGGTGAAGCAGGTGTCGACCGGCAGCACGATCCAGGTGGTGCCGCCGGTGGCGACAGCGCTCTGCGCGCTGTACTTCTCGGCCGACGGAGACTCGATTTACTACGCGCTGGATGACACGAACACAACCTGCCGGCTGTTCACGATCCCGTCGCTGGGGGGAACGCCGCAGCTAGTGCTGAGCGGGATCTTGACTCCCGTGCTCTCGCCGGATGGCAAACGCTTCGTGTACTTCCGCAGCGACCAGGCCGCCGGGATGACGCAAATGTTCGTGTCGGCAGCGGATGGCAGCCAGGAGCGCAAGGTCTACGAGGCGCCCACCGTGGAGATAGGGTTCGACGGGACGGCGGCGTGGTCGGGGGACAGCAAACAGATCGTGTTGCCGATCGAGTATGCGACGAAGAACGAGGGGGTGTCGCGGCTGCTAGTGCTCGATGCCGACAGCGGGCGCGTGGTGTGGGAAAGGGGGCTACCGATCCACGTGATGGGCGCGGAGTTTTTGCCCGACGGCTCGGGTTTCCTTCTGGTCGCGTCGGAGCGGCAGTCGTTGGAAGACACCCAGCTCTGGTTCGTGCCCATGGGCAAAGGCCCGCCCGATCGGATCACCCGCGATCTGGCTACCTACCTGGTCCCCCACGTATCGGTCGATGGCAAGGCGATCGTGGCGGTGCGGCAAGAACGCACCTCGACGATCTCGGTGGGAGCGTCGGTCGCGGGTCCGTTCTCCCCGCTCCCGATGCCCAAGAGCGATGGGTACGCATTCGCGATCCTGCCGGATGGGAGGTTCCTGGTGGAGAGCTGGCAGCACCAACTGTTCGTGACCAACGCCGACGGCAGCGGGCGCTCCCTGCTGATCAGCAACGCGCTGGCGGGGATGCCGGCGGTGTGCGGCAGCCGGGTGGCGTATCTGCAGGCCGGCGGTGCGGGCGCCGAACCCGAGATCTGGATCATGGATGCCGACGGCGGGTCGCGGCGCCGCTTGGCCGGCTTTGGCTACGCTCCGGCCTGCTCGCCGGACGGGAAGGAGGTAGCCTACATCGACGCTGTCGGCATCACGGCGACGACGGTGCCGGCGGCGGGCGGAACGCCCCAGCCGATCGGGCCCAAGGGGATCTCTATCCACCCGGCTTATGCGCACGACGGGAAGCACATGGCCTATTTCGAGTTCCCTCTCCAGGCGAAGAGCGCATCCATCGTCATCCTGGATGCCGCCAGCCATGAAGTGATCTCCAAGTTCGCGCTGCCCGATCCAGCGTGGCGTGGCGCCTGGCGGCTGCGCTTCGCGCCTGACGACTCCGGTCTTTACTTCATCTCCACGCCGGGCTCGGTGAGCAACCTGTGGTTCCAGCCGATCGGCGGCGGGCCGGCGCGCCAGGTCACCGACTACAAGAGCGACCAGATCAGCGATTTCGGGTGGTCCCCGGACGGCAAGCGGTTCGCCATCGCGCGCCAGAGTTATAGCTGGGATGGAGTACTGATCCGCGACCTGGGGGCGCAGAAGTAAGAACGCGCCCTCCCAGCGCCGAAGCGCTGGGCTAACCGAAGCTGTCCCTACGGGAAGGCACAGCCGAGGGCGGCTGTGCCACACGACCTCTAACCCACTCAAGCCAAAGGCGGGCTTGAGTGGGGCACCCGGCTGAAGCCGTGCCCTCCTGGAGATGTCCCGCCTCTCTGGAGGATGAAGCTCCACCCTTGACAGCCGCGTTTGCCGACGCGCAGACTGGCGCCGCCATGCGAACCTCCATCGTGCAATGCAGCCTGCTGATCGCCCTTCTTCTTCTTTCTTCCTCCGGCGGGGTGGCACAGCACCCCAAGGAGACGCAGCCGCGCTCCGTCGAGGAGAAGCCGGCGGCCGCGACGGCCACCCCCGCGCCGCCGCCGGCGCTGACCGCCGCCGACCTGGAAGCCTTCCTCGACGGGGTGGTGCCGGTGGAACTGGAGCGCCGCAACATCGCCGGGGCG
>Ga0335082_10008434_pt1 | contig 11195 bp, 10 predicted proteins | sample Lox_Sample_41_FD_206718 | JGI IMG/M metagenome (GOLD analysis project Ga0335082, IMG submission 206718) | Soil microbial communities from Loxahatchee National Wildlife Refuge, Florida, United States - Lox_Sample_4.1 | ecosystem: Environmental > Terrestrial > Soil > Wetlands | place: USA... | reverse complement strand
TCTAGAGACGTTGCTTGCAACGTCTCCCGATGAGCCGTAGCCAGCTACGGCTCCACTGCACTACCGCGCCGAGAACGGCAGCAGGGCGATGTTGCGGGCCTGCTTGATGGCCGCGGTGAGACGGCGCTGGTGCGGCGTGCAAACGCCGGTCAGGCGGCGCGGGACGATCTTGCCGCGCTCGGCCACGAACTGCGCCAGCAGGCGCACGTCCTTGTAGTTGATCGAGTCGATCTTCTCGACGCAGAACTTGCAGACCTTCTTGCGGCGGAAGAACTTGCGGGGACCGCCTTCGCGGCCTCCGGGGCGCGGGCCGCGGTCGCCTCCGGGACGGGGACCACGGTCGCCGCCCATGCGGGGACGCTGCTGCGGAGCGTGGGTCGGTGTGGCCTGGGCTTGCGGGGCCGCCGGCTGCGCCGCCTGTTCCGGCGCGGCAGTCTCGGTCGCTGCGGGTGCTTGCACTTTCTCTTCGTCAGCCATAAATCTCCTTACAGAGCTCTTCGCTTGCGTAGGGCGAGACGCCCGTCGCTACGTGATCCTGGTTAAACCGCGGGCGCCGCCGGTTCGCTGACGGCGGGTTCCGCCGCCGGCTCGGGCGCGCGCTTCTGGTGCGCGGCGCGGATCTTCTTCACCTTGTCCAGGCGCTTCTGCTCCTCGTCCACGCGCACGGTGATGAACTTGATCACCGGCTCGGTGACGCGCAGGCGGCGCTCCAGCTCGGCCACCGCCTGCCCGCTGGCTTCCAGCGTGAGCAGAAGATAGAGGCCGTCCTGGAACTTGCGGACGGTGTAGGCGAGGCGGCGCTTGCCCATCTTCTCCACGTTTTTCACTGTGCCGCCCGCGGAGGTGACGCTGCTCTCCAGCGAGGAGATCAGCTTGTCCTGGTCTTCGTCCACCATGTCGGGCCGGACGATGAACATCACTTCATAAGTACGTTGCATGGTTTCTCTCCAGATCCTTCGCTACTCCGATGTCTCCGCCGATCCCGCCTTGCGGTTGAACCGGTTCATGGCCGCCTTGACGCCGTCGGTGAGGATCACCTTCACCGCTTCGGCGGCCTGCTCGATCATGTCGGCGGCCGCTTCCTCCTGCGACCGCTTGATGGGCGACAGCAGGTACGGCGCGCCTTCCTTCAGCGGCCGCCCCGGGTTGATCCCCATCCGCACGCGGGTGAACTCTTCGGTCCCCAGCGCGCCGATGATCGATTCCATCCCGTTGTGTCCGGCCGAGCTGCCCCGCGGGCGGATGCGCAACTGTCCGAAGGGCAGGTCCAGCTCGTCGTACACCACGACTAGGTCCTGCTCCGGATCGGCTTCGTACTCGCGCACCAGCTCGCGCACCGCGATGCCGCTCAGGTTCATGTACGTCTCCGGCTTCGCCAGCAGGACGTCGTGTCCCGCGATCGCGGCCCTGCCGGTGAGCGCCCGGCAATGGCGGTTGGCCACCCGCACCTTGTACTCGCCGGCGATGCGGTCCACCGCCAGAAAACCCATGTTGTGCGGCGTGAATTGGTACTCGATGCCGGGATTGCCGAGACCGACGACCAGTTTCACGGCCGTTATTTCTTTTCCTTCTTCTCTGCCTTCTCTGCCTTCTCCGCTTTCGCGGGAGCGGCAGGCTCGCCCTCGGCCGCGCCTTCCTCGGTCTCCTGCTTGCCCTTCTTGATGACCTCGGGCTCGGCGGGAGCAGCCGCGGCGCCTTCGACCCCGACCTCGGCCGGCTTCTCCTCGACGATCTCCTTGACGGAGACGATGTGAGCGACAGGCTGGTCCTCGGGAGTCAGGAACTTGATCCTGCTGTCGTGCGGCAGGTCGCTGACCCGCAGCACGGTGCCGAACACCAGGTGCTCGACGTTCACGTCGATGTGGCTGGGGATGTCGGCCGGCAGGCACTCGACCTCGACCTCGCGAATGACCGCTTCCAGGATACCGCCCTGGGTCTTGACGCCTTCAGGGACGCCGACCAGCTTCACCGGCACGGCGACCTTCATCTTGACGTCCATGGCGATGCGCTTCAGGTCGACGTGCAGCAGGTGTCCCTTGATGGGCTCGTACTGCCAGTCGACGATCATGGCCTTGGTGCGCTCGTCGCCGACCTGGAGGTCGAAGATGGTGTTGTGGCCGGACTCCGAGTGCAGGATGCGCAGCATGTGCTTGGGGTCCACCACCAGCGCGACCGTCGGCTTCTTGGCGCCGTAGAGCACGGCGGGGATGCGTCCGGAGACGCGCACGCGGCGCGCCTCATTCTTGCCGCGCGAACTATCCTGCCGCGGCTGGGCTTCCACTACGTTGGTTGGGGTTGCTGTAGCCATAATTCCTCAGTCCTTACGTGAATAGGGTGCTGACCGACGTCTCCTCGTGGATCGACTGGATCGCGCGGGCGATGAGCCCGGCGATGGACAGCACCTTGATCTTGGGTTCCTGCCGGCCCAACTCGGTCAGCGGGATGGTATTGGTGACGATGACCTGCTCGAGCTTCGACTGGGTGATGCGCTCGATGGCGTGGCCGGAGAACACCGGGTGGGTGGCGCAGGCGTAGACCTTGGACGCGCCCGCTTCGACCAGGGCCTCGGCGGTCTTGCACAGCGTGCCCGCGGTGTCGATGATGTCGTCGAGCAGCAGGCAGGTGCGCCCGTGGACGTCGCCGATGACGTGCATGACCTCGGTCTCGTCCATGCCGGTGCGGCGTTTGTCGACGATGGCCAGGGCCGCGTCCATCTTCTTGGCGAAGAAGCGAGCGCGCTCCACACCGCCCGCGTCCGGCGAGACCACGGTCAGGTTGGGGAAGTTGCGTTCCTTGCAGTGCGACACCAGCACCGGCGAGGCGAACAGGTGGTCCACCGGGATGTTGAAGAAGCCCTGGATCTGCGGCGCGTGCAGGTCGATCACCAGCACGCGGTTGGCGCCCGCGGTGGTGATCATGTCGGCCACCAGCTTGGAGCTGATGGGGGCGCGCGGCTTGTCCTTGCGGTCCTGGCGCGCGTATCCGTAGTAGGTGATGACCGGGGTGATGCGCCGCGCCGAGGCGCGCTTGAGCGCGTCGATCATCAGCAGCAGCTCCATCAGGTGCTGGTCCACCGGGAAACACGTGGGCTGGAGCACAAAGACGTCGCCGCCGCGCACGTTCTCCTGGAGCTGGACGTAGGTCTCCCCGTCCTGAAAGCGAGTCACCGTGGCCTGGCCGCGCGCCATCTGGAGATGAGCGCAGACCTCGTCGGCCAGCGCCGGGTTCGCCGTCCCGGAGAAGATCTTGAACTTGTCGTCGTGCCGTGCCCGTTGCGGTTTGCGATCTGCCTTGGGCTGCTCGGTGGGCTGCTGCGTCTTTTTTTCCGCGGTTGCCACTGTCGTCGCCATAGCGTTCGTCGCCACCTCGTGTGGACTGCCGACTTGTTGTGCCTGCTTCACTGCGTCGTGCATCTGCTGACTACCGGCTCCTGACTCCTTCTTCCATCTCTGGCTGGGCGGCTAGGATTCGAACCTAGACAAAGTGCTCCAAAGGCACTTGACCTACCATTAGTCGACCGCCCAAAACCACACTCTGTGCCGACTAGAGATCCTTCGCGCTTCGCGCTCAGGATCGCGCCTGCGGGCTCCCGCTTCGCTCACGCCCGCAAAGCGGCGCGACTTGACCTACCATTAGTCGACCGCCCAAAACCACACTCTGTGCCGACTAGAGATCCTTCGCGCTTCGCGCTCAGGATCGCGCCTGCGGGCTCCCGCTTCGCTCACGCCCGCAAAGCGGCGCGACTTGACCTACCATTAGTCGACCGCCCAAAACCCAGTCTCCAGTCTCTGATCTCCAGTTCCTAGAAAACCCACAGGGGCCACGCTCTAGAAATTAGGAACGAGAAACCAGAAACTCAAACAAACATCCTCCGCCAGTACTCGCGGCGGGTGAGCGTCCTGGTCGCCTGCGCCCGGATCCCCTCTGCCTTCAGCCGGTCCGCCGCCTTCTTCGCTTCCATCTTGGAGGCGAACAGGCCGTAGACGGTCGAGCCGGAGCCGGACAGAGACGCATACTTCGCCCCTGCTCGTTCCAGGGCACGCTTCAAGTCATGCAACTCGGGATACTGCGGAAAGACGACACGTTCAAAGTCGTTTTCTATCCCGGCACGGACAAGGTCGAGAAGCAGTGCCTCGGCCCGGTCCCCAGCCCTGCTGGGAACACCGGAGGAAGACCCTCTCAGCCACGCACACACAGTGTGACTGAACCCATTCATTGTACTGGACTTGCTGGTGTCCGTCAATTTGGCTTCGCGGTCCGCCAGCCGGTCCCAGGCGGCAAAGGCGGCGGGGGTGGAGACACCGGCCTCGGGCGTCGCGACCACGCAATCGAGTGCGGGATGTTCGGCGAGCGGATAGACCTGCTCACCGCGCCCGATGCCGAGAATGGTGCCGCCGATCAGGAACAGGGGCACGTCGGAGCCGATCTCTGCGGCGATGCGCAGGCGGTCTTCGGGCGAGAGCTGCTTTTTCAGAGCGCGCTCCAGCCCGCACATGGTGGCGATGGCATTGGAGGAGGCTCCGCCCAGGCCGCCCTGCACCGGCAGCTTCTTCTCGATGTCGATGGTGACCTTGGCGCGCTGGTGCAGGGTTCGAAGCACGCTCTCGGCGGTGCGATAGCAGGTGTTCGACTCGTCGGTGGGGACGCCGCGCGAACCGGAGCGGACCTCGATCCCGCTTCCGCCCGCGACCTTCATCCGCACCACATCGTGGAGGTCGATGGTCTGGTAGACGGTCCGCAGTTCGTGGAAGCCGTCGGGCCGTCGCGGTCCGATGCGCAAACCGATGTTGATCTTGGCGAACGATCGCACCGAGACGGTCATGGAGCGGGAATTGTAAATCAGGGATTCGCAATCCGACGGGCCCGTACTATGCTGTCGGCACTTCTCGCGGGGGTCGACGGTGAGCGGGACAAAGTTCCTTCAATGGGAAGGCAGGCTCGGGCGTGCCGAGTACTTCGGGTACGGCGCGACCTTGTTTTTCGTGAAGTACCTCATCGACAGCGAGGTGGCGCGCCAGGCGTTCCAGCGGCCGTGGTCGCTGCTGAACTACTACGCGCCGGCCGGCGCTTTCTCGATCGTGGCGCTGCCGCCAGGCGAGCAACGCTTCTTCTACACCATGCTGGCCATCGCCATCCCGTTCATCTGGATCGGGGTGGTGCTGACGGTGAAGCGGCTGCGCGACCTGGGATCCTCGCCCGCGTGGACCATCCTGTTCTTCGTGCCGCTGGTGAACCTGCTGTTCTTCATTGTGCTCAGCATCCTGCCGGGCGCATCGGCGGGCAAGGCAGACGCGATATCTCGATCTGCCGCCATCGATCTCCGGGGACCCGGTTCCTGGCAAAACCTGGCGCCGCGCGGCAAGTTCGGGGCGGCACTGGCCGGAGTAGTGCTGTGCATCCCGGTCGCGCTGTTGCTGACGCTGTTTGGAGTGAAGGTGCTGGCCAACTACGGGTGGGGCTTGTTCGTGGGCGTGCCCTTCGTGGTGGGCTTCATCTCCTCGGCGGTGTACAACCTGGGGGCGCCCCGGCGCGCCGGAGAATCCATTTCCGTAGCGGTCCTGGGACTGGTACTGGCCGGCAGTTCAATGCTGGTGTTCGCCTTCGAAGGCATCATCTGTCTGATCATGGCGTTCCCCATTGCCGCGCCGATCGCCATGATGGGCGGCGCGCTGGCCCACAGCATGTTCTCCCGGCCGATGCCGGTGCGACCCGCATCGCAGACCATAGGCGCATTGGTGCTGATGCTCCCTCTGCTCATGACCGGCGAACATGCGGCGCACCTGCCGGCCCAGCCCATCGCCATCAAGTCGCAGGTGATCGTGAACGCTCCTGCGCAGAAAGTCTGGAACCAGCTCGTAGCATTCGCCCAGATCCCGGACAAGCGCGAGTGGCTGTTCCACACCGGCGTGGCCTATCCCATCCGCGCCGAGATCCGGGGACACGGGCCGGGCGCGGTGCGTTACTGCGTGTTCTCGACCGGAGCCTTCGTCGAGCCGATCGAGGTCTGGGACGAGCCGCACCGCCTCAGCTTCTCCGTCCGCCAGCAGCCGCCGGTGATGCAGGAATGGTCGCCGTGGAACATCCATCCGCCGCACGTGGCACAGAACTACTTGCTCTCAAAGCACGGAGAGTTCCGGCTGACGGAGTTGCCCGGCGGCCGCACGCGCCTGGAAGGAACCACCTGGTACGAGAACAAGTTCTGGCCCGCGACGTATTGGCAAGTCTGGTCGGACTATTTCATCCACCGCATCCACATGCGGGTGCTGGAGCACATCAAGGCGCTGGCGGAAAGATCCTAGAACAGCGCCGACTGTTTGCGGCTGGGGGTGATGCCGAAGTGGTCGTAGGCCAGCTTGGTGGCGACGCGGCCACGCGGTGTGCGGTCCAGGAATCCGATCTGGATGAGGAAGGGCTCGTACATCTCCTCGATGGCCTCGGGCTCTTCGGCGAGCGCGGCGGCCAGCGTATTCACACCGACCGGCCCGCCCTGGTACTTCTCGATGATGGTGAGCAGGAGCTTGCGGTCGATGTCGTCGAAGCCGTGCTTGTCGACTTCGAGCATCTCCAGGGCGGCCTGGGCAGTCACTTTATCGATGCGTCCAGCGCCGCGCACCTGGGCGTAATCCCGGACGCGCCGCAGCAGCCGGTTGGCGATGCGCGGTGTGCCGCGAGCGCGCATGGCGATCTCCGACGCTCCGTCATTCTCGATGGCGACTCCCAGGATCTCCGCCGAGCGCTTCACGATGATCTCCAGGTCGGCGTGGGCATAGAACTCGAGGCGCAGCATGATGCCGAAGCGTGAGCGCAATGGCGCCGACAGCAGGCCGGCCCGGGTGGTGGCCCCGATGAAGGTGAAGTGCGGGATCTCGAAGGTGTGAGTGCGCGCCGCCGGCCCCTGCCCGATGATGATGTCGAGCTGGTAGTCCTCCAGCGCCGAGTAGAGAAGCTCTTCGAGCGCAGGCTGCATGCGGTGCACTTCATCGAAGAACAGCACCTGCTTGTTCTTGAGGTTGGTGAGGATGGCGGTGAGGTCGCCCTTGATCTGAAGAACCGGCGCAGAGGTCTGCTGGAAGCTGACCGCCAGCTCGTTGGCGATGATGCTGGCCAGGGTGGTCTTGCCCAATCCCGGTGGACCGTAGAGCAGGACGTGGTCCATGGCCTCGCCGCGCGACTTGGCGGCTTGAATGGCGACCGAGAGCTGGTCTTTGACCTTTTTCTGGCCGATGAATTCCGCGATGCGCCGCGGCCGCAGCTTGAGCTCGAACGAGGCGTCGTCGTCGAGCGGCGCGGCGGAAACGATGCGGTCCTTCAGGTCAGGATTGTTCTTCGGGGAAGCCACTGAGCGCATAGTAGCGGCAATTCGGGCAGCGAGCAATCGGGGTTTCTATTCACCCCTGAGACACGGAGGCACAGAGTCTTTTTCTCTTGTTCTCCGTGTCTCGGTGTCTCGGTGGTGAAGAATGGTTTTATGGATGTTCTCTGGTGGCGCCGATGTCGGCGATGACCTGCTTCTCCACTACTTGGCTGTCCTCGTAAACCACGTGCATGAGGCGCACCCGAGTGGAGCGGCTGCGCGCCACCGAGGAGGCAAGGTCGAAGTCCCGGAAAGCGGAGGCGAGACCCCATGCTCCTGCGTCCAACGCGTAGATCTCGTATTGCTCGAAACGTGCCACCCTGCCCTCTCGGCCCGCGTCGCGGCGGGCTACTCTTCGACCTCCACCTCTTCGCCGCGCTCGGCCTTGGCGGCCGCGATGATCTTCTCCTGCTGCTGGGCGGGAACGACGTCGTAGTGGTCCATCTCCATGTTGAAGGAGCCGCGGCCCTGGGTCATGGAGGTGAGGTCGGCGCCGTACGTCAGCATCTCCGACATCGGCACCTCGGCCTTGACCACGGTCTTGCCGCCCTTGTTGTCCATGCCCTGGATGCGGCCGCGCCGCGAGTTCAGGTCGCCCATGATGCTGCCGGCGAACTCGTCGGGCACCGTGATCTCGACCTTCATCACCGGCTCCAGCAACGTGGGCTTGGCCTGCTCCATCGCCTTCTTGAACGCCAGCCGCCCGGCCACCTTGAACGAGAGTTCGTTGGAATCGACGTCATGGTAGCTGCCGTCGTAGAGCACGACCCTGAAATCCACCACCGGGTAGCCGGCCAGGTAGCCGCGCTGGGCGGCCTCGACGATGCCCTTCTCCACGGCGGGGATGAAGTTCTTGGGGATGGAGCCGCCGAAGATGTCGTTGACGAACTCGAAGCCGCCGCCGCGCGGCAGGGGCTCCATCTTGATCTTGCAATCGCCGAACTGGCCGTGGCCGCCGGTCTGTTTCTTGTGGCGTCCGTGGGCGTCGGCCTTGCCGCGGATAGTCTCGCGGTACGGCACTTTCGGCGCCTTCAGGTTCACTTCCGCGTGGTAACGCTTCTTGAGCTTGGAGACGATGACTTCGATGTGCTGCTGGCCGGTTCCCGCGATCAGGAACTCCTTGGTCTGCGGATCGCGGAAGAAGCGCAGCATCGGATCCTCCTCCATCATGCGGTTGATGCTGGAGAGCTTGTCCTCGTCGCCGCGGGTCTTGGGCTCGATGGCGAAGCTGATGGCGGGCTCGGGCAGCTTGACCGCCGGATACTGGATGGGCGAGCCCTTGTCGCCGAGGGTGTCCCCGGTCAGGGTGTCGCGCAGTTTGGCCACCGCGCCGATGTCGCCGGCGTGCAATTCAGGGACCGGGACCGCGGTCTTGCCCTGCATGATCGAGATATGCGCCAGCTTCTCGGAAGAATTCTTGGTGAAGTTCTGCACCGTGGCGTCGTTCTTCAGCACCCCGGAATAGACCTTGAAGTAGGAGATGCGTCCGGCGAAGGGATCGCTGACGGTCTTGAACACGTACAGCGAGAGCGGCTCGGTGTCGGCGACCTTGCGGCGCGCGGGCTCGCCGTTGTTGGGCGCGGGCGCGGCCTCTACCGGCCGGCGCTCGGCGGCGGTGGGCGCGTACTCGACCAGGAAATCCAGCAGCTTGTCGGTGCCGATGTTGCCCAGCCCGCTGGTGAACACGACGGGGAAGATCTTGTCTTCGCGGATGGCCTCGTGCAGCGCCGGGATCAGGTGCTCCTCGGGGATGGTCCCCTTCTCGAAGAATTCTTCCATCAGCTTGTCGTCGCCCTCGGCGACGATCTCGACCAGCTTCTCGTGGGCGGCCTGGGCGGCATCGGCCAGGTTGGCGGGAATGTCGCCTTCTCTGCCCTTGCCGTTGCCCCCCATGTCGTAGGTGAAGGCCCGCATGCGCACCAGGTCGATGACGCCGGTCAGGTTCTTCTCCGCCCCGATGGGCAGCTGGAGAGGGATCACGGTGCGGCCGAAGGCGCTGGTCAGCGATTCCATCAGGCGGTCGTAGTTGGCGCGCTCGCGGTCCATGCGCGCGCCCACGATGATGCGCGGCAGGTTGTTCTCCTCCGCGTAGCCCCAGACCTTCTCGGTGACCACCTCGACGCCGCTGACGCCGTCCACCACCATGATCGCCGACTCCACCGCCACCATCGAGGTCTTGGCTTCATGCACGAACATGTTGAAGCCGGGAGTGTCGATCAGGTTGATCTTGGCATTCTTCCACTCGGCGTGAGCGATGCCGGCGGAGATGGTCATCTTGCGGGCGATCTCTTCTTCGTCGTAGTCGGTGGTGGTGCTGCCATCGTCCACCCGCCCCAGGCGCTGCGTCGAGCCGGCCGTGTACAGCAAGGCCGAGACCAGCGACGTCTTGCCCGCGTGCGAGTGGCCCAATACAGCGACGTTGCGGATGTTTGCCCCTTCGTAGACTTTCACAGTGACTCCTTCATGAATAGCCGAGAGGGGTTTCGGCAGGAGTATCGCCTGCCGGCGACCTACCTTCTGGGCTGGTACGAGCCACGGTTTCCGTGGCGGAGAGCTGGCAGAAACGGTAATCGTATCACGCGGGAAAATAGCGGCTCAACAGGCGGCACTTTGGGTGGGAAGGGCTTACAATACCCGGACCTATGGTGAGGGTGGCGGCAAGAGTGTTGTTGCTCGTCCTGGTGGGGAGCTGGTGCGCGCCGGCTGCAGTGGCCGGCTACGCCTCTCCTCCGCATGCCTGCTGTCGCCGGGGCGGGCATCATTGCCCGCAGGGCGACGAGCCCAGCTTCCGCGACGCCAAGCTGCACTGCCGGCTTTGCCAGGGCCTGCTGACCGCGCAGAAAGCTCCGCGCCTGGGCGCTGCCCCGGCCGCTCTCGCACCGCGGGACGAGCACCCGTTCGTCCACGAATCCCTCTCCGCCTCCCCCTCCGCGCCGCGGACCCACGAACGGACCAGCCGGGCGCCTCCCTCCTCCTCCTCCTCTCTCTGAATCGGGGCGGCTGATCGCCCGCTCACTTCGTTGGAACGCAGCCTTGCGCTGCGCGCACTTCTGTCGTGCGCGAGGAGCTCTCAACGTGACAAAAGTACTCCGGCGGCTCGTCGGAATGACATTCATCGCGGTCGCGGTCTGCGCCCATGCCGGTATCTTCGGCTCGGTCCATGGCCTGATCCACGACCCGCAGCACCGGCCGGTGTCGGGCGCGCGGGTCACTCTGCAGGCAGGCTCGTCCGAATTCACCAAGACGGTCATCAGCGATGACGAAGGCAGCTTCGCCATCGACGCGATCCCGGCCGGCGAGTACCGAATCTCCGTGAGTTCTCCCGGTTTTGAGAGCCAGGAGCAGGCCCTGGTCCTGCGCTCCGGACAGGTCGCCAGCCTGCACTTCCCCTTGTCTCTGGCCAGGGCCAGCGAGAAGGTGGAGGTGCGCGAAGGCTCGCAGACCCTAGACACCGCCTCCTCCAGCACCGTGACCGAGATCAGCCGGGAGCAGATTGTGACCACCCCGGGCGCCGAACGCGCCAACAGCCTGGCCATGGTCACGGACTTCGTGCCCGGCGCCTACATGGCACACGACCAACTCCACGTGCGCGGCGGCCACCAGTTCACCTGGATGCTCGACGGCATTCCCGTGCCCAATACGAATATCGCCACCAACGTGGGGCCGCAGTTCGATCCTAAGAACGTGGAAACGCTCGAAGTGCAGCGCGGAGGTCTCTCCGCCGAGTACGGCGACCGGGTCTACAGCGTCTTCAACGTGGTGACCCGGTCCGGATTCGAGGCCTACAACACCTGCCAGGTGGTGGCCGGCTATGGCAGCTACCACCAGACCGACGACCAGA
>Ga0335082_10008431_pt1 | contig 11196 bp, 5 predicted proteins | sample Lox_Sample_41_FD_206718 | JGI IMG/M metagenome (GOLD analysis project Ga0335082, IMG submission 206718) | Soil microbial communities from Loxahatchee National Wildlife Refuge, Florida, United States - Lox_Sample_4.1 | ecosystem: Environmental > Terrestrial > Soil > Wetlands | place: USA: Florida... | reverse complement strand
GCCACGACGTCGGGCCGGACGGTCGCCAGCGCGGAGCGCAGGGCCGCCTCGCTCGAGCGCGCGAAGCACAGGTCGAGCGCCGTCACCGCCCAACCCGCGCGCTCGAGCGACGCGGCGACCGCGACCACCCCGTTGGGCACGCACGGCTGCGGCGACCGCTCCCGGTTGGTGTTCACCACCAGCACCCGGGGACGGCTGCCGGTGCCGCCCGGGGACGGGGCAGCCGGCGTCGCGAACGTCGCTGCGGTGATGGGGTCGGCCTCGGGCTAGGGTGGAACTCCTACACCGGAGCGCGCGGAAAGAACCGCGGCCAGCGCGCCCACCAGGGTGGCGGAGACGTTCACGGTGTCGTTGGTCATCCAGCGGAAGCCGGAGGCGTGCATCATCGGCCCGGCGCAGCACGGCTCGGGACGCTCGGCCGTTCGGCCGCAGGAGCCGCAGCGGAAGCGCGCCTGGACGAGCGCGCCGAGCAGCGAATCGGCCAGGCCGCCGGCGATCCCGGCGATCGCGACGCCGGCGGCGGCAGGCGGGGACACCAGCCCCAGCAGCGCGGCCGCGGAGGCGACGAACGCCGCGCCCGCCGCGCCCCCGGCGCTGCCGAGCCACGAGACGGCGCCGGAAGTGCCGCGGGCGACGCGTCGCCCGGTCGTGACGAGCCGCGGCGGCCGCGTACTGCGGGCCCCGATCTCCGTGGACCAGGTGTCGGCGGCGGCGGCGGCGAGGGCCCCGGCGAAGGCGGCGGTCCACGGCGGGTGCGCCCGCGAGAGCAGGGCGGCCGCGGCGGCGACGCCGCCGTTCGCGGCCACCTGGACGGCGCGCCGCCGGCCGCCGCCCGGCGTGAGCAGGCTGGAGGAGACGAAGAACGCGAGCAGCAGCGCGAGGCCGGCCACGCCCGCGCCGACGGTCACGGCGGCGCCGACCGCGAGCGCGGCCAGGGTTCCTCCGGGCGAGAGCCACCTCGTCACGGCGGGTAGTTAGCCGGGCGCGGCGGCGCGGCGCAACGCCCGCGGTGGATTCGGGGCGGGCGCGACAGTATCTTGGCCGTCGCCGCCGTGACGAAGCGCCATCGGTTCCTCGCTCACGCCATCCTCCCGCTCGCCGTGCTCGAGGCGATGCGGCACCTCGACTCCCCGCGCGACGAGGACGCCGCCGAGTACGTGGCCGAGCACCTCCAGAAGCGCCTCGGCCTGTCGGACACCGTGGCGGCGCAGATCGGCCGCTACGAGCTGGTGGCCCGCCGCGACCAGGGCGTCGCGCACGAGGAGTTCGAGCAGATCCTGCGGCTCGCGGGGCGGCGCACCGACGCCACCCTGGTGTTCGCCGACGGCGGCCGCCGCGCGGCGCGGCGGGCGCTGGCGCGGCTGTCGCTCCCCACCCGCTGGGCGGCGCGGCACCTGCCGTCGTTCGTGCGCCGGCTGGTGGGCTTCCGCGCGGCGCGGCGCTGCGCGGGCGAAGTGCTCGGCGCCAGCCTCGCGCGCGCCGGCCGCGGCGCGGTGGCCACGATCCCCGATCCCGTCTCGGTCCACGCCACGCCGGACGGCGCGGCGTGCGCCTTCTACGCGTCGGCGCTCGCCGAGCTGCTGCGCCAGCTGGCGGACTTCGACGGCGGGATGCACCACCCGGCGTGCCGCGCGCGCGGCGACGCGCGCTGCGAGTGGCGCTCGACCGTTTTCTCCCGGAGGACCTCGTGAGCGTGGTCGATTCCCTGACGGCCGACGTCCTGGCCCAGGTCCGCAAGATGCTGGTCGGCCTCAAGCTCGACGGCTGGCTGCTGTTCGACTTCCACGGCATGAACCCGGTCGCGACCCGGGTGCTCGGCCTCGGCGGGCTCGCGACGCGGCGGCTGTTCGTCCTGCTGCCGGCGACGGGCAAGCCGGTGGCGGTCGCGCACAAGATCGAGCAGCACCGCGTCGCCGGCTTCCCCGGCGAGGTGCGCACCTACGCGGCGTGGCGCGAGCTGGACCAGGAGCTCCGGCGGCTGGTGGCCGGCAAGAAGCTGGCGATCGAGTACTCCGGCAAGGACGCCGTGCCCTACCTCGACCGCATTCCCGCCGGCGTGGTGGAGCTGCTGCGCGCGGCCGGCGCCGATGTCGTCTCCAGCTCCGAGCTGGTGACCACGCTCGCCGCCCGCTGGACGCCCGACGAGCTCGCCAACCACCTCAGGGCCGCGGAGCTGCTGCGGGAGATCGCGCTGGCCGCCTTCGAGCAGGTCAGGCAGTGGTACGCGCACGGCCCGACGCCCACCGAGCAGGGGCTGCAGCGCTGGGTCATGAGCGCCTTCGAGCAGGCGGGCCTGGTGACCAACGAGCCGCCGATCGTGGCGGCGGGCGAGCACGCCGCCAACCCGCACCACGATCCCACCGCGATGTCCGACACGGTGATCGAGCGCGGCGGCGTGCTGCTGCTCGACCTGTGGGCCGGCACCGCGATCGACACGGTGTACGCCGACCAGACCTGGATGGCCTACGTGGGCGGCGCGCCCCCGGGGGAGGTCGCGCACGTCTTCGACGTGGTGCGCGACGCGCGGGACCAGACCGTGGCGGTGCTCGCTGACAAGTGGCGCGAGGGTTGGCCGGTCACCGGCGCGGATCTCGACGACGTGGCGCGGAAGGTCATCACCACCGCCGGCCACGGCGCGCACTTCGTGCACCGCACCGGCCACTCGATCGACAAGGAGCTGCACGGCTCCGGCCCGCACCTCGACAACTACGAGACCCACGACGACCGCCGGCTCTTGGCGGGCGTCGGCTTCTCGATCGAGCCCGGCATCTACATCCCGGGCCGGTTCGGCGTGCGCAGCGAGATCAACGTCTACCTGCGCGAGGACGGCCCGCAGGTCACGCCCTCCGAGCCGCAGCAGGCGATCGTCGCGCTCGACGTGTAGGCCGCGGGCCCGCGCCGGCGCCCGGCGCCCGCGGCGGCGCACCCTAGCGGCGTGATGGATCGGGCGGTAACATAGGGCGCTTTTTTTGTGGAGGCCGCACGGAGTCGAGGGGCGGCGAGGACGGTCGCGAGCGGGTGAAGAGGGGAAAAGCGGCGCCGTTCAGCCACCGCCGAGGGGCGTCCCCGGAAGAGGACACCGGCCGTTACCGTTGCTTGACACTCCCGTCCGGCGAGGAGCATATTGGCGGCCGTTAGGTTTTGCCTCGCCTCACCAACGAGTGCATAGACCGGAACTGGTCGAACGGGAATTGTCGAAAGGAGGTGGCGTGTCGCTGCCACGTTCGTCTTTCGTACCCTTCGTGTTCACGCCTGTGGAGGTCTGCAATGACCGAACGTAGTCGCTGGGCCTTCTCTCGCCTCGCCCTCGTGGCGTTGGCCGTGGTGGCCATGGCGGTGTCCGGGGTCGGCAGCGCGCTGGCCCAGGGCACGACCGGCAAGATCGAAGGCACCGTCAAGGACTCGGCTGGCGCCCCCATCGCGGGCGCGCAGGTGAGCATCGTCGGATCCGCGTTCCGCGCGGTGTCCGACGAAAAGGGCTATTACTTCGTCAACAACGTCCCCGCCGGCGTCGTGACGGTGCGGGCCCAGTTCATCGGGTACTCGCCGAACGAAGTCCGGAACGTGCGCGTGCTCGCCGGCCAGACGATGACGGTGGACCCCGTGCTGGTGCAGCGTCCGATCGAGCTGCAAACCGTCACCTTCAGCGTGGAGCAGAACCCGATCGTGCCGCGCGACCAGGTGACCAGCAAGCCCATCGTCCAGGGCGACGTCATCCAGGCGCTGCCGGTGGACGCCGTGAGCCAGGTGCTCCGGCTCCAGCCGGGCGTGGTGGAGGGCAACCGCGGGTTGTCGATCCGCGGCAGCCGCCCGGGCACGCAGGCGACCTACGTGGACGGCGTGCTGGTCCGCAACTACAACGGCGGATTCCAGCAGGCCGGCGCGGCGCTGGGTACCAACACCGGGTCCGCGACCACCGTCGGCACCAACGCGCTCGAGGAGGCGTCGGTCACGACCGGCGCCGTCGGCGCGGCCTTTGGCGAGGCCGAGGGCGGCGTGGTGTCGCTGGTGACGCGCTCCGGCGGCTCGTCGTACCACGGCGCGGTGAGCTACGCGACCGACAACGTCTCGGGCCAGGTCTACGGCCAGGGCCTGAACCGCGTCGAGGCCTCGATCGGCGGCCCGATCGTGTCCAACCTGACCTTCTACGTCGCCACGACGCTTCAGGGCCAGCAGAACGCGCTGCGGCCCAAGGGCGCGGGGGACATTCCGCGGTTCGTGATGTCGTCGGCGCAGGATTCGGTGATGGTGCCGCTGAGGCCGTACCTCGCGGACGGCAACACGCCGAACCCGACGTCGGACAGCCAGTGGGTGCGCATCCCGCACTTCGTGCAGTACGCCAGCGGGTGCAGCTACTCGGCGCCGTCGCAGGCGTACACGGTGGGCGGCGACCTCAGCGCCACGCCGCGGACGCTGTCGGCGGCCGAGGCGGGGACCTGCCGGAGCAGCCGGCAGCTCAACGCGAACAACGACCAGGCCGGCCTCGACACGAAGCTGCAGTACACGTTCGGCACCGGGTCGCGGGTGTCCATGTCGTATCACGTGGACCGTAACCAGGGCCTGAACGGGGCGCCGCTGTACGATCCGCTGCAGCAGACGGGCAACTGGGCCCTGTCCAAGGCGCTGATCGCCAACTGGACGCAGACCCTGTCGTCCTCCAGCGAGCACGCGCTGTCCTTCGAGGCGGCGTTGAGCTGGCAGAAGGACCAGTTCATCACCGGCCTGGTGCAGCCGACCTGGATGGAAGACCACAACAACCCGTTCGCGTGGTTCAACACGAGCAACATCCAGTTCATCACCGATTTCAACACGTTCCCGATCAACGACCGGTTGATCCAGAACCTGCGGCTCGGGAACTGCGCGGGTACCACCTCGGGCAACCAGTGCATCCCCTACATCAACCGGCAGGACCTGACCGCGTCCAGCCCGTACCGGATCAACCCGTACGGGGTGGCCTCGACCGCGTTCAACAGCCAGGGCGTGGGCACCAACGCGTCGCGGCTGCAGCAGGAGACCCGGTGGACCGGCCACGCGATGTTCGACTGGCAGGCCAACCGGTACAACCGCGTCCAGGCGGGGTTCGACTTCACGAACTTCAAGGACCAGGCCTGGGCCGGCAACATGATCACGCAGATCTTCATGAACGCCTACACGGACTCGCCGAAGACGTACGGGCTGTACGGCCAGGACCGCATCGACCTGGGTGACATCGTCATCGATCTCCAGCTGCGGTACGACCACCTGGCCAGCGGGATCCTGTATCCGCGGATTCCGGCCCGTGCCTTCAGCGACCCGATCAAGGACGCGGCGCTGTCGCTGGCGGCACGGTACGCGGCCGCCTACAACGCGCAGGACAGCGCGATGGTGGTGGCCTGCAACAACGCCATCACGGCGGCCGACTCGGCGGCCTGGTCGACCTGCAACTACTTCAAGGCGGACCCGGTGAACGCCCTCTCGCCGACGGTGCGGGTGTCGTTCCCCGTGACCGACCGGACGGGCTTCCGGCTGTCGTACTCGCACCAGGTCCAGACGCCCGACATGGCGGTGCTCGCGGCCGGCACCAACAGCGACCTCGCGGTCACCAACACCAACGACGTGTTCGCGCGGCCGGTGGGCTTCGGCAAGACGATTCAGTTCGAGTTCGGCGTGCGGCACGCGTTCAGCGACGACATGGTCCTCGACGTCTCGGCGTACAACAAGGACCTGGTGTCGGAGGGCGCGGGCCGGACGCTGCAGATCTACGACGCCCAGGTGGGCGGGAATCCCTCCCTGTCCAACGAGGGGCTGAACATCTTCACCAGCGCGGACTTCGGGAACGTCCGCGGCCTCGACCTCCGGCTCGACCGGCGCTTCGGCTCGATCTTCCAGGGCACGGTGTCGTATTCGTACGTGACCGCGAAGAACACCGGGTCGGACCCGAACCAGTACCTCAACACGCTGGCCCGGACCAACAGCGCGGTGACCGGCGCGCGGACGCTGCCGCCGCAGGCGATTCTGCCCAGCACGGACACGCGGACGCACACGATCTCGGGCAACATCGCGGCGACCTTCCCGGCCGGCTGGCACAGCGGCACGCTGCTCGGCACGATCCTCGAGAACGCGGGCATCTACGCCACGTTCCGCGCGGCGAGCGGCCTGCGGTACACGCTGATGCAGAACGGCGGGCTCGGGGCACTCGGCCCGGGCAACGGCTTCGGCCTGAGCGGCAATCCGCTGGAGCCGATCAATACGTCCACCATGCCGTGGATCAAGAACGTGGACCTGCGGCTGACCCGCGGGTTCCGGCTGGCGGGCAGGGATCTGTCGGTGTTCGCGGACTTCCGGAACCTGTTCAACTTCACCAACATCACGGGGATCTTCGCCGAGACCGGCGACGTGGTGAACCAGCTGTTCCAGAACAACACCATCCTGCCGCAGCGCTCGTCGCTGCAGTCGGACGCGGGCGCCCTGTGGGTGACCCGCACGGTGACGGTCGCCGGCGTGACGCAGACCCAGACCGGCGTCGACCTCACCGACTGCTCGCAGTACCGGTACGCTTCGGACGGCAGCCGCGGACTGCCCGACTGCCTGCTGCTGCGGCAGGCGGAAGCGCGGTTCGGCAACGGTGACAACTTCTACGACACCAGCGAGCAGACCCGGGCGCTGAACGCGTGGTACAACCGCAACAACGGCCCGTACACGCTGTACGGGAACGCGTTCAACATGCGTCTGGGCTTCGAGTTCAACTTCTAGCTCTGGACGCCGGGCGGCGCCGCGCCAAAGGGCGCGGCGCCGCCCGGCGCAAACGTTAAAGGAGTCCGCATGCAACCCAGAGTGCTACACCGGCTTGCGCTGTCCGCGGTCCTCGTGCTCGGGGCGGGAGTCTCGGCCGTGTCGACGGCCGCGGCCCGGCCGGTGCTGCCCCCGCGTCCGACGGCGCGCGCCCACGGCGGGTTCAACCTGTTCGCCGGCTCGCGGATCGTGCGGCTGAATGCCAACCGGGTGGACTGCAACGCCGTCCACAACATCGGGAACATCTGCTACGACCCGTCGGGCAGCGGCACGGTGGAGGGCGGGTACTGGCCCAACGGCACGCCGAACGCCTACGTGTTCAACGGCGGCCTCCAGGTCGGGGGCACGGTGTCGTACGGCGCCGGCACCGGGCCGTGGGCCGGCGACACCGTGGGCGCCTACTTCATGGACGCCCGCGGCGACCAGAAGATGGGTGACCCCGTCACCAACGTGTTCAGCAGCCTGAACGCGTCCGACGTCGCCAACTGGCCCGGCGCGGCGTACATCAGCGACACGTCGCTCTACAACAAGGCCCTGCTGGGACGGCTGTCCATCTCCCAGCTGGATACCTGGGTCCGCTACTGGGACGGCAACGCCCTGCTGGCGGGCGCGGCCCGCAAGCACAGCATGGGCGTGCTGGTGGAGCAGCGCGGCCTGCTGTGGAACTTCCCCGCGGGAAACCAGGACATCCTGTACTTCCTGATCCGGTTCATCAACATCACGTCGACCAACCGGGCGGACTACGACAACCTCACGGACCCCGGCAACGGCGGCTACAGCTCCGCCCAGGTCGACAGCATCGTCGCGATCGCCCAGGACTGGCACAACCGGGTCCAGGCGGCGTACGGCGTCACGATCCCCGCGAGCGGTTACACGTTCAAGAACATGTTCGCGGACTTCTTCCAGGACGCGGACGAGGGGAACGCCAGCTTCAACTACTCCGAGGCGATCCTGCCGTTCTCGCTGGTTTCGGTGATGAAGTCGAACTACAACGAGCCGGCGTTCTCGTATCCGCCCGGCGCGCACGGCGAGCCGTTCTTCCCCGCCCCGGGCTTCGAGGCCGTCAAGTACCTGAAGAGCCCGATCAACCCGGCCACCGGCCAGGAATTCGGCATCTCGGTTTGGGGCAACACCTGCAACGGCTGCGGGCTCCTGAACGACCCGATCGGCACTCCCCAGCTGTACCGCTACATCTCGGGCCACATCAGCCCGGCGCTGGGCGACGGAGCCTGCAACTCGGATCCGATCCTGCTGCACACCTGCGCCTCGCTGCAGGCCTACGCCGACACCCGGTTCTTCGAGTCGTCCGGCCCGTTCGACCTCGCCCCGGGCCAGTCGTCGGTCATCGTGATCGCGTCGATCTTCGCGGCGCCGCTGCACCGCTGGGCAGCCACGACCAACGGCATCTACGCGATGCCGGCGGGCCAGATCGAGTCCTACGACAACGGCGGCTCCCAGTACACGTATCTCCCGGGCTGGCCCGCCTCGCCGGACACGCTGGCGCGGATCGGCACCGGAAGCGGCGCGCGGATCTGCACCACCCTGTGCGACAAGAACGCGACGATCCGCGATCCGGTCGAGCGGCCCATGGGCTGGGGGCAGTTCAGCGACGTCAACGGCGACGGCACCCTCCAGCAGAACGAGGTCCAGACCTATCCGGGCTCGCTGCTGGACAAGGCGAAGGTGGCCCAGGCCATCTTCGACAACAAGTTCCTGCTGCCGTTCGCACCCGAGGGGCCGGAGTTCTACCTGGTGCCGGGTGACAACCAGGTCACGGTGGTGTGGAAGAAGTCGACCACCGAGACCGTGCAGGCCGGGGGCGGCGATCCGTACTACGGGCTCGCCAGCGACCCGACCTCCGCGCTGTACGATCCGAACTACCGCCAGTACGACGTGGAGGGCTACCGGATCTGGCGCGGGCGGACCACGGCGGAGCTGCAGGTCATCGCCCAGTTCGACTACGCCGGCACGAGCTTCACCGACTTCACGGGCCAGGTCTTCGACCCGAACAACGCCGAGTGCGCGCCCGAGCTGGGGCTGAGCGTCAGGTGCTCGGTCGCGTTCCAGTACCCGTACACGGGCACCGGGCCCTCGGTCGACTACGACCTCTCCGGCAACCTGATCCAGATCCTGACCGGCGGCCGGGTGCAGCTGCAGAACGGCTCCGTGCTGGTGCTCACCGCGGACACCGCGGTCACCGGCGGGGCCACCGGCTTCCCGGCGATGACGGACGGCGGCGTGCCGTTCGCCTACGTGGACAACGACGTGCTGAACGGGTTCCAGTACTTCTACGGCGTCACGGCGTTCGACATCAACAGCCTGAAGTCGGGCCCGTCGTCGCTGTCTTCGGCGATCGTCACCAAGCCGGTCACGCCGCGCAACCCGTCGAATCAGGAGACGGCGGGCACGCTCGGAGCCCTGCAGTACATCGGCACCGGCGGCCGGGTGGTCAATCCCGGGACGTTCCCGACCCTCAGCAAGGCCACGGGCATCTTCAGCGGCCCGATGCCCGCGACCAACGGCTTCGGGATCGGCTTCGTGGCCTTCGTGGCGCAGCTGCTCACCGATCCCGACAGCCTGTCGGTGCGGGTCGACTCGATCATCCCGAACGACGGCTTCAACGCCGTCCCCGGGACCTACTATCTGACGGTGCACTCGCCCAGCGGCGGCACGGTGCACACCACCCAGTCGTTCCTGGTGGACCTGTTCAACGGATTCGACTCGGTCGGCGGGACGTTCCCGGCCGTGTACGGCGTCCAGTCGCGCAGCACGCGTTACGGCGGCGACTCGACCTACGCCATCTACGGTCTGAGCTATCTGCGCTCCCCCGGCAACTACGATCTGAACAACTGGGGCCGCGGATCGGCGAACTCCTACCCGAGCGGCGCGAACACCGGCTACAACGGCCCCGTGTGGTGGGACGGGACGCTGGCCAACGACACCGCGGCGAACCCGCACGCCGGGAAGTGCCATCCGTCGTGCGCGGGCGGTCCGTTCACCGGCAGCACCGGCGTCACGGCCGGCAAGCTGACCGGCGTCCAGGTGATGCACATCGAGGCGTACGAGACGGTGCAGAGCGCCCCGATGCGGCAGCTGCACGCGATGGCCGCCTACGTGACCCGCGCGGCCGACATGAAGGTGTATTGGGGCGCCAACGGCAAGGTGGACTCGGTGATGGACGTGTCGGACGGCGTGGTAGTGCCGTTCAGCCCCGTGATCCGCGCGTCGTGGGGCATCCTCAACGACTCGTCGTTCACCAACACGCTGCCGGCGACCGCCACGCCGGACTCGACCAACGCGCTGCTGACGTGGAAGGACGTGTTCTGTGTCGCTCCGGCCCCGACGATCGTCGGTGTGTGCACGGGGACGACCCCGGCGTTCCTGATGGACCACGCCCGGCTCAGCCCGGTGGCGTTCGGCGGGTCGTTGTATAGCACGCACCCGGCGGCCTCGGGCAACGGCTTCATCTTCTACATCGCGGGCCAGTATTTCGTGATGCAGATGGCCGCGCTGCCGGCGGCGGGGACGGTGTGGAACCTGCGCACCTACGCCGGAACCATTCTGAACGGTCCGGGCTCGTTCAGCCTGGCCAGGCAGGTCAGCCCGCCGGCCGTGCCGGGCCTCACCCTGCAGGTGAAGTACCAGCCCTCGGTCATGTCGGGCACGACCGACGCGGATGCCTTCGCCAACATTCACACCGTGCCGGATCCGTACTACGTGACGAACTCGCTGGAGCAGTCGCCGAACAGCAAGGTGCTCGAGTTCGTGAACGTGCCGACGCAGTGCATCATCCGGATCTACAGTCTCAGCGGCGTTCTGATCAGGGTCTTGACGCACAACGATCCGACCAGCGGCGGTACGGCCGTCTGGGACCTGCGCAACCGCAACAACCAGTACGTTGCCAGCGGCGTGTACTTCTACCACGTCGAGGCGGCGGACGGCCGGACCAAGGTCGGGCGGTTCACGGTGGTCAACTTCGCTCAGTAAAACATCCCGAAGCGGGCCGGGGCAGCCGCCCCGGCCCGCGCGGAGGTTCGCATGGGAAAGCGTTTCGTCCTGATTGGAGCCGCGCTGATCGCCGTCTCGCTCGCCGGTGCCGCCGGAGCGCGTGCGCAGGCCCCGGTGTGCGGCGGCTCCGCGGGGCCGTGCTCGACCATTCCGGTGAACAACACGGCCTACGGCACCACGGCCGACGAGTTCCTGCTCCTGGCGCCGTCGGCGCGCGGCATGGCCCTGGGCGGGGCGTACGCGGCGCTGTCGACCGACGTCGCGTCGGTCTACTACAACCCCGCCGGCCTTTCCCAGATGACCGGGAGCGGCGCCGTCATGGCGTCCACGATGAGCTACGTGGCGGGCACCAAGTACGCCTGGGGCGCCGCGGCGTTCCCGTTCAGCGGCGGCGCGCGCGCCATCGGCGTCTCGGTC
>Ga0335082_10008428_pt1 | contig 11197 bp, 8 predicted proteins | sample Lox_Sample_41_FD_206718 | JGI IMG/M metagenome (GOLD analysis project Ga0335082, IMG submission 206718) | Soil microbial communities from Loxahatchee National Wildlife Refuge, Florida, United States - Lox_Sample_4.1 | ecosystem: Environmental > Terrestrial > Soil > Wetlands | place: USA: Florida... | reverse complement strand
GACCGGTGATCGTAGCGGTTTTAACGAGCTTCAATTTCGAGCCGAAGAGCGGGTGCCAGGGATATTGCACCGTTACCTCTTGGCTCCGACAGGTACCACGTGATTGGCTTGTACCTTCGCCACTTTTTCGAATTCGGCATCGCTGACGAAGTACACGAGGCGAAAGCCGCCGATACTGCCCAGGGAAACGCTCTGGGGACGCTGGCAAGTGCTGTCGACAAGACGATTATCTTGACGGGCACTCTGACGGGGGGAATGGCCTCGGATGTTTTCAACATTCTTTACCGTATCGATCCGGGGCGAATGGTCGCCCAGGGGTATGAATACGGCGACGCCGGCATCCGAAGCTTCACTGAAACGTACGGGGTGCTGGAGACAATCACCACAATCGAACCCGAAGAGAACGCATGCTCGAAAGCCAAGGTGACCAGGAGGGTGAAGGAGCGCCCGGGTGCGTCGCCGTTGCTGTTTGCGCGGTTCCTGATGGATATCGGCGCGTTCGTGTCGTTGGAGGACATCTCGGCGAACCTGCCTCCTTATACGGAGGAAGTGGTGAGCGTGCCGATGGAAAAGCCGCTGGCGGAGGCATATGAAAACCTGGAGAAGGAGATTGCCGAAGCCCTTCAGGAGCACCGTGGAAATTCCTCAGTCGTCAGCACGGCCCTCAATGCTCTATTGCTATATCCCGATCGGCCATTTGGAATTGGGAAGCTCTGGGGCGTCGCATACGATGAAGAAACGAAGCGGCGCGAGCGCTTCTTAATCGCTGACCCGGCGGACCTCGACGAGTCTGTGCTTTACGCTAAAGAACGAAAGCTCCTTGAACTGGTCCAAGCTGAGATTCAGAACCGGCGCGGCGTTCAGATCTACGCAACGTACACGCAGAAGCGGGATGTCACCCGGCGGATCGAATCGGTGCTGAATAACGCGGGCATCAGGGCGGCGGTCCTCACCACCCAGACAGCGCCGGAAGATCGGGAGGCTTGGTACGAGCGGCAGCTCAAGGCCGGCGTTCAGGTGTTCATCGGACATCCACGGCTCGTGCAGACCGGTCTTGATTATGTGGAATATGAAGGCTGTCGAGGATTGTTCTTTTTTAAACAAGTCACCCGATCTCCAACGCGGGTCAGGTTAGGGTCTTCACTCGCCTTCGGACTCTGTGGATCACTGTCGCCTCTCGGGTTACGCGCCAGCTAGTCCGAGCACGAGGAGTCCATTATCAGGTCAACGGTCAACGGATCCTCTGCAACTGAGCGTGGCGTCCGCGCCAGGCCCGTCCAACCCGATATAATCCTGTAGTGTTGTTCGATCGAAGGGCGGGCGAACTCAAACAAGCGTCGGAAGACCTTCCGTTGTCCACCGCAAGCCCTTCCGCGGACGCGATACTATCTCAACTCGAAAGAGTTCTCTCTAGCAAGACCTTCATCCATTCGCCTCAACTCTGCCGATTTCTACGGTTCATTGTGGAGCAGGAGATAGCAGGCCAAGCCGATCAACTGAAGGAATATGTGTTAGGGCTCCAGGTACTTGGGAAAGACGAATCGTTTGATCCCCGAATTGACACCGCAGTGCGCAGCGAAGCCCGTCGGCTGCGGCAGAAGTTGGCGGAGTACTACCAGACTGAAGGCAAGAACGATCCGATTGAGATCGCCGTGCCGAAGGGAAGCTATCGGCCTGTGTTCACAAGCCGCGCCGCGGCGCCCGCGTCGCCGGAGCGGGTAGCGTCCCCGGAACCGGTCGCGCCCCAGACCATTACCGCGATCCCCCCGGCTGCGCGGGCACGAGGAACACTGATTGCGGCATGCGCGATCTTGATAATCGGCACAGGCTTCGCCGGATGGCTATGGGTGCATGCACATGCTGCTGTCCACACTCCTTCGATTGCCGTGATCCCATTGGAGAATTTGTCGGCGGATGCGGAGCAGGAGTATTTTGCAGACGGTATGACCGATGCGTTATTCACCGATCTCGCCAAAATTCATGGCCTCTCGGTTATTTCCCGGACTTCTGTCATCCAATACAAGAGGACGAAGAAGACCGTTACCGAAATCGCTCGTGAGTTGAAGGTGGACTACGTCGTCGAGGGAACGATAACTCGGTTGGGCGACCGGGTGCGAATCAGCGCGCAGTTGATCGCGGCGCCGGCGGATCGTCACGTGTGGGCAGAAAGCTATGAGCGGGACCGGAGCAACGTCCTGAGCTTGCAGGCTGAACTTGCTCAGGCAATCGCCGAACAAGTCCACGTACACGTCACGCCCCAGGAGCACGCGCGTCTGGCTTCGCGCCCCGTCAATCTGGAAGCTCAGGATCTTTACCTCAAGGGGAGATTCAACTGGCAAACCAGGGATACGGAGCGGATGCTGAAGAGCATCGAATATTTCAACCAGGCTATTGCCAAGGAGCCTCGTTACGCGTTGGCCTTTGCAGGTTTAGCCGATGCTTACGACGTAATTTCTTATCGACTGGACAGGAAGGAGTACGAAACGCGGGCGTGCGAAGCCGCCAAGAGGGCGCTGGAACTGGACGACAGCCTGGGAGAGGTTCACGCCAGCATCGGCGCCTGCCTGGATTTGTGGGACTGGTCTCAAAAGGAGTGGCACATGCGGCGAGCGGTGGAATTGAGCCCGAGCTATCCAACCGCGCACCAGTGGCTCGGCGACGTACTGATCGACCTCGGTCGTGACAAGGAAGGATTGATGGAGATGCGGCGCGCGGTGGAACTCGACCCTCTTGGACCGTCACCCAACAACGCGCTTTGCATGGCTCTGTACATGACCCGCCATTACGATCAGGCCATTCAGCATTGCCTGCAAGTGTTGGAGGTGTTTCCCGGATACCTCGACCCGTACTTTGGGCTAGGTTTCGCGTATTCGAGTAAGGGGATGTACCCGCAGGCGATCGCCTATCTGGAGAAGGCGATGACGATGACCAGCGGCGCGCCGCCGGCTGCCACCCTGCTGGCCCATGCTCGGACGCTCGCCGGAGATCCCAGCAGTTCCAAGCGACTGATTCAGGAGTATACCCGACGCCGGGACATCAGCCCGATCTTTCTCGCCGCCATGTATATGGACGTTGGGGACAAGGACCATGCTTTCGAGTATTTGGATAAAGCCGTACAAGCGCGCTCGTTCGCCAGCGATTGGATCAACGTTAATCCGGCGCTGGACAGCCTGCATTCCGACCCGCGATGGGCGGCGCTCAAGCGGAAAATGAATCTTCCCAACTGAGCAGAATCAACTACCTAACCCACGTGAACTACGGTGAAGTCGGCCCACTTCACTAGTTTTCCAGTCGCTGCTGCCCTAACCTGCTCTCATCCGGTCTGGCGCCCCTGCCGGGTCGACCAACTCAGAGGAGAGCGATTCATCATGTTGCCAAGAAGTCTTCTGTCTTATGCCGCGATCATCACCTGGAGCGCCACCCTGGCTTCCGCGGCCGACACCCCAAACACGGGAATGGCCGATCCCGTGGCGCTGATCAGCGCCTTCGACCAGTACGCCGCTAGCTTGGCCTCGACCAATGGAGGGCATCTCCTCGTTGCGCCGCTCACCACCTTTCGAGGCATCACCACCGGCGGGTTGAACGCCGGCGGCAGTGTGAGCATCGACCTGACCACGGGTCTGGTAACGTCCAAGCTGATGGGGATGCCGGCCGGTGAGTCGTTCGATTTGTGGTTCGTCGATAACCGGCCGGCGCCCGGTCGTACCACGCTGGCCGAGCCAGGCGATGTCATGCTTCGGGTGGGCTCCTATTCGCCTGGTGCACAAGCCGGAGTCCTCAAGGTGTCGATTACACTCCCGTCGGTAAGCTCTTCCGGGTTCCTGCCGGATCGGGCGTTCGTAGTGCATTCGGACCAGACGCCGACGGCCTCGTTCGTATTGATGGGTTCGCCAACCATCTTCGACCGGCTCTTGCATCGCCAAGTCCGGTTCGCAGGCGACCCCGGCGACTCCGCCGGCTTCGATCCGATGGCACGAGGCAGAGAGTTGAACTTCGCCCGCCTCGTCGCACAGGGGAGGCAGATATTCGTCAGAGAGCAGTTTGACGGCAACGGCCGGGCCTGCGGAACGTGTCACGTCGAGAATCACAATTTCACGATCGACCCTGATTATATTGCTGGATTACCGCGTTCCGATCCCCTATTCGTGGCCGAGCATAACCCGTCGCTCGCAGCAGGCTTCGAAAAACCCGACCTCATGCGAAAGTTCGGTTTGTTCATCGTGAATGCGGATGGCTTCGATAACTTACAGACCAAGCTGACGATGCGGTCTGCCCAAACCGTTCTCGCGCTGCGCAATTCCAGCACCCGGCCGGATCCCTCGTTCGGGATCGATTTCACCAGCAACGGCATGAACGCGGATCCACCCGAACGGTTGGGCTGGAGCAACGATGGCCCGCCGCTTCGCGATTTCGCGATCGTGGCGATCGCACAGCACGCCACGCGGACCCTGAATCGCAGAGCCGGCGCCGATTTCCGAGTCCCCACCGACGAAGAACTGGATGCGCTCGCGGCGTATCAGTTGGCCCTCGGCCGGCAGGAGGACTTCGACCTCAAGTCTCTCGTGCTGAAAAGTGCGTTGGCGAGCAAGGGTAGGGCGCTGTTCCTGGACACAGGTAACATCGCCGAGACCGGTCACAAGAACTGCAATGCATGTCACTTCAACGCGGGGGGAACGACCGGAATCAACTTCAATTCGGCGATTCCAGGCTTCTCGCCGCGCCTCGATGGCAATCCCCGGGGCTTCAATATGTCCGCCCCGGTCAACGTCAATGAAACGCCCGTAGCACTGTCCCTTGCATTGCCTCGCGACGGCGGTTTCGGTGTTCTTCCCACTCCGCTCGGCGGTTTTGGCAACTTCGCGTCGGTTCCCGCCGGGCTCTTCCCTGTTGAGGAGTTCAATGCACCCCCGCTTGTGGAGGCGGCAGATACTGCTCCTTATTTCCATAACCACTCGGTCGCGGACCTCGAATCCGCGGTGGCATTCTATGGTACGCCGGCATTCAAGGACAGCTTTTCGAGCATTGGCGGCCCCATCGGTTTGGTGTTCGTCAACATCAGCCCGGACCCGAACGATCCGGAAGTGCAAGCCATCGCCGCATTCCTGCGGGTGTTGAACGCGTTGGAGAACGTCCGCTCTTCCCTTTCGCTGGTTGGACGCGCGAAGGGAATGGCCAGCGACGACGATGCGCGCGAACTCGCCGGCCTGGCACTCGCCGAAACAAAAGACGCAGAAGCGGTGCTCGGTGCGGGTGCCCTGAAGAAGACCAACGAGCCGAGCATTCTGTCTGCGCGGGCAAACCTGATCGCCGTGCGGCTCTTGTTGGAGGTGGCGAGTCACCTGCCTGTTCGGCCGTTGATCGACATTGGGCTGGATCAGGCCGCGTCCAGCCTTCGCACAGCGCGTTCCGCGTTGGCCGACGCAGGCACTCTTCCCGCTTCCTATCGCCAATGAAGCCGGGTGACCGCCAATTCCTGTCCGGGGTGTCCCATGAAAGTCCGCGTCACAACGTGTAACACGTTCCTATACATTTGCTTTCTGTTTGCCGCAGCGAGCCGGGCTCTTACCGCGCAGACGGCAACGTTCTTTCCGCGCGTATCGACGCCGCTGGAATCCGCGTGGGTGATGTCCGCAGATTCGACCGGTGTTTACTCTGCTGGGGAAATCCGGCAGACTCCCGACTCCCCGGATGGCGCTCGCGCCTACCTTCGCAAGTTCGATGCCTACGGCACGGAGCTCTGGACACACCAGTTCGATGGGCACTCCGCCGTCACCGGCATAGCCACGTCGCGCTCTGGGGTATTCGTGGCGGGAAACGCCTCCATTGACTCCAACTCGAATGGCGGCCGTGAACTCTTTCTTAAGAAGTACGATGCTGATGGAAACGAGTTGTGGACGTGGCGATCCGGACGGCCCATCGAAGTAATCGCCGCGTCGGGAGCCGTGGCTGCGGACGATGCCGGCGTCTACCTCCTCGAACCAAACCTCGAGCACGCCTCGACGCAGGTCCTGCGGAGGTTTGACGACGGCGGGCGCCAACTCTGGAGCCTGGTGGTGTCGTATGCATGGGCTCTGAGCGCCGATGCCACAGGCATCTATCTGATCGACCGGGCTCCGGCTTATCAGATGACGAATCTGAGGAAATTCAATCGCGCCGGCATTCAGATGTGGGCGAGGACTTTGAGGAACGATGCGCTCGGCTACTTCGCGGCGAATTCCGATGGCATCTACATGACGACGGTGCTCTACTCGTCGTCCGACCAAAGCCTTCACAGATACTTCCAAGCCTACGACGCCAATGGGGATTTGAAGTGGACGCGTGAATATCCAATTGAATTCCAAGAGCCTCCCGGAGGGGTCATCGTCGCCAGCGACGATGGTTTCTACTTCGCTACCAGCGCCAACGGTGCCTTGGATGGCCAGTGCCGCGCGGGCTATCTCGATTTCCTGGTCAGCCGGTTCGACTCTCAAGGAAATCGGCTGTGGAGGCGGCAACTGGGGAGCGATCAGGACGATTTCCCGCGCGCCATCGCCGTAGGCGCCGCCGGCGTCTACATAGCGGGTGGACCGTACGGGCCTTTCTCCGTAATCGCCAGGCTCGATAGGGAGCCCGAGGCGCCATCTTCCGTGCCGCGCATCCACCATGAATGCGTGCTTAATGCAGCCAACTACGTTGGCGGTGGGATCGCTCCCGGAGAAATGGTCACGATCCTCGGTTCGTCGCTCGGTCCGCCCGAGGGCATTCAGGCGCTTGCGTCACAAGACTCGCCTCTTCCGGCGACTTTGGCGAACACTCGTGTGTTGTTCAACGGCATTCCCGGCGCATTGCTCTATGCGTCCGACAGGCAGACCACCGTCATAGTGCCCTACGCGCTGGCAGGGAAGAAGTCGGTAGAAGTGCGCGTGGAATATTGGGGCCAACGTTCCAATGCGGTGCTACTCCCGCTGAAGGAAACACGCCTGGGCCTGTTTAGCCTGGACGGGTCGGGCCGGGGGCCCGCTGCTGCGTGGAACGAGGATGGAACGCTGAACTCACCCGATAATCCGGCGCTCAGCGGTTCGGTGGTTACGCTCTATGCGACGGGTGCTCCGCTGGAGAATCAGTCTTCCGAGGCGACAGTGGTCTCTTCTCCCGACCCCGTGAAGGGCGAGATGCAGGTGGCTTTTTCCGGCCCATACCCCGAGTCGGGCTGGAACTGGGACGACGTGCGCATCGTGCGCTATGCGCCGCTCTCCGCCGGCGGCGTAACCGGAGCGGTGAACGGCCTCATTCAGATCAGAGTTCGCCTGCCGGGCGTCGGATGGGATTTCGGCTCCGGTATCTGGTACCCGCAGTTGATGACCCTTAACGACTCGATCGCCTCCAGCCTGGCGACGATTGCGGTGAAGACTCAGTAAAGGAAGGTCAATGAACAGAACTCTGGTGTTACTGATTCCGCTCACGGCCGGCACACTCGCCGCGCAAACACTTACCTATTTTCCACAGGTTGCCCAAGCGCCCGAGTATGCCCGCGCGATCGCAGCCGATTCCACTGGCTTGTATGTCGCGGGAGAAGTGCGGCAGACCTACTACACCACCGACGACGCGCATGCCTTCCTGCGCAGGTTCAATTCGCAGGGAGCGGCAATCTGGACGCGCGTGTTCGACGGTCCGACGGCGGCTACAGCCGTGACAGTCTCGGCTTCCGGAATTTATGTGGGCGGGTATACGGCGGCCGCGGCTACGCCAACCGTTCACGAATCATTCCTTCGCAGGTACGATTCCGATGGCAACCAGGTGTGGACCCGGCAGTTCGCGGTCCAATCCAACACCCGTCTCTACTCTCTCATCGCGGATGATGCGGGAATCTATGCCGTAGCATGGTCGTCGCTACAAAGTGATTCGTTTCCCGGCTACTCTGCCAGTTGGACCTTGCGCCGCTTCGACGCCGATGGGCAGGAGGTCTGGAGCCTTCCGGTGAACGGGCGTCCCGGCATACTGCACGCCGATGCCGCGGGCATCTACTTTATCGACGGCGCCTACTCTCCAACATCGACTCCTTTGCTTCAGAAATACAGCCGGTCGGGCGGCCGCATGTCGGCCAGAGTAATGGGCAACGCGATCGGCGCGCTACTGGCGGCAAATTCGGAAGGGTTCTATACAACCACGGTGTCGTACTCGCAGGACGGTCAGATCGTGGGCCGGCGTTTTCAATCCTTCGATTACGACGGCAATCTCCGCTGGACGCATGCCTTTCCAAGCGAAGCCGGCGAATACAGCTCGTCGGCAATCGCCGCGGATGAAGGTAGCTTCTATTTTGTCGGCAGCATGTATGGCACCCTGGAAGGCCAGTGCCGCTCGGGCAACCTCGATCTACAGGTCAGCCGCTTCGATTCCGAGGGCAACAGAATATGGCAGCGGCAATTCGGAACCGATCAGGACGACCTGGCCGGTGGTATGACTGTCGCGCCTGACCGCCTCTACGTCTTCGAGAGTCTCTCTTCCTCGGTCACCGCCTTGAAGAAGAACCCAATCGCTCCAGTCGACGGACCGCGCATCCACAACGAGTGCGTGCTGAACGCCGCCAACTATGCCGGCGGCGCCCTCGCTGCCGGAGAAATGGTAACCATCCTGGGGACTTCGATCGGCCCGGCCGAGGGCGTCGAAGCGCAAGTGTCCCCAAACTCGCCGCTGCCGCAAAGCCTCGGCGGCGCCCGGGTCCTCTTTAATGGCATTCCAGGAGCGCTGATGTATGCCTCGGACCGGCAAACCACGGCGATTGTGCCATACGGAATCGCAGACGCTGTCAACGTGGATGTGCAAGTCGACTATCGGGGCGCATCTTCGAATACGGTACGTCTGCCTGTACGGACGACGCGCCTGGGCGTCTTCAGCATGGATGGCTCGGGCCAAGGCGCCGCGGCGGCATTCAATCAGGACGGCACTTTGAACTCCCAATCGAATCCGGCCCATACCGGCTCGCTAGTCACCTTCTACGCGACCGGCGCCGCGCTTCAGGGGCAGAAATCCGAGCGCGATGTAGTCTCCTTGCCGTCATCGCCAATCACGGCCGGAGTTCAGGTGTTTCTGTCCGGGCCTTTTCCGGAAGAGGAACTCGCATGGAGCGACCATCCGGCCTGGGCGACGCTCGGCATGTACGCGACTCCGCTTTATGCAGGCGGAGTGACTGGTTTCGTCAGCGGACTGATTCAGATCCAGGTTCGCCTGCCGGCGGACTGGTATGGCGCCGGCACATGGTACCTCCAGTTGTCGGCGCCGGGGACCTTCATTTCGAGCCGGGCGACCATCGCCGTAGCGAAACCATAGAGGAGCAGCATATGAAAACCTTACGTATCGCGATACCGACCCTACTGTTGACCGCCGGCCAACTTGGCGCTCAATCGCCGGCGGATATGCTCTCCCGCCTGCGCGCGCTCCAACTGAAGGAGGCGCCGGGCCCGGTACCCTTGATTTACTCGCCCGCGTCGGAGCACCGTGCACTTCGCTGGCAACGGTCGCTTGCACTGGCGCATGCCTGGTTTCAAAGCCAGTTGCACATTGAGGCGCCCATGACGCTTGCGGTGCTGGATCGGGAGACCTGGAGAAAGGTGACGCCGGAGATCCTGCCCCATGCAATCGTGCGGTCCTCGCTCATCGTGTTTCCGGAGCACATCGAGGACATCTATCCCGATGCGTTCAAATCGCTCGATCCCGTTCTGGGCGCCGAAGCCGTGACCTTCCACGAGGCCGGCCATATTTTCGCGGATGCCCTGAAAATCGACGGGAATACTTTCGTAGGTGAGTTTCTTGCCAATGTTTTTATGGCTGGATACATCCGTGCGGCCCGTCCGGACCTTGTCTTTATGTTGAATGGACCACTCCCGGAAATGAAAGCTCCACGCTATACGTCGGGCGGAGATCTCAATTACCTCGAAGCCAATCTCCCGCCCGAGAACTACCTGTGGTTTGAAATGCAACTGCAGCGCCTGGCGGATTTTTGCGTCAAGGGCCGCAGCTTTGGCGCGGTAGTGGAAAACCTGGCGGTCGCATTTCCCGCGGTGCATTCGCGCCATGTGAACATCCTCGAGGCGAGTAACCGGCTCGAAGCGCTGTTTCCCGGCTTCAAAGCATCCGCCGGCCTCATCGCCGAGCCGCCCACAATCACGCGGGTCAATCTGTCCACTTGCAGCGATTCGCCCAAAACGCCCGCGGCGGAGCGGAAGCTGATTGTAGTCCGCAACGATACCGCCGCCCGGCTTGAATTCACCAAATTCGACGGAACCAAGTTGCTGGTGGATGCCTACGCCTGGAGACGGATTGCCGTGCCTGCCGGCACGTCGTTGCAGATATCCGACGGCAGGTGCCTTGCGGTCGGCGGGACGGACGACCCGGTCCTGGCGGTTATCGAGCAATAGTCATGCGCACCTTCATTCTGACTCTCTTCGCGGCAACACCTTTCCTGCTACTCGCGGAGACGCCCTACGTGGCACGGATCGTCAACTCGGCGGCCCGGGACGCGCGATTCTCGCCGGGCGTTCGGGCCGACCTGACATATGGCTTCTTCGATCCCGCCAATCCCTGATCCAATCGAGTCCTGGTGGGCGGGCGGCCGGTGGAATGGGCGGACCAGGAGGACGGCAGCACCATCACTTTTCAGGTTCCCGCGGATTTTCCGCTTGGACCGACGACAGTGGTGCTGGAGTCGGGCGCGAACCGATCGCAACCGTACCCGATCGTGGTGGACCCGTATGCGCCCGGTATCATGGCTCCGACCAGGGCGGACACGGATCCTTATAGCCTGACTCTCGGCTGCAATTCGACCGCGATGCCGGGAGAGATGCTTAGCATCTTTGGCGTCGGGCTCGGCGCCGTAGAGGCCAATCAGACCGTAGCCAAACTGACTGTCACGGTCGGTGGAGTTTCCGTCGAAGCGGTGGACACGACCGTATCCAGTTCCTTCTTTGGACGGCCCGGGGGCACGTACCGGGTTCGTTTTATTGTTCCGCCCGGTGACGGTCTGCATCTGGTCAGGGTGTCCATCGGCGGCTTCACCAGCAACGTGGCGCCGCTTCCGGTGGGCAGGACCCTATCAGCCTCGTCGGCGGAATTTGTGGGTGATATTGCGGGTCACCGAGGCGGGTGGGCGCGGAATCGGTAGAGCTTGCGACAAGTGGAGTCGAGCGATCGCTGGAGCGCCTCGTCCGATTCATGAGCGTAG
>Ga0335082_10008422_pt1 | contig 11202 bp, 9 predicted proteins | sample Lox_Sample_41_FD_206718 | JGI IMG/M metagenome (GOLD analysis project Ga0335082, IMG submission 206718) | Soil microbial communities from Loxahatchee National Wildlife Refuge, Florida, United States - Lox_Sample_4.1 | ecosystem: Environmental > Terrestrial > Soil > Wetlands | place: USA: Florida... | reverse complement strand
CTCAACGTGCCGGCTCTTCTTGCAGTCTTAGGTTTTTGCCTCATCCTGATAGGTGTTGCGGTCGATAACCGTCACTAACTTGTCGGGAAATATCCGTCTAACTAGGTAATGGCTCTGAACGAGGAGTGCAGCCGGGCACGGGAGTGGACGTCGCTCGAGCTCGATTCGGCCCTTTCGCGGTTCGAGTCGGCCGGGCTTCGCCGCCACCTGAAGGCCTGCGCGGACTGCCGCGCCTACGCCGCCGACGTCCGGCGGGCCACGGGGCTCATCCGCGCCACTGCCCTCGTGCCGAGGACGGCCCCGGTTGCGGTGCCCGCTGCCCGCCGCCGGGTCGGGCGGGCGGGGACGCGCATCGGCGCTGCCGCGGCCGTCGTCGCGTCGCTGGCCGCACTGGTCGCAGGCGGCCTCACCTCCGGCGGCGGTCAGAGCCCGAACGCCGGCGCGACCGCCTCCGGCAGCAGCGACTTGAGCTCGATGCGCGCCATCCGCCGCCAGCAGCTGGCGGTCTCGACCGCGGCCGACACGCCGCGGGTCCGGGTCATCGAGATCGACTGAACCGGACGGCCGACGCCCGCGTACGATGAGGGCGTGGAGGTTGCTGCCCGATGATGGCGGGACCGATCAGTTCGTACGTCTGACGCCTCGACCACGTCGACCGTGTGTCGGCCGCATTGAGGCATGCAGAGATCGAGAGGGCGGGCGGATTCGATTCCGTGTCGGCTAGGCTGCGCCTGCCGGGCGCGCTGGCGGGCTTTCTGCGTGTCGACCGGCGGCGACATCGTGCACCCAAAGCAGCCGAGGAGCTCTAAATCGTGTCGAACAACGGCAAGCAGAACGTCGGCAAGCTGCTCGAGATCAAGGGCGTCGTCGTCGACGCCGTCTTCCCGGGCACGCTCCCGGCCATCTACTCGGCGCTGCGGATCCCGCGGCCCGACGGCACCGATCTGATCGCAGAGGTGCAGCAGCACCTCGGCGACGACCGGGTGCGCGCCGTCGCCATGGACGCGACGGACGGGATCGCCCGCGGAACCGATGCCATCGACACGGGTGGGCCGATCTCGGTGCCGGTCGGCGATGTCACGCTGGGCCGGGTCTGGAATGTGCTCGGCGAGCCGGTCGACGAGAAGCCTCCGGCGCCGGCCGACAACCCTCGCTGGTCGATCCACCGCGACCCGCCCGCGTTCCAGGACCTGACGCCGAAGATCGAGATCTTCGAGACGGGGATCAAGGTGATCGACCTGATCGCCCCCTACGTCCGCGGCGGGAAGATCGGGCTGTTCGGGGGCGCCGGCGTCGGCAAGACGGTGCTGATCCAGGAGCTGATCCACAACATTGCGCGCGAGCACGGCGGTGTGTCGGTGTTCTCGGGGGTCGGCGAGCGGACGCGCGAGGGCAACGACCTGCTGCTCGAGATGACCGAGTCCGAGGTGATCGACAAGGTGGCGCTCTGCTACGGGCAGATGAACGAGCCGCCGGGCGCCAGGCTGCGTGTCGGCCTCTCGGGCCTGACGATGGCCGAGTACTTCCGTGACCAGGGCCAGGACGTGCTGCTGTTCATCGACAACATCTTCCGGTTCGTCCAGGCCGGCTCGGAGGTCTCGGCGCTCCTCGGCCGCATGCCGAGCGCCGTGGGCTACCAGCCGACGCTCGCGACCGAGATGGGGCAGCTGCAGGAGCGCATCACCTCGACCACCAAGGGAGCCGTCACCTCGGTGCAGGCGATCTACGTCCCGGCCGATGACCTGACCGACCCGGCGCCGGCGAACACCTTCGCGCACCTCGACGCGACGACCGTGCTGAGCCGGGCCATCGTCGAGCAGGGGATCTACCCGGCCGTCGACCCGCTCGACTCGACCTCTCGGGCCCTGCAGCCGGGCATCGTCTCGGCCGACCACTACCGGGTCGCGACGCGCGTGCAGGAGGTGCTGCAGCGCTACAAGGACCTGCAGGACATCATCGCCATCCTCGGCATCGAGGAGCTGTCGGACGAGGACCGGCTCACCGTCTCGCGTGCGCGCAAGATCCAGCGCTTCCTCTCGCAGCCGAACTTCGTCGCCGAGCAGTTCACCGGGACGCCCGGCCAGTACGTGAAGCTCGAGGACACGATCCGCGGGTTCGACGAGATCCTCGAGGGGAAGCACGACGACCTCCCCGAGCAGGCCTTCTACATGGTGGGCCCGATCGAGGGGGCCGTCGAGCGGTCGCTGCAGCTCCAGGCCGCCGCCTAGGTACGCGTCCGTGGCCGACCGGAAGCTGTTCTCGGTCTCGCTCGTCACCCCGGACGGGGCGGCGTACGAGGGTGACGCGGTGATGCTGATCGTGCCCGGCGCCGCCGGCGAGATCGGTGTTCTCGCACGGCACGCGCCGCTGATCGCGAGCCTCAGGTCCGGGTCGACCCGGATCCACCTCGCGGGCGGGGAGGTGCAGGAGTACGCGACCGGGCCGGGCTTCTTCCAGGTGCTGCGCGACCGGGCGATCGCGCTCGTGGACGATGCCGTCGAGGCGTCGCAGATCGACGACGCCCGGGCGCGCGAGCAGCTCGAGGCCGCGCAGCGCGAGCTCGAGGCGATCGACCGCGGCGAGTCGACGGCCGACCGCTGGCAGGTCGAGCAGCGGCTTCGCCATGCCGAGAACCAGCTCGCCGTCGCGGGGAGGTCTTGACTCCGGCCGAGCCTCGTCGAGAATAGGGGAGCAAGCCCGGAAAGCTTTGACAAGCAGCTTGGCGACCGGGTCACCAAACGCCTAAAGAGCTATGACCAGCACCGTCGCAGCCGACATCCGCAGACTCGCCGAGGAGCGCATCCTCGTTCTCGACGGCGCGTGGGGCGTGCTGCTGCAGAACCGAGGGCTCACGGAGTCGGACTTCCGGGGCGAGCGGTTCGCCTCCCATTCCCGCGATCTGCTCAACAACCCTGACGTGCTCAACCTGGTGCGGCCGGACGTCGTGCGCGCCGTCCACGACTCCTACTTCGCGGCCGGCTGCGACATCACGACCACGAACACGTTCACGGCGACGTCGATCGGCCAGGCCGACTACCGGCTCGAGGATGCCGTCTACGACCTCAACGTCGCCGGAGCGCGTATCGCGCGGGCGGCCGCGGACGCCCACGGCGGCTTCGTCGCGGGATCGGTCGGGCCCTTGAACGTCACGCTGTCCCTGAGCCCGAGAGTCGACGACCCGGGCTATCGGACGCACACCTTCGACCAGGTGGTCGAGGCGTACAGCGAGCAGATGCGCGGGCTCGCGGACGGCTGCGTCGACCTGCTGCTGATCGAGACGATCTTCGACACGCTGAACGCGAAGGCGGCGATCGTAGCCGCACGGACGGTGGCGCCGCAGCTGCCGCTCTGGATCAGCGCGACCATCGTCGACCTGTCGGGCCGGACGCTGAGCGGCCAGACGATCGAGGCGTTCTGGACTGCGGTCGAGCACGCCGACCCGCTGATCGTCGGCGTGAACTGCTCGCTGGGGGCGAGGGAGATGCGCCCGTACGTCGCCGATCTCGCGCGCGTCGCCTCGTGCCTGACCTCGTGCCATCCCAACGCGGGCCTGCCCAACGCCTTCGGCGGCTACGACGAGACGCCCGACGTCACCTCTTCGCTTCTCCGCGAGTTTGCCCAGGCCGGCTTCCTCAACGTCGCCGGCTCGTGCTGCGGCTCGACCCCCGAGCACACGCACTCGATTGCCGACGCCGTCCACGGTCTCGAGCCCCGTACGGTGCCGAGGCCCGACCGGCGTACCCGCTTCAGCGGACTCGAGACGTTCGAGCTCGGTCCGGACACCGGCTTCGTGATGGTCGGCGAGCGGACGAACGTCACCGGCTCGGCCCGCTTCCGGCGCCTGATCGAGGCCGACGACTTCTCCGCCGCGGTCGACGTCGCGCTCGAGCAGGTGCGCGGCGGCGCGAACCTGCTCGACGTGAACATGGATGCCGACCTGCTCGAAGGGGAGCAGGCGATGCGCACGTTCCTGAACGTGATCGCGACCGAGCCGGAGGTGGCGCGGCTGCCGATCATGATCGACAGCTCGAAGTGGACGGTGCTCGAGGCCGGTCTGCAGTGCCTGCAGGGGAAGGGCATCGTCAACTCGATCTCGCTCAAGGAAGGGGAGGAGGAGTTCCTGCGCGAGGCCCGCCGGATCCGCGACTACGGCGCCGGCGTGATCGTGATGGCGTTCGACGAGGAGGGCCAGGCGACCGGGGTCGAGCGTCGCGTCGCGATCTGCGGCCGCGCCTACGACCTCCTCGTCGAGCATGTCGGGTTCGCGCCGGAGGACATCGTCTTCGACCCGAACGTGCTCGCCGTCGCGACCGGTATCCCCGAGCACGACGACTACGCCCGGGCGTTCATCGAGAGCATCCCGCTGATCAAGGAGCGCTGCCCCGGCTCTCGCACGTCGGGCGGCATCTCGAACCTGAGCTTCTCGTTCCGCGGCAACGACCGCATCCGCGAGGCGATGCACGCCGCGTTTCTCTACCACGCCGTCGGAGCGGGTCTCGACATGGGGATCGTCAACGCCGGCCAGCTCGCGGTCTACGAGGATCTCGAGCCCGAGCTGCTCGAGCGTGTCGAGGACGTGATCCTGAACCGGCGGCCCGACGCCACCGAGCGGCTCGTCGAGCTCGCGGAGCAGGTCAAGGGCGGCGGGACGCGCCGCGAGCTCGATCTCGCGTGGCGCGAGCAGCCCGTCGCGAAGCGGCTCGAGCATGCGCTCGTGCACGGCATCGTCGATTACATCGAGGACGACGTCGAGGAGGCACGCGCCGAGGCTGCGCGACCACTGGACGTGATCGAAGGGCCGCTGATGGACGGCATGCGGGTGGTCGGCGACCTGTTCGGCTCGGGCCGTATGTTCCTGCCGCAGGTGGTGAAGTCCGCGCGGGTGATGAAGCGCGCGGTCGCCTACCTGCAGCCGTTCATGGAAGCCGAGCGGGACGGCGTGCGCAGCGCGCAGGGCAAGATCCTGCTCGCAACCGTCAAGGGCGACGTGCACGACATCGGCAAGAACATCGTCGGCGTCGTCCTCGGCTGCAACGACTACGAGGTGATCGACCTCGGGGTGATGGTCCCGACGGCGACCATCCTGGAGACCGCGGAGCGCGAGCGGGTCGACGTGGTCGGCCTCTCCGGGCTCATCACCCCGTCCCTCGACCAGATGGTCAACGTCGCGCGCGAGCTCGAGCGGTCGCGGCTCGAGCTGCCGCTCCTGATCGGGGGTGCGACGACGTCCAGGCAGCACACTGCCGTGAAGATCGCTCCCGAGTACGCATCGGAGACGGTGCACGTGCTCGACGCGAGCCGCGTCGTCGACGTCGTCTCGAGCCTGCTCGACCCAACGCGGCGCGCCGCCCTCGACGTCGAGAACCGCGAGCTGCAGGAGCGGCTTCGCCGTCAACACGCGGAGAAGCTGAAGCGGCCCCTGCTGACCCTCGCGGAGGCGCGCGCGAACCGGGCGAAGCTCCCGTTCGACGACCTGCCGACGCCGCCTTTCACGGGCCCGCGGGAGATCGAGGTCGAGGTCGCAGAGCTGGTCGACTACATCGACTGGCAGTTCTTCTTCCACGCGTGGGACCTGAAGGGCAAGTTCCCGGCGCTGCTCGACAACCCGGCCGCGCGCGAGCTCTACGACGACGCCCAGGCGCTGCTGGACGGGATAGCAAGTAACAGTCTGTTACAAGCTCGGGGGGTGTACGGCTTCTGGCCGGCACGGGCAGAGGGTGAAGACGTCGTCGTCGCCGACACGCGCTTCTCGTTCCTCCGCCAGCAGGCGGCAAACGGGGACAGCCGCCCGAACCGCTCGCTCGCGGACTTCGTCGCCCCGGCCGGCGATCACGTTGGCGGTTTCGCGGTTTCCGTTCACGGCGCCGACGACGTCGCCGCCGCGCACATCGCGCGCCACGACGACTACCAGGCGATTGTGGTGAAGGCGCTGGCCGACCGGCTCGCCGAAGCCTTCGCCGAATGGCTGCACGAGCGCGTGCGGCGCGAGTGGTATGCGCCGCAGGAGCACTTCTCGCGGGACGAGCTGATCGGAGAGCGCTTCCGGGGGATCCGGCCGGCGCTCGGGTACCCCGCGTGCCCCGACCACAGCGAGAAGCCGAAGCTGCTCGCGCTGCTCGATGCGGGCCGGGCCGGGATCACGCTCACCGACTCGTTCGCGATGCTGCCCGCCGCCGCCGTCAGCGGCCTCTACTTCGCCCACCCGCAGTCGCGGTACTTCGCGATCGGCCGGATCGGGCGCGACCAGCTTGCGGACTACGCCGAGCGCCGCGGCGTGCCGATCGGCGACGCCGAGCGCTGGCTGTCGCCCAGCCTCGCCTGACGGGGCTCTCCGACCGGTCGGCTATCCTGTCTCCCCGCGGGCGCCTCTTGGGCGCCGCCTACGTTTATGCGGACGACACTGAAGAGAGGCGTCGGGCGCGGAGCGGGCCTGAACGGCAACGGCCGGGTGGTCTTCCCGCCTTCTGCGCCCTCCACGGTGGCGCGCTACCAACCGCCGCCGCCGCCGCAGCGCCGCTCGCGCGTGGGGCTCGTCGGGAAGATCCTGCTGTTCGCGCTGCTCCTCCTGCTGGCGCTCGGCGTGGGTGCCGCCGGAGGCACCTATCTCTACTTCCACCAGTCGGTGGCCGCGATTCGCCCGCATTCGCGTGACGTGATCCGCGCGGAGAGGAACCTCGACATTCCCGTCGCGCACCACGCCGCCGTGGCGCTCGTCATCGGCTACGACCACCGCGCCGGAGACGCGGCGTCCGATCCGTCGCGCTCCGACACGATCATGCTGATCCGCGCCGACCCGGTCACGAACTCGATCTCGCTGCTCTCGTTCCCGCGCGATCTCGGCGTCCCGATCTACTGCGGGCCCACGTCTACCACCGTCGACCGCATCAACTCCGCCTACGCGCGGTGCGGCGCGAGGGGGACGCTGCTCACCGTCAAGCACCTGACCGGGCTGAAGATCAACTACCTGATCACGGTCAACTTCCACGGCTTCAAGGAGATCGTCGACCAGCTGGGCGGCGTCTGGATGGACATCGACCGGCGCTACTACAACAAGAACACGGGCGCGTCGTACGACAACTACGCGAACATCAACCTGATGCCGGGGTACCAGCGCCTCGACGGTGAACAGGCGCTCGACTTCGTCCGGTTCCGGCACACCGACGACGACTACCACCGCGTGGCGCGCCAGCAGGAGTTCGTCCGTGCGATCAAAGAGCAGGTCTCGCAGTCGTTCTCGATCACGAAGCTCCCGCATCTCGTCGACGCGATCGTGAACAACATCGAGGTGGCCGAGGGAGGACGGAAGCTCCAGGGCAGCGAGGTGCTCTCGTACGCGTCGTTCGCGCTGGGTCTGCCCGGAGGGCATTTCTTCCAGCCGCGGATCCAGGGCGTGAACGGCGCGGCTGTCACGTCCGCGCCGACTGGTGCGATCCAGGAGGCGGTCGGCCAGTTCGAGAATCCGGACGTGCAGTCGTCGAAGGCCGCCAACGCATCGGCGCTCGGCACGCACGTGAAGACGAAGGCGCCGCCTCCGTCGAAGGTGTCGGTGCTCGTGCTCAACGGCAACGGGGTCGCAGGCGCTGCGGCCAACGGGTCGTACCTGCTCGGACAGCGCGGCTACGTCACGCTCGTTCCCCCCGGCCAGCTGAGGGCCGACGCACCGACCGACGTGTTCCATTCCCAGATCTACTACGCGCCCGGAAACGCCAAGGCGCGAGCGGCGGCGCAGGCGATGCTCCCGTTGCTGCAGCCGGCGAAGGTGTCGGCCCTGCCGCGCGACCGGAAGCTCCGCGCCCTCGACCCGGGCGCGATGGTCGTCGTCGTCCTCGGGCAGACCTTCCACGGCGAGCTCGCGCCGATCCCGACCACGAACGCTCCGCCGCACCAGGCGCCGTCCGTCCGCGCGGAGCCGTCGGTCGGCCAGTCGCTGCTCGAGCCGCTTCGGACACGGACCGGGTTCCCGCTCCAGGTACCGACGGTGCTCGAGGAGAGCTCGTACCCCGACTCGTACAACGGCGACCTCGCCGCGAGGGTCTATCCGATCGTCAAGGGGCACAAGGCGGTACGGCTCGTCTTCCGGACCGGCGCCGGCGAGTACTGGGGCATCCAGGAATCGGACTGGAACGGTGCGCCGGTGCTCGCCGACCGGAGCTTCCGGCACGACCTGGGCGGCCGCGAGTTCGATCTCTACTACTCGGGCAGCCACCTGCACATGGCCGTCCTGCAGACGAAGAGCGGCAGCTACTGGGTCGTCAACACGCTGCTCGACTCGCTCTCGAACGAGACGATGCTGGCCATCGCCAAGGGCCTCAGGCCTCTTCCGGCCGCGAAGTAGACTGGCCGCCTCATGAGCCGTAGCAGGGTCGGGATCTTCGGTGCGGGCTGGGTCGGCCTGGTCACGGGCGCATGCTTCGCGGAGCTCGGCCACGAGGTCGTCGTGCGCGACGTCGTGCCGGCGAAGATCGAGTCGCTCCGGCGCGGCGAAGTGCCGTTCTTCGAGGACGACGTCCCGGAGCTGCTCGTCCGCAACCGTGACCGGCTCGCGTTCACGCTCGACGTCGGCGAGGTCGCGGGCTGCGAGTTCCTGTTCGTCTGCGTGGACACGCCTCCGACCGCGTCGGGGGACGCCGACCTCTCGCGGGTCTGGACGGTGATCGACGAGCTGCCCGCGTTGAGCGGCAATCCGCTGGTCGTCATGAAGTCGACCGTCCCGGTCGGAACGGGCGAGAAGGTGCGGGCCGGGCTCGACGAGCGCGGCCTCGGGCACGTCGGCTACGTCTCCAACCCGGAGTTCCTCTCGGAGGGGAGGGCCGTCGGCGACTTCATGAACCCGGACCGGATCGTGATCGGATCGTTCGCACCGGATGACGCCGCTCGTGTCGCATCGCTCTACGCTGCACTCGACGCGGCGATCGTCGAGTGCGACGTCAACTCGGCGGAGATGATCAAGCTCGCCGCAAACGCCTTCCTGATGACGCGCATCTCGTTCATCAACGAGATCGCGAACGTGTGCGAGGCGACGGGCGCCGATGTCGTCAAGGTCGCCGAGGGCGTCGGGCTCGACCACCGGCTCGGGCCGCACTTCCTGCGGGCCGGGATCGGCTACGGTGGCTCGTGCTTCCCGAAGGACTCGCTCGCGCTGAAGCAGCTCGCCTCGAACTCGGGCTACCACTTCCAGCTGCTCTCGGCGGTGATCGAGGTGAACGAGCTGCAGAAGCGCCGCGTCGTCGGGAAGCTCAAGCGCCACCTCGGCCGCGAGCTCGACGGCAAGACGGTCGCGCTGCTCGGCCTCGCTTTCAAGCCCGGCACCGACGACATGCGGGAGGCACCGTCGATCGTGCTCGCCTCGCGACTGCTCGCGGAAGGCGCCGTCGTGCGCGCCTGGGATCCGGTCGCCGACGGCAGCAAGCTTCCGGCGGGCGTCGAGGTTGTCCGGTCGGTCGCCGACGCGGTGAGCGGCGCCGATGCAGCGGTGATCGTCACCGAGTGGCCCGAGCTGCGCGGCCTCGTGTCGCCGGAGATCCGCGATGCGATGGCGACCCCGCTGATCGTCGACGGACGGAACCTGCTCGATCCCGAGGAGGCCCGCCGCGCGGGCTTCCGCTACGAGGGCATCGGCCGCCTCTCGTCACACGCGGATTCGCGCGACCTTGCCGTGGCTCGGCCAGAGCCCGTCTCCGAGGCATAGCCGGGCGTTGGAAGCGATCATCCTCGCCGGTGGCCGGGCCGAGCGGCTCGGGGACGCTGCCGGCGGCCGCCCGAAGTCGCTCGTCGACGTGGCCGGGAGACCGCTCGCCGCCTACCAGGTCGGTCGGCTCGCCGGCGCCGGGGTGACGAGGGTGATCTTCGCCTGCGCGGCCGGCGAGGGAGGCCTCTTCGAACAGGCCCTTGCCGACCTCGGCCCCGAGATCGTCGCCGTCGAGGAGCCCGAGCGCCTCGGGCGCGGCGGCGGCCTGCGGTACGCGTCCCGCGCGCGGCTCGAGGACGGTGAGGTCTTCGCGCTGAACGGCGACGAGCTCGTCGACGTCGACTATTCCGGGTTGCTAGCGCGCCACCGCTCCCGGGACGCACTGGCAACCATCGCGGTCGCACGCCCGAAGTCCCAGTTCGGGCTCGTCGACATCGGCGATGACGACGTGGTCCGGGGCTTCGAGGAGGCGGGGAAGGTCCCCTACTGGGTGAACTGCGGCAACTACGTTCTCTCGCAGGAGGCGCTCGATCGCTTCCCCGAACGAGGCGATCACGAGTCGACGACGTTCCCGGAGCTCGTCGCAGAGGGACGCCTGCACGCGTTCCGGCACGAGGGGCTCTGGCTGACCGTGAACACGCCCAAGGAGCTGCGGGTCGCAGCCGATCACGTCGCGGCCCACCCCGAGTGGCTCGCGTGACAGACTCGGCCGACGTGTCCGTCGACTCGCCGAACCTGGGCTCGCTCGATCGCTGGGCGGTCGACGTCCGCCGCGTCGACAAGCCCTGGGGTTACGAGCTGATCTGGGCGCTCACCGACGTGTACTGCGGGAAGCTCCTCCACATCGAGGCCGGTCACTCGCTCTCGCTGCAGTTCCACCGGGAGAAGGACGAGTCGTGGTTCGTCCAGGCCGGCCGCGCGAGGATCGAGCTCGGCGACGCCGGGCAGGCGGTGCTCGCGGAGGAGGTCGTCGGTCCGGGCGCCGCCTTCCACTACCCGCCGGGCACGGTGCACCGCGTCACGGCGCTCGAGGACACCACGATCCTGGAGGCGTCGACGCCGTTCCTGGAGGACGTCGTCCGCCTGGCCGACGCGTACGGCCGGGAGGGGACGTCGGCGGCATAACCTTGACACGCCAGTGCTAAGGTTAGCCGCATGCCGGGGCCCGCACCGCTGACCGTCGGGGCTGCCGCCGCCGAGAGCGGGTGGTCGGCACGCATGCTCCGCTACCTCGAGCACCACGGTCTCGTGGTCCCATCACGAACCCGCTCCGGCTACCGCACCTACGGCCTCGGGGAGCTCAACCGGCTCCGCGCGCTCCGCACTCTCCGCGAGCGCCACGCGGTCGATCTGGCGGAGATCGCCTTCGCGGCCCGCCTCCGGCGCGAGCCCGAGCTGCGCACCGCCGTGGACGGCTGGCTCGCCGCGGGCGAGGACGCCGGATCCTGGATCGAATGGGAGCAGCGAAAGCACGAACGGCTGCTCGCAGCCTGACATCGTTCCGCGACTCAAGG
>Ga0335082_10008421_pt1 | contig 11204 bp, 8 predicted proteins | sample Lox_Sample_41_FD_206718 | JGI IMG/M metagenome (GOLD analysis project Ga0335082, IMG submission 206718) | Soil microbial communities from Loxahatchee National Wildlife Refuge, Florida, United States - Lox_Sample_4.1 | ecosystem: Environmental > Terrestrial > Soil > Wetlands | place: USA: Florida... | reverse complement strand
AGTCGGTGGACGGAGATCACAGGGCCTTGTACTTCCGCCAGGCGCGCAATGGGTTGTACGTGAGAATGGCACTTCTCACGATGCTGTTGGAGCAGTAGTCGGGAGTCAGGGGTCAGTGGTCGGTGGTTAGTAGTCAGTGGTCGGACGGGGCCGACGATTGACTTCTGACTACCTAATACAAAGGACACGGGAATGCCTATCATTGAAGCAGCTGTGCAGACGAAAGAATTCGTTGAGCTGGAAAACCAATATGGAGCGCACAACTATCACCCGCTGGATGTGGTCATCGAGCGGGCAGAGGGCGTATGGGTGTACGACGTCGAGGGGAAGCGCTACCTCGATTGCCTGGCTGCGTACTCTGCTGTCAACCAGGGACACTGCCATCCCAAAATCCTGAAGACACTCACCGAGCAGGCGCACAAAGTCACGCTCACGTCACGGGCGTTCCGCAACGACCAGCTCGGACTGCTCTATAAAGAGCTGCACGATCTGACCGGCTTCGATATGGCGCTGCCGATGAACTCGGGCGCCGAAGCAGTCGAGACCGCGGTGAAGACGGCCCGCAAGTGGGGCTACAAGGTCAAGGGGATTCCAGAGGAAAAGGCGGAGATCATCGTCTGTGCCAACAATTTTCATGGCCGCACCGTCACCATTGTCAGCTTCTCGACGGACCAGCAATATCGCGACGGCTTCGGACCATTCACTCCCGGTTTCAAAGTTATTCCCTTCGGCGACATCCACGCATTGCGCAATGCGATTACACCCAACACCTGCGCGTTTTTGGTGGAGCCGATCCAGGGTGAGGCCGGAATCGTGATTCCTCCGGCCGGATTCCTGAAGCAGGCCGCAGAGATCTGCCGCCAGAACCGCGTGTTGCTGATGGCCGACGAAATTCAATCCGGCCTGGGCCGTACCGGAAAGTTATTTGCTTATATGCACGAAGGAATTACGCCAGACGTGCTGATTGTCGGCAAGGCGCTGGCGGGTGGATTCTATCCGGTCTCGGCCGTGCTCTCTTCGCGCGAGATCCTGGGCGTGTACAAGCCCGGCGACCATGGCAGCACGTTTGGTGGAAATCCGCTGGGCTGCGCCGTGGCGCGGACTGCCCTACGCGTGCTTGTCGAAGAAAAATTGGTGGAGCGGTCGGCGGAGCTAGGCGCCTATTTCCTGACTCTGCTGCAGAGCCTGCGCAGCCCTGACGTGAAAGAAGTCCGCGGCAAGGGCCTGTGGATTGGAATTGAACTGCACAGCGCGGCCCGGCCGTACTGCGAGGCGCTGAAGGAACAGGGCATCCTGTGCAAGGAGACGCACGATAAGGTCATCCGCATCGCGCCCCCGCTAGTCATCATGCGGGAGGAGATTGACTGGGCGTTTGAGCGAATTAAGAAAGTGATTCAAAAGGACTAAGGTACGTGAGCTAGATCACAGCGCGGCGGTCCCCTCCGGGACCATGCTTATGTGGTAACGCCAACCGGAGGAGGCCGCCATGCCTGTTTCCAAACAAGAAGCCCTCGACTATCACCTGGGGACGAGACCGGGAAAGATCGAAGTCACGCCCACTAAACCCTGCCGCACTCAGCGTGACCTGAGCCTAGCCTATACTCCCGGCGTCGCCCTGCCCTGCCTGGAAATCGAAAAGAATCCGCATGATGCCTTTAAGTACACGTCGCGCGGCAACCTGGTTGCCGTCATCAGCAACGGGACGGCGGTCCTGGGGCTGGGAGACATCGGAGCGTTGGCCGGGAAACCCGTCATGGAAGGCAAGGGTGTACTGTTTAAACGCTTCGCCGATGTCGATGTTTTCGACATTGAGGTCAACAGCCATAATCCCGATGAAGTCATCAAGGTCTGCCAGTTGCTGGAGCCCACATTTGGCGGCATCAACCTGGAAGATATCAAGGCGCCCGAGTGCTTTTATATCGAAGAGACGCTGAAGAAAACCATGCGTATCCCGGTCTTCCACGACGACCAGCATGGAACCGCGATCATTTCCGGTGCGGCGCTGGTCAATGCTCTGGAACTCGTAGGCAAGGACATCAGCAAGGTCAAGGTCGTGTTCAACGGTGCTGGGGCGTCTGGCATTGCCTGCGCAGAGCACTATGTGCGGTTAGGCGTGAAGCGTGACAACGTTTTCCTGTGTGACACCAAGGGGCTGATCTACCAGGGGCGCACCGAAGGCATGAATCCGTACAAGCAACGTTTCGCGCACGATACCAAGCTGCGCACCCTGACCGAGGTGGTCGAGGGCGCGGATGTGCTGGTGGGTTGCTCGGTGAAAGGTGCTTTCACTCCGGCCATGCTGAAGTCGATGGCCGCGGATCCGATCGTGTTTGCCATGGCGAATCCCGATCCTGAGATCACCTACGACGAAGCCAAGGCGGCGCGGAATGACATCATCATCGCCACCGGACGCTCCGACTATCCCAACCAGGTAAATAATGTGCTCGGCTTCCCGTTCATCTTCCGGGGAGCCCTCGACGTGCATGCCACCGCCATCAACGAAGAGATGAAGCTGGCGGCAACCCGAGCACTGGCAGCCCTGGCCAAGGAAGATGTGCCGGACTCGGTCTGCCGGGCTTATGGCGTCGAGCGCTTGAGCTTTGGCAGGGACTACATCATTCCCAAGCCCTTTGATCCACGCGTGCTGGTGTGGGAAGCCTCCGCCGTAGCGCGGGCGGCGATCGAAACCGGAGTTGCCCAGGAACCGATCGACCTGCAGGAATATCACGAGCGGCTGGAGAAGTTGCTGGGCAAGGCCCACCAGGTGATGCGCGGAATCATTCACAAGGCCAAGGCGAAACCCAAGCGCGTGGTTTTCCCCGAGGGCGACAACGACAAGGTCCTGCGCGCCTGCCACATCCTGGTGGACGAGCAGATTGCCCGGCCGATCCTGCTGGGGGAGGAGGGGAACATCCGGGCGCGCGCTGATGGCCTCGGCATCTCCCTCGAAGGCATGGACCTGGTGGATCCGAAAACCTCAGCCTGGCGGGACGTTTACATCCAGGAGTTCTACTGGCTGCGCCAGCGGCGCGGCGTGACTGTGTCCGAGGCGCACGAGCTGGTCAATAACCGTAACATTTTCGGCTCGCTCATGGTGCATATGGGAGACGCGGACGCGCTGGTGTCCGGCGTCACCCAGCACTACCCGGACACGATCCGGCCCGCCCTGCAGATCATCAAGGTGCGGGACGGCGTGCATAGGGTGTCCGGGCTCTACGCCCTCATCACCAAGAAAGGAGACCTCTTCTTCCTGGCGGATTGTGCGGTGAACATTGACCCGACGGCGGAGGACCTGGCGGAAATCGCGTTGTGCGCGGCGGAAGCCGCGCGGCGTTTCGACGTCACGCCGCGGGTGGCCATGCTGTCGTTCTCCAACTTCGGGAGTGTCAACCATCCGCAGTGTGAGAAGGTGCGCCGAGCCACGCAACTGGTCAAGCAGGCCGATCCGAAGCTCATGATCGACGGAGAGATGATGGCGGACACCGCGGTAGTCCCGGAGATTCTGGAGCGCGATTATCCGTTCTCGCCGCTGAAGGGCGGGGCCAACGTTCTGATCTTCCCGGATCTCGATTCCGCCAACATGGCGTACAAGTTGCTGATGCGGATTGGCGGGGCGGAGGCCATTGGCCCGATCCTGATGGGCCTGAGCAAACCGGCCTACGTGCTGCCACGAGGCGTGGAAGTGGAAGACATCGTGAACAGCGCCGCGCTGGCTGTGGTGGATGCCGAGGAGGGTCAGGCCAAAAGGCCGGTGCTGGAAAACGGAAAGGTGTTTGTACACGCGGATTGAGGTTACAGAACCCATGTCATCCCGTCTCTAGTGACTGGATGACATGGGCACATCGGCTTTAGAACTTCTTGACTACCACTCCGTCTTTCATCACGAAGTTGACCTTGCGCAACAATTGAATGTCATCGAGCGGATTGCCGGGTAAGGCGATCATATCGGCAGCGTGGCCGGGAGCGATTGGGCCACGCTTGTCGGAGAGCCGCAGCAGATCGAAGCCGTTGATCGTCCAAGCGCGCAGGATGTCGGCATTGGAAACGCCCGCCTGCTTCCACATGTCCAGATAATCGAAGGCCATGTCAGGGCGGGTTTTGCCGGGAAGGTCGCAAACCGTGTCGGCGCCGAACGCCATCTTCACTCCGATCTGATTGGCCCGGCGCAAGCGGTCAATGATCTTGTCGGTGGTCTTGCGCGGCGATTCTTGTATGATCGCGCCGAGCGCTACCGTGTGTTCGTAGGGGAAATCGGTGCCTACCAGGTAGGTGCCTTTGGCCTTCATCAACTTCAGCAGGTCGTTGTCGAGATCGAAGCCGTGCTCGATGGAATCAGCTCCGCCATTGATGACGTTGCGGGCGGCCTGCCCACCCAGAACGTGCACCGCCAGCGCGACTCCGGCGCTGTGCGCTTCTTCTGCGGCGGCGCGAATTTCAGCTTCGGAGTAGAAGTAGGCATTGTTATCGGCTACCAGCTTGATCGCACCGGCACCATAGTAAAGGTTCTGGCGCACGGCTTTGCGGACTTCGTCGGGAGTGTCGGCGTCAATGTATTCAAAGTTCCAGAAGCGTCCCTGCTCGGGCGAATAGCCGTGCGACTGGCCGCCGAAGGGCGCGATAATTTTCCCGGTTCCGATCAGTGTGGGGCCGCGAAACCAGCCCTTTTCGATGGCCTGGCGGACGGCGACGTCGCCGTAGTTGGCATTGTTGCCGACGTCACGCAACGCGGTAAAGCCGGCGTTGAGCTCAAGTTCGGCGTTACGCACGCCTCGCGCGACACGCAGCCCGGTACTTTCCTTGAGCAGATAACCGTCCCACAGGGATTCTCCGGGAGGGTTGGGCGGAACATTCATGGTGATGTGGGTGTGCGCATCGACCAGGCCGGGCATGACCCATTCGTTGGAGAGATCGATCACCTGGGCGTTGGACGGGACAGCGACGCCAGCGCCGACGGCAGTGATTTTTCCGTCCTGGATCAGGATGGTTTGATTGTTGGCGACGCTGCCGGTGGCGGGATCAATCAGGTGGCCGGCCTTAACCGCGATGGTCTGGGCGGAGGAGGAGAGTGCAACCAGCAGCAGAAGTACCACGCAAGAAATGAGCTTTTTCATGATCGCTTTCCTGGCGAGATTCTCTACGGCGGGGATTCTAGCATGGAAGATGGAGCATGGTTGGCTTGCTCCCGCCCCTTGCAAAAACGGCAAGGAGCGGGGCACCCCGGTTGGAGTAGTCCTACATACGACGGCGGTAGTTCTTGTCCGTCGTAAGGTCCCTCCGAGCTGTGCTCGTCGGGATGACAGGGCTTATTGAGAAGCTAAACTTTCTCTGCCTTCTCGTACACCACCAGTTCGCCTTCGCCGCGCAGTTCATCGGGATGGTACTGCGGGATGGGCAGCTCAAGTTCCTTGAAGGCGACGGGAGCGGTCTTCTTGTCGACCAGGCCGAGCGCGACGGCAACGCCGTAGACAATGGCTTCCGGACGCGGCGGGCAGCCGGGGATGTAGTAGGTCACGGGAATGATCTTCTCGACCGGTCCGAGCACAGAGTAGCTGTCGAACCACACGCCGCCGCCGCAGGCGCAGGAGCCGATGGCGAAGACTAGCTTGGGCGCGGGCATGGCTTCGTAAGCCCGCTTCAGGGCCTGGGCAGTCGAGCGCATGGCCGGGCCCTGGCACAGCATGACGTCGGCGTGGCGGGGAGAACCGACCAGCTTGATGCCGAAGCGCTCGACGTCATAGTAAGGCGTGAGCGCGTTGAGCACTTCGATATCGCAGCCGTTGCAGCCGCCGCTGTTGGCGTGGTAGACCCACAGCGAGCGTCCGAACATCTTCTGGCAAAGGTCTTTCAACATAGCTCAGTCCAGTTCGATCTTGACGTCGTCCACTACCGGCTCGCCGTTCAATGTCGCTTGCGAGCGGAAGATCCAGCGTTCGTTCTCCAGGTCGTCGAAGCGGTAACCCTTCATCTTGAGCTGCTCCAGCACCGACGGCTCCTTGAAGCAGCGCCCGCAGCGCTGGCAGGTGCTCATGAACAGCTCCAGGCGCTGCTGCAGGTCACCGATATGGTTGGTGCCGTTCTCAAATTCCTGGCTCATGGTGATGGCTTTTTCCGGGCAGACGTCGGCGCATCGCCCACAGTAGGTGCAGCGCAAGCCGATGTATTTCAGGATGCGGATCTCCTGGCAAACGTCGTAAACCAGGATTTCCCGCGCCGGACAGTTGTTGGCGCAACCTGCACATCCGATGCACTTGGTGGCGTCGAAAATCGGGCGGCCCCGGAATTTCTCCGGCAGCGGCTTGCCTTCCGCCGGATAGGGCAGGGTCACCCGCCCAGCCTTCAGGCAGACCAGCGTTTCTCCGACTTTGCTCAGCAACGACATTTCATCTTCCCGTCAATATCCATAACTCGCCAGAATCAGGGCCACGAATGATATGCCCATCAGGCCCGCGAAAAAGCGGATCGCCTGATCAATGCGATAGCGGGCGTGGGTCGCGGCCACCACCGTGACCAGCAGCACCAGCACGAATACCTTGATCCAGAACAGCAACCAGCCCAGGGGAAAGATCAAACCCGAGCCCCAGGGTACAAATAAAGTGACGAAGAGCGCGCTGTAGATGATCAACTTGGCCATCTGCGCATACTTGAACAATGCCAGCTTCGGCCCGGAGTACTCGACCAGCGGCCCTTCCATGAGTTCGGTTTCCGCCTCGGAAATATCGAAGGGTACGCGCTGCACGAAAGCCTGGAAGGAGAGCAGCATCACCGCCAGCATGAGCACACCCGACCAGGGCAGGCCAGCCGCGGTGTAGACCGAACCGCGCAGGACGCTATCGAGGCGGAACGAACCGCTGTGCACCGCACCAACCAGCAGCGCGATCGCGAACAGCGGTTCCAAGGTAATCATGCACATCATTTCGCGGCTGATGCCGACCAGGGAGTAAGTCGAGCCCGCGGCCAGACCAGCCAGCAGCGTGCAGATACCGCACAGGGAAAGCAGGTAGATCAGGAGAATGACGTCACCGGCGGCGTTCAGGGGCGCCGCAAAGCCCATGGGCACCAGACAAGCGACGGTCAACATTGCTGCCAGCGAAAGATATGCGGCGAATCGCTGCATGACCGGAGCCTCGCCCGATTCCAGGTCTTCTTTTCCGAGGAGCTTGAGCAGGTCGAAGTACGGCTGCAGAAGGGGCGGGCCCTGGCGCGACTGGATGCGGGCCGTGATCCGGCGGAGGATGCCTTGAGCCAGCGGGGCCACGAGCAGAACCAGCCCGACGTTGGCCAGCGCACCGAGGATTGTCCAGACCTGGCTCATCGCTCCACCTTCTTCCGCGCCAGCTTGAGCAGTTCCTCCTGCGACCAGACTTTCACGGAACCGGAGCGCAGGTCGATCGTCTCCAGGCGATCGGTGCAGGAGAAGCAGGGATCGATACTGCCCAACGAGATCGTCATGTCGGCAATCTGCTGGTCTTTGATCATGGCGGGCACACCCTGCAGGTTCTGGTAAGTGGGTGCCCGCACGCGCCAGCGCCGGGGGCGATTGTTTTCGCCGGTAATGACGAAGTGATGGCTCTCGCCGCGTGGGGCCTCGACCGAGGACAGGCCCATGCGCCCTACGGGCAGCTCGTCTTTGATCTCGAGTTGTAGCGGCCCGTCTTCCATCTTCTCCAGGCACTGCCGGATGATGCGGATGGACTCGAAGACTTCCTTTGCCCGGACCAGCACGCGCGACCAGACGTCGGCGCCCTGTTCGGTGATGACATCGAACTCCACGCGGTCGTAGGCGGCGTAGGGATGGTCGCGGCGGCAATCGATATCCACTCCCGCCGCACGGGCAACCGGGCCGATCAAGCCGGCATTCTTCACCAGGCCGGCGTCCGCCACACCGACTCCGCGCGTACGTTTTTGGATGTTTTTGTCGCGGCTGACGGCGGCGACAACCGTGCGCCACTCGGATTCGAGCTTATCGAGCACGGCGCGCAACTCGGTCTTGATCTCCGGAGTGATGTTCCAACGCACGCCGCCGATGACGCACAGGGCGTAGGTCTTGCGGTTGCCGCTGATCTTCTCCGCCATCCACATAATGGGTTCCCGGATGCGGAAGCTCTGCATGAACAGGGTGTCGAAACCGACGATGTGGCAAGCCAGTCCGACCCACAGCAGGTGGCTGTGCAGGCGCTCCAGTTCCAGCATGATGGTGCGGATGTACTCGGCGCGGGGCGGGGGCTGCAGGCCGGCGGCTTCTTCCACGGACTGTACGTAGGCGACGTTGTGCACGCAGCCGCAGATGCCGCAGATGCGCTCTGCCAGCATGGGAATGTCGTTGTAGCTCATGACCGACTCGGCCAGCTTCTCGATGCCGCGGTGGACCATAAAACCGCGGTATTCGCAGCCGCGGACCATCTCGCCTTCGACGTAGAGACGGAAGTGGGCGGGCTCGTCGAGGGTGGGATGGAAGGGACCGAAGGGCACGACGGTGCAGCCTTCGGGCGGTTCGTCGAAGCGGAACTCGCGGTCGGGGTCGTACTGTTCAGGTACCTGGTTCCAGAGAACGTCCTTGCGCAGGGGATGGTTTCCTTCGGGCCACCCGTCGGGCAGGACCAGGCGCTTGGGATACGCATGACCGACGGGCTCGATGCCCACCAGATCGCGCATCTCGCGCTCCGCCCAGCCGGCCGCAGGCACAACGCTGGTGATGCTGTCGATCCGGGGATCGTCGGGGGGGAGGTGGGTGAGCACACTACACAGCAGATGATCGCGGTCGAAGGCAAAGTTGTGCGCGACCAGAAAATTGCCGGAGTAGGGGCGGTCATCGGAGCCGATGCTGGCCACATAACGCGCATCCAGTTCACGGAAGATATGCTGGCACACGTACTTCACCGAAGACGGATCGACGAAAACGAACAGGCGGCGGTCGCTGGGCAGGTCGGCGCGCAGAATCAGCGGCCCGAAGCGCTGCTTGAACTGTTCGAACATTTCGCGCGCAATCATGTGATCTCTTTCATGGCCGTTGATTTGCCCGGCCGCACCGACGGCAGTCCGCCCAGCCAGCGGAAGTAGCGTTTGATTTCCCCGTAGAAATTATGGGCCACATAGCGGTGGCACTCGGCTTCGCGGGCGTAGCCGCAGAGCCATGGCGCAGCCACTCGCCGTGAGGCGCCGCCTGCCCGGGAAATGCCGTAGGCCAGCAAGAACATCAGGGCGAGCACGGTAGCGAGCGCGACCGGCACAAACACTGCAGAGGAAACTGGCGCGATGCCCGACCATCCACCGGCAACAACCGGCGAGGCATTGGCCAGCACCGAACCGAGACCCTCGCGGCTGGCGCCGAGCAACTGTTGCAACAATCGGAAGCCGATCGCTGGGACCACTCCCAGCAGCACGCAGCAACACGCCAGGACCAGTTGTGGGACCTGCATGAGCCACGGGATTTCCAACCGGCCTCGCCGCGCGGCCTGTGCTTTGACCAAGGAACTGGTGCGCGAGAGGAAGCTCACACCAAAGAACTTGATGAACGAGGCCAGCGTCAACGCGCTGGTGAGGATGGCAATGGCGGCGCACACCGGCAGATAGCGGGCGTAGCTGCCGCCCTGGATGGCCGCGACATAGATGCTCCACTTGCTGACAAAACCGTTGAACAGGGGCACGCCAGAGATCGAGAACGAGGCCACCAGGGCCGTGATCGCAGTCAGGGGCATGAACTTCATCAACCCGCCCATCTGATTCAGGTCTTGTGTGCCGGTCGCGGATAGCATGGAACCGGCATTGAGGAACAGGAGCCCTTTGAACAGCCCATGATTCAATACGTGAAACAGCGCGCCCAGGAGGCCGATCGCCGCCAGTGCAATCGCCAGCGGGCTGGGCGAGGGCAACAACGCCATGCACACGCCGGTTCCCAGCAGGATGTATCCCACCTGGCCGATGCTGTGAAAGGCGAGCAGACGTTTGGACTGCTCCTGTTTGAGCGCCTGCATGGTGCCGGTGAACAGCGTGATGGTGCCGAGCACGGCTACCACGCAGCCCCACTTCGCCAGTGGATATTCGCCCTGCGAGTCCGCCGGAACCAGCCAGAGGAAGTAGCGGATCAGCCCATAGACTCCAGTCTTGATCATGACGCCGGAGAGCATGGCGCTTACCGGAGACGGAGCGGCCGGGTGGGCGTCGGGCAGCCAGAACTGACCGAAAGGCCACATGCCCATCTTGATGCCGAAGCCGACCAGAAACAGGGCAAACGCCAAGGCTGCGATGGCTGGGCTGGAGTGCAGCAGGAATGGCACATTGGCGCTGACGGTATTGAAGTCGTACATCAGCACGGTGCTGCCGCGCGCGGCTACGCCGCTCACCGCCAGCAACTCGGCGCCCGCCATAGTTGCAGCGCAGGCAATTTCCATCATCACCAGAAATTTGTTGGCGGCGCGGACATTCTCGCGCTTGCGATATTCAAAGCGGATCAGGGCATAGCCCGGCAGGGTCATCAACTGCCAGAAGATGAAGAAGAACCACATCATGTCGGTCGTGCTCAGCAGACCGTACATGGCGGCGAGAAAGAGCAGGAAGTGCGGGTAGTAGCGCGCCACCCCGTAGTCGGGATAATGCCGCATGTAGGCGACGGAGTAGAGCGATGCGGGGACGGCAATCAGGGCGGCCAGCAGCAGAAATAAGGCCGTGAGACCATCTACGTGAAGCCGTATCGCAAAGCCCCATGCCGGTGATGTCCAAAAAGCTTCTGGGCCGGCGGATGCACCGGAGGTCAAGACTTTCTCAACCGCAGAGATGATCAGGACCGCGGTAGCCGAGGTCGTCAAGAAGGTCAGCCATCCGGCCAGGGTCCGGTTCCACGACAGCAGCAGCACCGCGAACGCCCCTGCGACACAGAGCAGCATGGCGGTGAAGACGGCTTGTTCCGGGGTCATCACGCGATGCCTCCCGTCGTCACTTTGACTCCAGGGCAATCGTGCGGGTCAGTGCCCACGGATCCGTCGTCAGGGTCAAGGGAAACCAGCAGGTCGCGCAGGGCTTCGAGGGTAGTTCGCAGAGTAGATGTGAGCGGCTCCCCAGCCTTGAGCGACCCCGGTTGCACACCGAGCAACCACGCCCTCGATTTCCCGTCCGCTTCGATCCAGCGAGCCAGCAAACCCAGGGAAATCTTGTGGGTGGAGACCTGCGGATAGCGGGCGGCGATTTCGGCGGCATCCATGAAGACCACG
>Ga0335082_10008420_pt1 | contig 11205 bp, 8 predicted proteins | sample Lox_Sample_41_FD_206718 | JGI IMG/M metagenome (GOLD analysis project Ga0335082, IMG submission 206718) | Soil microbial communities from Loxahatchee National Wildlife Refuge, Florida, United States - Lox_Sample_4.1 | ecosystem: Environmental > Terrestrial > Soil > Wetlands | place: USA: Florida... | reverse complement strand
CGCGACGAGCAACGCGCCTGGCGTGAAACCGCGGTCCTCTTCGACCAGACGCACCACATGGCCAACGTCTATGTGGAAGGTCCGGACGCCCTGAAAATGCTTTCCTACCTGGCGACCAATAGCTTCGCGAATTTCCCGGTGAACCGCGCCAAGCACTTCTCTCCGTGTAGCTACGATGGCTACGTAATCGGCGACGGCATTCTTTTCCATCTCGAGGAGAATCGCCTCGTCTACGTCGGCCGCACGCCCGCCGCGAATTGGGTTCAGTTTCACGGGGAAACCGGGGGATTCCGCGTCAAAATCGAAAAAGACGACCGCTCCCCTTCCGACCCCAAAGGCAAAGCCGTGGTCCGGAGTTGCTACCGTTTTCAGATTCAAGGTCCGAATGCCACGCAAATCCTCGAAAAGATCAACGGCGGGCCGGTTCCGGAGATCAAATTCTTCCACATGGGAGTGATCCACATCGCGGGCCGCAAAGTCCGCGCCCTGCGCCATGGAATGGCCGGCGCCCCGGGATTGGAGGTCTGGGGACCTTACGAGGATCGCGAAGAAATTCGCGCCGCGATCGTCGAAGCAGCAAGGGATTTCGGCCTGCGGCAAGTTGGCAACCGGGCTTACGCTACAAACACGCTGGAATCCGGCTGGATCCCCTCGCCACTGCCCGCGGTTTATACCGGCGAGAAAATGAAGGCCTATCGCCAGTGGCTGCCGGCAGCGGGCTACGAAGGAAGTGGCTCAATAGGTGGCAGCTTCGATTCCGCTAACATCGAGGACTACTACATGACGCCGTACGCTTTGGGCTACGGCTCTTTCGTCAAATTCGACCATGACTTCGTCGGGCGGGAAGCGCTCGAAAAGATGGCCGGAAATCCCCATCGCAAGAAAGTCACCTTCGCCTGGAACTCCGAGGACGTCATTAAGGGGTTCGCCTCCCTGTTCGAACCAGGCGACATCTACAAATACATGGATTTGCCGCTCTCCAATTACACTTCGGCGTCCTACGATGAAGTGACCCTCGGCGGAAGAACCATCGGCCTTTCGATGTTCAGCGGCTACAGCTACAACGAACGCTCGATGCTGTCGCTGGGCGTGGTGGACGCCGATGTGGAAATCGGCACGGAAGTCAAACTCGTCTGGGGTGAACCGGGCGGCGGTTCGCGGAAGCCCACCGTGGAGCGCCACCGGCAACTGGAAATTCGTGCGGTCGTGAGTCCCGTGCCCTATTCGAAGGTTGCGCGGGAAACCTACGCGAAAGGCTGGCGCACGGCGCAAGTGTGACGCAAGCGCGGACTACTGCCGTCGGTGAGCGTTAATCCAATCCACCGTTCTATTGAACCCACCAAAAACAAAAAAGTGCAGTCCTGCGACTCCTGGGGGAAGCGGGGGTGTATGCCCGCTATCTGAAGAAGCGGCGATACCTCGAATAATTGGTTCGGGACCCTTTTCGGTAAGAAGCCTGGCAAACGAAGGGTTCTCAGTAAGTACATGCAAGGAATTGCCGATTCCACAGTGCAGTGCATAGCGCGTCAAGGTCATCAACCCCGCGGGGCCCGCAAATCCCACGCGCACCGGCGCATCGATCCCCTTGGCGCGAAGACGCGCCAGCCAATCCACAATCGGCTCCGATTTGAAGCAAAACTGCGTGACAATCGAGAGTTGTAATCCCGTCTCTCGCGCGAACTTCACCTTGGCCGCGAGCGCCGCGTCCAAAATGTGCTCAGGAATGTGGGGATTGCCTTCCGGAAAGCCCGCAACGGCAATTCGGACGATGCCTGCTTTCTGAAACACGCCCGCCTGCATCACGGTGAGGCTGCTATCGTAGGGTCCGGCGGGTTTTGGGCGGTCACCGCCGATAATCAAAATGCGGTCCACCCCGGCTTCCCCCGCAAAACGCGCAGCCAACTCCTGGAGCTGAGCCGCGCTCTCGACATGACGCGCACCCACGTGAGGAACCGGAACCAGGCCCGACTGGCACAATCTTGCGGCGGCTACGACCATGTCCATGGGGTTTGTACCAGGAATCCAGGTGAGGAAAACTTCTGTACCCCGATCAAGGCGTTCGCCAGCTTCGTTTACAACCTTTGTCTCGCCCGGATGAACCTCAATCGAATAGCCGTTCAGCATTGTGGCGATGCCGTGCGCAGCAGTGGAGATTTCGGTCATGCGAGCATGTCTCCTCGAGCCGGAAATCTATGTTCAGTATACTGAACTATGGGTCCCATATCTCCCTTTCCGAGCTGATACAAGAGCGATATTCGAACGCAAGACGAGCCTTTCCACATGCTTTTGTTGATCAATTAGCATCGCTCCTCAACGGACCCACTCCGAGCGTAGTTCCACGAAAATGGCTTTGCTTGACACGCATGTTTAAAAGTGAGAGGTATTCTTGAGTGTACTCAACCTGAGCCGGAGAGAGATTGGATGTGAGCCGACGCCGGACGTGGGTCAACAGCTCGGAGGCCACTCAAGTCCCCTTCGGTGATGAACGCCATTGAGAAAAATAGCCGCAGAGGTGCCTATGCAGACGGAACCGATTCTGGATGTCGCGCATCTCGGCCATCTGGAAGTGCTTACGCCCAAGCTCGAGGAAAGCGTTCGGTTTTTTGTGAATGTGATGGGGATGACCGAAACCGGCCGGGAAGGCAATTCGGTCTATTTGCATGCCTACGACGATTACGAGCGCCACTCGCTGAAGTTAACCGCTTCCAAATTGCCGGGGCTGGGCCATGTTGCCTACCGCATGCGCAGCCCGCAGGCACTGGATCGCCGGGTGGCGGCGCTCAAAGGTTCGGGTTTTGACGTCGGCTGGACAAACGGCGACCTGGCGCACGGGCCGGCCTTTGTTTGCAAGGACCCGGACGGGCACAAGATCGAACTCTATTACGAAACGCAGTGGTATGAAGCGCCGCCGGAACTTCGGCCGGCGCTCAAGAACCAGGCGGAGCGCTTTCCTGCACGGGGCATCAACGTGCGCCGGCTCGACCATTGGAACGGCTTGGCCGTTGATATCAAGGCCAATCGTGAATTTTTCGAAAACTATCTGGGATTCCGTTTGACCGAGCAGATCGTGCTGGACGACGGCTCGGAAGCCGCTATGTGGATGACCTGCACGAACAAAAGCTATGACTTCGCCTACACGCGCGACCACACCGGCACGCGCGGCCGCTTTCACCATATCACGTATGCGGTCAACAGCCGGGAAGAGGTCCTGCTGGCCGCGGACATTTGCCTGGAGAACGGCGTGTATATCGAGACCGGCCCGCACAAGCATGCGATTCAGCAGACCTTCTTTCTTTATGTGTATGAGCCGGGCGGCAACCGGGTGGAAGTCGCCAATGCCGGCGCGCGGCTGATCCTGGCGCCGGACTGGAAACCCATACGCTGGAGCGAAGCGGAAAGAAAGAAAGGCCAGGCCTGGGGCCTCAAGACCATCGAGTCATTCCACACGTACGGCACGCCTCCGGTTGAAGTGAACACGAAAGCATAGGCCGCGAATCACACAAAGATGCGTACAATCCCGTAAGCCGATGTTCAATCTCCGCGGAGAAAGGCGGCCGGAATGGCAGAGAAGAAAACCGCACTTGTCGTGAGCGCGCACTCCGCCGATTTCGTCTGGCGCGCGGGAGGCGCCATCGCCCTTTATGCGGAACGCGGATGGGACGTCACGGTGGTCTGCCTCTCCTTCGGGGAACGGGGAGAATCCGCGAAGCTCTGGCGCCAGTCGGGCATGACGCTGGAAGCGGTGAAGGCCAACCGGCGGGAGGAAGCGAACCGCGCAGCAGAAATCCTGGGTGCAAAGACGACGCTCTTTTTTGATGTTGGCGACTACCCAATGCGCATTTCGGATTCCGCCCTTTACGAACTCGCCGCGCTTTACCGGAAGATCCGGCCGGAATTCGTTCTGACGCACTCGCTGCAGGATCCCTATAATTTCGATCACCCGCTGGTGTCGCATGCCGCTCAGGAGGCTCGGATTGTGGCGCAAGCTCACGGACACGAACCGGGAACACCGGTCATCGGTGCGCCGCCGGTTTTCCTCTTCGAGCCGCATCAGCCGGAACAATGCGAGTGGAAGCCGCAGGTGCTGCTGGATATCTCGTCCGTATGGCCAAAGAAATATGCGGCTTTCCAGGAAATGAAGGCCCAGGAACATCTGTGGCACTATTACGAACGCGTGGCGCTGCAGCGCGGCGTGCAAGCCTCGCGAAATTCCAACAAAACTATCAAGTACGGCGAGGCTTATCAGCGTGTGTTCCCGCACGTGACGGAGGAATTGCAATGAACGAGCCGGTAGTCGTTCGCAATGTGGAGCGGCCTCCCATGGACGTGATTGCGGCGCTCGAGAAATTCGGAGTCTCAACCGTGCACGAGGCTCAGGGGCGTTGCGGGTTGCTGGCTTCCTATATGCGGCCGATTTACACAGGGACGGTCATTGCCGGGCCGGCCGTCACCGTGTCGCTGCCGCCAGGCGACAATTTGATGATTCACGTCGCCGTCGAAGTCTGCCGTCCGGGAGACATTCTTGTGGTGGCCCCCACTTCTCCCTGCACCAACGGCTATTTCGGCGAGTTGCTGGCTACCTCCTTGCAGGCGCACGGCGTGAAAGGCCTCGTGATTGACGCGGGGTGCCGCGACGTGCGAGCACTCACAGAGATGAAATTTCCCGTTTGGAGCCGCACCGTAAGTTCTCAGGGTACGGTGAAGGCTACTCTGGGTTCGGTGAACGTGAGCATCGTGTGCGCGGGAGCCGAAGTGAACGCGGGCGATATAATCGTTGCCGATGATGACGGCGTCGTCGTTGTAAACAGGGGCCTCGCAAAAGAGGTCGCCGCCGCCGCGGACCAGAGAGTCCGCAAAGAGGAAGCCACCCGTGAGCGTCTGGCGCGCGGAGAACTCGGCCTCGATATCTACGGGCTGCGTGCCAAAGTCGCCGAGCTCGGTCTCAAGTATCGATAGCAGAAGGATCCGATGGCCCACTCATACCAAACCGGCATTGCCTGCACGCTCATGCGTGGCGGCACCTCAAAAGGGCCTTTCTTTCTGGCCAGCGACCTGCCTGACGATCCGCAACTCCGGGATCGCGTGCTGCTGGCCGCCATGGGTTCTCCGGATGCCCGCCAGATCGACGGCGTTGGTGGCGCAGATCCCCTGACGAGTAAAGCAGCGATCATTTCGCGTTCTTCGCGCCCTGGAATTGATGTGGATTATCTTTTTGCGCAGGTGTCGATCGACAGGTCGATTGTGGACGTGACACCGAACTGCGGGAACATGCTGGCGGGCGTAGGCCCGTTCGCGATTGAGCGCGAATTGGTTCCCGCACAGGATCCGGTTACGCCGGTCAGGATTTATATGGTGAACACCGGGAACATTGCCGTCGCTCACGTTCCCACTCCCGGCGGCGTGGTCGCCTACGAAGGAGACACTTCCATCGCTGGCGTTCCCGGCACCGCTGCGGCCATCCGCATTGATTTCCTCGATACCGCAGGTTCGGTCTGTGGCGCTCTCTTGCCCTCGGGCCGCGCGCTCGACGAAATCACTGGAATCCACGCCACCCTGATTGATAACGGCATGCCCGTGGTTGTCCTGCGCGCTTCGGACTTCGGGAAAACCGGCTACGAGCGCCCCGCCGAACTCGATGCGGATAAGGCATTCAAAGCGCGCCTGGAAGAAGTACGCCTGGCCGCCGGCGAGTGCATGGGACTCGGGGACGTGCGGTCGAAGGTAGTGCCGAAGATGACGCTGATTGCCCCGCCCCAGGCAGGCGGACATCTGGCGACCCGCACGTTTGTTCCGCACAAATGTCACGCGGCGATCGGGGTTTTGGGCGCGGTAACCGTGGGAACCGCGTGCGTGATTCCCGGCTCGATTGCCGCGGGAATAGTTTCCGCGCCTGCCGGCCCAGTGAAGCGGCTTTCCGTGGAACACCCCAGCGGCGAGTTCTCTTTGGAAATTGAGGTGGACGAAAAAAGCGGCGGGGAAGTGAAGGTAACCCGCTCCAGCCTGATTCGCACGGCCCGCGCGCTATTCCGCGGCGAAATTCTCGTGCCCGCCAGCGTTTGGGATGGTCACCGCGAGAAGACTCAAAGCTCGAAATCTGTCTAGATCTGCCATCTCTGCAGATACGAATTCGTCATGCACTGGTCCGAAAAGCGTCCATCACTTCCGGCAGCTGCCTGAAGAGGGTTGGGGATCTTCCTGGCTTGAGGAGCATGAAACGGAGATTCCTTGGTTCTTCCCGGGCGAAGCTTGTTCGGACTTGGCCAATCAACGCACCACTGTTGCTCGGCAAGCAAGTTGCCCTAGTGGGCGGTGATTGGCATCACTGAAAGTCCATCAATTTTCTGTACAAATCAGAACATACCGCACGGCCACGCTCCTTGGCCGCGGTGTTTCATCAGGGGAATCGGCCTTCGCTCCAGAAAAAATTGAGGATGTTGCGGGGTTTTGCGAGAGGCAATCCCCATCCTTCCAGACGAGTGTGAATCTATGAAACGCCTACTCTTTTGCTCACTTTTGCTTGCTATTGGTCTGCCTGCTTTCGCGCAGGACACCTACATTAATCGTTACACGTTATATACCGGATTCGACTACTTTAGCGGCCCGGGCTTGAGCATGTCTCAACGGGGTTTTGACACCGACTTCGGCGTCACCGTGAAACCCTGGCTCGGACTGGGCGTGGACTTTAGTGCCGCGGGAGATGCCATTATCAGCGGGGGTGGCACCATCAACGGAACTTCGACGATTTACGCACCCACTCTCAACGGCGTCAACCAGAACGGCATTCCAGGAGTTTTGCCTCCCGGCGTTGTGCCTGCTGCGAACGCGGTGAACGTCTCTTTCAAATCAACGACCTATACTGTTGCGGTGGGTGGGCAGATCTACATCCGCAAATTCAAAAAGGTTACGTTTCTCGTGCGCCCGGGCTTTGGAGCCATCCATGCAACGGTAGACCTGAATGTGCCACCGACGTTGCCTCCGTTATTCGAGATTTTACAGCTTCCTCCGCCGCAGAGTCACCAGTCTGACACCACATGGTTTATAGGTTTCGGCGGTGGATTCGACCTAAATCTCTCGCGGAGAGTAGGTCTGCGGGTTACGACAGACTGGATCAATGCCCACTTGTTCTCCGACATCCTCACGAACCGGCAGAACTATATCAGGGTTACCATCGGGCCGACGTGGAAGTGGGGTCATCTGGATTAACGAACCGCTTGAGTGCTGAAAAATTCCTCATCCAGGCGCTGATGTTGCCCGAGGACTGTGGAAATTGTGCTCATCACCGTTTGTGGTGATTCGGGTCACAGCACCTTGTCACCCGAACGCGGTATTGAGTGATAAGGATTACATCAAGGTTTCTTCAGGGATCCGTCGAATGACGAACGCGCGCAAACCGATCCCAAGTTCCAGTTTATCGGCGGCAGATGCGGCTTTTCTTTACCTCGAAAGAAAAGACATCCCCCTGCATATCGCCAGCGTGTGCATTTTCGACGGTCCAATTCCGTTCAAGCAGTTCGTCGCCAACATAAAATCCAAACTCCCGCTGGTGCCACTCTACAAGAAAATTCCCGTGGTGCCCGCATGGAGCCTAGAATTCCCGACGTGGCGCGAAGATCCGGACTTCGACGTTCGGCGGCACATTTTTCAAGTGACTCTCGATTCGCCAGGTGGTGAAGCGGAGCTCGAAGCCCTGGCAGCAAAACTTTTGAGCCAGGTACTCGATCGCAACAAGCCGCTCTGGGAGATGCATGTTGTTGACGGGTTGAAAGACGGGCGCGGCGCCATCATCTGGCGCGTGCATCACTCGCTTTGCGACGGAGTCTCCGCAGCGGACTTGATGACCAAAATCCTGGACACAACTGCGGAGGCTTCGCTGAAGCGCCGTCGAGTGCGGATTCCATCGTCGCGACCGAAAGCGGCCGAGAGCGATTTCGTGAAGGGCCTCTCTGCCGCGGTGACCACTGCCCTAGGCAGTCTGGTGATGTTAGAGACGAGTCTTTTGGATTTTGCGCAGGGCGTGCTGGGCGGCCAGGACAGGGGCGCGTTGAAAGGCCTCATGGACATCCTGCCGGAATATGCAGTGTCTGTGGAACGGCTCCCATTCAACAAACCGTGCACGGGAACGCGGAAATTCTGCTGGGCACAGATGTCCATGGCAGACGTGAAGGCGGTCCGTGAGGAGGAAGGCGGCACGGTCAACGACGTCGTCCTGGCGGTCCTGGCGCGGGCACTGGCACGCTACGTAAAACTCCACGGCGAATCCGTGGTCAAGCGCTTCGTACGCGTGATCTGCCCTGTGAATCTCCGGCCGGCGGAACAGAACGGGAATCTGGGCAACCAGATTTCGTTTTTGCCTAGGGCGCTTCCGCTCGATGTCCGTGGGCCGGTGGAAATGCTGCATGCCGTGGCACAGCGAACGGAGATGCTGAAAAAATCAGGAGTGCTCGGTCTCGTGGGACTTGCCGCAAAGTGGTTTGTCACCGTGCCGCCGCCGATTCAGGCGCTGTTCTGGCGGAATATTCCGGATTTCATCCTGCCTCTACCGCTGTTCAACATGATTTGCACGAATGTGATGGGATCCTCAGTGCCGCTGTATGCAGCGGGAAGAAAGATGATTGCGGCGTATCCCCAAGTGCCAACCGGCTATGACCTGGGGATTGGGGTTGCCGTCCACAGCTACGACGGAAGGCTTTTCTTCGGGCTCATCGCGGATACCGAAGCAGCTCCTGATGTGAATCGCTTCCGCGACTTCCTGGTGGTTTCCTTTGAGGAGTTGTTGCATTCCGCGACTTCGAAGAAGACCCGACGTGCGAAAGCTCGGCGCAAAGCGAAAGAGATGAAGCAGGGAAAGAAACAGGAGCCGAAGACGGCTGAGCCTGTGCCAGCCGCGGCTTCGGAAAACCGGATTGACGAAGCGCCGACAGGGGAACAGCCGGTGCCGGTCGAACATGCGGTGGAAGCGGCATAACCGATTGCACTGGCAGAGACAGACTGTATGAATATTCCCATCCCTATTCTACAAAGGCTCTATACCGTTGGGAGCCTGCGCAACACGGAAAGCGGTGCGCAGTTTGCGCTGAAGAATCGCCTGCATGATGCCGAAGTCACCGCATTGCGGGGCGTCGCAATCGACGGCGGGGCGGTGGCGCTGGACCGGATTCGCCTTGGTCTTCCGGATCGGCGATTTTTGCGGCCAGATCAGGTCAACCCGGACAATCCACTTCCCTTTCCGTTGCGTTCGATCGTCACCGTGCATGCCAGCATGCCGGAACTCGAGAATGGCAAACACGAGATCGAGGTAATGTTTGAGGTGCGCCCATTCGGCGACTTGCACCTTAAAGTAGAAGACGCCATTGCTGACCCGCTTCGGGAGGCAACGCACATCCCCCGGGATGATGCCGACGACTACAGCCCGGACGTTATCGGTCGAAGACGTGCACTGATCGAACAATTCAGCGGCGTCAAGCTGGATCACATCCTGCACCATTCGTTCGACCCGCACCTGGCCAAAGGCAATTGCGAGAATTTCGTGGGTGTGGCACAGGTTCCCATCGGGTTTGCGGGCCCGCTGCTGGTGCGCGGAGAGCACATCAACAGCGAGGTACTAATTCCGCTAGCGACGACCGAAGGTACACTGGTGGCTTCCTACAACCGGGGGATGAAGGTGCTGAATCTGTGCGGCGGCGTACAGGTGAGCGTGGTTGGTGATGCGATGCAACGCGCGCCGGTGTTTGTTTTCCGCAACGCGCGCGCGGGACGCGAATTCCTGGAGTGGGTGCAGGCAAACATGGGGGAAATCCGCGCGGCGGCCGAAGCGACCTCCAAGGTGGCCCGGCTCCAGTACATTGATCCTTACCTGGCCAGCAAATTCGTCTATCTGCGCTTCAACTATTCGACGGGTGATGCTGCCGGGCAGAACATGGTGGGGCGTGCCACCTATGCGGCCTACAACTGGATCCTGGAACATTATCAAGGAATCGAGAGCGCCTACCTGGAATCGAACTTTGCGACCGACAAGAAGACGTCGCACGTGAACATCATGAGAACGCGCGGAAAGCGCGTGACCGCAGAAGTTACGATCCCGCGTGAGGTGCTGCAACGGCACCTCCGGGTAACGCCTGAGCAACTGGCCCATCACTATGGAGTCGCCAACGTGGGAGCTTTTCTCTCCGGTTCGACGAGCAACGCGCTGCAGTCGGCCAATGCGGTTACCGCTATGTTCATCGCTACGGGGCAGGATGTGGCCAATGTGTCCGAGTCTTCCGCCGGGATTCTTTACGCGGAGATGACTCCGTCGAGAGACTTTTACCTTTCGCTGACGATTCCGTCCCTGATTGTGGCCACCTATGGAGGCGGCACCAGCCTTGCCACGCAGCGCGAATGCCTGGAAATTGTGGGGTGTTACGGCAAGGGGAAAGTCAACCGGCTGGCAGAAATCATGGCCGGCGCAGCCCTGGCAGGGGAGGTTTCTCTTGGTGCGGCGATCTCATCCGCGGACTGGGTCTCCAGCCACGAGCGACTCGGGCGTAATCGTTGAAGCCATCCGGGGCTACGTTCTCCAATTCCAAGCGAATTGAAAACCAATCGAGGTTATGAACGCATAGCGTGCGCCTGCTTATTTCCCGGCAAGGCGGTGCGCTACGATGCTGTAAACGAGGGGACTAAAGACCATTCCGATGTGCGTGGCCGTGACTTCACAATCCACGTCCGGATCGCCAGTGAGGCAGACACGCCAGTCGAGAATGCCGTCAGTCTTCGTGTAGATGGCCGTTTGACGGATGGATTTCGGAAGGGCGCCTTTGAGAGATTCCAGGAAATCGCAGGTGCAGCGTGTGGTGTAGCAGTTGGGCATCACGCCTTTACCATGGCGCTCCAGGATTTGCTTGCGCACCAGATCCGCCGCGCTCATGACGGAGGCGCGAGCCGACAGCCTCTGAATCGGCGCACCCAAGGTGATTACCGAAGCGACGCGTCCCGGCATTTGCGCCGCAGCGGAACGAGCCAACGCGCCGCCGAGACTGTGCCCAATCAGGTGAATTTTTCCCTTGGTCGCCGCGTTTGCTTGTTCTATTGCGTCCTGCAGACACCGGCGGATGAGGAGATTCGGGCAGTCGGCATTCAGCCGAATACCAGAATAGAATGCCTGGTACCCGATGCGCCGGAGCCAGATGGCGAACTGCGTCAGGTAAAGGTCCGTTCCCAGAAAAC
>Ga0335082_10008419_pt1 | contig 11206 bp, 10 predicted proteins | sample Lox_Sample_41_FD_206718 | JGI IMG/M metagenome (GOLD analysis project Ga0335082, IMG submission 206718) | Soil microbial communities from Loxahatchee National Wildlife Refuge, Florida, United States - Lox_Sample_4.1 | ecosystem: Environmental > Terrestrial > Soil > Wetlands | place: USA... | reverse complement strand
GAGCGGACTGCCCACGAGCGTCTCGCTGATCGGCGCCCGCGGTGCCGACTGGGACCTGCTCGCGTGGGGCTCCGCTCTGGAAGCCGAGCTCGGGGAGGTGACACCGCCGTGATCGACGCCGACGCGGTCGAGGCGATCGACGTCCACGTGCACACGGAGCTGACGCGGGACGGGCACGACCCGCTTCCGCCCGAGCTCCGAGCTGCGGCCGTGCGTTACTTCCAGAGCGATGAGCCGCTGCCGACCGTGGACGACGTCGCCGAGTACTACCGCTCGCGCAACATGGCGGCCGTCCTGTTCACGGTCGACTGGGAGGCCCGCAGCGGGCGGCCGCAGATCCCGAGCGAGGAGGTCGCCGACGCGGCGCGGGCGAACCCGGACGTCCTGATCCCGTTCGGAAGCGTCGACCCGTCACGCGCCGACGCGGTCGAGCGCGCGCGGCGGCTGATCGACGAGCACGGCGTGAAGGGCTTCAAGTTCCACCCGAACCTGCAGGAGTTCTTCCCGAACGACCGCAGCGCGTACCCGCTGTACGAGGCGATCGCCGAGGCCGGGCTGCCCGCGCTCTTCCACACGGGCCACAGCGGGATCGGGACCGGCCTCCCGGGAGGCGGCGGACTGCACCTCAAGTACTCGAACCCGCTTCCGCTGGACGACGTCGCCGCCGACTTCCCGACGATGCAGATCGTGCTCGCGCACCCGTCGTTCCCGTGGCAGGACGAGGCGATCTCGATCTGCCTGCACAAGGCGAACGTCTGGATCGACCTCTCCGGCTGGTCGCCGAAGTACTTCCCGCCTCAGCTCGTCCAGTACGCGAACACGCAGCTGCGCGAGAAGGTGCTGTTCGGCTCCGACTTCCCGCTGCTGACGCCCGAGCGCTGGCTCGCCGACTTCGCCGAGGCGCCCTTCAAGGACGAGGTTCGCCCGCTGATCCTCAAGGAGAACGCTGCGCGCCTCCTGAAGCTGCGTTAGGCGACTGCCGCCTTCGTCCGCCAGCCCTCCGCGTAGGTCGTGCGGGCGACCTCGGAGTACGGGCACGGGCTGACGACCGCGCGGAGCTCGACCTGCTTGTGCCGCTCCACGACGGGCTTCGCCGAGCCGCCGTTCTCCTCGCCCCAGACGAGCACGACCTCGGCGCCGATCTCGACGTCAACGTCGACCATCGCCAGCGAGAGCATCGAGCGCTCGTTGTAGCTGTAGCCCGAGAACGTCGACACGCCGATCTGCTGGTCGCCGTGCATGACGCGGTCGTACGGCCAGGTCGAGTAGTTGGAGAGCGGCAGGTCGATGTACTTCGCCGCGTCGCCCTTCTCGAAGAGCGTCCCCATCGCCTCGGCGACGTCTTCGCCGTTCCACGCGAGCGTGACCTTCTTCCGACCCGGGGTGTCGGCCATCTTCTCCAGTGCCTCCCGCCCGACGAAGTCGTGGTCGAACTTCACGAACGGCCAGTAGCCGAGGTCGTGAGGCGTGAGGTAGTAGTCCTCGATCGAGTCCGAGTAGTAGCTCCCGCCGAGCGAGCCGGTTCCCTCGTAGCCGTTCGCAGGCAGCCACTCGCGGTACGCCTTCAGCTCGTCGCCCGTGAAGATCGCGGGCAGCGGACACGGGATCCAGCCTGACTCGAGCGTGTTCGTCGCATAGACCCGTGAACCGACGCGCTTGAGCCCGTGCGGCTCGCCGGCCTCGACGAGGGCGGCCTCCACCGCTTCGCCTTCCTCCCACGGGCCGAACAGCTCGAGCCCGGGGGCGCCGGACATGCCGTGGTGCAGCGCGCGCACCTTGTGGCCGGCGATCGTGACCTCGCCCATGTTGAAGAACTTGATCTCGGGCAGCTTGCCGCCGGTCACGGCCTCCATGACCTCCATCGCGGTCGGGCCCTGGACCTGGAAGCGGTAGAGCTTGCGCCGGCCGGTCGGGTTCACGGCCGTCCGCTCGTCGCGCTCGAGCTCGACGTCGTAGTCGCCGGTCTCCGCGTGGTACTGCACCCAGTTGTGCGCGGAGGGCCTTCCGACGAGGCTGACGCTGTTCTCGTCGAGGAAGAAGAGGATCCCGTCGCCGATCACGTAGCCGTCCGGGTTGCAGCAGACGAACTGCTTGGCCTTGTTGACGGCGAAGTTGTCGAACGTGTTGACGCCGAGCGCGGAGAGGAGCCTGATCACGTCGGGGCCGTTGATGTACAGGTCGGTCATGTGGTGCGACTGGTTGAAGAGCGCGCACCCGTCGCGCCAGGCGACCTGCTCGTCGCGCCAGTTCGAGAACTCGGCCGCGACCGCCGGGTACACGTACGGCCCGATCTGCGAGTTGCGCGCCAGGTCGACCGGATCGACGGTCTGTAGCAACTCCTCGAGGTTTCGGTGGCTCGTCCCCTGCATGGTCTCCCCTCCCTGACAGTGGCGGCGACGCGGCCAGTCTAATCTACGCCTCGTGGCGCCCAACTACGAGAACGTGAGCGTCGAGCTCGACGACGGGATCGCCTGGGTCACCCTCGACCGGCCCGACAAGCGGAACGCGATGAACCCGGCCCTGAACGCCGAGATGGTTCAGGTACTCCTCGAGTTGGACGCGAACGACGACTGCGGCGTGCTCGTCCTCACCGGCGCGGGCGACTCCTTCTCGGCGGGCATGGACCTGAAGGAGTACTTCCGCGAGGTCGACGAGCAGCCCGAGCACGTCCAGCGGCGGGTGCGTAGAGACTCGAACTACTGGCAGTGGCGGCTGCTGCGCACGTACCCGAAGCCGACGATCGCGATGGTCAACGGCTGGTGCTTCGGCGGCGCGTTCACCCCGCTCTGCGCATGCGACCTCGCGGTCGCCGCCGACGAGGCGACGTTCGGTCTCTCGGAGATCAACTGGGGAATTCCACCTGGAAGCCTCGTCAGCCGTGGGCTCGGCGAGGCGGTCGGCGGGCGCGAGGCGCTGCTCTACATCATGACCGGGCGAACGTTCGACGGCCGCAAGGCCGCGGAGATGGGCCTCGTCAACTGGAGCGTTCCGCGCGAACGGCTGCGCGGCGAGGTCGAGTCACTCGCGCGCGAGCTGCTGGAGAAAAACCCGGTCGTGCTCCGCGCGGCGAAGCTCGGGTTCAAGCACGCGCAGACGATGAGCTGGGACACCGCCGAGGACTATCTCTACGCGAAGCTCGAGCAGTCGCAGTTCCTCGACGCCGAGCGCGGACGCGAGCAGGGGCTCTCACAGTTCCTGGACGAGAAGTCGATCCGGCCCGGGCTCCAGACGTACAAGCGGAGCACCTCCAAGTAACAGACTGTTACTAAGTCGCTTCGCTCGCGCGCTCAGAACGTGTCCGGGTGGAGCCGCTCGGCGAACACCTTGAGCACGGCGCTCGGCAGCGCGGGGTTCTCCTTCGCCAGGCGCCAGAACTCGCGGTCCGTCAGGACGAGCAGCGTGCTCGGCTCCGTCGCGGAGACCGTCGCGGTTCGCGGCGCGCCGGTGATGAGCGCGATCTCGCCGAAGAAGTCCCCGGCCCCGAGGCGCGCCACGGGTTGACCGTCCTTGGTCACCTCGACCTCGCCCACGGCGATCGCGACGAGCTCGTTCGTGCTCTTGCCCTGGGTGACGAGCTCCATCCCCTCGGGGACGTCGATCAGGTCAGCGGAGCTCGCGATGGCCTCGAGCTCGTCGCCGGTGCACTCGGAGAAGAGCGGGACCGACTGGATCAGGTCGTACTTCTCGTCTCCGCGCGGCATCGCGCGATCTTAGACCCCTCCATCCATCGAGTCGATGTCGGACGCGTCGTGGCCGTAGATCCACGCGACCGCCTTCAGCGACCAGTCGGTCGAGCCGCCCGACATCTGCGCGTCGCGCTCCTCCTGCTCGGGGCCGTCCGGGAGGTGGAAGCGGATCTTGTTCTCCGCCGACAGGCCCTGGATCTTCGAGGCGCGCGGCAGGCGCAGCCGCTGGTAGAGCGAGAGCGCACGCGGGACGTCCGGCTCCCGCAGAAGGCACGAGGTGAGCGTGGCCCCGTCCTCGACCGCCTGCGCAGCCCCCTGCGCCATGAACGGCAGCATCGGGTGGCAGGCGTCGCCGAGAAGCGTCACGCGCCCGACCGACCAGCGTTCGAGCGGCGCGCGGTCGAAGAGCGCCCAGATGAACGTCTCGTCGACCGAGCCGATGATCGTCTGCACCTGTGGGTGCCAGCCGTCGTACTCGGCCAGCGCGGCCGCGACCTCGCCCCGGTCGGTCCACGACTCGCGTGTCCAGCTGTCCTGCTCCACGATCGCGACGAAGTTGAGCAGACGCTTCCCCTGGACGTAGTAGTGGACGAAGTGCTTGCCCGGGCCCATCCAGACCTGCGCTGTGACCTCGAGCTCGAGCTCTTCGAGGCGCTCGGCCGGTATCAGCCCGCGGTACGCGGCACAACCGGTGAAACGCGCGTCCTGCGAGCCGAACAGGATCTCGCGGACGGTCGAGTGGATCCCGTCCGCCCCGATCAGCACGTCCGCTGTCACGGGATCGGAGCTCTCGAAGCGCGCCTCGACCCGATCGCCATGGTCGACAAAGCCCACGAGCCGGTGGCCCACATGCACACGCTCGGCGGGAAAGGCGCCCAGGAGCGTCGCAAGCAGGTCGGCACGATGCATCTGGTACTGCGGGAAGCCGAACGCGTCGACGACCGCGTCGGCGAGCGGCGCCCGGACGAGCGTCCGGCCGTCCTGCCACCGGCGCTGATGCCAGGCGAGCGGCCGCACGCCCAGCTCGTCGAGGTCGTCTGCGAGGCCGAGACCGTGGAGCACACGCGACGCGTTCGGGCTGATGTTGATCCCCGCGCCGACCTCGCTCACGGTTCGCGCCCGTTCGTAGATGTGCACGTCGAACCCGGCCTGACGGAGCGCCAGCGCCGCGGTCAGGCCGCCGATTCCGGCGCCGATGACGGCGATCGAGGCGTCTGGCTTCACCGCGCCGGAACTGTAGGTCGTATGCTCGCGGCACTCATCGTGGAGGTGATCGCGTGACCGTTACCCTTCCGCCCGATCTGTCCGAGCAGGCGCTCTCCCGCGCCCTCGAAGAGTTCGCCGCCGCAGTCGGATCCGAGCACGTGCTGACCTCCGAGGAGGACCTGCTCGAGTTCCGCGATCCGTTCTGGTACCTCGGCTGGGACGACTACGAGGCCTCGGCCGTCGTTCAGCCCGAGTCCGTCGAGGAGATCCAGGAGATCCTCCGGATCGCGAACGAGCACAAGGTGCCGATCTGGGTCTCCGGCGTCGGCAAGAACAACGGCTACGGCGGCTCGTCGCCGCGGGTGCGCGGGTCGGTCGTCGTCAACCTGCGCCGCATGAACCGCGTGCTCGAGATCAACGAGGAGTCGGCCTACGCGGTCGTCGAGCCGGGAGTGCGCTGGTTCGACCTGCACGAGGCGATCCAGGCGGGCGGCCACAAGCTGATGCTCTCCGTCCCGGACCTCGGCTGGGGCAGCGTCGTCGGCAACACGCTCGACCACGGCATCACCTACCTGCCGTACGGGATCGACCAGGGGATGCAGTGCGGGATGGAGGTCGTGCTCCCGGACGGCACGGTCATGCGGACGGGCGGCGGAGGGATCCCGAACGGCAAGGCCGCCTACGTCTACAAGCGCGGGCTCGGCCCGACTCCGGATCAGCTCTTCATGCAGTCCAACTACGGGGTCGTCACGAAGATGGGCGTCTGGCTCCTGCCTCAGCCGGAGTGCTTCATGCCCTGCTGGCTGAAGGTCTGGCGCGACGACGACCTCGCTGCGGTGATCGACACGCTCAGGGAGCTGATGCTCGACGAGACGATCCGGATGGTTCCGCAGATTCTGAACACCCTGCTGCTCGGCGCGGTCTTCTCGAGCAGGTCGCAGTGGTACGACGGCGACGACCCGCTCCCGGACGAGGTGATCGACAAGGTCGCGAAAGAGCTCGACATCGGCCGCTGGATCATGCGCTTCACGCTCCTCGGCGACGAGGCGGTCGTCGACCACAAGTTCAAGAAGGTCAAGGCCGCGTTCGAGCGGATCGAGGGCGCCGAGGTCACGGGCACGAAGTACGACGGCGACAAGCTCGAGACGATCGAGCATCCGGTCGAACGCGTGCAGGCCGGCCTCCCGAACCTCGACATGAACGCGCAGACGGCCTGGTACGGAGGCGAGGCGGGCGGCCACGTCGGCTTCTCGCCGGTCGCGCCGCTCACCGGAAAGGATGCGGTCGAGCTGTGCGGCCTACTCCGCAACGGGATCGAGCAGAAGGCCGGCCTCGACTACATGGCCGCGCTGATCGCGATCAACCCGCGCTCGTTCGTCCACATCACGCTGGTCATCTTCGACACGACGAACGAGCCGCAGGTGCGCAGCGCCTACGACACGTGCAAGCTGCTCGTCCAGGAGGCGGGCGCGGCAGGGTACGGCGAGTACCGCGCGCACCTCGACTTCATGGACGTCGCGGCCGAGCAGTACAGCTTCAACGACCACGCCTACCGCCGGTTCACGGAGACGGTCAAGGACGCTCTCGACCCGAACGGGATCCTGATGCCCGGAAGGCACGGGATCTGGCCGAAGTCGATGCGCCCGGAGCGCTGAGCTGCAATCGGTTCCGTTCGAGGCCGGGCTCTGGGACTGGGAGCCGGCCGCAGGCACCCTGACCGAGCATCTCGGGCGGGAGTGCATTCTCCTTCAGGACTCGACGGCGACGGTAGCCGGGCTGGAGTTCCTCGACGGCGTGATCGAGGTCGACCTCGCTGTCGGCCCCGAGCGCGGGTTCCACGGGGTCGTCTGGCGATTCGAGGACGAGGAGAACTTCGAGTCGTTCTTCGTGCGGCCGCATCAGACGGGCAACCCGGACGCGATCCAGTACACGCCCGTCTGCAACGACATCTCGAGCTGGCAGCTCTACCACGGGCCCGGCTACTGGGCGCCGATCGCGTTCCCGCTGGACGAGTGGTTTCGGCTCCGCGTCGTGTTCGCGGGCACGCGGGCCGACGTGTTCGTGGGCGACCTCGAGCGGCCGGCGCTCGAGATCTCGGAGCTCAAGCGCCAACCCACGGCAGGGAAGGTCGGCGTCTTCGTCAGCGGAGCGCCGGTCCACGTCGCGGGTTTCGCCTACGACGAGCGGACGACCGCGCTCCCGGAGGCCGAGCCCGCCGAGCCGCTCGAAGGGATCGTCCCCGCGTGGTCGATCTCAGACCCGTTCCCCGAGGCCGAGATCGCGAGCTCCTTCGGTGGGCGCTCGTGGACGCAGCTCTCGTGTGAGCCCTCGGGCCTGGCCGACCTCTCGAAGATCAACGGGATCCGCGATGGAAAGAACACGGTTCTCGCCCGCACGGTGATCCGCTCGGACAGTTACCAGACGAAGGTGCTCGAGTTCGGCTTCAGCGACCGGGCGGCCGCGTTTCTCAACGGCCGGGAGCTGTACCGCGGCGACGACTCGTACCGGACACGCGACTACCGATTCCTCGGCAGCATCGGCTACTTCGACGCGCTCGTTCTCCCCCTGGTGGAGGGGGAGAACGAGCTGGTCTTCGCGGTGTCCGAGGACTTCGGCGGCTGGGGAGTCCAGGCGCGGTTCCCGGATCCGTCCGGCCTGAAGCTCTAGGCCGCCTCTTCGAGGGCGGGCTTGCCGACGACGACCTCGTCGCGAGCCTCCTGCGGCTTCAGGTCGCGGCTCCGCACCATGAAGATCGAGACGAGGAGCCCGACGAACGCGATCGCGGCGCCGGCCCAGAACGCGTTCACGAATCCGTCCGTGAGGGCGGTCGGGACTTTGGTTCCGTCCGCGATGGCGTTGTCGCTCGTCGTCACGGCGATCGTCGAGAGGATCGCGATGCCGACCGCCCCGCCGATCTGCTGCGAGGTGTTGATCAGACCGGACGCGAGGCCCGCTTCCTCCGGCTTCGTGCCGGCGAGCGCGGCGATCGTGATCGGGACGAACGCGAACGGGATCGCGACGCCGAGGATCAGGAAGCCGGGGAACAGGTCGGCCCAGTACGAGCCGTTCACCGAGACCTGCGTGAAGAAGAGCAGGCCGGCTGTGAGCAGGCTCATCCCGACGATCAGGACGGGCTTCACGCCGATTCGGTTCACGGCCGCGGCCGCGACGTTCGCCCAGATGATTGCCGTCCCGGCGACGGCGAGGTAGCCGACGCCGGTCTTGAGCGGCGAGTACCCGAGCACCTCCTGCATGTAGAGCGTCAGGATCAGGAACATCGAGAACAAGGCAGTGCCCATGATGAATCCGGCCACGTTCGCCGCGGTCAGCGTCTGGAGTCGGAAGATCGAGAAGGGCACCAGAGGCTGCCGCTCACGCTGCTCCCAGAGCGCGAACGCGCCCAGGAGAACCGCGGAGGCGACGAAGGCCATGATCGTCTTCGACGACGTCCAGCCCCAGCCGTGGCCCTGGGTGATGCCGAGGACGAGCACGACGAGCCCCGAGGTGACCAGCACCGCACCGGGGATGTCGTGGCTCTGGCCCTCGGCGTCCTTGCTCTCGCGGAGCAGGAACGGGGACGCGGCGAGCGCGGCGATGCCGACGGGGACGTTCACGAAGAAGATCCACTCCCAGGACAGCAGGTCGGTCAGGACCCCGCCCATCAGGACGCCGAACGCGGCGCCGAAGCCGCCGACCGCGCCCCACGCGCCGAGCGCGATGTTGCGCTCGCGGCCCTCGGTGAACGACCGCGTCAGGATCGACAGCGCCGAGGGCGTGATTGTCGCCGCGCCGAGGCCCTGGAGCGCGCGTGCGCCGATGAGCGACACCTCGTTCCAGGCCAGGCCGCAGAGGAGCGAGCCCACGGAGAAGATCACGAGCCCGGCCATGAAGACCCGCTTGCGGCCCATGATGTCCGCCAGCCGCCCACCCAGCAGCATGAAGCCGCCGAAGACGAGCGCGTAGGCGCTGATCACCCACTGCAGGTTCTCCTGCGAGAAGCCCAGATCTTTCTGGATCGACGGGAGGGCGACGTTGACGACGGCGATGTCGAGCACGACCACGAACTGCGTCATGCACAACAGGATCAGTGCGTACCACTTGAGCCTTTGCGAAGCCACCATCTACACCACGTCCTTCCGTCTCTCCGAGGTCATGAGGCTGCCAGACTAGCAGAAGTAACTTTCTTTTTGCAAGTTTATTCTTCACATCGGCAAGCGGACGCGCTACAATCGCAAGCATGCGCAAGCGCTACGACCAGTACTGCCCCGTCTCTCACGCCCTCGGCCTCGTCGGCGAGCGGTGGAGCCTGCTCGTCGTGCTCGAGCTGATGCACGGCCCGAAGCGCTACACCGACCTCACCGACCACCTCCCCGGAATCGGCACGAACATCCTCGCGTCGCGGCTCCGCGACCTCGAAGCTCACGGGATCGTCTCGAAGCGGACGCTCCCCCCGCCCGCGGCCTCGCGCGTCTACGAGCTCACCGAGTACGGCCAAGCTCTACGGCCGGTCATCCGCGAGCTCGCGCTCTGGGGGGCCCGCTCGCTCGGCCCGCCGAGCGACGACGACGACCTCTTCCCCGGCTGGCTCGAGAACGCGCTCGAGACAGTTGTCGCCCCACTGGCGCCGCCAGGCCGCTTCGAGTTTCGGATCGGCGACGAGATCTCGTCGATCGTCGACGGCGAGGCGCAGGACGGACCGGTCGACGACCCCGACGTGATCGTCGAGGGCGAGCCGAAGTGCATCTACTACATGTTCGTCGACCAGAGCCTCGAGCACGTAAAGGTCACCGGCGACCGAGCGTTGCTCGAGCAGCTGGTCGCCGCGGCTCCGACGCCCGTCGAGAGCCCGGTCCCGGCCTAGCCGGCGTACACGCCGTCTACGATCTCGCCGCCGGCAGGGTCGAGCCCGCCCAGCTCAGGCGCCGTCTGCTCGACAAGGGAGAAGAGCTCTCGTCGTACTGCCTGCCGTGGACCGGGATCTGAACGACGAGGCGAAGAAGTACTGAGCACCCTGCGGTGCGTTCAGCCTACGGGAGGAGCGCGCTCCGGGTAGCGCGGCAGGCCGTCGTCGGGGATCGGCTCCCACGACGCCGCGTACGCGACGAACTGGCGCAGGACCGGCCTGATCCCCGGATCCTCGTCGAAGCTCCCGAACCGGACGCTCTTGATGTCCGGGTCGTCCGGGCTGACGCTCCACAGCGCCGAGCCGCACGACGAGCAGAACGCCTTCGGCCAACCCTCGGCAGGCGCCCAGGTCGAGATCAGCTCCTCGCCCGAGACGACCCGCAGCGAGCCGGGCGCGATCCGCGCCTGCGCCGAGGCGGCCGTCCCGGTGCGCCGCTGGCAGCGCGTGCAGTGGCAGTAGCTCGCCGAGACGAGCGCCTCGGTGATCTCCCAGCGGACGCCGCCGCAGAGGCAGCCGCCCGTCAGCGGAAGCTCAGCCGTGGCGCTCGGCTCCCGTCGGCTCGAGCGTGTCGTGCAGATGCTCGCTCAGGTTGCGGTCCGGCCTGGCGATCAGGAAGTAGATCGCGCCGACCACGGCGATGATCACCATGACCGACAGCGTGATCCAGTCCAGGTTGAAGAGCCCGCGACCGCTCGACAGTCCGGTCGGCACGACGACGTTCAGCAGCATCAGGCCGAGGTAGACCGCGGCGATGATCGTCACCGTCCACCCCCACTTGCCGAGCTTGAACGCGCCCTCGGGCACCCAGCCCCGCGTCCGGGCGATGATCGCCGCGATCACGGCCAGCAGGAACGAGAGGTAGATGCCGCTGACGCCGAACGAGACGAGCGAGTAGAGCGCGGTCGTGTTCGCCGGATACGTAATGAACCAGATGTCGACGTTCTTCGAGGGCTGGTAGTAGACGAGGATCACGAACAGCACCGAGACAAGGGCGCCGGTGATCAGCGCGTTGACCGGCGTCCGGAACCTCGAATGCACCTTGGAGAGGAAGCCCGCGCCCGGAAGCGCGCCGTCGCGCCCGAACGAGAACGCCAACCGGCTCCCCGCGCCCTGGACCGCGCTCCCGCAGGAGAAGAACGCGAAGATGATCAGCAGGAGCAGGAAGTCCTGCATTCCGCTCGAGAGCTGGCCGAGGATCGCCGGGACGCCGCCGCCGTCGAACGTGGCCTTGATCGGGTCGGACTTCGGCATCGCTAGCAGCAGCGCGGCTGTGAGGACGAGCGACCCGATGCCTCCCCAGATCAGCGCCCAGCGCATCGCCTTCGGGATCTTCGTGCCCGCGTCCTTCGTCTCCTCGGCGATGTCGCCGCACGACTCGAAGCCGTAGAAGATGTAGACGGGTGCGAGC
>Ga0335082_10008418_pt1 | contig 11206 bp, 9 predicted proteins | sample Lox_Sample_41_FD_206718 | JGI IMG/M metagenome (GOLD analysis project Ga0335082, IMG submission 206718) | Soil microbial communities from Loxahatchee National Wildlife Refuge, Florida, United States - Lox_Sample_4.1 | ecosystem: Environmental > Terrestrial > Soil > Wetlands | place: USA: Florida... | reverse complement strand
TGCATAGCTCAGGCAGGAAGTATATTCCCCTTTGTAATAAAGATATTTTACTTTGTCAGAAAGAGCAATGATTGAATAATAGTAATCATTGCCCATTCTCATTTCAGTAGCTATGCAGCTGTCGATGGCTTCATTTTTTTTCGAAATCAATTTTGTCGAATCATAATAGACGGATAGATCATAGTAACAATGAGCTAGTGATTTATTTACTCTTTCTCCCATTGTATTGAACAGGTCAATTGCCCTGTGCGTATATTGAATCGCCAATGGATGATTGCTTAATTCAAAATATAAGTTTCCAATAGTGTGAAGCAATCCGGCGTAAACAGAATCCTTAACGACAGGGCAATTTTTAGTTTTATCTTCCAATGCCAGTAATTCATTTAACCGGTCAGGTACAGCTCCCGCATGTATCTTATTTACAAAATCTAATTTCTCTTTGAGGGAATCTGCTCCCGGGCATTGCGCAAAAACAAATCCCATGCCTGACAAAAGCGTGAATAGCAGACAAAAAATCAAATTGCGCATAGGCGGATTTTATCAATTGATTTACACTCAGGCCAGGGTTATTTATCTCACTTAAATATTTAAGAGGGGTGACAGGGAGAAGTTCCACATAATTTAATTATAATTGTATCGCTTGGGGCCACATAAGAGTTTTTAATAATTATCGTATCAGATGGAGCCGCCTGAAGTGATAAAGCCATCACTTTTGGCGGATTTGACTCAGCGACTTTTTTAATGATGATTGTATCGAATACTTTGGAGTAGTCAACGGTATTTGAACGGATGTGCAGACCGGGAGATTTTCCGGTAATCACTAAATTCGAAGCTACTGCCAAAGGATGATCCTGCAGACTGAAAAGTTCTCCGCCAAACATTCCTATTTTAATCTGATAATTTATAGGATCAGAAGAAGGACTATAATTCCTGGAAACAATTATATTAAAGTCTTTTTTCAATTCTTTTTTTAAGAAATTAATTGAATCGATTAATTTCTTTTCAATATTATCCAATGACAGATCACGCAAAGATTGAGAAGTGCCTGGCTTGAATTCGACATACCAGGATGACCATGTAGTATCTGAAGTTCCGGCCGACATTACTTTGGATTCAACCGGCCCATTCGAGCCACAGGAACTCATTATAAAAACAATAAAAAAAATCATTGTACAAAAACCAATGAAAGAAAATTTCGTTTGTAGGAATATTTTCCGGTTCATAATAAAAGATTTAAGGGTGATACAATAGAATAAAAATTTAAATTGTTTATTATTCAACAATTATTCTTCTTACAAATCTCGTATCATGCAATCATCTTCATTGATCGTCAGGAGAACGGTTCCGGTTCACTGAAAAAGGGCGGGAAAAATGGTAAGCTTTCCCGGTAGCAGGAATCTCCTCTACCGAATAAGGGTGGTGTTTTCAGACTACTATAGGTTCACGGAAAGTTACAATTTAAAAACCCGAATTACAACTTCTTTAACCACTCTTCGGCAATTTCTTTTCCTTCAAGATCATTCTTAACAACTTTTTGTAATAGTTGTTTTGCCTCACGGACATCGCCGGAATGATTGCGTTTCATGAGTGTAAGAGCCTGGTAAAAAAGGGACGGGTTTATGTATGCTGTGGTATCTGCTTCCAGTTGTTTGAAATATAACATTGCCCGATCATATTGCTGTAACCGCAAACAAACTATTCCTGCATATTCCTTCGCTTCAAAATTGGAACTATCCGATAGAATGATTCTTTCGAAACTTTTTAATGCCGCTATTGGCTTATCAGCATTATACTCTTCCTTGGCTGCTTCCATGCTATCCCTTTTACCCATATTCACTCCCAGATTTTGGAAATGGTCCCTGATATACCCGTCAGCAAGTTGTTGTGCTGAAACCGGCTGAATAAAAAGGTAAATACCCAAAATAATTCCGGCCAGCATGGCAGCTATGGCTATAGATGGCCATAGTTTTCTCATCATTCCACTGGTTTTATGAGTTTTGCTTTGCTTATATATTTCCAGGAAATGTTGTTTTTTAATTTCTTCAGATTGTTCTTTTGCTATCTGGAAAGCCGAGAGATAATTGGCAACTTCTTCTGCAAATGAAGGATCTTCGATAATCTTATTTTCGAACTGCTGTTTTTCATCCGCGGCAAGTTCTCCATTAAAATAACTATCGATATATGCAGTAGGTTCCATCTTTGAGTATTAAGTTTTGTATAGGCTTCGTAATTTTTGCAGGCAACGCAGCCTGCTCGTTTTTACAACATCCGACGTTTTATATTCAAGGGCAGCCGCAATTTCCTTATCACTATAACTATCTGCCCACATTAATAATAACTGTTTACATTTTTCTTCCAGTTCATTCAATCTTTTTTTCAGCAGGTTCCAGTCTGTCTGATCAATAAGCTGTTGAACAACTGACCGGGCCGAATCTGATATATGTAATAGCCTGTCAGTTATGGATTCCGTTCGATGCACGCTCTGTTTATTAGTCGATTTTTTACGGAGCTGGTCAACACATTTGTTAAAAAAAATCTGGTATATATAGGTTTTTAAAGAGGAACGGCCTTCGAAAGTTCCCTGGGCGATTTTTTCGATAGCGGATAAAATTGTATCGGAATATGCATCAAAAGCCTCGTCTTCGGAAAGGCCATGCTTATTCATGCCTTCACGAATGAAGTAAACATACCTGTTAAATAATTGCTCCTCACTTTTTCTTTTATCAATGCCGGCTTGCCGAAGTTGTCCAATTATTTCCTGGTCTGTAATATTTAAAGAGTCAGGAACACCCATCTTATTTGCTGTTGTCATTCTAATATAAAGAAAAATACTTAGTGCAACAATATTTTTCTGTTTACCTTTTTTTAAACCCTGCGACAAATATTATGCACCCATTCCGGAATAACCCAGTATCCACTACCATTTGAGAACAAAAAAGCAGATGATTCGACCACACCTTCATGAAGACCACGTAAAAGAGAACTCAATTAATTAAATTTCGTTAACCATTAAACCTTACAAAAATGAAAAAATCACTGATTGCGCTCGCAGCAATATATATCTTATTTGTTGCTTTTTCATATAGCGCAAATGCTCAGGGTACAAACAACGTAATCGCTTTTACAGATACAAAAGCTTTTACCAACTCTCTTAAATATCTTGTTTTTCTGGATGATTCTGTTATCGCCGCTAATTCAGCAGAGCTTTCAGCCATCAACGCAAAAGCAATCAAAGATTTTAAAAAGAGATTTGGCAATGCCACCAACGAACAATGGTATAGAATTCAGGATGGATTTCTTTCTTATTTCTCTGAAGATGGATTTTCAAACAGAGTTTTATATGATAAAAAAGGTCGTTGGCAATACACTGTGAAGTTTTATTCCGAAGACAAACTTCCTCATGATATCAGGGCATTGGTAAAAAGTAATTATTATGATTTTACGATTACCGTAGTTGAAGAAATACAGGCCATTGATAACCTGGTTTATATCGTACATCTGGAAGACAAGAAAACGATCAAGAACCTAAGGGTGTCCAAAGACGGAGAAATGGAGGTTATGGAAGAAATTACAAAAGAATAGAATTGGACGGCTGAATATTCAATTCAAGCTCAAGATAACCCCAAACAACCCTCCCGATCAACCACCGGAATGCTTTAATCAAAAAAATTAATTTATTCCGGCTTACTTCCGCCACAGTTGCCTCTTTTCGGGGCAACTTTTTTTTAATGCCGCACTGAACCTGCAATCATGTGGAATGAATTTTTTTAAATAACTTGTGCAGAAACAACTTCATCTTATGTTACAGCGTATGCAAACCGTTTGGTTACTCCTTGCTGCAGTGTGCGCTTTTCTGACATTTAAATTTTCTTTTTACAGTGGCATGCTGCCGTCGGAATCAAATCCTGCAAATCCATATGATCATATTACGGCAACAAGTTCGGTTATTATATTAATACTTACAGTAGCATTACTGAGTTCTGTCGTGATCGATATCTTTCTATATAAAAACAGGAAACTGCAATTGCGCATTCTATTAATTGATATCCTGATCTCCCTGCTGAATATTTTTTTGTATATCGGACAAACCGAAAAATTTCACCAGGGTTCTTATGACCTCTCAGCCATTTTTTTCCTGGCCATACCAGTTTTTCTGTTCCTTGCTGCAAGAGGAATTTATAAGGATCAAAAATTAGTGAAGAGTCTTGACAGACTGAGGTAGATTCAAAATATTGAATAAGGCATTGGATGTTGAATCGACAGATATTAGGTTCTTGGAATATTCAATAATCAACAATCAATTTTCAATGCTCAATGGTGATATTTAATATCATTCCGAACAGTGATTATCAAATATCCCGAGGTCATTGAACATTGATTATTGAAAATTGATTATGGAGTGGTTAAAGAGGGAATAATAAACTTCCCCGTATAACTTTCCTTTACTTTTTTCAACCCTTTTGGAACTCCTGCATATACGAGTTCTCCTCCCCCATCACCGGCTTCGGGACCAAGATCAATTACCCAATCCGCCGATTTGATCACATCTGTATTATGTTCAACAACAAGAATGGAATGTCCCTGCTCAATCAATGCATTAAATGAATTCAGCAATTTTTTTATATCATGAAAATGTAAACCGGTCGTAGGTTCATCGAAGATAAAAAGAATATGTCCCTGGCCCTTTCCTTTTCCAAGGAAAGAAGCAAGCTTTACGCGTTGTGCTTCTCCACCGGAAAGTGTATCGGAGGATTGTCCCAGTTTGACATATCCCAATCCCACATCGCTCAAAGGTTTTATTTTATTGACGATATCTTTCTCATCTTTAAAAAATTCCAATGCCTCATCAACACCCATATCCAATACCTGGTAAATATTTTTATCCTTGTAAGTAACTTCCAATACTTCTTCTTTGAATCTTTTGCCGCCACAGACTTCGCAGGTCAGATGAATATCGGCCAGAAATTGCATTTCCACTATCTGCTCTCCCTCACCCTTACAGGTGTCACAACGTCCTCCGTCTACATTAAAAGAAAAATGCTTTGCCTGAAAACCTCTTATTTTACTCAACGGCTGTTTGGAAAACAAATCCCTTATTTCATCATAGGCCTTAATATAGGTAACAGGATTACTCCTTGAAGATTTACCAATCGGATTCTGATCCACCATTTCGATTTGAGAAAGATATTCAATATCTCCACTAACGGTTTTATGCATCCCTACTTTTTCCGCAAATTCCCCTTTCAGTTTTTGCAAAGCCGGATAAAGTATCTGCTTGACCAATGTTGTCTTACCACTTCCACTCACACCACTCACCACACAAAGGACATTCAATGGAAATTCTACAGTGATATTTTTAAGATTATGCTGTCTTGCTCCTTCCACGAAAATAGAACGAGTCCATTTTCGGATGTTCGAAGGCGCTTCTATTTTTAATTCCCCTTTCAAATATTTGCCGGTCAGACTTTCTTCATTTTTTATCAACTCATCATAATTACCATGAGCAACTACTTCTCCGCCCAGATGACTGGCCAGTGGCCCCATATCAATTATATAGTCGGCTTCGCGCATCATCATTTCATCATGTTCAACCACCACCACCGTATTGTTGAGATCACGCAATTGTTTCAGGATATGAATCAATCGCTGCGTATCCCTTGCATGCAATCCGATGGAAGGTTCATCCAGGATATATAATGAATTGGTGAGATTACTTCCTAAAGATCTTGTGAGCTGGATACGCTGGCTCTCACCTCCACTCAGAGAATTTGCGAGACGGTTAAGTGTAAGATATCCCAAACCAACATCTAACAGAGTACTCAGACGATTATTAATTTCAATAAGAATCCGCTTCGCTACCTGCTGATCAAATGCGCTCAATGTAAGTTCCCCAAACCAGTCTGCAAGTTTGAGAACAGGCATCTCACATAATTCGCCGATATGCTTTCCATTTATTTTTATATAGAGCGCTTCTTTACGCAAACGATAACCTTTACAATCGGGACAGATTGTTCGTCCACGATAACGTGATAACAAAACCCGGTACTGCACTTTATAGAGATTCCTTTCAACTTCTGCAAAGAAATCGTTGATGCCATGAGCATGTTTATTTCCTTCCCACAGAATACCATATTGTTCCTTACTCAGATCCACAATGGGTTTGTGTATCGGGAAATCAAATTTTTTAGCTGCCTTAACGAATTGATCCTTCCACCAGCTCAATTTTTCCCCTTTCCAGGGAGCAACTGCTCCTTCAAATACGCTTAATCGTTTATCGGGAATGACAAGATCTGCATCAATACCCAATACCTGGCTGAATCCTTCACAGGTTGGACAGGCTCCATAAGGATTATTAAAAGAGAATAAATTCGGAACCGGCTCTTCAAAACGAATACCATCCATTTCAAACTTGTTACTGAAATGCATGATCTTGCTGCCATTTATTTCCAGATAGATCTCACCATCGCCTTCATAAAAAGCAGTGCTAACGGAATCGGCTATACGATGCCTGTCGTCCTCATCAAAATCTTTTACAATCAGACGGTCGATCAAAACCTGGGTGGGGAGTCGGGAGTCCGAATTGAGTTTCTTTTTCAGTTCACCAGGCTGAATGTTCAATAGATCTTCTATCCTGACAATTTCTTTATTTATATATAATCTGGAAAAGCCTTTTTGAATCAATATATTTAACTCTTCTTCCGAATTGCGGTTTTTGCTTTGCTTGAAAGGGACAAGCATTAATACTCTGTCATCCCTTGACAATTGAACGATTGCATCAATGACATCCTGTACATCATCCTTCTTCACTTCTTTTCCCGAAATGGGAGAAAAAGTTTTACCAACTCTTGCATATAAAAGCCTTAAGTAATCATATATCTCAGTCATACTTCCAACAGTGGAACGGGGTGTTCGGGTGATTACTTTTTGTTCAATGGCAATAGCAGGACATAGACCTTTAATATAATCTACATCCGGTTTATTCATCCTGGCCATAAACTGCCTTGCATATGCGCTGAGACTTTCGGCATAACGGCGTTGACCCTCTGCAAATAGTGTATCAATAGTCAGGGAGGATTTCCCAGATCCGGAAACACCGGTTACAACAACCAGTTTATTCCGGGGAATCGGGACATCAATATTCTTAAGATTATGAACCCGGGCTCCCTTGATGAATATAGAATCTGCAGGAGAAGGAACTATTTTTTTATTGCTATTCTGCTTTTTTACTTTGGATGAAACTTCCATATTATAAGGACAACAAATGTATTGGAATTGATAGAATTAAAATAGAACAGAGAAATGCGAAAAAAGATTAATCCAACAAAATATTTTCCCAAAATGTTGTTTTTTCCAAAAATTGTATATCTTTATAGTTCGTGACTTACCTATTAGCTAACTAAATTATTGCCTATAGACTGATCACTTCTACATCGAAAAGCCAAATCATCTTTTAAATCCAAAATATATCCTATAACCTTTTAAAAACCGTAGAAGTTTATGAAATCGCTACGCACAAAAACCGACCATGAATTAATCCATCTATTCCGTGATGGGAACCTGCATGCACTTGAGGCGTTGATTCTTCGCCACAAGGACAAACTGTATACCTCCATCCTATTCCTCGTTAAAGACAAATACCTTGCCGAGGATATTTTCCAGGACGTTCTTATTAAGATTATCGACACCATCCGCGGAGGCCGTTACACCGAAGAAGGGAAATTCCTTCCCTGGGCAATGCGCATCGCACACAATCTCTGTGTTGATCATTTCCGTAAAGTAAAACGGACGCCGGCTATCAAAACCAGCGATGACCGTGATATTTTCGAAGTCATCAATTTCACAGAAGAAGGCGCCGATACAAAAATCATGAAACGTCAGAGCTATGACCGGGTACGACAAATGTTGGATTTACTTCCGGAAGATCAACGCGAAGTCATTATCCTGAGACATTATGCCGATCTGAGCTTTAAAGAAATTGCATCTTTGACCAATTGCAGTATTAATACTGCGCTGGGTCGTATGCGTTATGGTTTAATCAACCTTCGCAAAATGATGACAGAAAAAAAGATCGCATTATAAAAGATCTTTACACTTTAGTCCGACCAACCCTGAAGAAAACATCCAACCAGTAATTACAAAAAGCTAAAAAAAATTTGGGTCCATGCTAACAACATGGACCCAATATTCTCTTGTCATTCTGGCCCTCCATCCGGTTTAATACGATTTGCTTGCTATCGGAAGGCTGGAACAGAATGACACCAAATTCAAAGCCGGTCAATGACCGGCTTTTTCTATTTATATATTTTGCAAGATGTCGGACTCCAGAATCCGAGGGCTTAGGGTCATTTAGCAATCTTCTTATATGCATCCAATCCACAATCAAGCCATGCGGAAAAATCTGAAGGCTTCGGAGTATACCCTTTTGTTTTTGTAAGTACTTTTTCATCAGGGCTCACAATTGCATATTGTGGTTGGGAAACCGCATTGAAGTTTTCTGACTGGAAAGTAGCCCATTTATCTCCCACCGTAATTATTTTTTTCTCCGCACTGTCTTTTGTAGCATAAGTCATTTGCTGGGTTGCAGGTAAAATCCTTCTTTCATCCACATATAAGGATACTACCACAAAATCATTCTTCATCAATTTGCCAACAATCGGGTCTGTCCACACATTTTCTTCCATTCTTCTGCAGTTCACACAGGCCCATCCCGTGAAATCAATCAGCACCGGTTTATTCAATTTTTTTGCGAGAGCAATCGCTTCATCGTAGTCACGCAATGGTTCAACATTTTTCCTACAATTCACAGGATTATTGTATAAACTATAGCATAAGGGAGGAGGAAATCCACTGATCAGTTTTAGGTTTGCGGATTCAGTATTGGTAACACCTGGAATGAGATAGATCGTAAACGCAGCAAAAATCGCAATGAAAAATATTCTTGTCTTGCTGAATTTTTTAGGCAGGCTGTCATGCGGAAACCGGATTTTCCCCAAGAGGTAGAGAATGATCAGTATCCCAATCAAAATCCAAAACGCAATAAATAATTCTCTTTTCAAAAAGCCCCATTGCTTTACCAGGTCTGCATTCGACAAAAATTTTACTGCCATTGCCAGTTCAAGAAATCCCAACACTACTTTCACTGAAGTGAGCCATCCTCCCGATTTAGGCAGGGAATGAAGCCAGCCCGGAAACAATGCAAATATTGCAAATGGCAGGGCTAGTCCGAAACCGAAGCCTCCCATTCCGAAACTTAATTGCGTTGCACCGCCATTATTAGTCAATGCGCCGGCAAGTAAAGAACCAAGAATAGGACCGGTACAGGAAAAAGAAACGATTGCCAATGTCAATGCCATAAAAAAAATGCCGATCAGACTTCCGGTACCTGATTTTGCATCTACTTTATTTGCAACAGCTCCGGGAAGAGTAATTTCAAAGTATCCAAAAAAAGAAATGGCGAATACTACAAATACTGCAAAGAATGTGAGGTTTAGCCAGATATTGGTTGAGATATTATTGAGTATCTCCGGATCAGTATGATCGAGCAAATGAAATGGAAGGCTCAACAAAATATATATTAGAAATATGCTGCCGCCATAAAAAAGGGCATTTCCCAATCCTTTTTTTCTATCAGCCGATCTCTTTGTAAAGAATGAAACAGTCAGTGGTATCAAAGGAAACACACAGGGAGTCAGCAATGCGATAAAGCCACCCACCAATCCCAATAAGAAAATTTTCCACAAACCTTTTCCTGTAGTTCCGTCATCGCCGCAATTATTGACAGGGTCTTTTAAATCAAGGCTGCTGATCTTTATTCTTGTATTGGAGGTTACTCCGCCTTCCAGAGGAACATTGAAAGAATATGAGTCAGGGTAAAACTCATCTCCTTTTCCATATGCATAGTTAAATGTTCCTAATAAATTGGCCGGAACATTTCCCTTGATTCTGATTGTCGCTATGAATTCTGCCTCTTCTTCATACACTTTGAAATGACCGTTGTCAAATAATTTACTTGAGGTATTTATTGATTTACCTGCTTCTTTGAAATCATGATCATGTTTGATACTGCTATCAGAAAAGGTGATATCTGCCGAGCTAACACCACTGATATCCTGGTTAGGTGCGTATAGCTGCCATCCATTTGACATCTTCGTTTTAAAATGCAACTCGTATATACCCTCACCGATTTTTTTGCTGGTAACTGCCCATGAAAAATCATTGTGGTTCTGCGATCGGGCAGGATAACAAAAAAACAGAAAGGATGCCCAGAAAAAAATAAGAGGTCGAATTGTTTTCATCATGATTACATTCGGGATAAATTCATTTTTCTTCGAACCGGCCATTAGCTATTCTAATAGCCCGGCCTTTAAATGCCGGGCTAATGGAAGAATGGTATTATTTCAAAAAATAAACGAGTTCCCTTTAAGAACCCGTTTTATGCTGAAAATTCCTATAGCATTGCAGACTATCCTCCAATATTTATTTTTATATCTACAGTTGAAGGAGGCAGGCATTTCTGTTCATTACAAACCATGAACTCTACTTTTCCCGCCAGACTTGTCTTCGCATTTCCCTTCAGTTTGACCGTCTGTATAAAATCAACATTTTTCTCGTAATATTTTACATCATGGTTCCAGGCGCTTTCATATTTCTTAAGCTGTTTGCCTACTTCTTTCACCTGGCCATCGAGTGTGAGCAGGGGGTTTTTTGTAAACGTAAAAGAAGTGGGAATCGGGCCTTCCCCACCTGCATCCTGCGCATACAGGTGATAGTCGCCATTGATGGTCGCTTTCATATGAACTTCAAATGTTTTACTATCAATTTTTTTTGTGCTGTACGCCCATTGAACCTGTTTACCAGATTGCGCCATCATGACCTGAAATGAACAAAGCCCCAGAATGAAGAAGAAAATTTTTTTCATAATTATTTATTTCGTCAACAGTAAATAGTCAATGGTGAATTAAAGCCATCTCATTCACTATTCACACTCACTATTGACTACAAAAATATTCTAACTATTGAATAAATACGATCAAAAATCTGACAATAGATGCTAAGAAAATCTAAAAATTAGCCAATTGAGCCGGGCGGCTTGTAAACTGGGGCTCTTTATGCAAAAAAAGTGTATGGAAAATGATTTTTCCATCCTCATTTCCCAGGGCTTCCGAGGAAGCGCGTTCGGGATGGGGCATCATACCGAATACATTTC
>Ga0335082_10008417_pt1 | contig 11206 bp, 12 predicted proteins | sample Lox_Sample_41_FD_206718 | JGI IMG/M metagenome (GOLD analysis project Ga0335082, IMG submission 206718) | Soil microbial communities from Loxahatchee National Wildlife Refuge, Florida, United States - Lox_Sample_4.1 | ecosystem: Environmental > Terrestrial > Soil > Wetlands | place: USA... | reverse complement strand
AGCTGCCGGATCGCCCGCCAGAGCTGCGCTTCCTCGGCCTCGGTCTTGGGCGGCATGAACTCGAACGAGAACGCCTGGCCGCCGGACGCGAGCAGGTCGCGGATCAGCGGAGGGTGCGGCGGGCCCACGGCCCGCCCGGGCCCTGGTCGCGCGGTCCGGTGCGGTCGTGGCGGGCTCGGCGGCATGCCGTCAGCCTAGCCCGTCCGGTTAGAACGCGAGTGCCTGCGCGCGCCGGTTGACTTCGGTGCCGCGGTGCTTGACGATCGCGTCGATCGGCGTGCCGGGCAGCGAGTCGTCGGCCGTGAACAGCCAGCGCATCGCCTCCAGGTCATCGAAGCCGCAGTCGAAGAGCAAGGTCAGCGTCCCGCACAGGCCCTTGACGATCTGGGAGCCGTCCAGGAAGGCGGCCGGTACCGCGGCCGTCCCTTCGGGACGGGTCACGGCGAGGAGTTTGCGGTCGCGCAGCAGCTGCTTCACTCGCCCTGGCGGAATGCCGAGCCGGGCGGCTACCTCGGTGAGTGACAGCCATTCGCCGACGAGAGCGTCGGTCGCGGGGTCGATCTGTGCCACGCAACCAATGTCCCACGCCGGGGGTTCTTCCAAACCCCCCTCGTTAACGAGGAATGAACAGCTATCGATTGCAATTTGCCCGGCCTGCCCGGACCTTAGGTGAGGACGGTCTCCTTGACGGGGATGGCGGGGTCGGTGAGGCGGGAGACGTCTACCGGGGCGGCGGAGGCGATGAGGCGGCGGCCTTGGAGCATGTCGCGGGGGCGGTCGACGGTCAAGATGGCGACCAGCCGGCCGGCCGCCAGCCAGCACGCCGACCAGGTGGGTTCGGCCGGGTCGCCGCGCCACAGCAGGCTCTCCGCACCGCCATGGTGGCCGACGTACTGCACCATCCGGCCGAACTGCTCGGACCAGAAGTACGGCACCGGGTCGTAGGCTTCGTCCCCGCCGAGTACGTTGCCCGCGATCACCTCGGGCTGGTGGAGGGCCACGTCCCAGTGCTCCACCCGCAGCCGGCGGCCGAACCGCCGGGACTCGAACGAGGCGCAGTCCCCCGCCGCGAAGACCCCGGGCCGGGAGGTGCGCAGGCCGGAGTCGACGGCCACGCCGTTCTCCATTCGCAGGCCGGAGCCCTCCAGCCAGCCGATGGCCGGGCGCACGCCGACCGCGGTGACCACCTCGTCCGCCTCGACGTGGCCGCCGCCGGCCAGGTCGAGCCCGCCGGGCCGGACCGCCTCGACCGCGGTGGCCACCCGCAGGTCCACCCCGGCCGCGGCGTACCAGCGGGCGGTCTGGGCTCCGAGCGGAGCGCCGATCGCCGCGGCCAGCGGCGCGGGCCCGGCCTCCACCACAGTGACCTGGCTTCCGTGGGCGGCCGCCGCGGTGGCCAGTTCGGCACCGATCCAGCCGGCTCCTACGATGGCCAGCCGCAGAGGTATCCGGCGCTGGCCGGGCATGAGCAGGTCGCGCAGGGCCAGCGCGTCGTCGTAGGTGCGCAGGAAGCGCTGCCGCCCGTCGCCGGGCAGTGCCACCGGCAGCGCCCCGGTCGCCAGCACCAGATAGTCGAAGGGATACGCGCCGCGGCTGGTGATCAGCTCGTCGCCAAGCCCGGTGGCGGCCTCGTCCGGCCGGAAGTCCACCTCGAGCGCGGCGAAGTCGGCCTTCAGCGACGGGTCGAGGCCGGGCTCGGCCAGGAACTTCTTGGACAGCGGCGGCCGGTCGTACGGCGGTCGCGGCTCGGCCCCGACCAGCGTGATCGGGCCCGCGAAGCCGCGCTCACGCAGCTCCTCCACCGTCCGGAACCCGGCCAGGCCCGCGCCGGCCACCACTACCCGCCCGCTCTCGGTCATAACCGCGAGATTACGCCTGGGCCGGACGGGGCCCGGCCCGGTCCTTTGGGGTCCTGCCGCTGCGGCCGGTCCCATATGATGTGCCGAACGGGCCGAGGTAGCCGCCTCAGCGACCACTTCGAGTCTCGCCTGGCCGCCGGGGACACCATGATTAACACGCCGGATAGGCAGAACAACCGTAAAATCGTCGCGATGGACGATACCCTGACCGATCCCCTCACCGGGCGCCTGCTCGACGGGCGCTACGCGGTGACCGCGCGCATCGCGCACGGGGGGATGGCCACGGTCTACCGGGCCACCGACACGCGGCTTGACCGCGAGGTGGCGCTCAAGGTCATGCACGCCGAACTGGCCAGGGACGAGGAATTCGTCCGCCGGTTCATCGGCGAGGCCAAGTCGGTGGCGCGGCTGTCGCACCAGAACGTGGTCGCCGTCTTCGACCAGGGTGCCGACGGCCCGTACCTGTACCTGGCGATGGAGTACGTGCCGGGGCGCACGCTCAAGGAGCTGCTCAGGGACAGCGGCCGGTTCCCGCCCGCCGCGGCGCTCGAGATCATGGCCGGCGTGCTCGACGGGCTCGCGGCCGCGCACGCCTCGGGGATCGTGCACCGTGACGTCAAGCCCGAGAACGTCCTGCTGACCGCCGACGGCCGGATCAAGGTGGCGGACTTCGGCCTGGCCAGGGCGCAGTCGGCGGCCGGGCACACCCGGGCCGGGCTGCTCATCGGTACGGTCGCGTACGTGCCGCCGGAGCAGGTGACCGGCGGGACCACCGGCCCGCGCGGAGACGTCTATTCGGCCGGCGTGATGCTGTTCGAGCTGCTCACCGGCCGGCTGCCGTTCACCGGCGACACCCCGCTCTCGATCGCCTACCAGCACGTCAACACCGACATCCCGGCGCCGTCCGCGATGGCGCCCGGCATCCCGGCCCCCGTCGACCAGCTCGTGCTCGCGGCCACCAGCCGGGATCCGGCCCGGCGCCCCGCCGACGCAGGCGAGTTCCTGCGCGCGGTTCATCAGGTCCCAGGGGGGTATGGGGGGGCGGGCAGCCCGGGGGTAAGCGCCCTGATGGGGGTCGGCGTCCAGGGCCTGGGCGAGGCGCCATGGCTGGACCTGAACGCGCCCGCGGTGACCGACGGGCGGTGGGCGAGTCAGTTCAACGGCGGCGGGCACGAGGATTCCCACACGCTCGTCGTGGACCGCGAGGACGGCGGCGGGCGCCACCATATCGGCCATATCGGCCGCGAGCCGTTCCTCGGCCGCTGGCTGTTCGGCCCGCGGCTGCTCATCGTGGTGCTGGTCGTCGCGCTAGGCCTGGGGCTCGGGTTCGGCGGCTGGTGGCTCTTTTCCGGCCGGTTCGCGCACGTGCCCGTGGTGGCCGAGGACAGCGTCGGCCAGGCCACCGCCATCTTGACCGGCGACGGCTTCATCGTCAGGCAGGGTGCCCGGGTGCACAGCAACACCGTCCCCAAGGGCAAGGTGGTGGGTACCAGCCCGGCCGGGCGGGTGTCCAAGGGCACCACGATCACCCTGCTGATCTCGAGCGGGCCCTTCACCTCCGTGGTGCCCGACGTGCGCAATGACACGCAGGCCGCCGCGCAGGCCGCCCTGGCGCACAGGCACCTGGTCTCAACCGTCCAGAAGGTGGGCGCGAACGCCCCGGTCGGCACGGTGGTGGGTACCAGCCCGCCGGCCGGATCGACCTGGCCGCAGACCAAGACGGTCACGATCCTGGTCGCGGCCGGACCGCCGCTGCCCGATTTCACCGGGCAGAGCATCGACGCGGTCCGGCAGCTGGCGAGTCAGAACAACGTGAAGCTGCAGGAGGAGTCGGACACCAACAGCCAGGAGCCCGCGGGCACCGTCGTCAGCCAGGAGCCGGCCGCAGGCGCCATGTTCCAGCCGGGCCAGACCGTGGTCGTCCGGGTATCCACTGGTCCGCAGCTGGTCAACGTGCCCGACCCGATCGGCATGGACGCACGTGATGCCACCCAGCTGCTCGAGAACGCCGGATTCCAGGTCAAGATAAACAGGTTCGGCTTCAGCAACAAGGTATGGGACTACAGCCCGGTGGGCCAGGCGCCGCCCGGCAGCATCATCACCCTCGAAGTCGGTCCCTTCTGATCCCCGGCCGTGACCGCGTGCGCTACCATGACCGTCATGCGTCAGCAGTTCTGGTTTTGGTTTGGCTACCGGTCCGGGTCCCGGACGGTCGCCCGCCAGGTGCTGCACTGACAGAAGCGACCTAACGGGAACCCCGGGCCAGGCGGCCCGGGGTTTTCTTTATGACTGGAGGCGGACGAGATGGTCGTGGTGATGACGGCGGAGGCCGGGGAAACGGAAATCGACGGCGTCGTCGACCGGGTTCGGTCGGCCGGCGGCGACGCCTTCGTGAGCCGCGGCATGTCCCGGACGATCGTCGGCCTGGTCGGCGACGTGGATCACCTGGACACGCTGAACCTGCGCGGCATGCCGGGGGTCAGCGACGTGGTGCGGATCTCCTCGCCGTACAAGCTGGTGAGCCGGGAGCACCACCGGGAGCGCTCGGTCATCAGGGTGGCGGGCGTCCCGATCGGGCCGGACGCGCTGACCGTCATCGCCGGGCCGTGCGCGGTCGAGACGGCCGAGCAGACGATGGCCGCCGCGCTGATGGCCCGGGCCGCGGGCGCGTCGCTGCTGCGCGGCGGCGCGTACAAGCCGCGCAGTTCGCCGTACGCGTTCCAGGGCCTGGGCGAGGCCGGGCTGAAGATCCTCGCCGAGGTGCGCGAGGCGACCGGCCTGCCGGTGGTGACCGAGGTGGTCGACCCGGGTGACGTGGACCTGGTCGCCAGCTACGCGGACATGCTGCAGGTCGGCACCCGCAACATGCAGAACTTCCCGCTGCTGCAGGCGGTCGGCGGGGTGGGCAAGCCGGTAATGCTCAAGCGCGGCATGAACGCCACCATCGAGGAGTGGCTGATGGCGGCCGAGTACATCGCCCAGCGCGGCAACCTGGACATCGTGCTGTGCGAACGCGGCATCAGGACGTTCGAGAAGGCGACGAGGAACACCCTGGACATCAGCGCGGTGCCGATCGCGCAGCGGCTGTCGCACCTGCCGGTGATCGTGGACCCGTCGCACTCCGGCGGCCGCCGCGACCTGGTGCTGCCGCTGTCCCGGGCCGCGATCGCGGTCGGCGCGGACGGCATCATCGTGGACGTGCACCCGTACCCGGATTCCGCGCTCTGCGACGGCCCGCAGGCGCTGGTCGAGTCCGACCTGCGCGAGCTGGCCGCCGTGGCCGCTCACCTGTCCCCGCTGGTCGGCCGCACGCTGACCCCGGCGCCCGCCGTTCCGCGCGAGCCCGCCGTGGCCTGAGCGCGCGGCAGCCGTAGCCCGTTCGGCTAGAAGGGTTCTGACTGGCGGTATTCGTGCGCGCCCGCGGCCAGTTCCTCGGCCAGGTCCTCGGCGTCGAGCCGGATTTCGATGCGGCGCAGGTCGTCGATCCGGGCCCGGGTCTCGACCCGGCGCGGGGTGAGCAGCGTGCAGCAGTCCTGGTCGGGGAGTTCGGAGATGGCCAGGGTGCGGATGCGGCGGGCCTCGGCCATGATCTCGGTCTTGTCCCAGCCGATCAGCGGGCGCAAGATGGGCAGCTTCACCGCGTCGTCCAGCGCGGTGATGTTGGTCAGCGTCTGGCTGCTGACCTGGCCGAGCGAGTCGCCGGTGACCAGCGCGGTGGCGCTGAGCCTGCGGGCCAGCGCCTCGCCGGTCTTGAGCATCAGCCGCCGCTGGGCCACGATCAGCAGCCGGTCCGCCCCGGAAGACTTCAGGGCCTGCTGCGCCTTGCCGAACGGCACCACGAACAGCCGCGACCCGCCCTGGAACCGGTCGAGCCCGCGGACCAGGGCGTAGGCCTTGTAGATGGATTCCGGGCCGGTCAGCGGCATCCCGGAGAAGTGCAGGAAGAAGCAGCGCAGCCCGCGCCGCATCATCCGGTAGGCGGCCACCGGCGAGTCGATGCCGCCGGACATGAGCACGACCCCGCGGCCGCTCATCCCGACCGGCAGCCCGCCCTGGGCGGCCATGCCCTCGGTGAACACGAACACCTCGTCCTGGTCCACCTCGATGAACACGGTGGTGTCCGGGCGGGACAGGTTGACCCCGAGCCCGTGCGCCTCCTGGATCTCCCGGCCGATCAGCACGCTCAGCTGGGAGGAGGTGAGCGGGAACCGCTTGTCCCTGCGGCGAGCGCGCACCGCGAACGTGCCGGAGGTGCCCTTGGTCAGCGCCATCGCGGCGGCGGAGATGGCCTCGGGCGCCTTGGCCACCCGCAGCGGCATGCACACCCGGGCGATGCCGGGCACATCCTGCATCCGCTCCGCGATCTGGGCCGCGGCCCGTGCCCAGCCCGCCTCACCGCGCTGCTCTCCGTCGGCGACGCGGAGCAGGATCACCCCCTCGCGCTGGCGCAGGTCGACCGGCACCCCGAGGTCCCGCACCGCGGTGCGGATATTGCCGTGCAGGATCTTCTCGAACTGCTGTCTGTTCCGCCCCTTGAGCACGATCTCGCCCAGCTTGAGCAGGACGCACAGCTCATCGGCGGCGGGGGAATCTGGCACTCCCCTAGTCTGCCAGCAGTATCGGGCTTCATGGGGCCAGCCGGAGCCGGGAACCGGGTGCTAGCCCCAGTGTTTCCCGCACCGCCGGCCGTTAGCGTGGGCTCCGTGAGCATCTCCGATGAAGTCCGGGCCTCGGCCGCGGCGCACCGCGATCTCGGCCCCGGCTATGACGTCGCCGTGGCTGAGGGTCTCGTCGAGCGCATCGGCGAAGAAATCGACAAGCGTGTGGACGCCCGGCTGTACAGCCAGGCGCCCTCCCAGGCTCCGCGACCGCGGCCGCGTCGCGAACCGCTGGCCGGGCGGCTCGGGTTCGGCACGGTGGTGCTGGCCCTCGGCTCGATGGGCATGGCTATCGGGGCCACGGCGACCGTACTGCATCCGGGACAGGCCAGCGGGGGCATGCAATGGCTGGTCGCGCTGATCTGGATCGTGATCGGGGCCGTCAATGTCGCCTACGCCCGGCACCGATGGTGATGGCTGGCTTATTTGTGGTGATTACCCGGCACGCTGTAGCGTGCGCTCATGAGCAGGGACCCCGAGGCCGAGATCCGCGCTTCCGTGGGCGCGCACGCCGATCTCGGTCCCGGCTACGAGGACGCGGTCGCCGAGGGCCTGGTCGAGCGCATCGGGGCGGAAATCGACAAGCGGATTGACGCACGGCTCGCGCGGGCCGGCGCGGCGGGGGCTCCCGGCCCTACGGCACCGGCCGGTGCGGCGGGCGCGGCTGGTGCGGCCGGCCCGGCCGGGTACCCCGGATCTCAGGGGTACCAGGGTTACCTGGGGCCCGTGCTGCCGCCCGGATACCAGCTCGGGCCGCCGCCGGTGCGGCCCGCTCAGGTCGGGGCGCGGAACGTGGCGACGACCATCACCGCCCTCGGGTCCATGGCCCTGGGCGTCGCGGCTACCGCGATCGTGTCGTACGCCGGCAGCCTCGGCGGGCAGGTGTTCATCATCGTGCTCATCTGGGTGGCCATCGCGATCATCAACGTCGCCTACGCGCGGCGTCCCTGACCCCTACTCCTTACTCCTACTCCTGAAAGTCCGGGGCGGAGCGATGTTCGAGAGGTTCACTGACCGGGCACGGCGGGTCGTGGAGCTGGCGCGGCACGAAGCCAGGACGCTCGGCGACGACCACATCGGCCCCGAGCACATCCTGCTCGGGCTCATCGACGAGGGCCAGGGCGTCGGGACCATCGCGCTCACCTCGATGGGCATCGACCTGGACCAGATGCGGCAGGCGGTGCAGGACAGCATCGGCCGGGGCACGCAGCGGCCGCCGGAATCCGGGCACATCCCGTTCTCGCCGCAGGCCAAGAAGGCGCTCGAGCTGTCCCTGCGCGAGGCGGATCAGCTCGGCCACAACTACATCGGCACCGAGCACATCCTGCTTGCCCTCATCCGTGAGGGCGGTGGCGCGGCGCAGCTGCTTGCCGGGGCCGGGGTGGACCACGACCGGGCGCGGCAGCAGGTGGTCGAGCTGCTGTCCGGACGGCGCGAGGCAGGCTCGGTTATCGCTCCCCCGCCCCCGCCCGCGGCCGCGGCCGAGCTCGTGGGCCGGCTGACCTCGATCGCCACGCGGCTGACCGCCATCGAGCAGCGGCTCAGGCAGTCTCCCCCGGCATGACGCCGCACAGCAGGCGGTTGTCGCCGCGCTGCCAGAGCGTGCCGACCTCGGCGAAACCGGCCGCCCTGAGGGCTTCGACGTGCGTGGCGAGCAGGGTCGACTCCGACTCGTGGTGACCGGCCTCCACCCGGCGGCGGGCCCGTTCGGCGACGTGGCCGGCCAGCACCGGATCCGCCGCCGCGGCGTCCCACCAGTCGTGCCAGTTCTCGGGGTGCCCGCCGGGGAAGCGGCGCTTGTCCTCGCGCTGGCGCAGCTCCCGGTCCAGGCGGGCCAGGACCGGGGATTCCTTGGCGTCCAGGGCGAAGTGGTCGCCGTCGAGCAGCAGGCCGCCGGGGCGCAGCACGGAGGCTAGCTCGGCGTACATGGCGCGCAGTTCGGGCTCGGGCAGCCAGTGCAGCGCGGTGGTGCTCACCGCGGCGTCCGGCGCCCGGGTTCCCAGGCCCAGCCGCGCCACCCAGCCGGATAGGCGCAGGTCCTCCTCTGCGAAGCTCAGCCCGGGCACGTCGGAGTAGGCCGCCCGGCCCAGGGTCAGCGACACCGGATCAGCGTCGATGCCGACGACCGTGGCGCGAGGCAGCCGGGCGAGCAGCCTGATCCCCAGCGAGCCGGGCCCGCAGCCGATATCGAGGATGAGCGGGTCGGGGCGCCCGGTACCCTCCTCGACCGCGTCGATGAGCGCGGTGAACCTGTCCTCGCGGTCCGGCAGGCTCTCCTCCTGCTGCCGGTCCCAGCGCTCGATCCACTCCCGGGCGGTGTCGCGGTCGAGTTCTGGCACGGGCCGCCTCCTCGGTTCGTTACTGGCTAAGATGTCTTTGACAGTCACAACCTTAATTACCGAAATGTAACTGGTCAAGTGAACTTCAACAGTCACAACGATGTCGTGATCAGGGTGGCCGTGGATCTGGTGAACCTGCTCACCCCGGGAGAGGAACGAGGCCGCCGGTACGCGCCGCCCGAGGCGGACGAGCGGACGGCGGCCGTCGGCGCGGTGCTGCGCGGCGCCGGCGCGCGCGAGGCGACCTGGGAGGAAGCGGCCGGCCTCTGCTTCGTGGCGGCGGAACTGCGCGGCGTCTTCGAGGCCGTCAGCACCGGGGCGGTGGACGAGGCGGCGGGCCGGGTCAACGCGCTGCTCGTCCGCACCGGGGCGCGGCCGGAACTGGAACGGCACGACGGCGAGCCCTGGCACCTGCATTTCCATGCGGCCGACAGGTCCCTGCCGAACGGCTGGGCGGCAGGCTGCGCCACCGGCCTGGCGGTCGTCCTCGGCGGCCCCAGGTACGACCGGCTCGGCGTGTGCACCGGGCCCCGGTGCGACCGGGTCTACGTCGACACCTCGCGCAACGGCACCCGGCGGTACTGCTCGACCTCGTGCCAGAACCGGGTCAAGACCGCCGCGTTCCGGGCTCGCCTGGGATGAGCCCGGCGGGTGCACACTGGAGGTACTGAACGGGGGAGCCTGACACGGGAGTGACGCCATGTTCGAGCGGTTCACCGACCAGTCCCACCAGGCGGTTGTCCTGGCCCAGGAAGAGGCCAGGCGGCTGAACCACGATCACGTCGGCACCGAGCACCTGCTGGCCGGCCTGCTCCGGGAGGAGCGCGGTACCGCCGCGCAGGTCCTCGGGTCCTCCGGCGTCACCCTGGACGCCGTGCGCGGGCAGATCGCGGCCCTGGCAGGCCCGGGCCAGGAGCCGCCGCGCGGGCACATCGCGTTCACGGGCCGGGCCAAGAAGGGCTTCGAGCTGGCACTGCGGGAGGCGACCAGGCTCGGCCAGCAGATCGGCACCGGGCATCTGCTCCTCGGGCTGACCGGGCAGGCTGACTGCGTGGCCGCCCAGGTCCTCGGGGTGCTCGGCGTGGACCTGGCGGAGTTGCGTGCGCGGATGATGGCCGAGATCGCGAGCCGGCCGGAGGGGCAGCAGTACCCTCCCCTGCCGCGACCGCGGATGCGACCGCGGAGCGTGGCCATATCCGACCCGGTCCAGGCGCTGCTCGACTCGATCGACGACCGGCTGAGCGCGATCGAGCGGCATCTCGGCATGAGTCCCGGCGGCCCCGAAAATGTCATACCCCCCTCGTAGTGTGTGGTCCATGAACCCACCACGCAGACGCCGCGCCAACCCCCCGGACCAGTCTCCGGGGCCCTGCAAGTGCGCGGAGTGCGAGGCGCTGGCCGAGGGCGCCGACCTCGACCCGCAGGCCTGTATGCAGGCGGTCGCCGAGGACATTCGCACGGTCGGCTGGTCGGTCTCCGCCGTTCTCGGCGATGAGATCGCGCCGCCCTGGGCCTACACGGTAGGGCTGTGGCTCAGTCACCAGGGTCCCGAGCTGACCATGTTCGGCCTTCCGGTCGAGCACATGACGGTCATCCTGAACTCGATCGGCGAGCGCATCGCCCGCGGTGCGCCGATCGAGGCCGGAGACCGGATCGATGGCATCTGCCCGTGCTCGCTGGCGATTCGGCCGGTGCACGAGAGCTGGCGGATGACCAGCATGTTCGCGGTCTCGGACCGGTATCACGGCTACGTCAGGCCGCCGTACCTGCAGGTGGTCTGGCCCGACCGCCGGGACCGCTATCCGGGTGACGCCGGGTTCCAGTTGAAATACGAGGGGAGGCAGCCGCTGCTGTGGCTGCCGCGCGACGACAACCCGCCCGGCGTGTGGACCAGGATCGATCAGCTCTGCTGAGCCTTCACGCGCGGCGGAATAAAACGAGTTGCCGGCGCGCTACGGGCCTGGTTAGCGTCAGATGGCGTGGATCAGGCTGGAAGGGGTCTGGAGGGACAGGGCCGATGTCGCGGGGTGGGTTGTTCCGCCGGTTCCCCGTGCTCGGGATCCGGGACTTCCGGCTGCTGCTGACCGACCGGCTGATCGCGCCCGCGTCGGTCGGGTTCTCCATCGTCGGTGTCTCCTTCGCCGTGCTCAAGGTGACCGGTTCCGCCGCTGACCTGTCGTATGTGCTCGCCGCCCAGATCGCGCCGTCGCTGGTGTTCGCGCTCCTCGGCGGCGTCGCCGCCGACCGGTTCCCGCCGCAGCGGGTCATCATCGTAGCCAACCTGCTCATGGCACTCGGCGAGGGAACGTTCGGCCTGCTCGCGCTGACCAGCAGCCCTCCGCTGTGGGCG
>Ga0335082_10008416_pt1 | contig 11207 bp, 11 predicted proteins | sample Lox_Sample_41_FD_206718 | JGI IMG/M metagenome (GOLD analysis project Ga0335082, IMG submission 206718) | Soil microbial communities from Loxahatchee National Wildlife Refuge, Florida, United States - Lox_Sample_4.1 | ecosystem: Environmental > Terrestrial > Soil > Wetlands | place: USA... | reverse complement strand
AGATCTGGGCGCCTTCAATATCGCGCATGAACTTGAGGCGGTTCAGAGAGTTGGTGTAGTCCTGCACGCTGTAGTTGAGGCCCGCGGGATAGCCATCCAGGTTTTCCTGCATCCAGATCGCGTCTTGCGACAGAATCAGAGTGCCGCTGCCCGCGGTCTTCACCTTGACCGACTGATGGCCCAGGGTATGGCCTGGGGTCGTCAGGATCATCACGCTGCCGTCGCCGAACAGATCGTAGTCGCCATTGAGCTCGAGATAATTGAACTCACGCGCTGCCATCAGGTCGGCCATGACAAAGGTTCCGGGAGTGCTGCGGCCTTGGAACTTCTCCGGCCACCAGCCCTGATACAGCTCCTTCTTCTGCATGACGTGAATCGCATTCGGGAACATGGCGATGTTGCCGACGTGGTCCAGATGGGTGTGCGATGTAATGACTATCTTGACCTTGTCGGCTGAAAACCCGACCTTCTGCAGCTGCTGGTCGATCACGTCGGCACGTGACTGGCTGGGCTTGAGGAAGTCGCAGAGCCCCGCTGCCCAATAGCTCTTGCAATTGCCGTCGGAGACCGCGACGTTGTTCCCCGTGTCGAAGACGACCAGGCCCTTCGGATGGTCGATGATCCACATGCTGACCGGGATGGTAATGTCGCGCTGTTTGTCCTTCGGAACCGTGGGGATCAGGCCACTGATCGGGAACGGGCCGAACTTCCCGCTGGTCGTCCAGTAGACACCTTTTACCGTCTGCGCCGATGCCACTGCCGAGCCGGCCAACATGGCCATGCCCACCAAGGTGGCAGCAATCCCTGCTTTTTTCATTAGTCTCTCCTCACTAAGATGGGTCCTGACGCACTCACTTGCACGGGTTCGTCGTTGTCTGAGCCGTTGATTACCCGCCCTCTGCCCGGCTTGGGATTTCCCAAGTCATCCCTGACAACATTCTTACACGCGCTTGCCAGCTAACGAAACGCCAACTGCCGCGTGGCCCGACAAACATCTGGCGACCGCAATCTGCCACCGTTCGCAAGGATATGGGAAGGAGCGCCTACTTGTAAAGCGCGAGTATGGGCAGGTGAGCCGCCCCTTATGCCGATCGATTTCTGCAACGCAGAAAGAAGTCGCCGCAGTCGAACGCGAGCGACGTGGGGATGTCATCGCCGGGACCGGGGACGAGTCTGCTCAAGTGCGATTGCGGGAGCAGCATAGCTTAAGACTGACCGGATTCCGGCTTGCCCATTGGGGGGCCAGTGTGGTATAAAACGCGGTTTTTCCAACACTCACTAGCGAATTCGCCGAGGTTTGTATGGCCCGAGTATGTCAGGTGACCGGCAAGAAGCCAGCAAATGGTAATCACGTCTCTCACGCGAACAACAAGACCAAGCGGCGTTTTTTGCCCAATTTGCAGTCCAAGCGCTTCTGGGTCGAAAGCGAGAACCGCTGGGTGCGGCTGCGGGTGAGCCATGCGGGGCTGCGGACCATCGACAAGAAGGGTATCGAGGTGGTGCTGGCCGACCTGCGCGCTTCTGGCGTCAAGGTCTAGCCATACCAATGCGTGATATCAGCTCAAGGAGTTTGCCATGAGAGAGAAGATCAAGCTCGAGTCCACCGCCGGGACCGGACATTTCTACACTACGACCAAGAACAAGCGCACCATGCCCGATAAGATGGAGATCAAGAAGTTCGATCCCGTGGCGCGCAAACACGTGGTGTACAAAGAGACCAAGCTCAAGTAGGCGGCGGGCTCAAGCTAATATGCGGGACGCACCCCGCGTCCGCCGAGGGTCAAGAAAAAGGGCCTGCAGATGCAGGCCCTTTTGCGTTCGATCTATGCTTTGTTGACCTAAGCCGAAGCGTATCGGCGCAGCAGCTGCGAGAACTTCGCGAGCTGCACGATCCCGCTCTTCTCGGCGCGGTGGCACCAATCTTCCAGTTGGTGCAACAGCTGTTCTTTCGATGCAGTGGAGCGCGCCCAGACCGCTGAGAGCTCCTGCCGCATCGCATATACGGTAGCCAGCACCTTGCTGGTCTGCATGACCTCTTCCAGGCGCTCCCGGTCCTCTGCGTGGAGATCCTTCGCGTCCCGGTGCAGCCAGCGTCTGAGGGCCCGGCCGTCCACGGCATGACCGGCCCGTACCAGGCGCACCCGCTCTTCGGCCAGGGTCGCCTTCAGGGTGCGTGCGTAGCGCTGCACCACGTCGTAGCGATGGGTGATCACGGCCTGCAGCGTCTGCAGGTCGCAGCGTGCCTTGTCCATGTCGAAGCGAATCTTCGGCGCGAGCTTCTTGACCTGCGCGAGGCCGAGCATCTTCAGCGTGCTGATGTAGGCCCAGCCGATGTCGAACTCGAACCATTTGCTCGACAGGCGCGCGGACGAAGCATACGCGTGGTGATTGTTGTGCAGCTCTTCACCGCCGATCAGGATGCCCCAGGGAACGATGTTAGTGCTTGCATCCTCGGGCTGGAAGTTCCGGTATCCGGTGTGATGGCCCAAACCATTGATCACGCCAGCGGCGAACACCGGAATCCAGGCCATCTGGACTGCCCAGATCGCCATGCCGGCAAAGCCGAACAAGGCCAGATCGATCACCATCATCAGCGCCACCCCCATCACACTGTGCTTGGAGTAGAGGTTGCGCTCCATCCAGTCGTCGGGTGTGCCGTGCCCGTATTTGGCCAGAGTCTCGGGGTCGGCCGCGCCGATCCGATAGAGCTCGGTGCCTTCGAGCAGGACTTTGCGCAGTCCCACCACCTGCGGGCTGTGCGGGTCTTCCAAGGTCTCGCATTTGGCGTGGTGCTTGCGGTGTACCGCCGCCCATTCCTTCGTGACCATGCCGGTCGTGAGCCAGAGCCAGAAGCGAAAGAAATGGCTCACCAGGGGATGCAGCTCCAGGGCGCGGTGCGCCTGATAGCGATGCAGGTAGATGGTGACGCCTGCGATCGTGATGTGGGTGAGCGCGAGCGCTGCCAAAACATAGCCCCACCACGGTAAATGAACCAGCCCGGATCCCAGCTCGAAGATTAAATCCATAAGGGAGTGAGGTATTTAGCCTTGAAGTGTGCGCCGACCGCGCGAGGCTCGGCTGGAAATAGATTATTCGGCTCTTCGCGCGAAAGCTTGAGCCTTTCAGTTATGCGACCCTATATGTGGCCACAGTCGTCAGTATCAACTAAATTAGCAATTCTTGCGCGTTTAATTAAGCCTGCGAAACCAGCGTATTCAACGGGAAAAGCACCCCCCTTGACTTGACCCATATTGTCCCCGTTCGCTGCTCGACCGTCTTGACCTATATCAAGGCACGGCCGAATCAAGGCACGGCCCGATCGACGGGTGCAATCGGCTCACGCATCGAGCCCGGCGTTGCCGCCATCGACGATGCGAATTTCCCGCTGCGGGAACGGAATGGTGATGCCGTTCGCCGCGAAGCTCTTCCACAGCGCGCGGTTGAGATCTGAGCGCAGGTTACCCTTGCCTGCCTCCGGATCCTTGATCCAGGCGTAGAGCTCCAGGTCGATGCCGCTGTCGGCGAACGCTTTGAGCATGGCAAGCGGCGCCGGATCGGTCAACACGCGCGGATGCGCGCGTGCCGCCTCCTCCATGATCTTGAGAGCGAGATCCACGTCGGTTTGATAGCTGACCTGGATCGGAACGTCGACGCGCACGCGGCGATCGGTATAGGAATGGTTGATGACGATCGAAGTGATGACGTGCTCGTTCGGGATGATCGCTTCGGTGCCATCCTGACCCTTCAACACCAGATAGCGGGCGGTGAGGCGGGTGACTTCGCCGTAATAGCCGTCGATGGTAACCAGCGCGCCGAGGCTGACCGAGCGATCGAGCAGCAGCGCGAAGCCGGAGAGATAGTTGGCGGCAATCTTCTGCAGGCCGAAGCCGATACCCACGCCGATTGCGCCGGAGAACACGGACAGCACCGTGACGTCGATGCCGACGGCCGGCAAAGCGACCAGCACCGCGAGCAGGACCAGCACGGTTTTCATCAGCTTGGACAGCACCACCCGCAGATTGAGGTCGAGCGCGCGGGCCGCCATCAAGCGCGCCTCCAGCAGCTTGCTGGCCCACAGTGCGATGAGAACCGTGATTGCGACCGATGCGATCCCCTGCACCACGGTCAACACCGAGATGCGCTGCTTGCCGATGTGAAATGCGATGCCATCGAGCAGGGCGAGCAACTCGGTGAGCGCGCCGGTGAGATACAAGGCGAGCCCGATCCACACCGCCCAGGTGATGGTGCGTTCCCAGGTGCGCAGCACGCTGCTCGGGGCGAAGGCATGGTGCAGGACATACATCGCTACGCGCACGAGCAGCAGCGAAGACAGCAACGGCATCGCGGCGTTGAGCAGCGCGACTTCGGGCTGCCGGTAGCGCAGCAGCGCGCGGGCGATCGCCACCAGGATCAGCGCGCAGAGCGGAAACAGCACCCGGCTCACGCCGCGCAGGCCGAGCTTCACCGCAACCGTGTGGTCGGGCGCGTGCTCGGGGTACGCTTCGATGCGCGAGCGCACCACCCGCGCGACCCACCAGGCGAGCGCCAGGCCTACCAGCAGCGCGAAGACCTCCCACAGCACGTTGATGTTGTGGATGTCGTTTGCCAGATCGGCCAGCAGGCGATGGATCTCGACCTCGGCCTGTTTGCTTTCGGTGTTCACTGCGAAATACCGTGATTCGTGACTCGTGATTGGTGCGTATGCTACGAGCTAATATCGCTTTTGGCACGTATTGCCAAGGCTACCCGCTGCGCTCCATGACCGCTGCGAAAAAGCCATCCATCGCGTGCGTGTTGGGCAACACGCGGAAGTAGGGGCCGGTGTCCAGCTCGATGCCCTGGCTCTTCAGGACTGCGTGTGCTGGAGTCAGCACGAACATCGGGTTGCGCTCGAGGAACTGTTCGGCGACCTGCTGGTTCTCTTCGCGCAACAGGCTGCACGTAGCGTACACCAGGCGGCCGCCCGGCTTCACCAGACGCCCGGCTGATTGCAGGATGGCGGTCTGCTTGCGCACCATTTGCGCGATGCCTTCGGCATGCTGACGCCATTTGAGATCCGGATTGCGCCGCAGAGTGCCGAACCCGCTGCAAGGGGCATCGACCAGCACGCGGTCGATCTTACCGTCCAGCCGCTGAATGCGCGCGTCGGCTTCGGTGTCGATGTGCTGCGGATGGATGTTCGACAAGCCCGAGCGTTTAAGCCGCGCCTTGAGATTCGCGAGCCGGCGATCCGAAGTGTCGAACGCGTAGAGGCGTCCCTCGGAATGCATCATCGCGCCCAGAGCGAGCGTCTTACCACCGGCCCCGGCGCAGAAATCCACGACCATTTGTCGGCGGCGAGGTGCGACCAGATAGCCGAGCAGCTGACTGCCCTCATCCTGCACTTCTACCTTGCCTGCTAGAAACAGCGGATGCTTCTGCAGCGCCGGCTTGCCCTGCAGGCGGATTCCGACCGGAGAGTACGCAGTGCTCTCAGCGCCAATGCCCTCTTTGGCGAGTTGTACCAGCACGTCCTCGCGGGAGGCGAGCAGGGTATTGACCCGCAGGTCGAGGGGCGCCTGTTGGAGCAGGGCGCGGGCGAGCGGTTCCAGCTCGGTGGCACCGTATTGCTCGAGCAGGCGTTCCCAGAGCCAGTCGGGCAGACTGAAGCGCACGGCGGGAACCAGCTCCGCTTGCGCCTGGCTGCGCAATTGCGCGAGCCAGGTTTCTTCCTCGCGGCGCAGAAGCGGGGCGAGCTCGCGGACGCTGATCCCGAATGCGACCGTCAGGCTCGCGAGCGCCAGGCGGCGCGTCGAGCGCTGCGCGCCCAGGTGCTCGAGCAGCCGCAGGTTGCGCAGCACCGCGAACGCCAGCTCGGCGACGAAGGCGCGCTCCTGCTGGCCGAGCTCCGGGTGGCTGCGGAAGAAGCGCTTGAGCGTACTGTCGGCGGGAGCGGCAAAGGTGAGCAGCTCCTGCAGCGCGGCCAGCGCGACCTCCAACCGCGCTCGGGTCGGCTCCATCAGCGTTCTTAGTGTGGCAAGACGTTGATGGCTTCGACCACGGAGTCGAACGCAGTGCCGTCCTTCTCCGTGTAGCGGATGCGTACCGGGAGATAGCTGCGCTCGGTAGCAAGCCAAACGTCGAACTCGCGCTTGTCGTCGCCCTCCAGTACTTTTTTCACGTGCAGGGTAACGAAGTCGCCAAGCACGGTCTTGAGCGTTTCACGCCCGACGATGGCGTAGCGGTAGCTCGTTACCCGGCGACCGTCGGTGAGATTGATATTGAGGTCCTTGTTGCCCGGCTGGAAGAACGCGAAGTTCCACGCGAAGCTGGTTGCGTCCCAGGTGTTGGGCGGCAGCGGTACCGTCTGCTTGGCTTCGCTCCCATCGCTCAACTCGATCTCGTTGGCTTCCCAGTCGAACAGTGCGGAGCGCGTGGTCTTGCCGTTACGCGATTCGACGAAGCTGCGCGGCCGCAGCCCCTCGCGGGTGATGCGGCCTTTGGCTTCACGCCGGAGATTGAGTTGATAAAGGATGGCCGCCAGGCCCACCGTTTTCGATTCGCTCACCACCGTGTAGTTCTTGCTATCGTGCTCGAAGACATCGAGCCCTTCGCCGATCTTCATGGATCCCATGGAGAGCCGATACTTGATCTCGATGTGTGGCGGGATCGGGGCAGCGCGCGTGGGTGCGCCACCAAGGAGGATGGCAAGCGCGAGCGCGACGAGAAAAGGCTGTTTCATGAGGTCACCGGAGAGATGATGGAGATCGACACCGGCGCTGCCCCGGTGACCAGCACGCGGCCGCCACTCATGTGCAAGCGGCCCTCGATGAACCAGCGCACCGCCTGCGGCAGGATCATGTGCTCCTGCTCCAGCACGCGCGCGGCCAGTGTCTGCTCGGAGTCGTGCGGCAGCACCGGCACCGCCGCTTGCACGATGATCGGGCCGTGGTCGAGCTGCGATGTGACGAAATGCACCGTGCATCCATGAATCTTGACGCCCTCCTCGAGCGCGCGCTGGTGCGTGTGCACGCCCGGGAAAGCCGGCAGCAGCGAAGGATGGATATTGATCACGCGCCCGGGAAAACGTTCCAGAAATGACGCTCCGAGGATGCGCATGAATCCTGCGAGCACGATCAGATTCGGCTCGCGACGCGCGACCACCTCCGCCAGTGCCGCATCGAAAGCAGCGCGCTCGCTGAAGCGCGCGTGGCTCACCACTTCCGTGTCGACCCCGTGCTGCGCCGCGATGCGCAGTCCGGCGGCGTTGGGCTCGTTGCTGATCACGGCGCTGATCTGCGCCGGCAGCCGCGCCAGAAGCAGCGCCTGCATGTTGCTGCCGCGACCCGAGATGAGGATGACGATGCGTTGCATACCGGGCTACGAGATGCGCGTTTGCGCTTCGGTACCGGTGCGCTTTGCGATGCGCCCGATGCGATAGACAGTCTCGCCGCGAGCCATGAGTGATTGCAGCACGCGATCTCCATCAGCTTCCGCGACGATGACAACCATGCCGATGCCGCAGTTGAATACCCGGAACATCTCCTGATCGGCGACCCCGCCGGTCTGCTGCAGCCATTCGAACAACGGCGGCTGCGGCCAGCTGTTGCGATCGAGCTCGGCAACGGTGCTCTGGGGCAGGACACGCGGAACATTTTCCAGCAGTCCCCCGCCGGTGATGTGCGCGAGGCCTTTCACGTCCACCTCGCGCAGCAAAGCGAGCAACGGCTTCACGTAGATGCGCGTGGGCGCGAGCAATGCATCGCCGAGTGTGCGGCCGTGGAAATAAGCCGTGAGCTCGGCACGCGAGCGTTGCAGAATGCGCCGGATCAATGAATAGCCATTCGAGTGCGGCCCGCTCGACGCGAGGCCCAGCACGACATCCCCGGCAACGATGCGTGCGCCATCGATGATGCGGTCCTTTTCGACCACGCCCACAGCGAATCCCGCCAGATCGTATTCGCCCTGCGGATACATTCCGGGCATCTCGGCGGTCTCTCCGCCGATCAGCGCGCAGCCGGCCTCTTCGCAGCCCAGCGCAATGCCTTTGATCACCTGCGTGGCGGTAGGCACATCGAGGTGCCCGCAGGCGAAATAATCGAGGAAGAATAGCGGCTCGGCGCCCTGCACGAGCACGTCGTTCACGCTCATCGCCACCAGGTCGATGCCCACGGTATCGTGGCGGCCGAGCTCGAAAGCGAGCTTGAGCTTAGTGCCGACGCCATCAGTCCCGGACACCAGGACCGGTTGCTGGAAACGCTTGGGGATCTCGAACAGCGCCCCGAAGCCGCCGATGCCCGCCAGCACGCCTTCGCGCAGCGTGCGCTTGGCGAAGGGCTTGATGTTCTCCACCAACTGGTCGCCGGCATCGATATCGACACCGGCGTCGCGGTAGGACAATCCCGGCTTTGCGGAAGGATCTTCGGTCATAGCGAGTGTGAGCGCCCGGCTCAACTTGAGGCGGCGGTTGCGAATCGAGCGCTGCAATCTGCGTTAACATGCGTCTCACGCATACAGCTGCATCGGCGTCGGCCGCGCGAATTCTACCATTCAAACGCGTTGCTTCCCGGTGCGCGGGAACCCAGCGCTCCCGCATAGTGCGAGCAGGCTCCACACCGACGTGAACATTGAACCATCAGCGACCATCACGCCCTGCGGCTGGCTGAAGAGCCGGTAAATGCAACAACTGCTCCTCGATCTGTCGCAACCGCCGCCACCCCGGCTCACCAATTTCGCCATCGGGCACAATGGCCAGGCGCTGTGCGCGCTGGACGGGTGGCTGCATGGATCGCTGCACGAGCGCTGCGTCTATCTCTGGGGACCTCCAGGCTGCGGGAAGACGCATCTGCTGCGGGCGCTGGTGGATGCCGCCCGCGATCGGGCGATGGCTTCGGTGTACGTGCAGGGTGGCACGCTGGAGCCGCTCGAAGACGTGTCTGAATTGCCGCGGCTGATCGCACTGGATGATGCGCAAGGCCTGACAGAACTGCAGCAGGCGGCGCTGTTTCGCCTGTTCCAACGCGCGAGCGAAGTGGACACGTTGCTGCTGGTGAGTGGGGCTGCGGCGCCGGCGGGGCTGCGGCTGCGCGATGATCTGCGCACGCGACTCGCGTCCGGGCTCACGTTCCAGTTGCATCTGTTATCTGACGAAGAAAAGGGTGAGGCGTTGCGCAGCCATGCCGCCAGCCGCGGTTTCGAGCTCGCACCAGAGATCGCTCAGTACCTGCTGCGCCGCCAGCGGCGTGATCTTGCTTCGCTCATGCGGGTGCTTGATACGCTCGACCAGTACTCGCTGCGCGTGCACCGCCCGATCACGCTGGCGCTGCTGCGGGAGATGCTGCAGCCGGAAAATTCCGCGAACGCGCGTCAGCCCTGATTGAGATAGCGACGTTCGTCGAACGTAGCGACCCAGTTCGGCCGATAGACCACGGCGAAGGTGAGCCAGCCGCCGGTCACGAACGCCTCCGCCCACGACATCAGCACGAACCACAGCAGATACTCGCTCCAGAGATAATCGCGCTCGTAGACTCCGGCCAGACTGAGCAGGACGCTGCCCAGCACGCCGGTGGCGACCATGGAAAGCGCTCCGCCGAAGAACGCCGCCGCGAAGATGTAGACGAACAGGTTCGGCGGCAGGCGCGTTTGCACGATGCGCAGCAGCGCATGGGTCAGCGCTACCGGAAATGCGACCATGACCAGCGCGTTTACCGAGAAGGTCCACAACTCGATAGCGCCGGTGAGCACCTGTCCGGCCAGCACCAGCAGCATGGCGAAAAAGCCGAGACTGCGCCCGAACAGCAGCGTGCAGGCCGCCGCTCCGAGCAGGTGAAAGCCGAGACCCGGACGCAGACCGGTACGGATGCTCCACAGCAGTGACAACAGTACGATTGTCCCCAGCCACAAATGCAAGAGCGCCGGATTCGAAAGCCGCCGCCACGGGACTTTGCGGCCGATGACGATGACGAGAACCGCCAGCACCGCGTGGGCAAGCCAGTACCAGACCGATGGCAGCAATCCGGAGGTCAAATCCATCGTTTTGTTGCCTTACGCCGGCGCCGCTCCATGATTAAGCTATACTCGTTTGCGTTACCCGGAATGCATCTTCGACGCCTTCTTGACCCCGCAGTTGCCCGAATCCCGTTGCCCACAGCCCTTGTTGACTGGCATGGGTGCTGGTCCGGCTGCGCTATGCGGGTCGAGGTATTGTCGCACGACCCCGACAAGCGAGCGCGCGCGCTGCGACCAGAATTGATTCGGACCACGCCCGCATGCGCTTATCCCTGTTTGACCTCGACAATACCCTGCTCGCCGGCGACAGCGACTTTGAATGGGCTCAGTTCCTGATCGAGAAAGGCGTGCTCGATCGCGAAGTGTACGAGGCGCGCAACCAGCAATTCTACGAACACTACAAAGCGGGAACCCTCGACATCCACGAGTTTCTCGATTTTCAGCTAAAGCCCCTGTCGCGCCATCCGCGTAGGGTCCTCGACGAGTGGCACCACGAATACATGCGCGAGCGCATTGTGCCGATTATCACGCAGAAATCGCGTGATCTGGTGGAAAGCCATCTGGACGATGCGCGCGTGATCGTAACGGCAACCAACAGCTTCGTGACCGCCCCGATCGCCCGTGAGTTCGGCATCGAACATCTCGTGGCGACCGAGCCGGAAGAGCAGGGCGGCGAGTTCACCGGGCGGGTCGTTGGGCAGCCTTGCTTTCGTGAAGGCAAGGTGGTGCGTGTGGAAGCCTGGCTTGCCGAGCACGGCTTGAACTGGGACTCGTTCGAGGAGACCTGGTTCTATTCCGACTCGTTGAACGATCTGCCGTTGCTCAGCCTGGTGACGCATCCGGTGGCGGTGGATCCCGATGAGACGCTGAAGGAGGCGGCGCTGGAGCAGGGGTGGATGATCATCAGTCTGCGCTGAGCGTCTAGCCTGGATAATTCATGAAGGACTCGGGGTCGGGCTGCGACACGTTACCGCTTGCGGTCGTTTGCGGGAGCAGCCCGCCGCCGCCCGTCCCCGCCCCAAAAGCAACACCCTCGCCGTGGGCCGGGCGGCATGGCGAGTCGAGTTCCGAGCCAGTTGCGGCTCGACCGTCGCTGCCAATAGCTTGCACTATTGGCGAGACGGGCATGCCGCAAATGGCCGGAAATCGGCCGCAAGCGCCCGAGTAGCCCGACGCAACACCTGTACTGCTCAACAGTTGGCCAATTGACTCGTCACGCC
>Ga0335082_10008413_pt1 | contig 11211 bp, 9 predicted proteins | sample Lox_Sample_41_FD_206718 | JGI IMG/M metagenome (GOLD analysis project Ga0335082, IMG submission 206718) | Soil microbial communities from Loxahatchee National Wildlife Refuge, Florida, United States - Lox_Sample_4.1 | ecosystem: Environmental > Terrestrial > Soil > Wetlands | place: USA: Florida... | reverse complement strand
GCCCGATGCCCGGGAAGGCGAAGATGTACTCGACGACGAACACCCCGCCGGCCAGGACGCCGAACTCCAGCCCGAGGATCGTCACGGCGGGAAGCATCGCGTTGCGAAGGATGTGGCGGAGCATCACGCGGCTGCGGGACAGCCCTTTCGCCTCCGCCGTCCGCACGTAGTCCTCGCCGGTCACCTCCAGCAGGCTCGCGCGCACGATGCGCGTCATGAGCCCGTACACCCCGGCGGCCAGTGCGATCGCCGGCAGGACCATGTGCTCGAACGCGCTGACAGACGTGCTCAGGTGACCCGTGAGCAGCCCATCCACCGTGTACATGCCGGTGAGCCGCGGCGGCGGCGTGGCGCCCGCGGCCAGACGGCCCGTGATCGGAAGCCACCCGAGCTTCACGCCGACCAGGTACTGCAGCAGCAGCGCCAGCCAGAACGCTGGGATCGACACCCCCGCGACCGCGGTGAGCTCGACCGTCTGGTCCACACCCGAGGCCCGGCGCCGGGCGGCCAGCATCGCGGCCAGGATCGCCGGAACGACGCCCAGGATGAGCGCCAGCACGGTGAGCTCGATGGTGGCGGGAAAGTACGTGCGCAGGTCCTGCGTCACGGGGCGCCTCGTCATGAACGAGATCCCGAGGTTCCCGTGCAGCAGGTCGCTCATGTACCGCACATACTGCTGGGCGAGCGGCTCGTCGAGCCCGTACGTCGCGCGGATGTGCGCGAGCGCCGCCGCGCTCGCCCGGGGGCCTGCGATCAGGCGGGCGGGATCGCCGGGAACGACCCGCGACAGGAAGAACGTGATGAGGGTGACGCCCCAGACGACGAACAGCACGAACACCAAGCGACGGAGTACTAGCCGGCCCACGGCGCCCCCGACGTGTCCATTCGCTCGCCGGCCGGTCGCCCCGTCACCGGGCTGGCGTCACTGCCGGGACAGCGGGTAGTAGTTGTAGACCCAGCCGGTCAGTGGGTTCGCGATGTAGCCCTTGATGTCGCTGCGCAGGCAGGTGTTGTCGAGGACCTGGTCGACGGGAACCCACGGCGGATCGCTCTGATTGATGATGGTCTGCAGCTGCGTCATCATCGACTGCAGCTTGGTCGGGTCGAACTCCGTGTACCCCTTGTTGATGATGTCGGTCACCGTCGGGTTCAGGTAGTACCCCGAGTTGAAGGCGGCGTCCTTCGGCAGCGCGGCCGAGTTGAGGATCGGCCAGCAGTAGTCGGACGCCATGTCGTAGTCGGGGTACCAGGACCAGAAGTACATGTCGGCCCGCTGGTCGACGGGTCGCGGCGTCGTCAGGTCGGCCAGGAACGCCGAGTACGCCTTCTCCTGCAGCTTCAGCTTCATGCCGGCCTGTTCGAACTGCGCCTGCAGCACCGCTCCGGCCTGGTCGCCGTAGCCCGTGTAGAACTCGTAGGTGAACTCGGTCCCCGGCGCGACGCCCGCTTGCGCGAACAGCGACTTCGCCTTGTCCACGTCCGTCGGGAAGACGTACGAGCTGGGGTCGTGGTTGGCGAGCAGGTCGGGGAAGCAGCCGTGCGCCGGCGCCACCGTGTTCAGCATGACGGACTTCACGTAGGCGTCGTGCGGGAACAGGTAATTGACGGCCTGCCGTGCCTCCGGCTTCTCCAGCGGACCGTACTGACCCAGGATGATGTACTCCAAGTACATGGCCTTCGCCGTCGACGTGACGAAGCGAGGGTCGTCCTTCAACGCCTCGATGTCGTGGGCGCTGCTCGACGGGGTGATCATGTCGACGGCGCCCGACTCGAGCGCCTCGCGCCGCGCCGAGCCGTCGGGGATCTGCTGGATGATGACCTTCTTGAACTGACCCTTCTTCCAGCCGCCCCAGTAGTTCGGGTTCTGCACCAGCACGGCCTGGCTGCCCGGGTCGAAGCTCTCGAGCATGTACGCGCCGGTCCCCGCAGCGTGCGACTGCAGCCACTGGTGCCCCTGGTCCTTCGGCCCCGTGGAGTGCTGCTTCGGCACCTGCGGCGAGATGACGCCGGTTCCCCAGATCGCGGCGGCCGCGTTCTCGAACGGCGGGCTCGGCGCGCCGAGGTCGAACTTCAGCGTTCCGGGGTCGACCACGACGATCTGCTTCTGCGGATCGGTCACCCACGTTCCCAGGACGCTCCCGGCGCCGACGCCGAGCGTCATCGTGCGGATGTACGCCGACTTGATCTCGTCCGCCGTCACGGGCGTCCCGTCCCAGAACGTCACGCCCTTGCGGAGGTTGAACGTCCAGACGCTCTTGTCCGAGTTCGACGTCCACGACTCCGCCAGCGCCGGCTCGAACTGATCGACGGTGCCGAGCTTGGTCCGGATGAGGCCTTCGTACATCGAGAAGTCGATGATCGCCGGACCGTTCACGAAGTAGCTGGCGGGATCGAAGTCCGGCGACCACGAGACGGTCGCCACGATCAGCGTCTCGGGATCCCGATCCAGCTTTGGCGGCGACGCGGCGCCCGTCTGTCCCGACGGCGACGAACTCCCCCCGCACGCGGCGAGCAGGTTGCCGCCGACGCCGAGCGCCGCCCCCGTGATCGCTGATCGCCGGAGGAACTCGCGGCGCGTGAACGGCGTGGGCCCCTTCCCCACGGTGAACCACCTCCCCCGTCTCGTCCTCAGCCGCGAGCGTGGGACCTGTCCTGTTGGTTGTCAAGCCAGGTGCGCCGCCCGCGCGCATCTTCCGCCGAACGGCTCTTGTTGACGCCGAATCGCCCTTGGTACGGTGCTGCCTCCCGAGAGGAGCACCCGCAGTGGCCAATCGGCCCATCCGACGCAATCTGCGAACCCCCGGCGCCCGCGCCGCGCGCCGGCTCGTGGCGGCGCTCGACGAGTCCTCGCGCACAGGCGTTCCCGTCGAGGAGGTCCTGGGAACGTGGGAGCAGCGGGCTGCCGACGAGACACGCCGCCGCGCGCTCGTCCGCGAGGAGCGGACCGAGCGCGCCACCGGCATGAGCCGCCGAAGGTTCCTGACCGGGGCCGCGGCGGCCGGCGCGGTCGCCGCCCTCGGCGGCCCGCTCGCGGGAGCCGAGCGTGCACGAGCCGCGACGCGTTCCCGCACGGCGCCTCGCATCGCGATCGTCGGGGCCGGCCTCGCGGGCATCCGGGCCGCGCACGACCTGTGGACCGGTCCGGGCAGCGGGATCGCGTCCACGGTCTACGAGGCCGACACCACCCACGTCGGCGGCAGGTGCTGGAGCCTGCGCGGGTTCTTCTCGAACGGCCTCGTCGGCGAGCACGGCGGCGCGTTCATCAACACCGATCAGCGCGCGACCCGGCGGCTGGCCGACGCGCTCGGCCTCCAGCAGGAACGGGCGTACGGCGGCGCGCTTCCCGGCCTCAAGGACATCTACTGGTTCGACGGGAGGCCCTACACGTATCGCGAGGCGAGCGAGGACTGGAAATCGTTTGGGCATCGCGCGTTCCACGACGCGTTCCGCCACGCGCCGTATCCGCAGCTGTACGACCGGCACACGCCGGGCGGCGTGCGGATCGACCACCAATCGGTCCCGGAGTGGCTGGACCGCATCGGGATCGGCGCCGACTCGCGGTTCGGGCGGCTGATGCAGGCGAACACCGTGTCGGAGTACGGCGGCAGCCCGGGCGAGCAGTCGGCGCTCAACTTGCTGTATCTGCTCGCATGGAACTCGCGCGATCACCTCGATCCGCTGCCCGGCTACGACGAGATGTTCCACATCGTCGGCGGCAACGACCAGCTCGTGTCCCGCATGGTCGACCAGCTCCCCGCCGGGACCGTTCGCCAGGGCTACGAGCTCGTCGCCCTACGCCGCCACGGCTCGTTCTATCGCCTGGCGTTCCAGACCGACGGCGGCGGGCGCGTGGACGTCGACGCCGACCACGTCGTGCTCGCGCTGCCGTTCACCAAGCTCCGCGACGTCGATCTGTCGAGCGCCGGCCTGTCGCCGCTCAAGATGCTGGCGATCAGGAACTTGCCGCTCGGGCAGAACGCGAAGATCCACGTCCAGGTCGACCGCAAGACGTGGGCGAAGCTCGGCTACGACGGCTCCGCGTACTCGGACTGGAAGGGTTTCTGCGTGTGCTGGGACGACTCCGTCCCGCTGGGTCCCCACGGCGCGCCGGCGATCCTCCTTGGGTTCCCGGGCGGCTCCACCGGCGAGAAGGTCCTGACCGGGGGCGCCCACGGGCCAGCGCCCGCCCGCGACGTCGCGTGGTTCCTGAAGCAGGTGGAGCCCATCTTCCCCGGCACCACGGCCGCGTACTCGGGTGTCGCGTACGAGGACCACTGGTCGGCCGATCCCTGGCACCTCGGCGCGTACTCCTACTGGAAGGTCGGCCAGTCGACGTCGTTCGCCGGCTACGAGGGCATGCAGGAGGGAGGAGTCCACTTCGCCGGCGAGCACACGGAATGGGACGACCAAGGGTTCCTCGACGGAGCTGTGACCTCCGGCGAGCGCGTCGCGCGGGAGATCCGCCGCCAGACCTAGCGAGGAGGGAACCATGTGGCCCGACGGGTTCGCCTGCGCGGCGTCGTTCACGTTCGACTTCGACGCCGAGGAGGTGTGGCTGAGCGACCCCACCACCGAGGACAGCCCAGGCGTCCTCTCCCAGGGGACGTACGGCGCCAAGGTCGGCGTGCCGCTGGTCCTCGAGCTGCTCGAGCGCCACGGGGTGACCGCCACGTTCTTCATCCCCGCTCGCGTCGCCGAGCGGCACCCCCACCGCCTCCAGGAGATCGTCGCGGCGGGACACGAGATCGCCCATCACGGCTACACGCACACCTCTCCCACCAAGCTCTCCCGCGAGCAGGAGGAGGACGAGCTGACCAAGGGCCTCGAGATCCTGCGGACGTTCGGGAAGGAGGTGACCGGGTACCGCTCGCCGGCCTGGGACTTCAGCGCCAACACGCTGGGCCTGCTGGAGAAGCACGGGTTCGTCTACTCCTCGAACTTCATGGACGACCTGAAGCCCTACCGGCACGAGGGCTCGCCGATCGTGGAGCTCCCGATCCAGTGGACGCTCGACGACGCCGCGCACTTCTGGTTCGACGCCGAGGGCTGGTTGAAGAAGATCGCAACCGCGAGCGAGGTTCGCGAGATCTGGGAGGGCGAGTTCCTCGGGATCCGGCGCCTGGGCGGTTGCTGCATCTTCACGATGCACCCCCAGGTCATCGGGCGCCCCTACCGCCTCGCGTTCCTGGACGAGTTCATGGGATTCGTGAAGAGCCACGAGGACACGTGGATCGCCACCTGTGCCGAGATCGCCGCACGCGTGGAATGAAGCGGCGTATGGTACGGAGGAGACGAGAGGGGAGGGTGCGGTGAGCCAGTTTCCGCACGTCCGCGTTCAGGGGTCGGCTCGCGAACGCGGCCGCCAGTACGGAGAGACCACGCGGGATCGCGTCCGCGCGTCCATCGATGCCTACCGCGACGTGTTCTCGCACTACGCCGGCCTCGGCTGGATGACGGTCCAGGGACAGGCACGCCGCTACCTGGGCGCGATCGAGTCCTTCGGCCATGCCTACGTGCAGGAGATGCGCGGCATCGCCGAGGGTGCCGACGTCGACTTCGAAGACATCCTGGCGATCAACACGCGGACCGAGATCATGTTCGCGGCCAAAGCCCGTGCGGCGCAGGAGGTCGGGCGTACGCCGGCGGAGTGCACCTCGTTCGGCGTTCTGCCCGAGGCGAGCGACTCCGGTCACACGCTCGTCGGGCAGAACTGGGACTGGTTGCCGCACTCCTTCGAGACTTGCATCGTCCTCGAGGTGCGCCAGGACGAGGGGCCCGACTTCGTCACGGTCGTGGAGGCGGGACTGCTGGCGAAGACCGGGATGAACTCCTCGGGGGTCGGGGTCTGCGCCAACGCCCTCGTCTCCGACTCCGACCTGGGGGCCCCGGGCATCCCGTTCCACCTCGTGTTGCGCGGGCTGTTCGACGCGGAGAACCTGTCGGACGCGCTGACGGTGGCGCAGCAGGGGTTTCGCTCGTCGTCGGGGAATTACCTCCTGGCCCACCAGGACGGGATCGCCGTGTCGATCGAGGCGGCGCCGGGCGACTTCTCGGGCCTGCACCTCGTGTTTCCCGAACGGGGAATCCTGTTGCACACCAACCACTTCCTGTCGAGCGCGTACCACGGGAAGGACGTCGGACTGTGGGTCATGCCCGACAGCCCGTTCCGGCTGGAGCGCATCCGCTCGGCCATCGCCGACGCCGGACCCCGGCTCTCACTGAACACGTTTCGCGAGGCGCTTGCCGACCACGCGAACTTCCCGTCCGGCATCTGCTGCCATCCCGATGAGCGGTTCGACGTCTACGACCAGGGGGCAACGGTCGCGTCCGTCCTCATGGACCTGGACGAGCGGCGGATGTGGCTGTCCGACGGGCAGCCGTGCACGTTCCCCTACCGCGAGCTCGACTACTCGGCGTTCCTCTCGAAGCCTTCACCCATCCGCCCGGCGGCCGTGCGCCAGAGTAGGGTTCGCGTATGACGATCGAGGTCGGGTTCGGCCTCATCACCTGCCAGCGCTACCCCGGGGACCCTCGCAGCGATTCCGAGCTGTACGCCGAAGCGCTCGACCTCGCGGTGCTCGCCGAGGATCTGGGATTCGACTCGGTATGGGTGTCGGAGCACCACTTCGTCGACGACGCCTACATGCCGTCGCTCATGCCCGTGTGCGCGGCGATAGCCGCGCGAACGAACACGATCCGCGTCGGGACTGCCCTGCTGCTCGCGCCCCTGTTCGACCCGCTCCGGCTCGCGGAGGACGCGGGAACCGTCGACCTCATCTCCGGCGGCCGGCTGATGCTCGGGCTCGGGCTCGGCTGGCGCAGAGAGGAGTTCGAGGTGCTCGGCGTCCCGATGGCCGAACGCGGCGCGCGGCTGGAGGACACGATCGCCGTGCTCCGCCAGGCATGGGCGGGCGCGCTCGTCACGGGCGGGCAGACGATCTCGTATCCGGGCGTGCGCGTGACGCCCGATCCCCAGTCCCCGGGAGGACCACCGATCTGGATCGGCGCCCTCGCCGAGCCCGCGGTCCGTCGCGCCGGCGCCATAGGCGACGGCTTCATGTCCACGTCGCCGACGCTCGAGTCGTTCTCTCGGGAGGCCGAGTGGGCCCGCGAAGGCTTCGCGAAGGCGGACCGCGGCGAGGATGAGTTCGCGTTCAGCGTGCACGCCCCCACCATCGTTTGGGAGGGGCCGGAACAGCAGGCGTGGCCGGTCTTCGAGCCGCACGTGCGCTACGTGGACTGGAAGTACGACGACATGGACGAGGCCCGCGCCCGAACGGGGCCGCCCCCGGCGCCGCCTCCGATGAAGCCCGAGGAGGCGTCGACCCTGCGCGCGAACGCCGTGGCGGGTACCCCGGAGCAGGTGGCCGACAGGATTCAAGCGTTCGTGAAGATCGCCGGAGGCGATCTTCACTACATCGCCCGTATGTACTGGCCTGGAATGAGTCCGGAGCGTCAACGGGAGACAATGCGCCTTTTCGCCGAGACGGTCGTTCCGGTGCTTCGGGGCTCCGGTATGTGAAAAAGGGGCATTTCCTTTCTCGAAACTGATGGCTCGGGCTTGCAGACTGTTGACGACGCACCGATCTCCGTGAGGGGCGGTCCGCCAGGCCTCGCGGGCGCCGGGGACCCCCCGCCCGGGGAGGAACTCCCCACTTGGAGGTCCTCTTCAGGACCGCGCGTCGGCGGCCGATGGCTCGTCGTATGGAGACCGCGCACCGGCCCCGAGTCTTGATCGTGGACGACGCCGAGGACGTCCGCCGGCTGCTCGGCTTCATGCTGTCGGGCGAGGGCATCGACGTCGTGGCCGAGGGCGCCGACGGCGCCGAGGGCGTCCAGCTCGCGATGGAGTGGGACGTGGACGTCGTGGTCATGGATCTGCGCATGCCGGTGATGGACGGCATCGAAGCGACACGCCGCATCAAGGAGAGAAAGCCGAACGTCCAGGTCTTCGTCTTCACGGCCGTCGACACGCCCGACGAGCAATACATGGCCATGGAAGCGGGCGCCGACCTCTACCTGATCAAGGGAACGGACGCGCTCACCCTTCCCGAGCGCATCCTGGCGACGCAGCGCGGCGCCGCCTGAATCGGCCGTCCGCGGCGACTCGCGACTCGGCTCGCGCGCCACGATCCCACTTCTCTAGAATGCGGGCGACCGTGTCCCGCGAAGCCCGCGCCGCGATCCTGACCGCTCCCGGCGAGCCCCTCGTCGTCGAGCCCGCCACGCTCGACCCGCCGGGACCCGACGAGGTGCAGGTCCGCGTCGTCGCGAGCGGCGTGTGCCAGAGCGACCTCCACGTCAAGCGCACGCAGGGATGGGGCATGCCGTTCCCGATCCTCCTGGGACACGAGGGCGCCGGCTACGTGGAGGAGGTGGGAGCGAACGTCACCAGCGTGAAGGAGGGCGATCCCGTCCTGATCGCGTGGCGGGCCCCCTGCGGGAAGTGCGAGTCCTGTCTCCGCGGCGACCCACGTCATTGCATGGCGCACCTTCGCGCGAAGAAACGGGCGCACCGCGCGGCCGACGGCGCGACGCTCACACCGATGCTGCGGACGGGAACCTTCACCGACCGGACCATCGTGCACGCCGCCCAGGCGGTGAAGATGCCTGCCGATCTCGACTTGGAGAAGCTCTGCCTGCTCGCGTGTGGCGTGTCGACGGGGTTCGGCGCGCCGATCAACACATCTCCGGTGTGGCCGGGCGCGACCGTGACGGTGATCGGGTGCGGCGGCGTCGGCCTGTCGATCGTTGCGGGGGCGAAGCTCGCGAACGCCGGGCGCATCATCGCCGTCGACATCGCCCCCCAGAAGCTGGAGTGGGCCACGCATTTCGGCGCGACCGACGGTGTGGATGCGTCCCGGGGAGATCCGGTGACGGCCGTCCGCGACCTGACCGGCGGCGCCGGCGTGCATTTTGCGTTCGAGGCGACGGGCCGCCCCGAGCCGGTCGAGCAGATGATGCGGATGCTTCACTTCGCGGGCAGGGCGACGATGGTCAGCGTCCAGGGCCCGGGCGCCACGGCGAACGTCGACCTCGGCGACCCCAGCATCGGCCTTTTCGAGAACAAGACCACGCTGACCGTGTCCCACGGCGGGGACGTCCTGCCCCAGTACGACTTTCCTCTCATGGCGGAGTACTACCGGGACGGGAAGCTCGATCTGGACTTCATGGTGACCAAGGTGATCGGGCTGGACGACATCGAGCCGGCGTTCGAGGACATGCAGGCCGGCCGCGTGATCCGGTCCGTCGTCCGGATCGGCGACGGCTAGGGCCGGTCGCCCGCGTCGGCCGCCGCTCGGACGAACGCGTCGAACAGCGCCTGCTGCACGGGGTCTTCCCCGGCCGTCTCCTCCGGGTGCCACTGCACGCCGATCAGCCAGCCGACGGACGTTTCGAAGGCCTCGACCAGACCGTCGTCACTCCGACCCGAGACGCGCAGGCCCTCTCCGAGCCGGTCGATCGCCTGGTGGTGGTGCGACGCGGCCAGGACGGGGGCGTCGCCGACGATCCGTCGCAGCTGCGTGCCGTCGTCCACGGCGACAGCGTGCAGGATCGGCCCCTCGGGTGGGCGGCCGTGGTCGCCGAGGCCGGGAACGTCGGGGACGTGCTGCAGGAGCGTGCCGCCCAGCGCGACGTTCGCCACCTGCATGCCGCGACAGATGCAGAGCACCGGAGCTCTCCGCTGCAGAGCGGCTCGCAGCAAGCCGGTCTCCAACTCGTCCCGATTCCGATCGACGCCGTAAACGGTCTCGTGCGGTTCCTGGCCGTAGCGGGCTGGGTCGACGTCGCCGCCGCCGGCGAGCAGCAGGGCGTCGAACGGCTCGAGGATCTCCTCGGGGTCCGTCAGGTCCGCACCGGCGATGAGGACCGTGCGGCCGCCCGCGCGGCGGATCGCCGCCACGTACTGCATGGGCAGCGCCACCGCGGCGCTGTCCCACCAGCGCGACACGCGGCCCGGCTCGAGGCTGTACGCCGGCACCGCGACCACCGGCGCCCTCCGTGCTCCCATCGCGGCGGAGCATACCGAACGCCCGCAGCAACCTCCGGCCGGTCGTTCATGTTGCTCTCAGCCGAACCTGATTGACTTCGCGGATGCGCTCTCGGCGGCGGAGATACGTCGGCATCGTCGCGACTGTCCTGATCGTGGCGCTCGCCGGCGCCTACGCGGCGTTCGTGGCGATCGGCGGCAGCACCAGCGCGGCCCCGCCCGTGTCGCTGGCCACCTCCCCCTCCGCGACACCCTCCCCCGTCGAGACGTCGAGCTCGAGCTCGGCCGGGCCCGCGAGCTTCGACGGAACCTGGGCGCTGGAAGCCGCCGGAGCTTCGTTCGTCGGGTACCGCGTTCGGGAACAATTCAGCTTCCTCCCGGCGCCGACCGACGCGGTCGGCCGAACGACGGCCGTGACCGGCACCCTCACGGTTCGAGGCCTGCGAGTCGCCGCCGTGTCCGTGCAGGCGGACATGACGCAGCTCCACAGCGACAAGGCCATGCGAGACCAGCGCATGCAGACGATGGGGCTCGAGACCGACCGGTTCCCGACCGCGTCGTTCGCCTTGACGGCGCCGATCTCGTTCACGAAGCGCCCGGTGGCGGGGCAGATCGTCCACGTCGTCGCGCGCGGGAACCTCACCCTGCACGGGACCACCCGCCCGGTGAGCATTCCGCTGCAGGCGCGCTGGTCGGGCGACCAGATCCAGGTGGTCGGGAGCCTTCCGATACAGTTCGCCGACTACGACATCACGCCGCCGAGCATCGGTCCGGTCACGGTGCAGGACCACGGGACGATGGAGCTCGAGCTGGCGTTCACGAAGAGCGCCTGAGCGGCTCGCCCGCAGCGGCCGGCCCGGCCGTCACGCGCACGGGGTGGATCTGAACGGCCGTTCAGGATTAGCATCCGTGGGCGTCCCGACCCTCGGGACCGGGAAGGCGAGACCGGAATGCCCAAGTCTTACAACGCCGTCGTCATCGGCGGCGGTCACAACGGTCTGGTGGCGGGCGCCTACCTCGCGCGGGCCGGAGCGAGGACGGTGGTGCTCGAGGCTCGCCACAAGGTCGGCGGCGCCGCGGCCACCGACGCACCATGGCCGGACCTGCCCGACTTCAAGGTGACCACGCTCTCCTACGTCATGTCGCTGATGCCCGACACGATCCTGCGCGACCTGCGCCTGGCCGAGCACGGCTACGAGCAGCATCCGGTCGGGCCCTAC
>Ga0335082_10008412_pt1 | contig 11211 bp, 11 predicted proteins | sample Lox_Sample_41_FD_206718 | JGI IMG/M metagenome (GOLD analysis project Ga0335082, IMG submission 206718) | Soil microbial communities from Loxahatchee National Wildlife Refuge, Florida, United States - Lox_Sample_4.1 | ecosystem: Environmental > Terrestrial > Soil > Wetlands | place: USA... | reverse complement strand
CGCGCTGCACCACCGCCCGAGCGAGACGAAGAAGGCTCCGCCGGCGCTCACGGCCGCGTCGGTCGTCGCGTGTCCGCAGTTTCACGCGCACGTGCCGCAGGACATGAAGACGGGCTGGCTCGGCGCGGCCGCCGCGACCCTCGTCTGCGATCGCGTGCAGAGCGCGATGGGCGGCTCGCCGGAGCGCACGCGCATCCCCGCCGAGCTCCTGGACTTGCCGCGCGAGCCGAAAGACAGCTTCCCGGCCGAGCCGTTCGAGGGTGACGCCCTCGCGCGGAGCGTCGAGCGCGCAAAGACGTTCGACGCGTGGATCGAGGGCTCGGTGGACCTCGCGACCGAGTTCACCGTCACGCTCGACCTCCGCGACAAGAGCGGCGCCGCGATCGAGCACGGGTCCGCGCGCGCGCGCACGCTGCTCGACGCCATCCGCGCCGCGATGGAGCCGCTCCTGCCTCGCCTGCCGGTCGAGGAAGCGTACGCGGCGAAGTGGCTCCCGGGGACGTCGGCGCGCGGGCGCGTCGACTTGTTCGATCTGCACGTGCTCGTGCTCGAGGAAGATCCGAGCGGCGTCGCGGAAGGGTGCGATCGGCTGGACGGCCGGAGCGATCTCGGCGGCCTCGCGCCGTTCGCCGCCGCGCTCTGCGCGGACGCGCGGCACCAGCCTGTGGCTGCGGCGCCAGAGGACATGTCGAGCGCGTCGGCGGCGCTGACGAGCATCGCGACGACGCGCTTCCACGCGAGCAAGACCGACGCCGAGCGCGCGACGCAGCGCGCCCTCGCGGAGAAGCTCGGCGAATTGGCGAGCGCCGAGACCGCGAGCTCGGGCAAAGCGCTCCTCCTCGCCGGGCAGGCGGAGTCGTACTACGCCGCGCTCGCCGACAACGACACCGCCGCGCGCGCGGCGCTCGCGTCCATCCAGGCGTGGCCGAAGGTCGCCGACCTTCGCGGCGACGCGTGGCATCGGCTCGGGTTCGTCGCCGGACCTTCCGGAGAGACGAGCGCGTCGCACGCCGCCTGGCAGCCGTGGGAAGCCTACGCGCAAGTGGGCGTCGGGCTGCGCCTCGGCCCGCGGCTCGCCGGCCCGCTCATCGGCTTCGAGCGCGCGTACGTGCTCGTGCGTCGCGGGTACTACGCGATCGAGTACGGGCGGCGCTTGCTCGAGCTCCGCTCGGTCGAGGCCGCGCGCGGCGTGGCGGTGGCGACGGGGAGCGAGCGGCTCAACGTCCTCGTGCTCCTCGCGAGTCAGAAACCCGGCGAGGCGCTGCGCGCGGCTGCGCATGCGCTCGAGTCGATGCCGGCGAAGCCGGAGAACGGCGGGGAGGCCGCGCGACTCGCCGTCGCGGCGCTGGATCTCGCCGAGCTCCTCGGCAAGCCGAGCGATGCGCTGGCTCGCTCGTTCTACGCCCGCTTCCTCGTCGCCGAGCCGCCGCTCCTCACGCGCGGCGCCACGACGTATTTCAGCGCGGTGTCGGTGTGCGTGCGCGCGCCGCCGGACGTCGCCAAACCGTGCCTCGAGCGCGTCGCGGCGCTGTTCGAGAGCGGTTACTTCGGCGGCGCGACGAAGAGCTCGCGCGACGCGCTCGTCGGCGCGCGCGCTTACCTCGCGGGGGACTTCGCCGGCGCCTCGCGCACGTGGCGTCCCGTCGCCACCGATCTGCTCGGCGACGGCCTGCGCACGCCGATCAGCGTCGCGTTCGAGCGCGCGGGCGATCTCAGCGTGCTCGAGCGCGCCGACGACCAGGCGATCGAGGAGGGCTCCACGTCGCCCGAAATCGAGCTCGCCCACGTCCGGCGGGCGCTCCGCGCGGAGAAACAAGGCGACCACGTGACGGCGAAGCGCCTCGCGCGCGGGTTCGTCGACCGCTGGGACTCGGCCGACGACCGTCCCGCCGCCCTCGCGCAGATGAACGCGATCCTCGCGCGGTGATCAGTCGAACGCCGAGCGTCCCTCCTTGACGCCGAGCGCCTCTTCGGCGAGCTCGCCGTAGGACATCTCGGTGGCGCGCTTGCCTTCCTCCTCGGTGTAGAGGTGGCGCAGAAAATCGCCGACGCCGACGACGCGTCCGATCGCCGGGCCGAGCACGCGCCGGACGACTGGGTCGTTGTAGCCGAGCTCGAGCGTGCGCATGAACGCGCCGAACCAAGTGTTCATCGTCGCGGGCTTCGCGCCGAGGAGCTGCAGGCGCTTGAACGCTTCGCGGAGGCGCGTGCCCGCCGGGTCGATGCGCTCCATGGGCGCGAAGAAGACGTCGCGGAAGAACGGCTGGCCGTAATAGAGCATCCCGGCGAACGTCCACGCCGAGCGCGCGTGGTCACGGGCGCGTTTCTTCGGGCGAGAGGCGAGCTTCGCGGTCCACGCGGGCGACGCGTAGTAGCCGACCATGTGATAATCGATGGCGATGTGCCGCGACTCGTCGCGGTTGATGAGCCGCATCGCCTGCGCGCTCGCGTCGTCGGCGACGTAGTCGTTGATCGAGCGGAGGAGCGCGATGTCGAGGATCAGCTCGCCGGCCGTGATGTACGTGTTGGCGACGTCGTCGTCGAGCTCGGTGACCGCGGTGACGAAGTGGTCGAAGAAGCGACTCAGCGCCGGGCTCGCGCGGTAGACGCGGAGCCGGCGTCGGTCGTAATGGTCCGCGAGCATCTGCGCCATCTGCGCGTGGCGCACCTCGTCGACGACGAACGTCTCGAAGATCGCGCGCAGCGTCGCGTCGTCCGTGCGGCGGGCTTGTTCGCGGAAGAGCGCGCCCGCGAGCCGCTCGATGACGGCCATGTCCGTGAAGAGCTGGCAGATCGCGATCTCGTCTTCCGCGGACATGGTGCGCGGCGTCTTCGAGAGATCGACGTCGCGCACCGACCACTGGTCGCGCCGACAGCGCTCGAGCATTCGCTCCAGATCCATCGGCTGGCAGTCTAGCACTCGCTCAGGTCGTGCGCGGGCGGCGGAACATCGGCGTCACCTCGTCGCTCGGGACGAGCGAGGCCACGAAGATGGCGATGGAGACGATGACGTTGTTCCAGATCGTTCCGACGCTGACCGACGCGAGCGCGAACGCGGAGATGAAGAGCCAGATGGCGAGGATGGTGTTCGCGTAGCGTACCTGGGGCGCGCGCATCGCGACCGCCGCGAAGACGACGGCGAGCACGCCGCAGATCCACGTGTTGGTCATCTGAGACGTCGTGTGCGGCCAGATGAACGCCGAAATGAACAGCCATACGCCGAGCAGCAGCGTGAAGCCGCGTGCCATGCCGTTGCTGCTCAGGTTGGCGGCGGGGTTCGTCGTGTTCATGGATGACTCCTTGTGCGAAGAACGATTGCAGCGCGCGTGCCGTTTCGGCTCAGCGCACCGCGTGTGCCACGTGCGGAGCGATCGCGATGGCGATGAAGTCCTGGCAGAAGTGCATCGTGATGGGCGCGATCAGGCTCTTGCGCCAGAGGTAGACGAGCGCGAAGGCGACGCCGAGCGTCGCGACGCCGAGCATGCCCGCGGCGCCTTCGTAGCCGTGACCGAGCGTGAAGATCGCGGTGCTGAGGGCGACGGCGAGCGGCGTGCTGCGTCCGAGCTCGCGTAGGCGGACGAGGAGGTAACCGCGGAAGATCGTCTCCTCGGAGACCGCGACGATGGCGACGAGCACGACCGCGAGCGCCGTCTCGGCAGGGCCGCGCGGCGAGAGCGCATGCGGTGGCCGGCTGAGCGTCGAGAGGCCGAGCGCGTGGAACGACGCCACGACGACTCCCGCGACGAGCGCGGCGAGGGGGAACAGAGCCGCTCCGAGCACGACCTCGCGCGCGGCGTGCCGCGTGCTCCAGCCGATGGTCGTGCGGCGCTCGCCGTTTCGCCACAAGAAGTAGAGAACGAGCGCGACGAGCGCGACGTCGCGAAACGCGGTCGCGACCGCGACGGTCACGAACGACAGCTCCTGGACACGCGACGCGACGAGCGACGCCGCGAGCGACGGCAGCACGAGCAAGAGGAAGACGAGGAGCTCGACCGCGTGCTGGCGGCGCTCGCGCGCGGGGCGCGGGCTCAGCGGGGCGGTCGCTTGCATGCCCGGACGCGTCGCAACGCGCGTACCTTGTGGCGAAACCACACGAGGTGACGAAAATGACCCGACTCATCCCCGAGAAGATCGACGGCGCTCTCCACGGCATGCGCGCGGTCGGCCTCGAGAACGTCGCGTGGACCGCGGGGCTCATCGCGCTCGCGTACTTCGCGGGCCGCGTGGTCGCGTGGGCGTTCGTGCGCAGCGCGCGGCGCTGGGCCAAGCACACGGCGAGCGCAGCCGACGACGTGGTCGTCGAGCACATGCCTGGGCCGCTGCGCGTCCTCTTGCCCGCGATCGCCGTCGCGCTCGTGCTGCCGTGGCTCCCGCTCAGGAGCAAGCCGTTCGAGCACGTCGTCCTCGTGCTCATCATCGCCGCGATCGGCTGGACGGCGTTCCGCGTGCTGCGCGTGATCGAGGATTACTTCCAGCTCCGTTACGACGTGGCGAGGGCGGGCGACCTCCACGCGCGCACGCGCTACACGCAGCTCAGCGGGCTGCGCAACGTGGGCGGGTTCATCATCGTCCTCGTCACGTTCGCGTTCGCGCTGATGACGTTCGACACGGTGCGGAGCATCGGCACCGGCCTCCTCGCGTCGGCGGGCGTCGCGGGCATCGTGATCGGGTTCGCCGCGCAGCGCACGCTCGCGACGCTCCTCGCCGGCGTGCAGCTCGCGCTCGCGCAGCCGATCCGCGTCGGCGACCTCGTGGTCGTCGAAGGCGAGTCGGGCACCATCGAGGACATCTCGCTCACGTACGTGATCGTCAAGATCTGGGATCTCAGGCGCCTCGTCTTGCCCGTGCAGTATTTCATCGACAAGCCGTTCCAGAACTGGACGCGCGGCGCGACGTCGAACCTGCTCGGCACGGTGGAGCTCCGCGTGGACTACTCCGTCCCGGTCGACGCGGTGCGCGCGGAGCTGCGCCGCGTCCTCGACGCGTCGCCCAAGTGGGACAAGGCGTCGAGCTCGCTGCAGGTCACCGACGCGACCGAGCGCGCGATCGTGCTGCGCGCCCTCCTCAGCGCGAAGAACGCCGACGACCTCTGGGACCTTCGTTGCGAGGTGCGCGAGAAGCTCCTCGCGTTCGTCCTCGAGCAGGGGGGCCTCCCGCGCCTCCGCGCCGACGTCGCCGACCAGCGCGCTGCATGACTTGCACGCGACGCGCCGATTGCGCGCGCGGCGGCGGGCGCGGCCGCGGATTTCGCGCGCGGCATCGAACGTGCTCTGCCTCCTCGCATGAGCGAAGCCCACGCGATCCACTGCTACGAGTACGTCAATCGTCCCTACGAGGAGGTCGCGTCGGCGCTCGTTCACGACGCGATCGGGCTCTTCCAGCGCGCGACCACGAGCGCGGCGGGCCGCGCTCACGCGCTCGTCTCGACGCTCAAGGTCCGCGTCGCGGGGCTCGACGTCGGAAAGGACGTCGTCGTGCGCGTCACGCGCGTCGACCGGCACGCGCCGGCGCCCGGTCACATCGCGCCGGAGGCGACCGAGCTCGCGATCGAGTGGCATGCCGAGAGCGCTGCCGCGCTCTTCCCCGCGATGCGCGCGACGCTCAGCGTGTACCCGCTCTCGCCGACCGAGACGCAGCTCGACTTGCGCGGCGTCTACGCGCCTCCCGGCGGCGTGGTCGGCGACGTGGCGGACCGGCTCCTCGGGCACCGCATCGCGGAAGCGTCGGTGCACACGTTCCTCGGCGCGCTCGCGCAGCGCGTGGGCGAGGAGCTCGTGCCGGTGAAGATCGCCTGATCACTGCTCGAACGCGCCGATGTCCGGGTCGCCGCCCTTCGGGATCGCGGTCCCGGCGAAGTCGACGGGATACGAGAGGAGCGTCCCGCGATCGATCGCGGGCGAGCCCGCCTTCGGAAGGAATCCGGTCGCGTCGGAGTCGATGCTCGCGAACGGCTGCGACCACATGGGATCGCCGTACGCGCCGTGCGCTTCGAAGCCTTGCGCCTGCATGCCGGCGAGATCGAGCGACATCGCGCCGCCGCTGTTCGGGCTCGCGGCGGGCCCCGCGTTCAGGATGGCGACGTCGGTGCCGCTGCCGGTGCGGTAGAAGAGGTCGTAGTCGCCGGTCGCGCCGGCCATCGAGTCGGTCGCGATCATGTAACCGACGTCGTCGTCGTAGAAGACGTTGTTCACGAGCTTCGCGCCGCTCGACTGCTGGATGTGGATGCCGGCGCTGCCTTGGCCGTTCGAGTTCGCGATGACGTTGTTCGCGAAGACGTGGTTGCCCTGCACCTGGAACCCGTCGCCGAGCACGCGGATGCCGTAGTACGAGCGCGACGCGTTGAGCACGTTGTGGTGCACGTCGAAGTTGCGGCACACGAACTCGATGTAGATCCACGCCGTCGAGCCGAAGCCTGACGTGTTGTCCTCGAAGTAGTTGTCGGCGATTTCGACGTCGTCGATCGTGAGCGATTCGTCGTCCGGCCGCGAGAAGACGAAGATGCCGTCGCGATGCCAGGCGTTGCAGACGTAGTACTGGTCGAAGTCGTGGATGTAGTTGTGCGCGATCGTGAGGCCGGCGAGGTGGGTGCCGGGCTTGCTGTCGCCGAGCGCGGCGACGATGCCCCAGTTCATGTTGGTGACCTCGTTGCACGCGGTCGTGCCGCCGGTGACGTCGGCGCCGTCGGCGCTGATCGAGATGCCGGCGTTGCCGACGTCGCGGACGAAGTTGGCGTAGACGTTCGTGCCGGGCGAGTTGTCGACCGAGATGCCGGTGCCGCGCTGCTGCTCCCAGCTCGTGCCGCCGGGGTTCTGCGCGTAGTAGACGTCGTGGAGGCGGTTTCCGACGACGGTGTCGTTTCCGCCGCCCTCCACGGCGATGCCGGTGGAGCTCGTCGTCTTCGAGAAGTCACGGACCTCGAAGCCCTCGACGACGACGTACGACGCGCCGCTCAACGAGACGCCGACGGTGCGAGTCGTTTGGCCGTCGACGATCGCGCTCCCGGTGCCCCAGCCTTGCTGCGCGCCACCCTCGAGCACGATGGGCGCGTCTGCCGTGCCGCTCGCCGCGATCGCGATCGAGCCGTCGTACTCCACGCCGCCCTTGAGCAAGACGACGTCGCCGGCCTTCAGCGTCACCGCCGCGGCGCTCCCGGTCGCGTTCGCGTCGCCCGGCGCGTGCTTGAACGCGGCGCCTTGCGACTTGCCGTCGTTGGTGTCGCTGCCGGCGGCGAAATCGACGTAGTACGTCGGCGTCCGCACGGGGAGGGTCGCGAGATCGGCGCACGACGGCGTCGTCGGATGCGGCGCGGCGTCTCCGCCGGCGTCGCCCGCGTCGGGCGCCTGCGCGTCGCCGGCCTCGACGCCGCCGTCGTTCGAGCCGCCGCCCCCGCCGCACGCGACGGCGAGCGCGACGAGCGCAGTCACTCCGGCGCGCACGACCGCTCGCCGACGACCCAGAACGCGCGATGGCAGCTCACGCGAATCGTCCCGTCGCGCCACTGGTAGTCGATCGTCTGCCCCCACGGGGCGCGCGACTCGCGCACGAGCGCGTGCTGATCCGTGCACTTCTTCTTCGTGCAGGCGGCCTTCTCGGCGAGCTCGCGGATGGACGCGTCGTCCGAGAAGACGTTGTCGAAGCACATCCACGCCGTGACCGCGAGCACGGAGAGGGCGAGGATGCTTCGCGCGCGGCGGCTCATCACGAACGAGTCTACACCGAGTCGACTCCGGCGCGAGGCATGCAAGCACGGCTCGCATGACACGCATCCTCACGGTGTTTGCGGTCGCGGCGCTCGCGTGCGGCGCGTCCGCGACCGAAGCCAACGGAACGACGACCACCTCCGCGCGCGTCGCGGCGGAGCCCACGCCTTCGCCGCCCCCGGTGATCGGCGAGCGACCGAACGCGCCCGGACCGCTGCCCCAGCTCGGCGGGCCGAGCGCGACCTATCCGGCGCCCGCCGCGACCGTCCGCACGATCCAGCAAGGCGAGAACCCGGTCGACATGCGGCTCGCGACGTCGCTCACGAGTCGCCTCCAGGACGACGACAAGCTCTCCGACGCGGCCAAGAAGCACGTGCGCGTCGTCGCGCACGGCGGCCGGGTCGTCGTCGAGGGGCGCGTGCCGACGATGTCGGATCTCGTCGAGGTCGACTCGCAGGCGCGCGCGCTGCCCGGGGCCGTCGAGGTCGACGATCGGGTCGTCGTCGGACGGTGACGCGCGTGGGAGGCGAGCCTATGCTCCGCGCCCATGCGGAAGCTCTTGTCTCTGATCGTGCTCGCCCTCGCGTGCGGCGGTGAAACCGGCGACCTCGCGACCGAGCACGCCGCCTCGCACCACGGGCCGGTCGCGAGCGCATCGGTGACGGTCGCGCCGCCCGCGCCCGTCGTCGAGAAGCGCGTCGTCGTCTCGCTGTCGCGTCCCTCGGGGACCGACGTGGTCACGACCGCGCCCGACGGCACCCTCACGCTCGCGCTCGACGTGCTCGAGAACGGCCGAGGCCCGCACACCGACGCGACGATCAAGGTCGCCGCCGACGGCACGATCGCCTCGTTCGCGGCGACCGGCCACCACGAGATGGGCACGCCGGTCGACGAGCGGTTCTCGCGCGAGGGCGGCGCCGCGACGTGGAAGAGCCACGAAGAGAACGGGCACAAGGACGTGACCGGCCCCGCGTTCTTCGTCCCGGTGTGCGACGCGCCCGACACGCTCGGCCTGCTCGCGCGCGCGCTCCTGCGAAACGGCGGGTCGATGCCGCTCCTGCCGAGCGGCGAAGCGAAGATCGAAAAGACGATCGCGACCGAGGTCACCGCGCACGGCGAGACGCGCAAGCTCGAGGGCTACGCGATCACCGGCCTCGATCTCACGCCGACGCACGTGTGGATGAACCCCGACGGCTCGTGGTTCGGCTACGTGTCGGCGTGGTGGTCGGTCGTGCCCGAAGGATGGGAGAGCGCGATCGACCCGCTCATCGCGAAACAAAACGAGATCGACCGCGCGCGCGACAAGCGCGTCGCGGAGAAATACGCGCACAAGGCGCCCGCCGCCGGCCTCGCCTTCACGCACGCGCGCGTCCTCGACGTCGAGCGCGGCAAGTGGCTGCCCGATCAGACCGTGGTCGTCGTCGGCGCCACCATCCAATCCGTGGGACCTGCCGCGCGCGCGAAGATCCCGGTCGGGGCCGAGGTGATCGATCTCGCCGGCAAGGCGCTTCTCCCGGGCCTCTGGGACATGCACTCGCACCTCGACACCGACTCGGGCGTGCTCGACATCGCGTCCGGCGTGACGACCGCGCGCGACGTCGGAAACGATCCCGACAAGCTCGACGACTGGAAGAAGCGCTTCGACGGCGGCGACGCCGTGGGCCCGCACGTGCTCCGCATGGGTTTCATCGAAGGCCGCGGCCCGAAGGCCGCGTCGAGCAAGATCACCGCCGAGACGCCCGACGAGGCGAAGGCCGCGGTCGCGTTCTACGCCGCGCGCCACTACGACGGCATCAAGATCTACAACTCGGTGAAGCCCGAGCTCGTGCCGCTGCTCGCGAAGGACGCGCACGCGCGCGGCATGCTCGTGACCGGTCACATCCCGGTGCACATGCTCGCCAACGAAGCCGTGAAGGCGGGCTACGACGGCATCGAGCACGTCAACATGCTCTTTCTGAACTTCTTCGCCGACCACGACACCGACACGCGCACGCCGCTCCGGTTCTCGATCGTGGGCGACAAGGCGGCGACGTTCGATCTCAAGAGCAAGCCGGTCGCCGATTTCGTCGCGCTCCTCAAGTCGCACCACACCGTCGTCGATCCGACGCTCGACGCGTTCGAGGATCTCCTGACCGGCGAGCAGGGCAAGGTCATCCCCGGGCTCGAGTGGCTCGTCGCGCGGCTGCCGGTGCAGACGCAGCGGCAGTTCCTCCTCGGAGGCTTGCCCATCGACGCCGAGAAGCTCCGCACGTACCGCGCGTCGTACGAAAAATTGCTCGCGATGGTGAAGCTCTTGCACGACCAGCACGTGACCGAGGTCGTCGGCACCGACGAGCTCGCGGGGCTCATGCTCGACCACGAGCTCGCGCTCTTCGTGCGCGCGGGCATCTCGCCCGCCGACGCGCTCCGCATGGACACGCTCGACGCCGCGCGCGCGATGAAGCTCGACCAGAAGACCGGCTCGATCGCGCCGGGCAAGGCCGCGGATCTCTTCGTCTGCGACGGCGACCCGCTCGCGCGGATCGGCGACGTCGCGAACGTCGTCTCGACGATGCGCGGCGGCGTGCTCTACGCGTCGTCGCCCCTCTTTGCCACCGTGGGCGTCGCCGCGCCTCGTCAGTGACGCTTGAAGAACTGCACCGCGCGCTCGTGCTTCTCGGCCGCCGCGCGTGAAGTGAACGTCCCGAGGTTCCGGCGCTTGCCGGTCTTGGGGTTCTTCTTGCGAGAGTAGAGGCGGTAGCGGCCGTCGGGCAGCTTGCGGATCATGCGTTTTGGCGTGCAACCGTCGGGCCAGGCGTGGTCGCGTCCTTGCAAGAAAATGAACGGACAAGGAGCGACCATGGCCACGCTGCAAGGGAAGAAGATCGCGATCCTCGCGACGGATGGTTTCGAAGAGGACGAGCTGCTCAAACCGCTGCACGCGCTCGAAGCGGCCGGCGCGCGCGTGGACGTGGTGTCGCCGCAGGGCGGGTGGATCAAGGGCTGGAAGCACGGCGACTGGGGTGAGGAGGTCGCGGTGGACGTCGAGCTCGCGAACGCGAAGCCCGACGACTACGACGCGCTCGTCCTGCCCGGCGGCGTGATGAACCCGGACAAGCTCCGCATGACGCCGGCGGCGGTCGTCTTCGTGCGGGCGTTCGTCGAGGAAGGCAAGCCGATCGGCGCCATCTGCCACGGGCCGTGGACGCTCATCGAGGCCGACGCCGTCAGCGGCAAGAAGGTGACGTCCTGGCCGTCGCTCGAGACCGATCTCGAGAACGCCGGCGCCGAGTGGGTGGACCAGGAGTGCGTCGTCGACGACGGGCTCGTCACCAGCCGAAAGCCGGACGATCTGCCCGCGTTCGACGAGGCGATCGTGAACGAGTTCGCGCGCGGCGGCGGGCGGCGGCGATCCCCGACCGGAGCCCAGCGTTCTCCCGCGCCTTGATCGTTCGGCCCGGTGCCGGACATCATCGGCGCATGAGCGAGTTCCTCGTCATGGGCTTTCCCGCCGCGTCGGACCCGAACCTGC
>Ga0335082_10008410_pt1 | contig 11211 bp, 10 predicted proteins | sample Lox_Sample_41_FD_206718 | JGI IMG/M metagenome (GOLD analysis project Ga0335082, IMG submission 206718) | Soil microbial communities from Loxahatchee National Wildlife Refuge, Florida, United States - Lox_Sample_4.1 | ecosystem: Environmental > Terrestrial > Soil > Wetlands | place: USA... | reverse complement strand
CATTCTGGGCAAGCAGGCGATCGACGACGACTGCAACCAGACGGGACAGATGCTGGCGGGCCTGCTCGGCTGGCCGCAGGCGACGTTCGCCTCCAAGCTGCAGGTCGAGGACGGCGGGTTCACGGTGACGCGCGAGGTCGATGCCGGCCTCGAGGTCGTCAAGCTGAAGGCGCCGGCGTTGATCACCACCGACCTCCGGCTCAACGAGCCGCGCTACGCCTCCCTCCCCAACATCATGAAGGCGAAGAAGAAGCCGATCGAGCAGCTGGCGCCCGACGCGCTCGGCGTCGACGTGGCGCCGCGGGTCAAGACGCTGAAGGTGGTCGAGCCGCCGAAGCGCAAGTCGGGCATCAAGGTGAAGAGCGTGAGCGAGCTGGTCGACAAGCTCCGCAACGAAGCGAAGGTGATCTGATGGCGATCCTGCTGCTGGCGGAGCACGACAACGCGGCGATCAAGCCGGCCACGCTCAACGCCATCACCGCCGCCGGCAAGATCGGCGGCGAGGTCCATTTGCTGATCGCGGGGCAGAACGCCAAGGCGGCGGCCGAGGCGGGAGCCAAGATTCCCGGCATCGCCAAGGTGCTGCTGTGCGACGACGCGGCCTATGCCAACGGGCTGGCCGAGAACGTCGCCGCGCTGCTGGTCAAGCTGGCGCCTTCCTACTCCCATGTGCTGGCGGCGACGACGGCGATCAGCAAGAGCGCCATGCCGCGGGCGGCGGCGCTGCTCGACGTGGCGCAGATCTCCGACATCATCGGCGTGGAGTCGCCCGACACCTTCGTGCGGCTCACCTATGCCGGCAACGCCGTCACGACCGTGCAGTCGAGCGACAAGATCAAGGTCATCACCGTACGCGCCACCGGCTTCGACGCCGCGCCGGCGACCGGCGGCAATGCGGCGGTCGAGGCGATCGCCGGCGCCGGCGATACCGGGCTCAGCAGCTTCCTGCGGCAGGACGTGCATCGCTCGGAGCGGCCGGAGCTGGCCTCGGCGCGCATCGTCATCTCCGGCGGGCGCGGCATGCAGAGCGGCGAGAACTTCAAGCTGCTGGAGCGGGTCGCCGACAAGCTGGGCGCCGCGGTCGGCGCCAGCCGTGCGGCGGTCGATGCCGGCTTCGTGCCCAACGACTACCAGGTGGGACAGACCGGCAAGATCATCGCGCCCGAGCTCTACGTCGCCGTCGGCATCTCCGGCGCCATCCAGCATCTGGCGGGCATGAAGGACAGCAAGGTGATCGTCGCCATCAACAAGGATGAGGAAGCGCCGATCTTCCAGGTGGCCGACTACGGCCTGGTGGCCGACCTGTTCCAGGCCGTGCCCGAACTCGAAAAGGAACTGGCAAAATAATGCCCCTCGACACGCAACCCGCTCCCGGCAAGGAGAGCCGTACCATGATCCAGAAAATCGGCGTCATCGGCGCCGGCCAGATGGGCAACGGCATCGCCCACGTCGCCGCCCTCAAGGGCTTCGACGTGAAGCTCTTCGACGTGGACGCCGCGCAGCTCGACAAGGCCAAGGCCACGATCGAGCAGAACATGAGCCGCCAGATCAAGCGCGGCATGATCAAGGAGGCCGACCGCGACGCCGCCCTCAAGCGCATCGCCACCGGCCAGGACTTGAAGATGTTCGGCGATCGCGACATCGTCATCGAGGCGGCGGTCGAGAAGGAAGCCATCAAGAAGGAGATCTTCAAGGCGCTCTGCCCCGTGCTGAAGCCGGAGGCGATGATCGCCACCAATACCTCCTCGATCTCGATCACGCGGCTCGCCGCCGCCACCGACCGTCCGGCCAAGTTCATGGGCATGCATTTCATGAACCCCGTGCCGCTGATGGAGCTGGTGGAGCTGATCCGCGGCCTCGCCACCGACGACGACACCTACACGGCGGTGAAGGTGCTGGCCGAGAAGCTCGGCAAGACGCCGGCGCCGGCCGAGGACTTCCCGGCCTTCATCGTCAACCGCATCCTGCTGCCGATGCTGAACGAGGCCGTCTACACGCTCTACGAGGGCGTGGGATCGGTCGAGTCGATCGACACCGCCATGAAGCTCGGCGCCCATCACCCGATGGGGCCGCTGGAGCTGGCCGACTTCATCGGCCTCGACACCTGCCTCTCGGTCATGCAGGTGCTCTACGAGGGCTTGGCCGACAGCAAGTACCGCCCCTGCCCGCTCCTGGTGAAGTACGTCGAGGCCGGCTGGCTCGGCCGCAAGGTCGGGCGCGGCTTCTACGACTACAGCACGGGCACGCCGGTCCCGACGCGCTGAGCCGGCCGGCGTTCCGCCGGCTTTACGCAAAAATGTTTCACGTGAAACATCGCGGCGCCGGGCCGCAACTATGCGATTCTGCAAAACGACCCTATGGATCAAAAAATCGCCTAGCGATTTCAACGACATGGCCTTGACCAGTTTCGGTCGATTCAGGTCCGCGAAGCCGGGATCGGCGACCGGATTTCGCACGCGATGCGCTGAAAGCGCCCGGTTCGTGCAGGCCGCTCTCGCGGCCGCCCTCGCGATCGCCAGCCCCGCGGCGGCGGCGGACTGGAGCCCGTCGCATATCGTCGTGGTGATCGAGGAGAACCACGCGTTCGAGCAGATCATCGGCAATCCCGACGCGCCCTTCATCAACAAGCTGGCGGCCGAGGGCGCGCTCTTCACCGACGCCCACGGCATCACCCATCCGAGCCAGCCCAACTACCTGGCGCTCTTCTCGGGCTCGACCCAGAACACCGCCGGCGACCGGACGGTGCGGGGAACGCCGCTCGGCACGCCCAATCTGGGGGCGGCGCTGATCGCCAAGGGCTACAGCTTCGCCGGCTACTGCGAAGACCTGCCCGAGGTCGGCTCGCTCAAGAGCTCGGCGCGCGGCGGCTACGCGCGCAAGCACAATCCCTGGTCGAACTGGCAGGCCGCCGATCCCGGCGCCAACCAGCTGGCGGCGCACACCAACCAGCCCTTCAAGAACTTCCCCTCCGACTTCACCCGGCTGCCGACCGTGGCCTTCGTCGTCCCCAATCTCTACAACGACCAGCATGGCGACGGCTTCACCTCGGACCGGACGCTGATCCGGGATTCCGACGACTGGCTGAAGAGCAACATCGGCGCCTACGCGCAGTGGGCGGTGACCCACGACAGCCTGCTGATCGTCACCTGGGACGAGGACGACAACGACGACTCGCCGCTCAACCACATCGCCACGATCATGGTCGGCGCCCGGGTGAAGCCCGGCCGCTACGACCAGCGCATCGACCACTACGGCGTGCTGCGCATGATCGAGCACTTCTACGGCCTGCCGCATGCCGGCGCGTCCGCGGGCGCGGCGCCGATCGTGGGCGTGGTGCGGGAGTGAGCTGGCCGGAGGGTCGCGCCAAGTCACGGCCCGCCATCCCGGGCCGTCATGCGCAAGACTGCTTCGCCGATGTGCTCGAGATCGTCGTCCAGCGCGCTTCGTCCCCTGGCCTCGCGACCTGCCGCCGTCGCATAGGCCCTTGGTCCAATTGGCCGCTCGAGCGCACGGCGCTAGCCTGAACATCGCGGCCTCATCGGCCGCGGGGCGCAGTGATCCTGCTGCGCTGTCCCAAACAGGCTAACTGGCCCCGCCGGTCCCCCATCGGCGGGGCCTCTCTCTATCCGCCGGATCACGGCCGGCGCCGGCCCATTCCAGCGCGGCGCGCCGGATGTCCCGATCACGCGTCGCCAGGAACTTTGTCAGGTGTATCGGGGTTGTCCTGCAGCAACGTGGCCGGGGTAAGCCGCAATGACGGGCTTCATACTGGTTGGCGCCGCCTTCCTGGCTTTCATATTCACCGTGTACGTGATCGCGGCGGCAGAAGAAGGATTGTGGCCGTTTCACCGGATCCTGAGACCCGGCGCCGCAATATTGCGTTCTAACCAGCGGCCGTCCGACCTCCGCAGTCAATGATCCTATAGCGGACACGGCGGCGCAGGCGGCAGAAACGAGGCGACGCTCGCGGCCGCGCCGCGTCGCCTGCAGCGCAGCGTCGCCGCAGTCGCCGGCCAACGCAGAGTTACGGCTGACTTCGTCGGATGCGCCGCGTCCCGCCGCGCGCTTGGGCTGCAAGCCGCCTGGCGGCGATCCGCCGATGATCTCGGATATCTTCAAGCAGGCCCTTGAAGAGCGCGACGACGAATGCTGCGAACACCGAGAGCAGCATGATCCAGAAGATCACTTCCAGGATCATTGCTGCCGTTGCAAACGGGCCCATGACTTTCGTCCGACCGTGGCAGCCGCACTTGGCGAACCCCGTGGCAGAATTGGAAACGGCTTGCCCGATCCTTTGTTCCGTCCAGGAAAGCGCTGAGGGCGGAGGGTGCGTCGACTCGGCCCGCGCCCGCGAAGCATCGGCAGCCGCAACACGGAAACGTGACTGGCTCGGCGTGCCCGTGTATTCGAGTCTCCCGTCATGGGGGTGGTTCCCTGAATCGCAGATGCCGTATCGGCGGTCGCCGCGGCGTCGGAGTGGCGTTCTCGCGGAGCACCTGGGGAGCCTGAAGCCGAGGTTGGGACGTGCCGGCACAAGCCCGATTGGTGTACGAGGCAGGGGCGTGGGAGATCGACGTCGGGCGACGCGAGCTGCGGGCAGGGGGCGTGCTGGTCCCCCTGGGCGGCCGCGCGTTCGAGATCATCGAGGCGCTGGTGACGTCGGGCGGCGGACTCGTTGCCAAGGATGACCTCATTCGCCGGGTGTGGCCCGGCGTGATCGTCGAAGACAACACGCTCCAGGTCCACATTTCCGCGATCCGCAAGGCGCTCGGGGCGGATCGCGACATGCTGGCGACGGTGCCGGGCCGCGGCTATCGCCTGCTGGGAGCCTGGAGAATCCGGCAGGAGAGCGCGCCGGCGCAGCCGGAGGCTACGGCGCGCGCGCGGGCAGCGGCCGCCCATCCCTTCCAGACGAACGTTCCGGTGGCCGCGTCGGCCCTCATCGGCCGCGAGGCTGCCGTGCAGGAGCTGCGGAACCTGCTCTCCGCCTACCGCGCGGTGACGCTGACCGGGCCGGGCGGAATCGGGAAGACCGTCCTGGCCGGCGAGGTGGCCCGCACGCTGTTCCCGACGGCCGAGAGCGATGTCCTGCTCGTCGAGCTGGCGTCGCTGTCGGATCCGGGGCTGGTGCCGTCGGCGGTCGCGGGCACCCTTGGCCTGCAACTGGGCGGCGAGGAGATCTCGGCGGAGGCGGTCGCCCGGGCGGTCGGCGGCAGGAAGGCGCTGCTCATCCTCGACAACTGCGAGCACGTCATCGAGGCCGCGGCCGGCATGGCGGAGACCCTGCTGCGCCTGTGCCCGCGCACGACGCTGCTGGCGACCAGCCGCGAGGTGCTGCGCATCGAGGGCGAACATGTCTACCGTGTCCCGGCCCTCGCGGTGCCGCCGCCGGATCCGGCCGCAGCGGACGACGTCCTCGCGCACAGCGCCGTTCAGCTGCTCCTGGCGCGCGCGTGGTCGCTGCGCGCCGACCTCGCGCCGGGCGACGAGGACCTTCCCACGATAGCGGCGATCTGCCGGCGGCTCGACGGCATCCCGCTCGCCATCGAATTCGCGGCGGCGCGCGCCGCGGCGCTCGGCTTTCAGGAGACGGCCGCCCGCCTCGACGATCGCTTCCGTCTGCTGACGGTCGGCCGCCGGACAGCGCTGGCGCGGCACCAGACGCTGCGCGCGACGCTCGACTGGAGCTACGAGCTGCTGCCGGAGCCGGAACGACGCCTGCTGCGGCGGCTGGCGGTGTTCGCGGCCGGGTTCACCCCGGAGGCGGCGGCGGCCGTCATGCGCGGGGCCGGCCAGGACGCCCCGGCTGTCATGACGAACATCGTCAATCTCGTGACCAAGTCGCTGGTGGCGCCGGACGGGTCGGCGCCGACCGGCCGCTGGCGGCTGCTGGAGTCGATCCGGGCCTATGCGCTGGAGAAGCTGGCCGAGAGCGGCGAGGCCGTGCCGGCGGCGCGCTGCCATGCCGAGTATTTCCGTGATCTCGTTGCGTCGGCGGCGCCCGGCTCGCGCGCGGATTCCACGCTCGGCAGCCTGACCCTCTGCAGTCGCGAGATCGACAACGTCCGGGCCGCGCTCGACTGGGCCTTCTCGCCGGCCGGGGACAAGGAGATCGGCGTCGCCCTGACCGCCGCCTACGCGCCGGTGTGGCTGCATTTCTCCTGGCACGCGGAGTGCCGCGACCGCGCGGAGCGCGCCCTCGAGGCCTTCGCCGCGAGCCCGGACCGCGCCGCCCTGCTCCGCATGCAGCTGTGCGGCGGGCTCGGATTGGCGCTGTTCCAGACGATGGGAGCGGTCGACCGGGTGGCGGCGACGCTGACGGAGGCGCTGCAGCTGGCCGAGACCCTGAACGACATCGACGCACAGCTGCGGACGCTGTGGGAACTCTGGCTGTTGCACCACGATACCGGCAACTGCCGCGCCGCCCTCGCCACGACGGAGCGGTTCGCCGACGTCGCCGGCACCGCCGGCGATCCGGCGGTCGCGCTCGTCGCCGATCGGCTCGCCGGCTACAGCCTGCAATTCGGCGGCGATCTGGCGGCAGCGCAGCGCCGCATCGAGCGCGTGCTCGAGCGCTACCGCGCGCCGATGGACCGGCGCCACCGGTTCTGGTTCATGCACGACCAGCGCGTGGCCGCCCACGACCTGCTGGCGCGCTCGCTCTGGCTGCGGGGGTTCGTCGACCAGGCCGCCGCGCATGCCCGCGCCTGCCTCGAAGAGGCGGAAGCCGGCGACAACTCCTTGTCGATCTGCGAAGCCATTCGTCTGGCGGTGGGCCCGATCGCGCTCGCGACCGGCGACCTCGCCGGCGCGGAGCGCGCCGTGGCGACGCTGACCGACCATGCAAAGCGGCGCAGCAGCATGACCTACTGGAACATCGTCGAGTCCTGCCTCGAAGGGGAATTGCTGATCCGCCGCGGCGCCTGCGCGCCAGGCGTGGCGCTGCTGAGCGAGGCGCTCGGCCGCTGCGAGAAGACCCGATGGGCGATCTGCTACCCGGGCTTCAAGGGCGTGCTGGCGGAAGGCCTCGCCGGCCTCGGCCGTGCTGCCGATGCGCTGGCCGCGGTCGAGCAGGCCGTGGCGGCGGCGGACCGCGGCGGCGAGCGCTGGTATCTGGCCGAGCTCATGCGCATCAAGGCCGCGTGCCTGCTCGAACAGGACGGCGAGCGGCACGAGACGGCGGCCGCTGCCTGCTTCGCGGCGGCGCTCGACGTCGCCCGACAGCAGGGCGCGCTGTTCTGGGAATTGCGCGCGGCCATCGGGCTTTCCCGCCTGAGGTTGAGGCAGGATCGGCCGAGCGATGCGAGAGCGGTCCTCGCGCCCGTCTACGCGCGCTTCACGGAAGGCTTCGAGACCTCAGACTTGCGCTCCGCGCGCGAGCTGCTCGGCGCACTGCCCGCCGACGCCTGAACTCAGCCGGGCGTGCGCTGCACGAAGGAGCGCTCTTCGCTGACGATGCAGCCGGCCGCCTCGACGCGGCGCAGGGTCTCGGCGGCGCCGGGATCCGACGCCAGCTTCTCGCGGTACTGCTCGTAGGCCGTCAGGTTCGGGAAGTCGATGAAGCCCAACGCGACGTTGCTCGGCCCCGCCAGCCTGGTCGGCATGTAGTAGCCGACGCACTTGCCGCCGCAGCGCTCGATATGCGCCGGCAGCGCCCGGACATAGGCCTCGAAATCGGCGAGCTTGTTGTGGTCGACCGTGTAGCGGAGGGCGAGCGTGATCATGGGTGGTCTCCTTCGTCCTTTTCGCTGCGGACTATGGGAGGGCGCGCGCGGCCGGCCAATCGCGAACGCTTCGACGCCGAGCGAACTGTGCGAGAGCGCTGGCCGCGCGGCGCGGCGCTTCAGGGGCGGCCCTTGCGAACGAAGTCGCGGATATAGTCGAAGCGCTGGACCGTGGCGCTTTCGGCATCCTGCCAGAACCAGTCCTCGACCGCATGCGCCTGCTGCTCCGGGTTCATGCTGGTCCAGGCCATGCCCGGCGTATAGTCGTAGGCCGCGCCCGTACCGCCGCCGGAGATGGCGCCGCGGCACTGGGCGATCACGGACTCCCACACATAGGTCAGCGCCAGCTTCGAGTTCCGCCCCTGCCACACATGCGTCATCTCGTGCACCAGCAATGCGGCGCAGTCGGCTTCCTGGTCGCTGCGGTCGCGCGCCGTGAGGTCGGCATAGGGGCCGGTGCCCACGCTCATGATGAAGCCCGCATTCATGAAGCTGAGCGCCGTCCCGACAATGCCGGTGGGCACCGCCACGATGGCGGCGACGAGCGGGTTCTTGGTCACGGCCGCCACGAAGGCCGCGGGCGCGGCCGTGGTCAGCAGGCTGGTGGGGATCGTGAAGGGCCGGCCATAGGCGCCGGCGCCGTCGGTGATCACCACGCGCCAGCGATAGGGCAGCTTGTCGGCGGTGAACACGCGCGTGACGATCGTCCACTCCGCGTCCGTCAGCAGACGGAACCGCCTGGGCATTGTGGCTGAGCCGGGCATGATTCTTTATCCCACACGTAGACCGGGCCGCACACTAGCCTATCGCCGCACGAGAGGCGAGGTCGACGCGGTTACGGTCCGGTTTCGGCGTTGGCGCGTGTCGCGCCGTCGATGACCCTCGTCAAGTAGCGGGCGCGAACAACCCGCCTACTCCGCCGCCGCCTTCGCCGCCGGGATGAACTGCGAGATCCATTTGTTGCGGCGGCGGACGATGTCGCGATAGGTGGCCTCGAACTCCGCCGGCGGGAAGGAGTGGGTGGAGGGGCGCTCGACCAGCGCCTTGGCCCAGGCGGCGAGGCGCGGGAATTTCTCGAGATGGCCGAGCGGCCGGATGCGGTCGAGGAAGAGATAGCGCTGCAGGAACGGCGCGTAGGCCGCGTCGACCAGCGAATACCCGATACCGTTGAAATAGGGGCCGCTGCCCTGCTTCTCGAGCGCGCGCTCGAGCCGCTCGAACGGCGCCGGGACCTTCTCCGCCGCCGCGCGATAGTCGGCCTCGGTTTCGGCGTAGGCGGTGGCGGTCACGAGGTCGGCGAAGGTCGGCACATAGTCGGTCCAGGCGCGGTTCACGGCGCGCACGACCGGATCGTCCGGATGGAGGCGCGGCGCCACGGTCTCGTCGAGGTACTCGGCGATGGCGTTCGATTCGAACAGCGACACGCGGTCGTCGACGCGCAGCACCGGCACCTTCTTGTGCGGGGAGATCGCCAGGAACCAGTCGGGCCGGTTGTCGGGCTCGATATGCTGGAACTCGAACTCGATCTTCTTCTCGCGCAGCACGATCGCCGCGCGCTGCACCCAGGGACAGGTCTTGAAGCTGACGAGCAGATACTTCGCCATGGCGGACCTCCGATCGATTGCAGGCGCGGGATGATGGCAGCCCGAGGCCGACCAGTCCAAACGAGAAATATTTGATACTATGCAAAGCACGGAGGGCGCTGAACGCGGCATCGTGGAGCCGCCGCGCCGCTCTAAGGTCGTTGCCGGTTTGGAGGGATCGTCATGGGCACCGATGAACTGACCGAGGTCGATTTCGTCAATCCCTACCTGTCGCAGCGTCGCCAGTGGATCGTCACGCAGCTTGCGAAGCTGCTGCCGAACAGCGTGGTCACGGTCGCCTCGAACGACCCGAAGACGAAGTTTCTCTTCCAGGAATGGACGGGCGCAACCCAATCGAGCCTGGAGGGCCACTGGAAGTCGGAGGGCTTCACCAAGGCGAAGGACCCGAAGAAGGAAGGCGGCGTGTGGGTGCGCAAGGGCGGTGGCCCCGTGACCACCTCCTGCGAGGGCCTGAACGGCACGCTCTTCAGCAAGATCGCGAGCGCCGGCTTCGGCAAGGCCGCGGGCGGCGCCACCTCCTTCAACCTCGCCGGCCTGGACAAGCACGGCAACGAGCCGGCCACCACCGTCGGCTGGCACTGGTTCCGGGACCGCACGAAGGACCGGCATCCGCAAGGGGGCGACTTCTTCCAGATCGGCACGCCCGTCAAGCCGGGGCAATGGTTCTTCCATCACGTCGGCGTCATCACCGGCTGGGTCGAAGGGGAGAACCCGAGCTGGACGACGGTCGAGGCCGGCCAGGGTGGGCCGCGCGCGGGCTTCGACTACATGAAGCGGAAAGACTGGCGCCCCCTCAACCCGATCGACAAGAGCGACCCGAAGAAGGTGCTGATGGGCTGGCTCGACATCGACGAGTATTTCGGGGACAAGGCCTCGGTCTGATCGCCTTCGCGGATCCCCGGCTCGCGAGCGGCTGAAACAATCGCAACAATCCGGCGCGCCTTGCGAACCAACTGAAATCGTTCCTGCCGCGCCTGGACATCCGTCCGCAACACGCGGCCCCTACTTACGCGCCCGTCGGCCAGGCGGGCCGATAACGCTTAGGGGAGACGGGCCCGGCCGTCTCAGGAGGGAACCATGGGTACGATTTTCAAGCCCGACGAGATCGATTTCGTCAATCCGTATCTGTCGCCGCGTCGCCAGTGGATCTGCACGCAGCTCGCGATCCTGCTGCCGAACAACGTCGTCACGGTCGCGTCGAACGACAAGAAGACGAAGATCTTCTTCGAGGAGTGGACGGGCCAGAGCCAGTCCAGCCTGGAGGATGCCTGGGAGAACCGCGAAGGCTTCAAGCGCGCGGTCACGCCCGAGGAGAAGAAGAAGGGCGTGTGGATCCGGAGCGGCGGCGGTCCCGTCACCACCTCCTGCGAGGGGCTGATCGGCAAGGTCGTCGCCAAGCTGACGGCGGCCGGCTATGGCAAGCCCATCCGCGGCAAGATGACCTCGTTCAACCTCGCGGGCTGCGACCACGGCAAGGAGCCGGCGCAGGCGACCATCGGCTGGCATTGGTGGCGCGACCGCACTGAGGCGCTGCACCCGCAGCCCGGCGACCTCTTCCAGATGGGCACGCTGATCAAGGACGGACTGTGGTCCTTCGCCCATGTCGGCGTCGTCACCGGCTGGTCCGATGCGCCGAACCCGATCTGGACGACGGTCGAGGCGGGCCAGGGCGGCCCCGCCACGGGCTTCGACTCGATCAAGCGGAAGGGCCCCCGCCCGCTCGATCCCGTCGACCCGAAGCACCCGAAGAAGCAGCTGATGGGCTGGCTCGATATCGACGAGTTCTTCGGCGACCAGAGCTGAGCCGGCGGGCGCGCGCCGCGCCTTCGATCTCTGCAGCGACGGGGCCGCATCTCAACGCTGGAGCGTTGAGATGCGGCCCC
>Ga0335082_10008409_pt1 | contig 11211 bp, 13 predicted proteins | sample Lox_Sample_41_FD_206718 | JGI IMG/M metagenome (GOLD analysis project Ga0335082, IMG submission 206718) | Soil microbial communities from Loxahatchee National Wildlife Refuge, Florida, United States - Lox_Sample_4.1 | ecosystem: Environmental > Terrestrial > Soil > Wetlands | place: USA... | reverse complement strand
TGGACTATCGAAACAGTAGACTGTTCACAGCCAAGCGCCGCGAATTCAGTCACCGATCGCTGGCACTAGGTGCCGTATTTGTTGTCACTGCCATCGTCGCCGTATTTGTCGACCTCGACGGCGTGCTGGAATACTACAAAATCCTCAGCGGAGCCCCGGCGGGAACTTTAGAGATGGGCGCCTTCATTTCCATCGCCAGCGCCGTTCCCTTCCTCGCCATGGGCATGTCCGTCTCCGCGGACAGTTACAAGGCGGATCGCGGCGAATAGGCCGGAACGGCCAAATAATTGCCGCCCGTCAGGCCGGCGCCAGCGCTGCTTTGGCTTCGGCGTTGATGCGCTCGACCATGGAGCGCAACCCGTTCGAGCGCTGCGGTGTGAGCCCGTCGCGCAAGCCGATGCGGTCGAACAATTCGAGCGCGTCGATCTTCAGGATCTCGCGCGCTGGTTTGCCCGAGTAAAGAGCGAGCAGGATGGCGATCAGGCCGCGCACAATATGCGCGTCGCTGTCGCCGTCGAAGGTCAGCACCGGACCGTCGGCGCCGTTCGGCTTCACGTGTGTGAGCAGCCAGACCTGGCTGGCGCAGCCGCGCACCTTGTTGGCTTCGTTATGCGCGCTCTCCGGCAGCGGCGGCAGCGTGCGGCCGAGCTCGATGACGTAACGATAGCGGTCGTCCCACTGATCGAGCAGCGTGAAATTCTCGATGATATCGTCGATTGGAGCCATGCCGCTCTATATAAGCCGGCCGGCGGCGATCGCCAAAAGGATTAGTCGGGCGCGGGCGGCCCGGCGGAACGCCGATTGACCAAGCTTTAAACCGCCGGGCGTCCAGCGCGCGCCTCGCGGCGCGGCGGCAACGGCACGGGCGCGTGCCAGGCCGGCTGCAGGTCGGACGCGGTCAACGTGCCCTGGCCGGGCGCCGACACAGGCACGATCTTGGCCGCAGCCTTGTCGCCGATCGCCGACGTTTCGCTCAGCTTCGTCGTGATGAAGTCATAGATCGTGCGCGCGCCGGCTTCCGCCTTGTAGCCGATTGCGACGGCGACCTTGCCGCCGACCTTGCAGGCGTCGGGCTGGCGATCGCAGAAGCCGCGCATATCCGACACCGCCGCGCTCGCCAACGTCACCGCCTGCGTCGCGTCGATTTTGGCATCTTGCGAGGTCGATTTGGTCCCGCTCGGCAGCAGTACACAAACGACTCCAAGCCAGAAGGCCATTCGCAGCAGAAAAAACATGACCCTACCCGTTTTACCCCGGTGGCTATGCTGCCACCTTTGTCGCGAACGGTACCAAACAGGTTTGAAGTTGGCGTTCGCAATCAAAATTGATTTTTCGTCAAAGTCGATTCGAATTTGACTCGAATTTTAGCAATTCAATTTTGATTAAAATTGTAAGTATCTCCTCGAGAGCCCGTTTCATCGGTGCTTTAGCGTCAATCGCACATGGTTACCGTGGCGGTAATATTTGGCGTCGACGAACGCTCCGGAGCCCCGCGGCAACAGAAATTTCACCATGCCGGGCGAATGCGGCCGGCTGCCGTGACGGAATGGGCCGGCGGCGCGGACCGCCGGCCGGGAGTTGGGGATGCTTTAGTGTTCGCTTAAGCCGCGCTGACTACGATTCAGGCCACGAATAAGGGGCGCGTCTGTCGGCAAAAGACGTGAGACAGGAATCGTGAGTATTCTCACGCCAGTGTGGAATTACGTGGATGCCTTGGTGCACCCGTCGGCGCGCCAGGACGCGTTGACGGCCGCGCGCCACCGCGCCTTCATCGCGCCGCGGCTGCTCGGTAGCTTCGCCGCGCTGGCGAGTTTTCCCGTCTATATTGCGGTTCGCGGCGTGCCCAACGCGCTTGAACTCGGTGTCTTCGGTTGGTTGCTGGCGCCGATCACGGTCGCCTATTTCCTGTCGCGCACCGGTCGCTACGAGAGCGCCCACATGATGTCGTCATTGTCGCTCACCAGCCTGGTGACGGCGGTGGCTTGGTGCACCGGCGGCATCGCGTCGTTTGCTGCGATCTGGCTGGTAGTGGTGCCGCTCGAATCGGCGCTCTCGGCTTCGCGCCGCGTGGTAACGCTCGCATCGATTCTGACGCTCGCCGCCGTCGCTATCCTGCTTTCGCTGAGCGCGGCCGGGTTGCAGGCGCCGGCGAGCATGAGCGTCGGCGAACACGGTGCGCTAGCCGCACTCGGCATTGTGTCGGCGGCGCTTTATGCCGCAGGCCTCGCGCTCGGCGCCGAACAGCTCGCACGCACCGGCGAAGGCCTGCTCAATGCCGAGGAGGAGCGCTATAGCCTGCTTGCGCGCAATATGACCGATGTCATCACCCGGCATGGCCGCAACGGTGCCGTGCTGTTCGTGTCACCCGCGGCCGAACCGCTGCTCGGCGTACCAGCGAACGAGCTTGTCGGCCACGGTTTATTTGATCGCGTGCATGTCGCCGATCGCCCGGCTTATCTCACAGCGCTCGCCGACGCGGCGCTTGGCGAGGACCGCTCGGTCGAATTCCGTATCCGCAGCGACGGCGCCGGGGCGCCCTATGGCGGATATTTCACCTGGATCGAAATGCGCTGTCGTCCTTTCGAGCCCGGCGTCGCTGCGTCCCGCGAGCCGGGCGTTGTCGCGGTGCTGCGCGACGTCACCGAACGCAAGATTCAAGAGCGCGCGTTGGAGATCGCGCGCAAGGAATCCGAGCGCGTCAATAACGCGAAAAGCCGCTTCCTCGCCACCATGAGCCATGAGCTGCGCACACCGCTCAACGCGATCATCGGCTTCTCCGATATGCTCAGCGACGACTCGATTGAGCTGGACGCCGCGCGCGAACGCGAATATGCGGCGTTGATCAATGATTCCGGCCGCCACCTGTTATCGGTGGTCAACGGTATTCTTGACATGTCGAAGATGGAATGCGGCAACTTCGAGATCACGCCGGAACCGTTTGCGCCGGCTTCAGCGATCAGAAGCTGCTGCGATCTTCTGGTGCTGAAGGCCCAGGAGGCAGGCGTCGAACTCACCACTCGCATCGCCGTCGACTTGCCGGAACTCATCGCCGATCGTCGCGCCGTCAATCAGATCCTGATCAATCTCATTTCCAACGCCATCAAATTTACGCCGCGCGGCGGTCGCGTTAGCGTCAGCGCCCTCTGCGACGGGGCGAGGCTTGTCGTGGCGGTCGAGGATACCGGCGTCGGCATCGGCGAGGCCGATCTGCCGCGGCTCGGTGAGGCGTTCTTCCAGGCGCGTGCTTCATACGACCGGCGGCACGACGGCACCGGCCTCGGTCTGTCGATCGTCAAGGGTCTGGTGCGCCTGCACGGCGGCGAGATGGATATCCGCAGCCGGCTTGGCGCCGGCACGCTGGTGACGGTGCGCCTGCCGCTTGATTGGGAGGGCCATCGCCCGCCGGTCGAACCGATCAAGCTCAATACCGAACGCGTCCGTGGCACGACTGCCGCTCCGACCATTCAGGTGAAGAAAAGTGCGTAGTCGCAGCCGCCGCGGACAAATGAACGCCGGCGGAAACGCCGGACGGATTGCCGCCGCCATCGGTCAGCATCCGCGCGAGTTCGTCGGCGTTCTGATGGCGAGCGTGACGGTGCTTGCAATCTTCATTAATGCGCTTTTCCTGCAGCACGGTCCGCATCCCGCGCCGATCTTCGCGGCGCGCCCTCAATTGGTGCAAACCGCCCCGCTCGCGCTGCCGCGCCCGCGCACAGTCGAGCCTGCAACCGCACCGGCCGCGCCAACGCGCAGCCAGACCCAGCTTGTCGATGAAATCCAGCGCGAGCTTGCCCGCAAAGGCTTTTACGACGGCGCGGTCGACGGCATCTGGGGCGCCAAGACCGACGCGGCCGCGCGCGACTTTGCGCAGGCCGCCGGCCTGAAGATCAATGTCGAGCCTGGCGAGGCCCTGCTGCATGCGATCGTCACATCCAGCACGGCAAAGACGCCAGCCGCAGCTCCGGTGCCCGCACGCAACGATCCGATTGCGGTATTGATCGCGCCGAGCCAACAAGTGCTTGCGGTGCAGCGGGCGCTGGCCGATTTCGGTTACGGGCAGATCAAGCCAACCGGCGTCTACGATCCGGCGACCAAGGCAGCGATCGAGAAGTTCGAGCGTGACCGCCGTTTGCCTGTAACCGGCGTCGTTTCGGAGCCGTTGATCCGCGAATTGTCGGCGGTGACCGGACGTCCGCTAGAATAAATGGCGGGCTGCGCCGGCCTCTGTTACCACAAGCCATGCGGTTGAAATCGGGGATTTGGGTCGCGGCCTTTCTGCGCCGCTGTAACGTTGAAGGCGTCTTCGCGGCGGTACGACGGCGCGGCGCTGAAGAAGCCGGCGCGATCTTCGTCAAGATCAACCGGCTCGACGGCACCGCCGTTTTGTATGGGCCCGCGCCGCAAGCCACATTCGACGAGGCGCATCCGGCCGGTCGGATATTTTCCGCTGTGCTCGGCGGTGACAACCCGGTGCCGGAAGCCGACATTGAAGCCCGCTTGACGCGGGAAATCCGCTTCGATCCCGACGTCTGGATCGTCGAGGTCGAGGACCGTCTCGGACGGAATTTTCTCGACGGTAACGTAGTGGCTTAGGTCCGGCTATTTGCCACCGCTCTTGACGTGCGAGGGCCGCGCGACGCGGCCGCGGTCCGAGCGGTAACGTGCCGGCGTCGACAGCGAGCGGGCGTCCCGGCGTTCGTCGTCCCAGTGTGTCGCCTCATGTAGTGGCCGCGATTTACCGCTCGCCAGCCGCCAGATCGCCACCATGTGCTCGGCTGCTGCCGGCGTGAGATCGTCGAAGAGACGGGCAAGGTCGTAGACCCGCTCGATCGACTGGCCGATCGCCGGATCGAGGAACAAAAGGATGCGATGCAGCACTGCGGCATTCATGCCGAGCGCGCGGGCGGCAACCACGACCGGTTCGCCTGAGGGATCGTGGGCGATGCGCTCGGCGAGCGTATGGCTGATGCCGAGCGCGCGCTCAAGCATGCGGGCAAATTCACCGGGGTTTCGTTGCAACGCGGCGTTTTCCAGGCGCCGAATCGTTTCGTTCGAAGCCGCGGGCCGCCGCGGCGCGTTTGCCGCGACCGCGTCGAGATTGGTCAAAATCAACCGGCGTTCGTCGACGCCCGCTGAAAAGAATACCTCCAGCAATTCAATGCGCACGCTCTGCGTCGACATGGATTTTTTCAGCGGCGGCGCAATTCGCGGTGCCGAGGTGATGCCGAGGTGGTCGAGAATCACGGCCGGCGCGGCCGGATAGGCCGACAACTTGTCGGCAACGACGGCGAGCGTCGCTGCATCAACAACATCGATCAGCCCGCGCGCGAGCTCGACAAATTGGGCTTCTTCATCGCTGCTGTGGCCTGGTTTCTGCACGTAGAGATCCGTGAGGACGCGCAGCAAAGTCGGGCGAATGTCGACGCCGTCCCGGCATGCCAGATCGACCAGGCTGTCGAGCGGGGGGTGCGCGGAAGGCTTCGCCATAACATTAAGTACTTTACCGGGCTACAACGACCCAGATTACGCCGCCCGCGTTAGCAGACCGTTAACCTTGCAGACCGTTTAATTGCGCAAAGGCTCCGCCCCGGCAAATCCCAACCGGCATCGCGCCGCGGCGGCATGGGGGTCTGCAATGGGTGAAGTCATTCGGTTTCCCGACGATGCAGGTTACGGGCGCGCCGGCAGATATATCGACGCACACACGGAACCCGCGACCGTCATCATTCTTCCGGTGATCCGCATCGAGCGGGGCGCGGAGGGTTCCAACGGTCTCGAGCCGGATTCCGGCAATACGCCGGGACGCCGTCGTCGCCGCCGCATCGTCCGTTGATCCTTAGCGGCGCCGTTCGAGCGATGCGAAATCCGCCGCCGACGGTGACGCGGGCGCTCATTTGGCGCCGCCACATTCTTGCCGCCGCGCTCCTTGCTTTGCTTGGCGGCTGCGGTACGCCCAATACGGATTTCGGCCAAGTCCGTCCGACGTTGGTCAGCGATGGCATCCACGATTGGGTCGGTCCCTACGCCAGCGGCGCAAAGAAGGCCTCGAAATTCGATTTAACCGACGACGAGCGCCAACTGCGCGATCTCGCCTATCCGCTGATCGATCCGCCTTACGATCGGCAACAATGGTATTCGGTCGCGGGTGAATACGGCCTGTACCGGCCCGCCCGTCGGCTTGACTGCGCCGCTTATGCAACTTGGCTGCTTACGCGCGACGGTCCTTCGCCGCTTGCACGGTACGAACCGAAGCTGGAGAAGGCTCGGCACGAAGCCACCGTATTCCTGTCGGAGCACGACCGTTCGCCGGCATCGCGTTACGCGCGTTTGATGGACGATGTGCGCAACGACACGACAAGCCTGCCGCAGTTTTTCGAAACCGGCACGCGCGTGCTCGATATCGATCAGAAGCGGAAAAAGGGCCTCGCTTACATCGCGGGTATTCCGCCGGTCGAACGCCATAATGCCGAGTTGCGCATGCGAGAAAACGCGGCAATTGTCGCAACGGTGCGCGACACGCTGGTGCAACGCGCGGCGTGCTATCGCTCCGCGCTCGGGCGCCTGGTCATTGAATCGCCGTATACCCAGGCGGTCGACGTCGAGCGCGCCATCGATCGATTGAATGCGGATATCGACCGTTACCGCGCGCCGGCGCCGACATGGACGCGCAGGCCGAGCCTCGCCTCCCAATAGACTTCAAGGCCGCCGCTATTCCGCGTGCACGCATTTCGCCGCGGCGATCGCGCGTTTGGCCATCGGCATCAACCCGGGTTCCGGCGCCAGAGCACGGATTGCGATCAGGCCAGTGATTGTCGGCGACTCCACGATCAGCCTGTCTGCGGCGGTGATATCCTCGTCTTCCGGCATCTGGTTGTGCTGATCGACCGTCATTAGTTCGAGCTCGATGACGCGACGGCCCGCCGCACGGTCGTTGATGGCGTAATAGGCAACATCATAGCGGGTGTAAAATGAAACCGAAGTGTAGGCGAGGCTCACCGGCACGCTGAGCTTCAATGGCCCTTGGGACAGATCGTAGCGGCAGACCGCATTGGCAAAGGCCGGATCCATGAACGGCATCGGTGCGGCGTCAGGGGTGGGCGCCTTCAATTCGGTGACGGTGTTGACCGCGGCGGCGCGGGCGAGGCGGGAATAGGCATCTTGGGTGGCGGTGCGCGGCAGGATCATGATCGTTGCCAAATGCACGATGCCGCCCAGCACGGCGCCGCCCAAAGCCAGAAGCAGCCAGCGGATCATGGGCAACTCCTTATGGTCACGCTCGGCATCGGCACTTCGCGCCCGGCCTTGGTCGCGACGCCGACCGCGGTGTCGTACAGACGCAGAACGAGGATATAGCGCTCGATGCCGCCGGTCGGCAGCCAATTGCCCGGATTGGCGCGCGGCGCCACGACAATCTCGAAACTGCCGTCGGCATGGCGGACGATTTCTTGGCTGGTAAACCCGAAGCGATTGATCGAATTTCCGATCAATTCGCCGGCCGTGTTGTAGAGCGTCAGCGTCCAGAAGCGTGCGGCCGGCGTGACGCCGGCGAGCACGACGTCGCATCTTCCATCGAGCGGGCGGCCATTGTCGTCGGTCGATGCGGTAAACGCGACGCCGTCGCCGAGCGCCGTCGGCAGGCGCCCGATGCGGGCGATCGAGGCCTTTGCATAAGGATCGGCGTCGACCGTCCCCGTTTTCGGCCAGGCCGTCCAGCTGCCGATGGTCAAAGGACCAAACGCCGCGCCACGGGTGAGCGCAAGGTACGTTGCGCCGAGGCCGACGACGGCCGCGACGATGAGGGCAAATAGCGATCCGAAAAGTAGCCGCACGTTCCGTTACGCTGGCGGTGAGGGGACCTTGATTCGCGAAGGCGAGACTACGCCCTGCGCCGGCAAGCGGCTAATTCCGGCTGCCGAAAGCATGCCCCTCCAATGCGGTGGCGAGGGCGTCGCTTTTGTCGGGGACAGTGGCCTGCTTCTTCTTGCTGGCGGACACCGCCGAGGGCAAGGGGCCCATCGCGCGGTTTGCGTCGTCCATCATGTGCTCGACGCGCACCAAAATATCGGCACCGCGCTTGGTGAGCACGGTCGGCCGCGGCGGCGGCGCTCCTGTTTTCGATTTCACTTCGGCAATGGCCGGCTCGAGCCGCGCCGGCGGCACGGGCACGCTAGGCAGTTGTTTGATCTCGATGCCCTGATGTGCGTATTCCATGATGTTGTGCCAGGTCATTGCCGGCAGCGAACCGCCGGTCATGCGATTGGTCGGATCGTAGTTGTCATTGCCGAACCAGACGCCGCAGACGAAGTTGCCCGTGTAACCCATGAACCAGGCGTCGCGGTAGGCGTTGGTGGTGCCGGTCTTGCCGGCGGCGGCAATGCCGTCGAGGCGCGCGCGCCGGCCGGTGCCGTTCTCCACCACACTGTTCATCATAGTGATCATGTCCTGCGCGACGTGCGCCGGCAGCACGCGTTTTGGCTTCGGCCCGTCGCGGTCGTAGCGCCAAATCAGTTTGCCGTCGCCGGTGCGCATTTCAAGGATCGCGTGCGGCACGACCTTCATACCGAGATTGGGGAAGGTGCCGTAGGCGCCGACATGGTCGATCAGCTTCACGGCGTCGGCGCCGATCGGCAGCGACGGCGTGTCGGGCAGCGGCGTGGTGATGCCCATGTCGTGTGCCGTCTTGATGATACGGGCGCGGCCGAGTTTGGCATTGCCGTCGCCGACCACCACCGACAGGCGCACGGCGATGGTGTTGATCGAGTGCGTGAGCGCGGTGATCAACGTCATCGAGCCGCCGTAGCCGTGGCCGTAATTGTGTGGGCACCAGTTGCCGATGCAGATCGGGGCGTCGACCACAATGGAACTCGGCTTCATGCCGTGCTCGAGCGCAGTCGAATAAACATAGGGCTTGAACGAGGAGCCCGGTTGGCGCATCGCGTCGGTGGCGCGGTTGAACTGGCTGGCGCCATAGTCGCGCCCGCCGACCATGGCGCGCACCGAGCCGTCGACGTCCATCAGCACAGCGGCGGCCTGGCCGGCGTGATATTCCTGGCCGTATTGGCGCAGCGAGTTCTCGACCGCACTCTCCGCTTCACGCTGCAGATTGACGTCGAGCGCGGTGCGCACCACGAACACGCGCTCTGTCATCGATTTCGGGAAGGTGTCGACCAATTGCTTCACTTGGTCGAACGCCCAGTCAAGATAGTAATTCGGCGCGCGATCGTCGCGGCGGTCGACGGGGGTGGCGGGGTTGCGCCGGGCGCCGAACACCTGACCCTCGGTCATGAATCCGGCGTCGACCAGGTTGTCCAACACGACGTTGGCCCGCGCGCGCGCCGCCGGCAGGTTGACGTTGGGCGAGAACTTCGACGGCGCCTTGAACAGCCCGGCGAGCATCGCCGCTTCGGCCAGGTTGACGTCGCGCGCCGACTTGTTGAAGTAGTACTGCGCCGCGGCGTCGACGCCGAAGGCGCCGCCGCCCATATAGGCGCGGTCGAGATACAATTTCAGGATCTCGTTCTTGGTCAGCCGCGCCTCCAGCCACATCGCTAGGAAGGCTTCCTTGATCTTGCGGTCGAGCGTGCGCTCGTTATTGAGGAACAGGTTCTTGGCCAGCTGCTGCGTCAGCGACGAGCCGCCCTGGCGCACGCCGCCGGCCTGCACGTTGGTGACCAGCGCGCGCATGGTGCCGGCGACGTCGATGCCGAAATGGTCGTAGAAGCGGCGGTCCTCGGTGGCCAGCACCGCCTTGATCAGGTGGTCGGGGAACTGGTCGAGCGGCACCGAATCGTTGTGGCGGATGCCGCGGGTGCCGACCTCGTTGCCGTAGCGGTCGAGGAAGGTGACGGCGAGCTCGGACTTCTTCAGCCAGTCGTCGTCCGAGGTCATCTGGAAGGCCGGCATCGCCAGCGCCAGCATCAGCACGAAGCCGACGGTGCCGAGCGTCGCCATCTCCGACAGCAACTCGTTGAGCCAGCGCCGCCAGCCGGCGACGTAGAAGCGGTCCATGAAGGTGGAGAAGCGCTCGTAGGTATCGCGCAGCGCGGTGTAGCTGCGGAACAGGCTGGAATCGACGCGGGCGTCGAGGCCGAGAAAGAAGTTCCGGATTTTCGGCTTCCAGTCGGCCGGAAAAAGGTCGCGCAAGGCTGCTACCGCTCGGTTTTGGCTTGTGGCGGGCGCTATTTAGCCGATCGGCGGCATGCCGGCCAAGGCCAGGGGGTCACCCTTGGCCAGACTGGGGGCAAATTGCGGCCATATCTCGTCATTGCGGGCCGGCCCGATGGGGCCGGACCCGGAATCCAGAGGCAGAACCGAGGGTTTGCCGTTCATCTGGATTCCGGGTTCGCGCGCTTCGCTCGCGCCCCGGAATGACGGGGGTTAAGCCGCGCGGGAAAGCGCTATAAGTCCGGCGGTGATTCAGAGGACCGCAATGCCCGCCAAGCCTTCAACCCCGGCCCCGTTCTGGCGCACCAAGCGCATGAGCGAGATGACACGCGCCGAATGGGAGAGCCTGTGCGACGGCTGCGGCCGCTGCTGCCTCAACAAGCTGATCGACGAGGACACCAACCGGACGGTCTACACCGACGTCGGCTGCAAGCTCTTGGACGGCGAGGCCTGCCGCTGCACCGACTATGCCCACCGCCAGGCCCGGGTGAAGGACTGCGTGCAGCTCACCCCGCGCAACGTCAAACGGCTCTCCTGGCTGCCGCCGACCTGCGGCTACAGGCTGGTTGCCAACGGGCAGGACCTCAAATGGTGGCACCCGTTGGTCTCCGGCACGCCTGAGACGGTGCACACCGCCGGCATCTCGGTGCGCGGCCGCGTCACCGCGAGCGAGACCGACGTGCCGGACGCGAAGCTCGAGGAGTACATCGTCAGCTGGCCGGGCAAGTGGCCGAAGGGGGCGCGGAAAAGAGTTCGCTAGCGGAGTTGATTTCAACCGGTGCGTGTTATAGAACAAACAACGAACATACATGGGCTCATCGATGCTGGATGATGACGGTTTGCTTCTCAATGAGGTCGGGCCATGGGTGAAGGAGAAGCATGAACGCCTTCGCAAGTACATCGATATTACGCGTGCTACGCGTCGCAAATGGGTGGATGGCTCAGGCGATGCAACCTACGTCGACCTCTTTTGTGGAGCAGGTCGTGCGGTCATTCGTGGCACTCGGCAAAAAATTGATGGCAGCCCACTTGTGGCATTTAAGACGG
>Ga0335082_10008408_pt1 | contig 11211 bp, 7 predicted proteins | sample Lox_Sample_41_FD_206718 | JGI IMG/M metagenome (GOLD analysis project Ga0335082, IMG submission 206718) | Soil microbial communities from Loxahatchee National Wildlife Refuge, Florida, United States - Lox_Sample_4.1 | ecosystem: Environmental > Terrestrial > Soil > Wetlands | place: USA: Florida... | reverse complement strand
GTGCCGTACATCGTGTCTGCCGCTTTGCCGACGTCGCCACCGCTCTTGGCTGCGGCAGCCAGTGCACCGGCCGTGGTTCCGAGATCCTTGGTGCCGGCCTCGAACTTCGCCCAGTTCGTCCAGATTTCGGGCTTGGCGCGCGAGTGCGGATCGGTGCTGCCGGGGGGGAACAGCGCGGCGATCTTGGCGGCGCTGGCCTGGATTTCTTCGGCGGCGCCGGCGATCGGCGCGCTGTTCTTCGCCTTCAGTGCGTCGCCGATGATCTTGGCGTTCTTGCCGATGCCTTCCATCAGCTCGTGCCGGTCACGCATGGGCCCGGGCGGCAGCTCCTTGGCAGCCTCGTGCGCGTGCACGACACCAATCACCCCGACGACACCGGCGAACACCACCAATCCGACCACACGTCTTCGCATAGCTGTTACCTCCGCTCCGTCTGGAGCTACTTGTCGTCCACCTTGTTGTCAATCGGAGGAACGGACTTGATGTACTCGGCGATGACACGCAGGTCGGCTTCCGGCGCATTCTTGTAGCCCGGCCCGCCGCCGTGTCCGTCGACCACATCGGCCATGAAGCCTTGCACGTTGTCGAAGTCCGGGAGCATCCCGCGCGTCAGCACGTTGAGGATGTCGTCGGCCTGCCACTCACCGATCCCGGTTGCGTGCGGCGTGATGTTCGGCACCGAGTCGCCGCCGGGACCGTGGACGCTGCCGGCGAGATAGAGCCGCGCGTCCGGCACGCCGAGGCGGTTGCGGGGGGTGTGGCAGTCGACGCAGATGGATACGTGCTCGACGAGATAGCGGCCACGCTCCAATCCAGCCGTCGGCGCCTGCGCCGGGCGACTCGGGTTGCTGAAGAAGAGCAGGCGCCACGCCCGATAGGCCCAACGCGCCAGGGGCAGCTCGCCTTCGTGTGGCTGGTTGGCGCGCCGCACCGGGGTCAGCGAGCGGAGATAGGCGATGAGGTCGGCGACGTCGTCGTCGGCCATGCCGGCGTATTGGTAGTACGGCATCGCGGGCGCTTCGGCGTGGCCGCCGCGGGTGACGCCGTCACGAATGGCCGCGGCAATCTCCGCGTCGCTCCACGCGCCGATGCCGGTCTCTCGATCGGGCGTGATGTTGGTGCCGAAGAACTTCCCAAACGGCGTCGGCACCTCAGCGCCGCCGGCGCCGATGGGGCCGTCCTTCGGCGTATGGCAGCCACAACCGGCGGCGAGGGTGAAGACCACCTTGCCACGCTCGACCGAGGTGGCCAGCGCGCCAGGTGCCGCGGCGGCGCCGCACAAGCAAACCGCTGCCGCAACCAGCGTCCAGGCTTTCACCGCGCTATCCGATCTCCGCCAGCTCCAGCCGGCCGGCCCAACGATGCGCCAGCACCGTGCGCAACGGCTGCGACTCGGTGCTCTGCAGGCGCGGATCGGCGCGCAGCCAGCCTTCGGCGGCGCGACGCGCTTCCTCGAGGATGCCACGGTCGCGGATGAGATTGGCGACGCGGAAGTCCGGCAAACCCGACTGGCGCGTGCCTAACAGCTCGCCCGGGCCGCGGAGCTCCAGATCCGCTTCGGCGATCTTGAAGCCGTCGTGTGTGTTCGCCATCGCCTGCAGGCGGCGCACGGTGTCTTCGCCGCGATGATACGGTGTGATCAGAATGCACAACGACGCCTCGCTGCCGCGCCCCACCCGGCCACGGAGCTGATGCAGCTGCGCCAGACCGAAACGCTCGGCGTTTTCCACCACCATGATCGTCGCGTTGGGCACGTCGATGCCGACCTCGATCACTGTGGTGCTGACCAGCAGCTGAATGTCGCCGGCCTTGAAGCGCCGCATCACCGCGTCCTTCTCCTTGCCCTTCATCTTGCCGTGCACCAGCCCGACGCGGTAGCCGTGGAAGACGGCGGTCGCCAGCTCGCGCGCCATCGTCGTCGCATCGCGCAGCTCCATGATTTCCGAGCTCTCGACCAGCGGATACACCACGTAGCCTTGCCGACCGCGGTCGAGCTCGCGCTTGACCAGGTCATACACTTGCGCGCGTTCACCCTCGTGCCGCAGCAGGGTCCGGACCGGCCGCCGGCCGGGCGGTAGCTCGTCGAGCACGGAGATGTCCAGGTCGCCGTACACCGTCATCGCCAAGGTGCGTGGGATGGGCGTCGCCGTCATCAGCAGGATGTCGGGTGCCACCCCGGCGCTACCGCCCATGCGTCGCAGCGCGGCGCGCTGCAGCACGCCAAAGCGATGCTGCTCGTCGATGACGCCGAGCCCCAACGCCTTGAACGTGACGGGCTCCTGGATCAGCGCGTGCGTGCCGATCGCCAGCTGGATCTCACCCGCCGCGATGCGTTGGTGCAGGGCACGGCGCTGCGCGCGTGTCAGCTCGCTGGTCAGCAGCGCCGTCGTGATGCCGAGCGACTCGGTGAAGCGTGCAACCGTCGCCAAGTGCTGCTCGGCGAGCAACTCGGTCGGTGCCATGAAGGCGGCTTGGTAACCATTCTCGATGGCCACCAGCGCCGCGAACAAAGCGACGATGGTTTTGCCGCTGCCGACGTCGCCTTGCACGACGCGATGCATCGGGTGCGGCCGCGCCATGTCGGCGGTGATCTCCCGGAGCACGCGCGCTTGCGCGCCGGTGAGCTCGAACGGCAGCGTCGCCCGCAGGCGCGGCGTCAACGTGAGCCCCGCGGGCAGCGAGAGACCCGACTCGATCTCGACGGAGCGGCGGCGCAGCAGCATCCCGAGCTGCAGGTAGAACAGCTCGTCGAAGACGAGCGAGCGGTGTGCCAGCGAGTGGAAGGCGTTGAGCGCCGCAACATCGGCCTCGCGTGCCGGCGTGTGCAGGCGCTGCATCGCGGTGCGCAGGTCGATGACCCGCGCCTGCTCGACGACCGCCGCGGGCAGCACGCTCGGCAGGTGCTCGGCCCAGTCGACGGCGGCGGGCTGGACGAGCTTGCGCATGGCGGCGACGCCGATGCCGGTCGGCTTGTTGTACACCGGCAGGATGCCCTGCCCCTCCAGCTCTGCACTCAGGTCGATCTCGGGATGCACCATCCGCTTCTGCCCGGTCGGACCGCCTTCGACCTTGCCGTGCACGACGCAGCGCTGGCCAACCTGATAACGGCTGCGGAAGTACGCCACCTGGTGGTACCAGGTGAGCGCCAGCAAACCGGTGTCGTCGCGCAACACGCCTTCGAGAATGCGGCGTTGGTTGCGGCCGACGTGGCGCTCGGTGAGATGGCTGATCTCGCCGATGACGCTGGCCACCTCGCCGACGCGCAGTTGTCGAATGGTGCTGAGCGTGCGCCGATCCTCGTAGCGGAACGGCAGGTGGTAGAGCAGATCCTCGACGCTAGCGATGCCAAACTTGCGCAGTTGCTCGGCACGGCGCGGGCCGACGCCGCGCACGAACTGCGCCGACTGCGCCAGCGACTCCAGGTGCGGCCCGATGTCGCTGGTGGTGCGCCGGTAGACACGGCGCTCCGGCGGTCCGCCGTGGCGCACAGAGTCCACCAGCAGGCGGCAGCGTTCGAGGTGCGCCGCCCGTTCCGGTAGCGGCGCCGCGTCGTACGCCAGGAGCTCGGCGCACAGCATCTCCAGCTGCGTGCGTGCTTGTGGGTTGCCGACACGCGGCAGCAAGGCACGGCCGCGGGCCGCCAAGGCGGCGGCCGGCAGGCGTGTGCGCGCCGCGGCGTCGGCGCCGGCGCTGGTGAGGAAGTTGAGCGGCGCGCTCACCGCGCTCAGGAACATATCGACGGAATCGGCGTGCGGACCCGCGGCGTGGACGGCGCCGGTGTTGCGGCTGCGCAGCGGCAGCAGCGGCTCAGGGTGCCGAGGCGACGTGGGAGCTGGCTGCGGTGTCTGCGGTGTCTTCGGTGGCACGGCGGTGGTGATCCTGTAGTGGGCATACCGTCAGCGCTTCGCGTTGCAGCAGCTCGACCCCTTCCGCCGCTGCTTCGGCGCCGGCGACGGTGGTGAAGTACGGCACGCGGCACTCGAGGGCGCTGCGCCGGATGGTGAAGGAATCGAGGTTCGGTCCAAAGCCCTGCGGCGTGTTGATGACCATGGCCACTTCACCGCGCAGGATCTTGTCGACGATGTGCGGGCTGCCTTCGTGCACCTTGTTGATGGCCGCGACCGCCAAGCCATGCTCCTCCAGATACGTCGCCGTGCCACGCGTGGCAACGAGCTGGAACCCGGCGCGCACCAAGCGCGCCGCGATGCCGACGACGGCGGCCTTGTCCTCGTCGCGGACGCTCACGAAGACGGCGCCGCTGCTGGGCAGAACCGAGCCGGCGGCGATCTGGGCCTTCGCGAAGGCGGCGCCGAAGGATGCGCCAATACCCATCACCTCACCGGTCGACTTCATCTCCGGGCCGAGCAGCGTGTCGACGCCCGGGAACTTGGCGAACGGGAACACGGCTTCCTTGACCGAGATGTGTCGCGGCACGGTCTCCTCCGTGAAGCCCTGCGCTTCGAGGCTGCGCCCGACCATCACCCGCGCCGCCAGCTTGGCGAGCGGCACGCCGATGGCCTTGCTGACGAACGGCACGGTGCGCGAGGCGCGCGGGTTGACCTCGAGGATGTAGACCTCGTCACCTTTGACCGCGAACTGCACGTTCATCAAGCCGATGACGTTCAGCTCGAGGGCCAGGGCCTTGGTCTGCCGGCGAATGTCGTCGAGCACCGGTGCCGAAATCGACTTGGTGGGCAGCGAGCAGGCGCTGTCGCCGGAATGGACGCCGGCGCGTTCGATGTGCTCCATGATGCCGCCGATGACCACGCGCGTCCCGTCGCTGATGGCGTCGACGTCGAGCTCGATGGCGTCCTCGAGGAACTTGTCGATCAGGATGGTGCGGTCCGGCGCCGCGTCGAGCGCGCGTTCCATGTAGCCGCGCAAGCTGGTCTCGTCGTACACCACCTCCATGGCGCGCCCGCCCAGGACGTACGACGGCCGCACCAGGACCGGATAGCTCAAACGTGCGGCGATGGCGACGGCTTCGTCGGCGCTGCGAGCGATGCCATTGGGCGGTTGCTTGAGAGCCAGCTTCGAGAGCAGCACCGCGAAGCGCTCGCGGTCTTCGGCGCGATCGATGGAGTCGGGTGAGGTGCCGATGATCGGCACGCCGGCCGCTTCCAGCGGCACGGCGAGCTTGAGGGGGGTCTGGCCGCCGAACTGGACGATGACGCCGGCGGGCTTCTCGCGCTCGATGATGCTGAGCACGTCCTCGCGCGTCAGCGGCTCGAAGTAGAGCTTGTCGGAGGTGTCGTAGTCGGTGCTGACGGTCTCCGGGTTGCAGTTCACCATGATCGTCTCGAAGCCGTCTTCCTTGAGCGCGAACGCGGCGTGCACGCAGCAGTAGTCGAACTCGATGCCCTGCCCGATGCGGTTCGGCCCGCCGCCGAGAATGACGATCTTCTTGCGCTCGGTGACCGCCGATTCGTCGTCGTCCTCGTAGGTCGAGTAGAGGTACGGGGTGTAGGCGGGGAACTCGGCGCCGCAGGTATCGACCATCTTGTAGACGGGGCGGACCCCGGCCTTGAGACGTTGCTGGCGGATCTGCTCCTCGGTCTGGCCGGTGAGCTGGGCGAGGCGCACGTCGGAGAAGCCGCGGCGCTTGGCGGCGCGCAGCATCTCGTGCGGCATGCTCACTCGCGGGCCGCCGAGGCCGCGGAGCATGTGCTCGAACTCGACAAGCTGCTTGAGGTTGTCAAGGAACCACGGATCGATCTTGGTGAGCGCGTACAGCTGCTCGGTGCTGTAGCCGCGACGGTAGGCATCGGCGAGGTACCACAGGCGGCGGGCGTTGGGGATGCGCAGCTTGGCGTCGAGTGCCGTCGCATCCTCCGCGGCCGGGCCGCGCCCTTTGTCGTCGAAGCCGTACGAGTCGATCTCCAGGGAGCGGATGGCCTTCTGCAGCGACTCCTTGAAGGTGCGGCCGATGGCCATGACCTCGCCGACCGACTTCATCTGCGGTCCCAGCACGTCGGTGGCTTGCGGGAACTTCTCGAACGTGAAGCGCGGCACCTTGGTGACCACGTAGTCGATGGTGGGCTCGAAGCACGCCGGGGTTTCGCGCGTGATGTCGTTGCGGATCTCGTCGAGCGTGTAGCCCACGGCGAGTTTGGCGGCGATCTTGGCGATCGGGAAGCCCGTCGCCTTGCTGGCGAGCGCCGAGCTGCGCGACACCCGTGGGTTCATCTCGATCACCACCAGGCGTCCGTTGTCGGGGTGGACGGCGAACTGGATGTTGGAGCCGCCGGTGTCGACGCCGATCTCGCGGATGATGGCGACGGAGGCGTCGCGCATGATCTGGTACTCTTTGTCGGTGAGCGTCTGCGCCGGTGCCACGGTGATGCTGTCGCCGGTATGCACGCCCAACGCATCGAAGTTCTCGATCGAGCACACGATGACGACGTTGTCCTTGGCGTCGCGCATCACCTCGAGCTCGAACTCTTTCCAGCCGGCGATCGACTCTTCGATGAGCACCTCGTGCGTCGGCGAGGCGTCGAGGCCGCGGAACGCCTGCTCGCGGAACTCGTCCTCCGTGCTGGCGATGCTGCCGCCGGTGCCGCCGAGGGTCCGCGATGGCCGGATGATGAGCGGCAAGCCGAGCTCCTGCCGGATCGCCAGCGCCTCGTCCATGCTGCGGGCATAGCCGCTGCGCGGCACGTCGAGACCGATGCGCTGCATCGCGACCTTGAACAGGTCGCGGTCCTCGGCCTTCTTGATCGCCGGCAGCTTGGCGCCGATCAGCTCGACGCCATAGCGGTCGAGAATGCCGCGCTCCGCCAGCTCGATGGCGCTATTCAGGCCGGTCTGGCCGCCGATGGTCGGTAGCAGCGCATCGGGGCGCTCCGCCGCGATGATCTTCTCGAGCATGTCGGCGGTGATCGGCTCGACGTAGGTGCGGTCGGCGAACCCCGGGTCGGTCATGATGGTCGCCGGGTTCGAGTTGATCAGGATGACCCGGAACCCTTCCTCCTTGAGGGCTTTGCACGCCTGCGTGCCGGAGTAATCGAACTCGCAGGCCTGGCCGATGACGATCGGCCCCGAGCCGATGAGGAGGACGCTCTTGATGTCGGTGCGTTTGGGCATGGGTCAGGTCGCTATGGTTGATGGCTGTCCGCTGGTGGTGGTTTCCCCATCAGCGTCATGAAGCGCTCGAAGAGGTAGTTGGCGTCGTGCGGTCCCGGCGACGCTTCCGGATGATACTGGACCGAGAACAGCGGCAGCCGGGCGTGCGCCAAGCCTTCCACCGTCTGATCGTTCAGATTGACGTGGGTGAGTTCGGCGATGCCGCGCAGCGAGTCGACGTCGACGGCGAAGCCGTGATTCTGGGCGGTGATCTCGACCTTGCGCGTGGTCAGATCCATGACCGGTTGGTTGCCGCCGTGGTGGCCGAACTTGAGCTTGTAGGTTTTGCCGCCGAGCGCCAAGCCGAGGATCTGGTGTCCCAGACAGATGCCGAAGATCGGCGCCTTGCCGATGAGGTCGCGGACGATGCCGGCGTACGGGCCGACGTCCGGGTCGCCGGGGCCGTTGGACAAGAAGATGCCGTCGGGGTTCAACGCGAGGGCGTCCGCGGCCGCGGTGGCGGCCGGAACGACGCGCACGCGACAGCCCACGCCGACGAGATGGCGGAGAATATTGCGTTTGATCCCGAAATCGTAGGCGACGACAAAGGGGCGGCGGTCTGTCGTGGGCGCCTGCCCCGGCCCTGCCGCTTCGGTAGATGACGCGTCTCGGCTGCCATACCCCTTCTCCAATTCCCACGGCGTCTCGTGCCAGTCGTACGCTGCGTCACAGGTGACTTCCGTGACCAGATCGCGGCCGACGAGGCCGGGCAGCGCGCGGGCCTTGGCGACAACGCGTTGGTGATCGAGATCGATCGACGAGATGAGCGCTTCTTGCGCGCCGTGCGTGCGGATGTGCCGCACCAAGGCGCGCGTGTCGATCCCTTGGATGCCGGGGACGCCGTGCGCTTCCAGATACGCGCCGAGGCTCTGTTGCGCCCGCCAGTTGCTGGGACGCTCCCAGTACTCTTTGACGATGAAGCCGCCGACGAAGACGCGGCGCGATTCGACGTCCTCCGCGTTGATGCCGACGTTGCCGATCTCCGGATACGTCATCGCGACCAGCTGTCCCTGGTATGACGGATCGGTGAGGATCTCCTGGTACCCGGTCATCGAGGTATTGAACACCATCTCGCCGCCGGCCTCGCCGGTGGCGCCGAAGCTTTGTCCTTCGAACACGGTGCCGTCCGCCAATGCCAGTACGGCCTTCATGCCGCCGCCACCTTTCCGCTCTCCGCTCCGCCAGCGCGCCAGACGACGCGTCCCTCGACGATGGTCAGCATTGCCTGTCCCTGCATTTCCATGCCCGCGAACGGGGTGCTGCGACCCTTCGAGTGAAAGCGCCCCGGCTCGACGGTCCAGCGCCGGCGCGGATCGACGAGGGTCACGTCGGCCACGCTGCCCGCGGCGAGGTTGCCGCCGGGGACACCAAGGATGCGCGCCGGGTTGCAGCTCATTGCGGCCACCAGGATGTCGAGGCCGATCCCCGCCTCCTCCGCCATGCGCAGGGCCAACGGCAGCGTGGTCTCCAAGCCGACGATGCCGTTGGCGGCCTGGTCGAACTCGACGTCCTTCTCGTCACGGTGATGCGGCGCGTGGTCGCTGGCGATGACGTCGATGGTGCCGTCGGCGAGGCCGCGGCGCACCGCCGCGACGTCCTCCGGCGTGCGCAGCGGCGGATTCATCTTGGCGTCGGTGTTGTACCCTTCGACCGCTGCCTCGGTGAGCATGAAGTGATGCGCGGTGACCTCGGCGGTGACGCTCAAACCGCGGCGCTTGGCGTCGCGCACCAGGTCGACGGCGCCGGCGGTGCTGAGATGCGCCACGTGCAGGCGTCCACCGCTGTGGGCCAGCAACGCGAGGTCGCGGGCAATCATCGCTTCCTCGGCGGCCGCCGGCATGCCCTTCAGGCCGAGCCGCAGCGACAGCGCCCCTTCGTTCATGACGCCGCCGGCGGCGATGGCGCGGTCCTCCTCGTGTACGATGACCGGCAGACCGAACATGGCGGTGTACTCGAGGGCGCGGCGCATCAGCGCGCCGTCGATGATCGGCATGCCGTCGTCCGACGCCGCGACGATGCCGGCGCGGTGCATCTCGCCGATCTCGGCCAGCTCCTCGCCGCGCAAGCCCTTGGACACTGCGCCGATGGGATAGACGCGCGCCAAGCCGGCGGCGGCGGCACGGTCGCGGATGTATTCGGTCACCGCGCCGCTGTCGTTGACGGGGTTCGTGTTGGCCATGCACGCCACCGCCGTGAAGCCGCCGGCGACCGCGGCGCGTGTGCCGGTTTCCACGGTTTCCTTGTACTCGTAGCCGGGCTCGCGCAGGTGCACGTGCATGTCGATGAGGCCGGGCAGCACTAACAGGCCGTTGGCGTCGACGAGGGTGGCCTCGGCGGCGTCGAGCGGCGCCCCGGCCTCGACCACCGCGACGATGACGCCGGCACGGATGAGGATGTCGCGCTGGCCGTGCACGCGGTTGGCGGGATCGACCAGCGTGCCGCCGCGAATCAGCAGCTCGCTCATCCCGCCCTCCGGCGCAGGCGGCGCTCCGGCGCCGCCGGGCGCGCGACCTCGGCGGCCGCCGGCTCGGCTTTCGGCTCGGCCTTGGCGCGATTGACCAGTAGGAAGAGCACGGCCATGCGCACGGCGATGCCGTTGGTGACCTGGTCCATGATCACCGAGCAGCGGCCGTCGGCGACGTCGCTGGCGATTTCGACGCCGCGGTTCATCGGCCCGGGATGCAGGATGATGACGTCCGGCTTGGCGCGGGCGACGGCGCGTTCGGTCAAGCAGAAGTAGCGCGAGTATTCATCGACGGTCGGGAAGAAGTTCCTGCCTTGGCGCTCGAGCTGAATGCGCAGCATCATGATGACGTCGGCGTCCTGCACCCCGGCGTGCAGGTCGTGGGTGGTTTCCGCCCAGCTGCGCAGCTCCGTGGGCAGCAGCGTCGGCGGGCCGACCAGGCGCACGTGCGCGCCGAGGGTGCGCAGGGCGAACAGGTTCGAGCGTGCCACGCGGCTGTGCAGGATGTCGCCGACGATGGCCACGGTGAGCCCGTCGAGGCGGCCCTTGTGCTCGTGGATGGTGAGCAGGTCGAGCAGCGCCTGTGTCGGGTGCTCATGGGCGCCGTCGCCGGCATTGATGATGGGGCAGTCGACGCGCGCGGCCAGGAAGTGCGGCGCGCCGGAGGCGGCGTGCCGGAGGATGATGGCGTCGGGCCGCATGGCCGAAAGGTTGCGCGCCGTGTCGAGCAGGGTCTCGCCTTTGGTGGTGCTGCTGGTGGCGGAGGACAGGCTGACGAAGTCGGCGCTCATCCGCTTGGCGGCGATCTCGAAGGAGGCGCGCGTGCGGGTGCTGGCCTCGTAGAACAGGCTGACGATGGTCTTGCCGCGCAGCGTCGGCACCTTCTTGATGTCGCGCTCGGAGATCTCTTTGAAGGAGCGCGCCGTATCGAGGAGGACGCTCAGCTGTTCGCGGCTGATTCCTTCGAGGCCAAGCAGATGCCGTTCCGTGAAGGGCATGTTAGCGCTCCTCGGCGCGGGCGATGACCACTTCATCGATCCCGTCGCTCTCCTGGAGTCGGACCTGCACCGACTCGTTGACGGCGGTGGGCAGATTCTTGCCGACGTAGTCGGCGCGGATGGGCAGCTCGCGGTGGCCGCGATCGATCAGCACGACGAGTTGCACGCTGCGCGGGCGGCCGAAGTCCATGAGCGCATCGAGGGCGGCGCGGATGGTGCGGCCGGTGAACAGCACGTCGTCGACCAGCAGCACGCGCTTGTCCTCGATGGCGAAGGCGATGTGGGTGCCGCGCACCTCGGGCTGCTGCCGGCTGCGGCTCAGGTCGTCGCGATACAGGGTGATGTCGATGATGCCGGCGGGCAGCTCGACGCCTTCGATTTCGCGAATCTTGGCTTGCAGGCGGCGGGCGATGAACACGCCGCGCGAGCGAATGCCGACGAGGGCCAAGCCTTCGGTCCCCTTGTTGCGTTCGAGGACCTCGTGCGCCACGCGGGTCAGCGCCCGCTCGACGGCCTGCGCATCCATGACCAAGCGTCCGTTGCCGTTGGTCGCCATGCAAAAAAAAGCCTCCTCGGTAACCGAGAAGGCCTTACGCGCTCCGTTGTGAGTTGCAGATCTTCATCATC
>Ga0335082_10008406_pt1 | contig 11212 bp, 8 predicted proteins | sample Lox_Sample_41_FD_206718 | JGI IMG/M metagenome (GOLD analysis project Ga0335082, IMG submission 206718) | Soil microbial communities from Loxahatchee National Wildlife Refuge, Florida, United States - Lox_Sample_4.1 | ecosystem: Environmental > Terrestrial > Soil > Wetlands | place: USA: Florida... | reverse complement strand
GCAGGCCCTCATCAAAGGTGACCTGTGCTGCACCGCCGCCCCGTTTGCCGGCGCGGTGCGCCCGAGCGTGATCGACGAGAATCTGTCGCATCACATGCGCTGCCGTTCCGAGCACGCGTGCCCGATCGCCCCACATCGACTGGTTGGCGCCGACCAATCGCAGATACGCTTCACCGACGAGCGCCGTAGGTTGCAGGGTATGACCGATGCGTTCATGACGCATCTTGCCAGCGGCCACCCTGCGAAGCTCCCGATACAGCGTCGCGGAGACAGCCGGCGCGGGCTCTTTCGCCTGAGTCACGTGAGATTTGATTGGCTGTTCCGGCAGGGCATTCATACTCTCCCTCGAATGGGCCCGGTTTCCCGAAGTATAGACCTAATTCGAGCCTGGACTCGAACAAAACGTGGGCTTGTCGGCATTCTTCCGCTATCAACTCAGGGCCCTATCAGGCGCTCGAGGATATGGACTCAGATGTACCGCGCAGGCCCTCGATGCAGATTTTTCACGTGTTCGAGTCGCTGGTCGAGGAGGCCACTCGGCTGTTGATGTGAGCTGTAATCAGGGGAAGCTCAAAGCCTTCTTGAATAGACGGTTATGACCCCATTGTTGTGGAACAGCTAACCACGCCAAAACGCAGATCCTTCGACTTCGCTGCGCTTCGCTCAGGATGACACTTCTATGGCAACCGCTGCGCTTCCCTTAGGGTGACACATTGATAGCAAATTTCAGAGACAGAACAGTAGATTTTTATTCCAGAAAAGGCAGCGATGCTGCGTTATGCGACTGCCTTGGCGGCGTTGGTGAGGGGCGGCGTGAGTCTTCCCCACAACGTGGCGATCAACGCCAGCAGAACCGTCTGGAAGATTGCGTAGGCGAGCGAGGAGGTGACGGCGGCCGTTCCGGGAAAACTGCTCGTTGCGATCACAAGGCCGACTGCGACATTACGAATTCCAGTTGTAAATCCCAGGGCCCTGCGAGTATCGCCGCCTGGGCCACCGAGTAACCATCCGGTAGAGAGTGCCGCGACAACGAGCAGGAGCATGCCCAGAAAACCTCGCAAATGTATCGCCGTCAAGGTATGGAACTGCACCGACAAGATTAAGCCAATGGTCATAAGGTTGAGCAACGCGCTTAAGCGATTCGCGGGCTTTTGCAGTTTGGCTGCAAGATCAGGGTTTCTGTTGCGTACTGTGAGTCCAACAGACAACGGAATGATTTGGCTTATGAGTAACGTGCTCACGATCTTCATCGTGTTGATCGTGAGGCCTGCGCTTCCCGAAACCACAGGTAACAGCGAGGACAACAGCACGGGCGCAAGGATGGCAGAAGACGCAGCGAGGATCACCATCAACCCTATCGAAAGCACCACATTGCCTTTTGCAATCGCCGTGAAGGGCGGCCCATAGGGCGCTCCCGGGCAAACCGCGGCGATGAGGATTCCGGCAGCCGCCATTGGATTGGCATGGAACAGAGACAACAAGGTGACCGCGATGGCTGGCACGATCACGTAGTTGGCCAGGACGGCCAGCGAGACCAGTCGCAGATTGCGTGCAACGTCGGTGACCTCCTTGATCGTGACACCAAGCCCAATGGCGGTCATCATTTCGAATAGCGTGACGGTGACCAGAAGGTTGACCACCTTGTCCATTGACATCGTCGTCTCCTAGCTCTTACTTACACCTGGACGCTCGCGTGATCATGTGTGATTGATACGCATGCTTCGGGGAACTGGATGACGACATTAATCGTGTCTGGTTTCCGTTGCAGCGTGCTGCCAGTAGAACCCGCAAGACCCGTCTTCCGTCGTTTCGACATCGGTGCTGAAGGCACCGACCGGAACCGATTCCCCGAACCCTGGACCCTCGGTCAAATCAGGCTCTACCTCTTCGAGACGTGTGCTTCCCGGCTCTTTCGGTTCCACCGTACTTGTCTTCATTTGTTTCATCTCCTTTGCCGCTTCCGACATCATGTATGTTTGCGACCAGAGCTAAATGTGCTCTTGATCAGCAGGCATAGGCTGTGACGCTGGTCACACGATGGAGGAACTCGGCATGCCGCTGCCTTCCCGACTAACTGAGTAGCGGCGGTGGCTGAAGCATGAGCGGCTGCGTCCGATCATGCCCTCGAACTGGTATGTCTTGAGGGCTTCCGTGTCGAGTTGCAGCGCCGTCTGTCGTTGCTGCGCCTCTGCGACAAGCTTTGCAATTCTCTCCCGCAGCGAATTCAGGTTGATCGGTTTCGTGATGTAATCGCAGGCCCCGCGCCGGATGGCCTCGACGGCGGATTCTGCCGAGTATTGTCCCGTGATGAGAATGACTTCGGTTTCAGGAGCGACCTCGACGATACGATCCAACCTCATAGCGACACCGATGTCACCTTTCAACAGGACGCGGGCGCTGAGTCCCTGAACCGCATTTGGGTCGAAGGTCAGGAATATGGAATGAAGGTGATCCCACAAAGGGAGAAAGGATGGCAGCCGCGTATTACCTGTGTTCTGCACGTCTGCGCATTCGGAGCTTTCGCTCGGCACACTCATGGAGACACTTCAATCGGCGGAGGCGACTCTACCGCGGAGAGGGTATTTTGAGCGTTCGATTTCATTAGGGAGTTTTGCTGATGGCACGAACGATTGTCGATCGAATGCCCAACGTTGCTCAATGAACACCGATGGCTGGATGGCTCTCTTTGACTGATGGTTTTCTTACCAGCGATGTTTCCGGATTATGCGCGGTTGCGGAGGGTATTTGCTCGGCGGTCTTCCATGCGTTCCAATCATGCAGTAACGGCAACTCGACGCGGAATTTTGTGCCACGTCCTTCGATGCTGGAGACGGTAATCGTGCCGTGATGGGCGATACATATCGACTTCACGATCGCGAGGCCTAGTCCTATGCCGCCCGATTCGCGCGATCGTGTTTTATCGACACGGAAGAAGCGTTCGAAGACGAGGGGTAGAGCATCTGCCGGAATACCGATGCCGGTATCCGATACCTCCAGCACGGCGAGATTGGCCTCCGCAACGACGGACATCGCAACGCGGCCGTTGGGAGCGGTGTACTTGATGGCATTGTCAAGGAGGTTGGCGACCACCTGTTTCAAGCGCATGGCATCGCCCGTCACATGAACGGGGCTGGAGGTGACACAGGTCATTTTGATCTGCGTTTCCTCCGCCAGCAAGCTAATGTGCTCCAGTGTCTCTGTGGCCAGGGATACCAGGTCAACCGGCGCCATCGCCATCTGCTCGCCTCCACCTTCGAGGCGTGAGATCGTCATGAGGCTCTCGACGATATGCGACATGCGATGGCTCTCCTCGAGGGCGCTTCCGATGCCCTCGATGAGCGTTGGCGACAACATGGGGGTCTGCATTAAAAACTCGAGTTCGCCCCGGATGATGGTCAGAGGGGTCCTCAATTCGTGCGAGGCATCGGCAGAGAAGCGGCGGTTGTGGGCGACGGTCTCTTCAAGTCGCTCGATCATGCGATTGAGTTCGATCGACAGCCTTTCCAATTCGTCGCCCGAGCGGATGACGGGCAAGCGCTCGCCCAGGTCGTCCCGTCCGACTCTCTCAGCCTGCTCGGTCAAGGTCACCACTGGATGGAGCGCGCGCACCATAAGAACATAACCACCCAGCGCGGCGACTAAGAGAATGACGGGCGTTCCTGTCAACAAGATAAGAAACAGAGTACGGAGGACATGGCGGATCGGCTCGGTCGTAGCGCCTGTTTCGATCACGATCGGTTCGCCCTGAGGCGTGTGGTAGGGCAACGTATACGTGATGAGTTCCTGACCGCCCTTTGCGTGTGTACGGTTCAGTTCCCCAGAGCCATCCGCGTCTTCGATGGCCGCGAGCGCTGAAGCGCTAACCGGAAGATCGGGCATCTCACCGGTCTCGTAGAGGATCGCCTTCCCGCGAGAGACGCGCACAAAGGTATCGCTGACCCCGGCGGGATAGGATTCGCTCATCTCGTTTTGAAACCAGCTTGTGCCCTTGGCGTCCAGCGGCTTGACGTAATCGGTTAAGATGGCCGATGCGTTTGTGCGGAGCGAATGCTCAAGCGATCGGGTGAGGAATGTCTGCACGCCCAGGTATACGGCTGCGCTGAAGGTGAGCAGTGCGACAGCAAGCAGCGCGACGTAAAACGAGGTTATGCGATAGCGGAGGGAGTTCCGGTTCACAGTTCACTTCCGGAGCGGATCATATAACCCGAGCCACGGACCGTGCGAATCATCTTCATGGGATTGCCGTCGTCCACTTTGCTGCGGAGATGCCTGACGTAGACATCGACGATATTGGTGATCCCATCGAAGCTCTGGTCCCACACGTGTTCAATGATCATGTTGCGGGACAGGACCCGCTCCTCGTTCTGCATCAGATACTCGAGCAGCGAGTATTCCTTCGCGGTAAGCTCGATGCGGCGCCCGGCCCTTCTCACCTGCTGGGTCAGCCTGTCGAGTTCAAGGTCGCCGACGCGTAATGTGCTGGAGCGGTTGACGGGCCCCCGGCGCAGCAGGGCTTTGACTCTTACAAGGAGTTCCGCAAATGCAAACGGCTTGGTGAGATAGTCGTCCGCACCTAGCTCGAATAGCTTGACCTTGTCGTCAATCGAGTCGCGTGCCGTGAGGACCAGCACAGGCACAGAGGTATTTTTTCGCCGTATTCGCTGCAGCAGGTCGCCTCCGGCAAGGCGTGGCAACATAAGGTCCACGAGTATCAGATCGTACGGATAGGTCTCCGCGAACTCGAGACCTTCGACACCATCGGATGCAATGTCGACTGCATACCGTTCCGCGGTCAGACCCCGTTGCACGAGCGCAGATACCTTCTGCTCGTCTTCAACCATCAAGATTCGCATAGTCTCTTGCATCCTTCATTAAGGGGCCGTTCGTTTGAAATGCGGCTGAACGATTGATGAAAATCTCTTCATCGTGCTGGCCCTGGCTTCGATTCTGAGCGGAATAGATAAATGAATACATTTTCATTCAGTCTTTAGGCGGAACTCATGAGGTGCTCCCAATCTGGTTGCTGTGTCCAGGAGAACCTATGTTTAACTCATCGAACCGTGCTCTCTTCCTCGTTTTTGCGTTACCAACTTTAGGCTCTGCTCTTGCCGCTGCGCAAGGGTCTTCTTCTGTGAGGCTGATCCAGTCGGTCAATCTTCCGGGTTATACGGGCGACTTCGACCATTTCGCGGTCGATTTCGACCGGAATCGCCTGTTACTGGCTGCGGAGGACCATGGCACTCTGGAGGTCTTCGACCTGAAGACGTCCGCCCATCTGAAGACGGTGAGCGGATTCGGGAATCCGCACAGCATTCTGGTCCGGAAAGGCGTTAATACGGTTTTTATCACCGACAGCGAGAAGCAGGGGCCGACGATCCGGGATGCAGACAGCTATGCGAAAAAGCAATCGGTGCCATTGACTCCAGGATCGGATACGTCAAAGTACGATGCGGCAACGAACACCCTCTACATCGTGACCGGCGGCAAGGATGTCGATATGAAGACCGCCAACCTCGAAGCGGTCAACCCGGACACGGGAGCGAAGCTGGGTTCGATTACGTTTCAAGACAACCATGTTGAGGCGATGTCGTTTGTCGATGGCGATCCTCGCCTTTTTATCAATCTCACGCAAACCAACAAACTTGCGGTGGTTGACCGTAAATCGATGAAGGTTATCAAGGTATGGCCTGTACCTTCGGCGAAGCAGAATGCGATGGTGGCCTTCGATCCTGCGCAGCATCGGCTGTATGTGGTCTGCCGCGATCCCGGGATGGTGGTCGTCATGAACTCGGACACAGGCGCGGTCGTGAGCACGCTGGCAGCACCGCTCCGCTCCGACGAGGTTCAGTATGACGCGACGGCGCACCGGCTGTATGTTCCAGGCGGTGAGGGCTATATGGGGATCTACGATACGAGCGATCCGGATCACCTGAAGCTCGCCGAGAAGGTGATGACTGAACCGGGCGCAAAGACGGGCGTGCTGATTCCGTCGATGCACCGGCTCTTCCTGGCCGTCTCGCCCGGAGATACGAAGGCAATGGCAAAAGTTCTGACCTACGAGACCAAATGATGTATTTTGCCAAGCTCCAGTTCGCCCGGCTCGCCGGAGCGAGAAGCGGAGCTATGGAATTCGCGATGAAGGATAGGGCAACGACCTCGATGAAGGGTCTTATACATTTCGCTCTGGCACTATTTACCGCCGGCTGCTGTCTTAGTCCGGCGATGCCCGCACAGACTACGGCAGCGGCGTCGGCTGCGATCACGCTGGACGAGGCCATCTCCCGGGCACGAACCGCGGATACCGCCTATGCCGCTGCCCAGGCTGCAGCGGGCGTTGCTCAGGCTCAGAGGGGGATCGCGCGATCCGCGCTCCTTCCAGGAGTCATCTACCACAATCAATTCCTTTATACGCAGGCGCAGACCGCAGACACGACTCAATCACCGGCCTCCGCTCAATCGACGTCGCCGGTTCGCTTTGTGGCTAACAATACGGTTCATGAATACATGAGCCAAGGCTCGGTGACACAGATCATCGGCGGCGCGACCATCACGGCCTATCGCAGGGCGAATGCCGATGCGGCCGCAGCGCACGCACTTCTCGAAGTGGCGAGACGTGGTTTAGTTGCAGCAACCATAGGGATTTATTACGGTGTCCTCGCAGCGGATGCGAAGGTGCTGGTCGCGCAACGTGCGCTTGCGGAAGCGGAGCGCTTCCACACGGTGACGCTGCAGCGGGAGACCGGCGGCGAAGCGGCACATGCGGACGTGGTGCGCGCCGATCTGCAGGTTCAGCAGCGGCAGCGTGAGTTGAACGATGCTGCTCTGGCAGCAGACAAGGCGCGTCTCGATCTTGGCGCGCTGCTCTTTCCCGATCCTTCGACGCCGTATCAGCTGGCTGCGACCCTGAACGCGCTTCCTCCATTGCCGGTTCAGAGTGAGGTGGAGGCGGCGGCGAAGGCGAACAATCCGGACCTGCGTGCAGCGCTTGAGTTGTTGCGGTCGGCGGATCTGGATGTTACGGCATCGCGTTTCGGCTACCTGCCAGACCTTGTCCTCAATGTCACCTACGGTATCGATGCGCCACAGTTTGCGGTGAACGGACCCGACGGCGTGCGGAACCTTGGCTACTCGGCTTCCGCCACCCTCGACATTCCGATATGGGACTGGCTGGCCACGCATCAGCGCGTGCGCCAAAGCGAGATTCGCCAGGTTCAGGCGCGCGTGGATCTGACGGTGACACAGCGAAGATTGCTTGCCTCTCTTCGCCAGCTCTACGAGGAGGCAGTGGTATCCCAAAGGCAACTTGCCCTTCTGGACAGAAGCGTTGCAACGGCTGCCGATGCGTTACGCCTGACAAATATGCGATATACCGCGGGTGAAGGGACGGTGCTCGAGATCGTTGATGCTCAAAGCTCTCTTGCGCTTGCTGAATCGAGCAGGACGGATGGCATCGTTCGCTATTACACCGCGTTGGCCAATCTACAAACACTGACAGGAAACATGCCATGATGCGAAGGATATGCAGGGCTAGTTCAGTTTCTATTCTTTCTTTGGTTGCAACCGCAACTGTGCTGGGGTTTGCCGTTGCTGTCTCGGGCTGCAAGAGCAAAGATGCGGAAGCTGCGGCAGAGGTGTCCGTACAGGCCGAGAAGGCAGAGAAGAAGGCGTTGACCGAATATGTTTCGGGCGATACGGTGCTGTCGCCGCTGGCGCAGGCAGCGATTGTGCCGAAGATATCGGCTCCGGTAAAACGATTTTTAGTGCAGCGCGGCGCGCATGTTCATAGCGGCCAGCTTCTCGCTGAACTTGAAAACAGCGATCTCCTTGCGGCGGTACACGACAGCCGCGGTGCGCTCAGCCAGGCGGACGCGAGTTATGCCACAACCACTCAAGCTGCCGTGTTGGAGGACATGCAGAAGGCAAAGCTCGACGTCGAGCAGGCGAAGGCGAATCTTGATGTGCAACAAAGTGTCTTCACCTCGCGCGAAGCGCTCTTCCAGCAAGGAGCCATTCCCCGCCGTGATCTGGACACGGCCCGTGCCGCCCTGGTGCAGGCGAAGGCCACGATGGATATAGCGGAACAGCACCTGCGGTCGCTGAACTCGGTGAGCCAGAAGGCCACGATCAAAAATGCGGCCGGCGTTCTCGATTCCGCGCAGGGAAAGTATGAGGCAGCCCAGGCGGGGCTCAGTTACTCAGAGATACGCTCGCCCATCGATGGCGTCGTGACCGATCGCCCTCTATTCGCTGGGGAGATGGCGAATGCGGGACAAGCAATCGTTACGGTGATGGACGTCTCTTCCCTGATTGCCAAAGTGCATCTCTCCCAGGAGCAGGCGAGTGGCATCAGGCAGGGAGCGCCGGCGGAGGTCAACATCGCCGGCATCTCCGAGCCTGTATCGGGCACGGTGATGCTGGTGAGCCCTGCATTGGATCAAGGCTCGACGACCCTGGAGGTGTGGGTGGTCGTCAAGAACAAGGCTGGCGTTTATAAAGCCGGCACACCGGTTCACGTTTCCATCGCGACACGTACAGTGCCTGATGCGATTGCCATACCGAATGAGGCTTTGATCTCGACCAAGGCGGGTACGAAGGCCGTCATGATCATTGGACCGGATGGCATCGCCCGGCAGAAGGAGGTAACGACTGGAATCACCGACGGACACGATACGCAGATCCTCAACGGAGTGGAAGCAGGCACCCAGGTGGTTACGAAGGGCGCCTATGGCATGGATGACGGGACGAAGGTGAAAGTGGTGGCCGCTGGTGCCGAAGAGGGAGGGGCGGATGACGAGAAGCCCTCTGCGGCGACGCCTCAGAAAGGTGAACAGAAGTGAGCAATCATAACCACATCGCTTCTGAGAGTTCGTCAGGCTTCTGGGTGACGCGCCACGCGACGACGATTCTGTTTTTCATCATCGTGCTTAGCCTTGCGGGAATCTATCTCTCCGCCCGCATTCCGATCTCCGTGTTCCCGGAGACAAATTTTCCGCGTGTTGTCATCGGGATCGATAACGGCGTCATGCCGGTCGAGCAGATGCAGGTGACGATCACCAAGCCGATCGAAGATTCCGTGAACGCCGTGCCAGGACTTCAGACTGTCCGCTCCAACACCAGCCGCGGCTCGGCTGAGGTCAGTCTTTTCTTTGACTGGAACGTGGACATGTTCCACACGCTTCAACTGGTGGACGCTGCGCTATCGAAGGTCCGCCAGACCTTGCCCGCAACAGCGGTGATTACGACGAACAGGCTGACCTTTGCGACCTTTCCAATCCTGGGATATAGCCTCACGTCGGACACGGTTCCCCTGACACGGCTCTGGGAGCTGGCAACTTACGAACTCAAACCATCGTTGAACCGATTGCCCGGAGTAAGCACGGTTGTCATTCAGGGAGAGCAGATTCCCAACTTCGAGGTTGAGCCGGAGGAAGCGAAGCTTGTCGCTTCGGGCGTAACGGTAAGCGATATTCTGAACTCGATTCAACTCACGAACCTGATCGATTCTCCGGGGCTTTTTCAGACGGAGCATGAACTTGTCCTTGGACTTGTGGGGGCGCAGGTTCATGACGCGGCGCAGCTTTCACAGGTGGTGATAAAGAATACGGCCTCGGGCATTCCTATACGGATCTCCGATGTCGCCACGGTGAAGCAGTCGATTGAGCCTCAGTACACGATGGTTCGCGCAAACGGCAAACCGGCGGTGCTTATCAACATCGCCCGGCAGCCGTCCAGCAATACGGTGCAGGTAGCGGATGAGGTTGCCGTCGAGACCGAGCGCCTGCGTCAGTTGCTGCCCTCGGGGGTGACGCTCCGACCATACTATGACCAGTCGGAACTTGTTCGCGACAGCATCGGCAGCGTGCGCGATGCCATCCTGATTGGCCTTGTGCTCGCCACAATTATCATCATCGTCTTTCTCCATGATTGGAGATCGTCTCTCGTCGCCGGGCTGGTGATTCCCACGACGATCGCGATCACCTTTGTGTTCCTCTACGTGCTTGGTGAAAGCTTCAACCTGATGACGCTTGGTGGTCTTGCGGCTGCCGTGGGACTCGTGATCGACGACGCGATCGTAGTCGTGGAGAATATAGTGCTCCATCGGCAGGCCGGGGAGGGAAGAGCGGAGGCCATCCGCAAGGCGCTGCATGAGATTACGGTTCCGCTCGTGGGATCGACGGTTACGCCGATCGTTGTGTTTCTCCCCCTCATCTCGGTGCAGGGCGTCACGGGCAGCTTCTTCCGGGCGCTTGCGGTGACGATGACGGTTGCATTGCTCGCATCACTGCTGTTGGCTCTCACCTGGACCCCGGCGTTGAGTGCGCTGTTGCTGAGGCCCGGCAGGACTTCAGGGGCAGGAGCTGACGAGCAACATGGTCCGGGTCACCATCAAGAGAGCGGCTTTATGCTGCGCATCCTCGATGTGCATGGCAAGTGGCTGCGACGTGCGCTGGAGCGTCCCGTGCTGCTCTTTGCCGGCTGCGCCGTTCTTCTGATCGGGGTATACGCGGGTTATTCTGCGCTGGGCTCCGACTTGCTGCCGGAGATGGACGAAGGCGGTTTCATCCTTGACTACATCATGCCGCCGGGCAGCTCGCTGGCCGAGACCGATCGCGTGCTTCAGCATATCGAACGTATTCTGCAAAAGACAGACGAGGTGGAAAGCATATCCCGGCGCACGGGTCTTCAGATGGGCCTCGCCGCGGTAACCGAAGCAAATACCGGCGACATTACCGTCAAGCTGAAGAAGAAGCGGGATCGTGGGATCGATGAGGTTATTGCCGATCTCAGGGCCGAGATCAAGAGAAGCGAGCCGCAGCTCGATATCGAATTCACACAAGTGTTGCAGGACATGATCGGTGACCTCTCGAATGCTCCGGAACCGATTCAAATAAAACTCTTCAATAACAATCCCGAGATTTTGACCGAGGTTGCGACTCGTGTTGCCGATACGATCAAGAAACAGGATGGCGTCGTCGATGTGCTGGATGGTCTTGAGAACACCATAAGCGGACCTGCTGTCTCCTTCCAGGTGAACCCATCCATCGCCACTCGCCTTGGTTTTACAGCGGAGGAGGTTTCGATCGATACGACGGCGGTTGTTGAAGGAGTGCCAGCGACTGTGCCCATGATCTCGAGCGGTCGTCCGTATACGATCCGAGTTCGCTTTCCTGAATCGAATCGTGCGTCGCTGAGCGCTATCGAGAATACGATC
>Ga0335082_10008405_pt1 | contig 11217 bp, 11 predicted proteins | sample Lox_Sample_41_FD_206718 | JGI IMG/M metagenome (GOLD analysis project Ga0335082, IMG submission 206718) | Soil microbial communities from Loxahatchee National Wildlife Refuge, Florida, United States - Lox_Sample_4.1 | ecosystem: Environmental > Terrestrial > Soil > Wetlands | place: USA... | reverse complement strand
TCGGGCCGTCGATCGAGCCTCCGTGGAATGGATTCTCGAAGACCGTCAGATCCGGCCCGGGCCCGTCGCAGATCACGGGCGGGTCGAAGCCGAGCACGACGACGCCGTTGTTGCCGAGCGACAGCACGTCGAGCGACCCCTGCAGCTCGCCGCCGCCTTGTGGGGGCCCCAGCACGATGCCCGGGAGTTGATCCTGACCGAAGCCGGCTCCGCTTCCCGGTGTGAACGACACGACGAAGTCGGCAAACGGGCCGCCCAACGCGGGCGCGGCCGCGGACAGGAACGCGGCGACGAGGCATGCCGTCGGGGCACGGCGTGCCGTGCCCCGACGGAGGACCAATCTGGCGGACATCAAGCTCCGCTCACGGTGCCCGCTGACAGATGAGCTTGACGACGTCGGTGTCCTTTCGTCCGTCGTCGGTCGCGCTCTGCACCTTCACCTGCGCCTTGCCGGGCTTGGTGACACCGCCGGCGACCTGGACGGGAACCGTCACGCCGTCACTGAACAGACAGGTCGAAGCGCTGATCGGCAGCGCGGCGGCGACCGCCGCGGCCGTCCGCGCGATGGCGGCGCTGACCGGCTTCGCGACGATGCTGACCTCGGTGATGTTCCCCGGCGTGCACGCGCTCTGGTTGGGATCGCTCACGTCGAAGCAGAAGCCGACCGGGAATAGGCACGAACCGTTCTTCTTGCCGTCCGCGTCGCACGGTGCGCCGTCGACGCATACGGCGTCCTTGCCGACCAACTGCAGCCCGTAGAACTCCTGGAGGCACTCGCTCTTCGGCGAGCCGCTGCCGGGAGCGAGTCGATCGATCGGCGTGAAGCGGTGGAGCGACTTGTCTTCGTCGGCGCCGGTGAACGTCGAGGAAAGGATCTGCACGCGGTCGGTGAACGCATCGACCGTCATGCCGCCCGCATCGGTCAATCCGCTGACGAAGGGGACCGAGCTTCCGTCGGAGGTATTGAACGACACGACATCCCCCCCGTAGCTGCCGGACACGAGCAGGCGGCCATCGCTATTGAGGGCCAGACCGTAGGAGCCGAAGGCATAGCTGGGCGCGGCAAAGGGCGCCGGCGGAACGGGCGCGCCCGCCGAGCTGTATTGGTCGATCTCGTTCGAGAAGTTGGCGTGCGACTGGCCGACGAACAGGTTCCCGTTCGACGGCGTGAACGCGAGGCCGCTCGCGTAGTCGAGCCCGGAGACGAACGTGCTGGGCGAGCCGCTGGCGATCTTGAGCACCGCGCCGCTGCCGCCCCCGGCGGAGCTGGACACGAAAACGTTGCCGCTTGCATCGACGGCGACCGACGCCGCAAACGGGATGCTGTCGCGCGGCGCGAGCTCGAGCCCCGGGGCGCTGAGACCGGAAGCCGTCGACGCCGACGGAATGGCGAAGACCGTGTCGCCGCTCTGCGCGGCAAATGGACCAGTGAGGCCGAAGTCGCCGTTGTCGGCGTTGTCGGTGACGTACAGTTTATCCGCGGCGGCATCGTACGCGCAACCGCTGATCGAGTTGAAGCCCATCGCCACCAGGCGTAGATCGCCCGACTCCTTGGCGAAGACGATCGCGTTGGCGTTGGCCGTGAAGCCGGGGCCGATGCCGACGAATGTGCCACCGGGGCCGGCGGCGATGCAGCTTTGCGTCAGGTTGCTGAGCAACTGGGTACTGTAGATGTAGCCGGCCGGCGGCGTGACGGCAGCGGGCGCGGCGGACGCGACGGCGAGCCCCCCGAGCGCTGTGGCGAACCGGATAGCAAACGAATGTCGCATGGTTGTTCTCCCTCCAGAAATGCAGTTGGCGATCGCATATGTACGGTTGACACCCCCGAGGCCTCCCACAACGGCGGGTCGGCACGTCTGGGGCAGCGGCGGCCCGCGGGCCCGCGAGCGATCGCCGTGCCGCGGCCTGGAGGACCGCGTTGTGGCCGGTGCGGCCAACAAAAAACCCGGCGACGCCGAAGCGTCCCGGGTATGAGCGAGAGAACCGTCCAGCATGATTCTCGTCCCCACACCCCGGAGGACATCGAAACCCGCTGGTGAGTCCGGTCTCCTGGCTCCCGGCTTTCTACTGACGGCGCCTTCCCATCCTTCTCGGACAGTGGCAAGCGTGCCGCGTTCGTTACCGGTTACAGTGGCGGGGGCCGCGCCGGATTTGCACCGGCTTCCCTCGACACATCAGCGTGCGGCGGAGCTATCACGCGCCGCGTGGCGGCGTCAACTTTGACTTTCGCCGGGCGAGCAGGGAGCGTCGTCAGCGCATGCGCGCAGCCCGTGCATCCTGGCGCGCGTCGATCGCCGCGCTGCTGCTGCTGACCGCCGGCGTCGCCGGCGCCGCCCCGCCGCAGCGCATCATCTCGCTCGCGCCATCGATTACCGAGATCCTCTTCGCGCTCGGTGTCGGTGACCGCGTCGTCGGCGTGTCCACCTACTGCGACTACCCCCCCGAGGCCGCCCGCATCGATCGCATCGGTACGTTTCTCCAGCCCAACGTCGAGCGCATCCTCGCCAAGCGGCCGGATCTGGTGATCGGTGTGCCCAGCCCCGGCAACCGCGCGCCGGTCGAGCGCCTGGAGGGGTTCGGCCTGCGCGTGTTGATCGTCGACCCGCAGCGCGTCGCCGACATCCTGGCCGCGATTCATACCATCGCCGATGCGGTCGGCGTTCCGAGCCAGGGGGAGCGGCTCGTCGCCCGCATCCAAGACGAGATGGGGGCGGTGACGGCGCGTCTCGACGGCGCGCCGACGGTCAGCGTCCTCATGCTGGTCGGCCGCTCGCCGTTCGTCGCCGCCGGCACCGGCACCTATCAGGACGAGCTCATCGCGCTCGCGCGCGGCGCCAACCTCGCCGCGCCCACCGGCGAGGCGTGGCCGACCGTCAACCTCGAGTTCATCGTGGCCCACGCGCCGCAGGTGATCATCGATGCCAGCATGGGCAGCGAGGAGGCGACCGACCGCGCCGGTTCGCTCGCTTTCTGGAGCACCTTTCCGACCATCCCCGCCGTGCGCGACCACCGTCTCTACGGCTTTCGCGCCTACGAGCTGCTGCGGCCGGGCCCGCGCGTGGCGCAGAGCCTGGAGACCGTGGCGCGCTTCATCCATCCGGAGCGCTTCGGGCCGCCGCCGGAGACGCCGGCCGTGCCCTGAGGTCTCGTAGCGCGCCGCCGTGGTGGCCGGCAGGCGCCGGTCCGTATATGAGGCGCGCAGCATGCCTCGCCGCGAGCCGCATCTCACCCGCGCGCGCTTTGCGCGCGTGCTGCTGGTGTTGGTCGCGGTGCTGCTCGCCGCCGTCATCGGCAGCGCCCTGATCGGATCGGAGCACATCGATCCGTGGCGCGCCGTGTTCGGCGGGGCCGACGGCAACGTTGCCGCCGTCATTCTGTTTCGCATCCGGCTGCCGCGGGCGCTGATGGCGGTCGTCGTCGGCGGCGCGCTGGCCGCCGCGGGGACGGTGCTGCAGGCGCTGCTGCGTAACCCGCTGGCCGAGCCGCATCTGCTCGGCGTGTCGGGCGGGGCGGCGTTCGGCGGCGTGCTGGCGCTGATCGTCGCCGGGGCGAGCGGGGTGTTGCCGGCGATCCTCGTCCCGGTCGGCGCCTTCGCCGGCGCGCTCGCGACCATGCTGATCGTCTACCGGCTCGGGACCGTGCACGGCCGGCTGCAGCCGTACACGTTCCTGCTCGCCGGGGTGGTGTGCAACGCGTTCACCGGCGCGCTGATCATGGCGCTGAACGCGGTGGCGGATTTCTTCCAGGCGCACGGCATCCTGTTCTGGCTCATGGGCAGCCTGCAGACGCAGAGCTACGGATTGGTGGCGGCGAGCGCGGTCTATCTGGTCGTGGGCGTCGTCTGGCTCCTGCGCCACGCGCGCGAGTTCAACGTGTTGAGCCTGGGCGACGAGAGCGCCGCGCAGCTCGGCGTGGCGGTCGGGCGGACGCGGCGCGTGGCCTTCGCGGTGTCGTCGCTGCTGGTCGGCGCGGCGGTATCGGTGAGCGGGATGATCGGGTTCGTCGGCCTGATCGTGCCGCACGTGACCCGGCTCCTGATCGGCGCCGACTATCGGCTGCTGCTGCCGGCGTCGGTGCTGATCGGCGGGACCTTCCTGGTGCTCGCCGACACCGTGGCGCGCAGCGCGTTCGGCGCGACCGAGATCCCGGTCGGAGTGGTGACCGCCCTGTGCGGCGGCCCGTTCTTCATCTACCTGCTGCGCCGCGAAGGAGGGCGGACGCTTGAGTGAGCCGGCCATCGAGCTGCGCGGGGTGAGCTTCGGCTACGCTGCCGAGGTGGTGGTGCGGGACGTCTCGTTCAGGGTCGCGCCGGGCGAGTTCGTCGGCATCATCGGGCCGAACGGATCGGGCAAATCGACCCTGCTGCGGCTGATGAGCGGCTACCGGCGCCCGTGGCAGGGCCAGGTGCGGCTCGACGGCCGGCCGGTGGAGCGGCGCGATCGGCGCGAGCTCGGGCGGCTGGTCGGCGTCGTGCCGCAGGACACGGCGGTGACATTTCCCTTCTCGGTGACCGAGATGGTCCTGTTCGGCCGCACGCCGCACGTCGGCGGCTTCGGCTTCGAGCGCGATCGCGACCTGGCGGCGGCGCGGCGGGCGATGGAGCGCACCGACACGACCCACCTGGCGCGGCGCGCCGTCACCGAGCTGAGCGGCGGCGAGCGCCAGCGCGTGATCCTGGCTCGTGCGCTCGCGCAAGAGCCCGCGATCCTCCTGCTCGACGAACCGGCGGCGTTCCTCGACATCCGCCACGAGGTCGAGATGTACGATCTCCTGCGCGACTTGCAGCGCGGCGGGATGACCGTGGTGAGCGTGCTGCACGACCTCAACATCGCGGCACTGTACTGTGACCGCCTGCTGCTCCTGCACGAAGGCCGGCTGGCGCGTGCGGGTACCCCGGCCGAGGTGATCACGTACCCGACGCTGACGGCGGTGTACGGCACCGAGGTGTACGTCGCATTGAACGACATCACCGGGTGCCTGAACGTGCTGCCGCTGAGCCGCGAGCACCGCGAACGCCTGCGCGCGCGCTTCGGGCGGGCGCACGGCGGCGAATGAGCGGCGCGCTCCGCAGCGAGGCGAGCAGCTCCGCGCGGCGGTCGGCTTGCCGGCGCGCGCGGCCTTGGGTAAGGGCATCGCCCATGCCGCGGAGCCAGGGGGAGACGTGCTGAGATGAAGGCCGCAGTCATGCAGGCGGCGGGTGCGCCGCTGATCGTTGTCGACGACATCGAGATCGAGGCGCCGCGCGCCGGGCAGGTGCGGGTTCGGGTGACCCACTGCGGTCTCTGCCATTCCGATCTCAGCATCGCCGACGGAGTCTTCCCGACCCCGACGCCGATCATTCTCGGGCATGAAGCGGCGGGCATCGTCGACGCGATCGGCCCCGAGGTCACCGGTCTGGCGGTCGGCGATCACGTCGTCCTCACCCCGATTCCGCCCTGCGGCGTCTGTTACTGGTGTGTGCGCGGCGAGCCGGGCGTGTGCGCGAACGCGGGCATGCTGCAGACCAACACCCTTCCCGACGGCCGCACCGGGTTGTCGCGGCGCGGGGAGGTCGTGTTCCGCGGCGTCGGCCTGGGCGCCTTCGCGGAGTACGTCGTCAGCCCGGTCAGCGGCGCGGTGAAGATCGCACCGGAGGTGTCGCTCGAGGTGGCCTGTGTGATCGGCTGCGCCGTACAGACGGGCGTCGGCGCGGTGCTCAACACCGCCAAGGTGGAGGAGGGCGCCACCGTTCTGGTCATGGGGCTCGGCGGCATCGGGCTCAGCATCGTGCAGGGTGCCCGGCTGGCCGGGGCGGCGCGCATCCTCGTCACCGACCCGGTCGCGGCGCGCCGCGAAGCGGCGCTGCGCCTGGGCGCGACCGATGCGATCGATCCGGGCAGCACGGACGTCGCCACCCGCACCCTCGAGCTCACCGGCGTCGGAGCCGACTATGCGTTCGACGCCGTCGGGCGCGCCGCCCTGGTGCAGACCGGCGTGGCGGCCACGCGAGCGGGCGGTACCACGGTCTGCGTCGGCGCCGCGCCCATGGACGACGTGATCCAGGTGGCCCCGGCCGCGCTGTTCACCTTGACGGAGAAGAAGCTCATCGGGTGCGCGCTGGGGAGCTGCAACTCGGTGCGCGAGATTCCCCGTTTGCTGGCGCTCTGGCAGGCGGGTCGGTTGGACCTGGAAGCGCTGATCACCCGGCGCCGGCCGCTGGCTGAAATCGGCCAGGCCATGGATGACCTGCGCGCAGCGCGCGGCATTCGCACCGTCCTCTGCTGCCACGAAGGCGCGTGCTGACCGCGGCGTTGCTGTGGGCAAAGGCGCCGCCTCGACCTCCCGAGGGAGAGTGAATTTGACTCGCTGGGGGTGCTATGTTAGCCGGCGACTGACGGAAAAGCGGCGCAGTTTCAATGTATTTTCAGTTCGCGAGCGTTCTGGTCTTCTTCGCCCTCGGACTCGGCCTGGTGGCTCTGATGACCGGGTTGAGCTGGCTCCTGAGGCCGCACAATCCGGAGCCCGGCAAGCTGGCCACCTATGAGTGTGGCGAGCCGCCGACCGGCAGCGCCTGGATCAACTTCAACATCCGCTTCTACCTGGTGGCGCTGATCTTCGTGATCTTCGACGTGGAGGTCGCCTTCATCTATCCGATCGCGGTGGTTTTCCGCGACTGGGTCCTGAAGGGGAACGCGCTGTTTGCGCTGGCCGAGATCCTGCTGTTCGTCGCCATCCTGTTCGTCGGCCTGGTGTACGTGTGGGTGAAGCGCGACCTCGAGTGGCTGAAGGCGGTTCCCGCCGCGGACGACGGAGATGCGGCGCGGGTGAGCGAGGCGGCGTGAGCGCGGGGCGAGCGGACGAGTGACACCATGGCACTGATCAATTCGTTTCCCGAGATGGTGCTCACCACCAAGGCCGACGCGTTCCTCAATTGGACCCGCAAGTCCTCGGTCTGGTGGATGCTTTTCGGCCTCGCCTGCTGTGCGATCGAGCTCATGCAGACGCAGGGGCCGCGCGCGGACGTCGATCGCTTCGGCGCCGCCCCGCGCGCCTCGCCGCGCCAGTCCGACCTGATGGTCGTGGCCGGAACACTGACTCTGAAGATGGCGCTGCGGACGAAGGTGCTCTACGAGCAGATGCCGGAGCCGCGCTACGTCATCTCCATGGGCGCGTGCGCGAGCTGCGGCGGCCTGTTCCAGCTCGCCTACTCGGTCTGCGACGGGGTCGACAAGGTGATTCCGGTCGACGTCTACGTGCCCGGCTGCCCGCCGCGGCCGGAAGCGCTGACCGAAGGTATTCTGAAGCTGCAAGAGAAGATGATGACGGAGAACTGGCTGGTGCGCCGTGCGGCGGCGGGGGCGGCGGCGTAGCAACACGTCCGGTCCGAACGATCCAATTCCATGACCGCGAGCGAGATCTACGAGCGCCTCAAGGCGCACTTCGGGGAACGTGTGATCAGCCTCGCCCAAGACGCCAAGGACCCGTGGATCCTGGTCGACCCGGCTGCGATCGCCGAGATCGGCCGGTTCCTGCACGACGATCCCGAGCTGCGCTGCGACGCGCTGTCGAACCAGTCGGGCGTCGATTACAAGGCGCAGGGCTGGATCGAGGTGGTCTACCATCTCTATTCGTACGCCCATCGCCACTACGTGATCCTCAAGGTGCGGACGCCGCGCGACGCCGCCGAGCTCCCGACCGTCGAGGGCGTGTGGAAGGCGGCGAACTGGCTGGAGCGGGAGATCTACGACCTGCTCGGAGTGAACTTCGTCGGGCACTCCGATCTGCGCCGCCTGCTGCTCCCCGAGGACTGGATCGGTTACCCGCTGCGCAAGGACTTCGTCGAGCCCGAGCAGTACCACGGCATCAGCACGCGCCGGGAGAGCCTGCTGAGATGACCGCGCCGAGCAAGAGACTGAGGTCGGGGATCAGCGATCGGCGCTCGGTCCCACCCCGACCCCCGACCCCCGACCCCCCGTCCCTGTCATTATGAGCTTGGCGGGATTCGAGGTCGAGGTCGAACAGGTCGGGCAGTCGGGCCTGGAGACCGAGGAGATGACGCTGAACATGGGGCCGCAGCACCCCAGCACGCACGGCGTCCTCCGCTTCGTCGTCAAGGCCGACGGGGAGGTGATGCGGCAGGCGATCCCCGACGTCGGCTACCTGCACCGCTCGATCGAGAAGATCTCCGAGAAGGTGGGCTATCACGGCTTCATGCCCTACACCGACCGCGTCGACTACGTCGCCGCGATGTTCTGCAACCAGGGGTGGGGCATGGTGAGCGAGAAGCTGGGCGGCATCGCGGTGCCGAAGCGCGGCGAATACTGCCGGGTGATCGCCGCCGAGCTGAACCGCATCGCCAGCCATCTCCTGTCGGTTGGGACGATGGTGCTCGACATCGGTGCCATCACCCCGTTCTTCCACGCCTTCCGCGAGCGCGAAAAGATCAACGACCTGCTCGAGGAGCTGTGCGGGGCGCGGCTGACGTACAACTACATGCGCATCGGCGGGGTCGCGTGGGATCTGCCGCCGGGGTACGCCGAAAAGGTGACCGCCTTCCTCGATCGCTTCGAGCCGATGCTCGAGGAGTACGACGACCTCATCTCGGCGAACGCGCTGTATGTCGGGCGCTGCGCCGGCGTGGCGGTGGTGAGCGCCGAGGAGGCGGTGAACTACAACCTGGTCGGCCCCAACCTGCGCGCCTCCGGCGTGCGGTACGACGTCCGGCGCGACGAGCCCTACTCGGTCTATCCGGAGCTCGAGTTCGACGTCCCGGTCGGTCCCGGCGCGCACGGCGTGCTCGGCGACAGCTACGCGCGGTACGCGGTGCGGATTCGCGAGATGACCGAAAGCATCAAGATCCTGCGCCAGTGCTTCCGGCAGATGCCCGACGGTCCGGTGATCGCCAAGGTGCCGCGCAAGTTCAAGCCACCGGCGGGCGATGCGTACATCCGGGTGGAGAGCGCCCGCGGCGACATGGGCTGGTACGCGGTGAGCGACGGCACGGAGTATCCCTACCGCTGCAAGGTGCGGACCGGCTCGTTCGCGGCGATGGCGATCATCGACAAACTGAGCCAGGGGCTCATGCTGGCCGATCTGGTCACCGTCATCGCCAGCCTCGACATCGTCGCTCCCGAAGTGGACCGCTGAGCGGGCGGGAGACGAGCGCGCGACCGATGCAGGACTTTCTCGACGGGCTTATCGAGCAGGGCACCTTCGGCCACGCGCCGGCGCAGGTGGTCTATGCCATCGGCATCGTGGCGGTGGCGGCGATCGTGATCTTCGGCTTCGTGCTCAACGTCGCCGGGGTCACCACCTTCATCGAGCGCCGCGTCTGGGCGCGCATCCAGTCGCGCATCGGGCCGAACCGCGTCGGCCCGCAGGGCATCCTCCAGTGGCTGGCCGACGGCATCAAGCTGCTGATGAAGGAGGAGGTCATCCCGGCGCAGGCCGATCCGCGCCTGTTCAAGCTGGCACCGTACGTCGTGACCATGGGCTTCGTCGCCGCCTTCGTCGCGATCCCGTTCAGCAGCGCCTTGGTCGCGGCGGATCTCAACGTCGGCATCCTGTACATCACCGCGGTCACGTCGCTGGTGGTGGTCGGCATCCTGATGGCCGGCTGGGCGTCGAACAACAAATGGTCGCTGATCGGCGGCATCCGCGCGGCGGCGCAGATCGTCAGCTACGAGATCCCGGCCGCGCTCTCGATCTTCCCGATCGTGCTGATCACCGGCACGCTCAGCACCCAGGGCATCATCCGGGCGCAGGGCTGGGCGCCGTGGAGCTGGTTCCTGTTCTACAACCCGTTCACCTTCGTCGCCTTCTGGATCCTCTTCACCGCGCTGCTCGCGGAGGGCAACCGCACGCCGTTCGACCTCCCGGAGGCCGAGTCGGAGCTCGTCGCCGGCTTCGTCACCGAGTACAGCGGCGCGCGCTACCTGTTCTTCTTCCTGGTCGAGTGGGGCAACCTGTACGTGATCAGCGCCGTGCTGGTGACGCTCTTCCTCGGCGGCTGGCAGGTCCCGTTCGCCCTGTCCGACCACCCGGTGGTGCGCAACCTCCTCCAGTTCCTGACCTTCTTCGCCAAGGCGTACTTCGGGGTCATCCTCATGATGTGGATTCGCGCCACTCTGCCGCGCATCCGCGTCGACCAACTCATGTCGACCTGCTGGAAGTACCTGGTGCCGATCGCGTTCGCGAACTTCGTCGGCACCGCGGTCTGGGTGGCGATCTGGCCGAACGGCAACCGCCCGGTGTGGTACCTGATGACGGCGGGCGGCTTCGCGCTGCTCGGCTACTTCTTCTACCGCGTGGGCTTCCACCTGCGCCGCTCCGGTGCCCAACTGCTGCTCAGCCCCTTCTCCTGAGGCCCATGGCGACCAGCTTCGCAACGTACCTGCGCAACATCTTCGATACCGCCGCCACCGTGTTCGAGGGCATGGCGGTGACCTGCTCCCACTTCGTGCGGCGGCCGTCCACCGTGCAGTATCCCGACCGTACCGCGGTGCGCGTCCAGGACACGCTCCCGTTCCGCTACCGCGGCATCCTCGAGGTCGACCTCGAGATCTGCACCGGTTGCCTGGCGTGCGAGCGCGCCTGCCCGATCGACTGCATCGTGATCGATGCGCCGAAGGACAAGCAGACCCGGCAGATGCTGCTCACCCGCTTCGATATCGACATCGCCAAGTGCATGTACTGCGGGCTGTGCAGCGAGCCGTGCCCGACCGGCGCCATCCACCACACGCCGGAGTTCGAGGGCGCCGATTTCTCGCTCGAGAGCATGGTGCGCCGGTACGTCAAGGAGCCGGTGGCGGCCTACAAGCCGAAGAAGGTCGAGACCGACCCGGTGGTCGCGCCGATCCTCGAGCGCGGCATGCGCTATCTGGAGGAGTTCGCCTCGCCAGACGGTGGCCCGACACCGGCGGAGCCGGACGAGGCCGAGAGCGCGGCATGAGCGACTTCTCGTTCTTTCCGATCGTCTTCTACCTGCTGGCGGCGGTGACCGTGGCCTCGGCGGCGGGAGTGGCGTTCTCGAACAACATCGTTTACTCGGCGTTCGCGCTGATGGGGACGCTGCTCGGGGCGGCCGGCTTGTTCGTGCTCCTGGCAGCCGACTTCGTGGCCGTCATCCAAGTCCTCATCTACGTCGGCGGCATCCTGGTGCTGACGCTGTTCGCGGTCATGCTCACGCACCGCGTCGCCGACGTGCGCGTCTCCAACCGCGCCCTCGGCCGCTGGTCG
>Ga0335082_10008404_pt1 | contig 11217 bp, 9 predicted proteins | sample Lox_Sample_41_FD_206718 | JGI IMG/M metagenome (GOLD analysis project Ga0335082, IMG submission 206718) | Soil microbial communities from Loxahatchee National Wildlife Refuge, Florida, United States - Lox_Sample_4.1 | ecosystem: Environmental > Terrestrial > Soil > Wetlands | place: USA: Florida... | reverse complement strand
TGAACTTCTTCTTAGCCCGCCGGCCGGACGTGGACGACGTCGCCCGCGGACATCGGCGCCGGCGTGTCCCCTGGCCGCTCCGCGATCAGCAGGCGGCCGCCCGCGTCGACGTCGGTGGCCGTGCCCGTCAGCACCCGGCCGAGCGGCAGTTCGGCCCGCACCGCCTGGCCGAGAGTCACGCACACCGCGCGGTACTCCGCGAGCAGGCCGGTCCCCGCCGGGTCCGGATCCGCGCGGAACGCGGCATACCGGCGCTCGAACTCGCCAAGCACCGCCGCGAGCAGCTCATCGCGCGGCACCGCGGCGCCTTCGGCGAGCAGCGAGGTGGCGGGCAGGCCGGACGGCGACACCGGCAGCGACTCCGCCGGGGTCGCGACGTTGAGTCCGATGCCGATCACCACCGCCGACTCGTCAGGCGACTGCTCGGCGAGGATGCCCGCCAGCTTGCGCTCGCCCACCAGGACGTCGTTCGGCCACTTGAGCGCCGCGCCGACACCGCTCACCGACCGGACCGCGGACACGACCGCGACTCCGGTAAGCAGCGGCAGCCAGCCGCGGCGGTCCGCGGGCACCGTCACCGGCCGCAGCAGCACGGAGAACGTCAGCGCCTCGCCGGGCACCGTCGTCCAGGACCTGCCGAGCCTGCCGCGCCCCGCCGTCTGCTCCTCCGCGACAAGCACCTGCCCCTCGGGACCGGCCGGCTCTGCGGCGGCCCGCGCGAGCAGGTCGGCGTTGGTCGAGCCGGTGGACGCCACCACGTCGAGCCGGGTCCACATGCCGCTTGCGGCGGGGAGACGGAGCCCCCAACCGTTCGGTGGATTAGTCACGGGCACCACCGTCCCCTCAGTCGCCGATCGCGATGCGCAGCCGGCGGAAACCCTTGCCCTTGTTCTCCACCTTGACGACGGAGATCCGGCCGACCTGGGAGGTCGACGCCACGTGGGTGCCGCCGTCGGCCTGCTGGTCGAGGCCCACGATGTCCACGATCCGCACCTCCTTGACGTCATCGGGCACCAGGTTGGTCGCGGTCCTGATGATGTCGGGCAGCCGGAACGCCTCCTCGCGCGGCAGCGTGCGGACGTCGATCCGCCGGTCCGCGCGGAGCTCGGTGTTGCACGCCTCCTCGACGGCTTCCTTGAAGCCAGGCGGCACGGCCTCCAGGTTGAAATCCATCCTGGCGGTCAGCGGCTCCATGTTGCCGCCCGTCACCAGCGCGCCGAAGTCGCGGAAGACCACGCCGCACAGCACGTGCAGCCCGGAGTGGGTGCGCATCAGCGCGGTGCGCCTGTCGTCCTCAAGCGCACCGCGCACCGCAGTGCCAGGCGGCGGCAGCGGATCGGTGTCCAGCGGTACCAGGTACACGTCGTCCGCGGTCTTGCGCGCGTCCACGATCCTGGTCTGCACGCCGCCCCAGAGCAGGACGCCGTGGTCCGGCGGCTGACCGCCGCCGCCGGGATAGAAGGCGGACCGGTCGAGGACGATCCCGTCAGGCCCGGAGTCGAGCACCACGGCGTCCCACTCGCGCAGCGTCTGGTCGTCAAGGTCAAGGCGATGTGTCCTGCTCACCTTCCGCACTGTACTCCGGGCCGCGGGCACTCCCGGCCCGGAGCACAGCACCGCGCCGCGCGGTTCACCTCGCGGCTGGTGCGGCCGGCTGTCCGGCTGTCCGGGCGGGCGAGCCCGCCGGCGCGGCGGCGGCCACGATCCGGTGGTGCGCCAGGGCGAGCGCCGCTCCAGCCAGCGCCAGCGCGGCCAGCGCGACCGACACCCCCAGGTAGGCGTGCCCTGACGCGCGGGCGAAGTCGTCAAGCCGGCCCGCGCCCGCGTTCGCGGGCAGCTTGCCTGCCAGGTTGAGGTACAGCGAGCCGAACGCGGCGATCCCGACGACGATGCCGAGCTGGTTCACGGTGACGACAACGCCGCTCGCGTCGGCCGCGCTGCTCACCGGAACCCGGGAAAGCACCCTGGCCATCAGCGCGCCGAACGCCCCGGCCATGCCGCCCCCGGCCACCGCGAGCGCGACGTACAGCCAGCTGCCCCCGTCGCCGCCGCCGTGCAGCAGCAGCCCGGCCCAGAGGAGACCCAGCCCGTTGATCAAGAACCCGGCCATCGGCAGGCTGCCGTGGTACCTGGCCGGCAGCCGCCGCCAGTTCAGGCTGACGAGCGCGAACGCGACGCCGCAGGGCACGAACGTCAGGCCGGCGCGCAGCGGCGAATCGCCGAGCCCGTCCTGCAGCTCAAGCGCCAGGCCGAACAGCCAGCCGCCGAAAACCACCAGAGAGGCGAAGAGCCCGCCCAGGCCCGCCGCCATGCCGGGCAGACCGAGCAGCGAGCGGGGCAGGATCGGCTGGCCGCCGCGGGCGGCGACCCGGTGCTCGACCACGCCCAGCAGCGCGAACGCGCCAAGCGAGGCGGCGAGCAGCACCCAGCCCCACACCGGCCAGCCGAGCGGCTGGCCCAGGACGAGCGGCAGCACGAAGGCGAGCACCGCCGGGGTGAGCACGGCCAGGCCCGGCAGGTCGAGCGTCCGGACCCCATCGAACCGGCCGGCGGGCAACAGCCGGCCCGCGGCGAGCACGAGCAGGCCGACCGGCACGTTGACCAGGAAGACCGGCCGCCACGAGCTGCCGAACAGGTCAGCGCTGACCAGAACGCCGCCGATCACCTGGCCGAGGACCGCACCGCCGGAGATCACCGTCGCGTACAGGCTCATCGCCCTGGCCCGCGGGCCCGGTTCGGTGTAGGAGCGCTGGATCAGGCTGAGCACCTGCGGGATCATCACCGCGGCGCCGGCGCCCTGGACGAACCGCAGCGCGACGAGCACGCCGGTCGACGGGGCGAGGCCGCAGCCGAGCGAGGCGAGGGTGAACAGGGCCACGCCGGCCAGGTAGACGCGCCGGTGGCCGAGGATGTCGCCGAGCCTGGCCCCGGTGATGAGCAGGACTGCGTACGCGATCGTGTAGCCGGCGACGACGAGCTGCAGGCTGGCGCCGGAAGCGCCGAGCGTGGCATGCATCGCAGGCACCGCGACGTTGACGATGTTGGTGTCGAGCACGGCCATGATCTGGCCGGTGAGGACGATGGCCAGCGCGACCCCGGCCGGCACGGCGCGGCGTTCCCGGCCGGTCCGGCCGGTCCGGCCGCTGCGGCCGTGCAGGCCCGGCAGGCTGGCGAGAGCCGGGCGTTCCCTGAGTTCCGTCATGTCACCTACTCTGGTACTGAACTTATGCTGGTACCAAGAGCCTGGTTATCCTGGTACTAACACCACCTGGCAAGGCTGTCCGCCATGCGGGAGGATGGGAATCATGACCGAGTCGGCCACGGCGACCGCCGCCCGCAGGACCGAGCTCGCCGCGTTCCTGCGTGCCAGGCGCGAGCGGATCAGCCCGGAGGACGTGGGCCTGCCGCCAGGCACCCGCCGCCGCACGGCCGGCCTGCGCCGCGAGGAACTCGCGCAGCTCGCCGGGGTCGGCGTCACCTGGTACACCTGGCTGGAACAGGGCCGCCCTATCAACGCCAGCGTCCAGGTACTCGACGCCGTCGCCACCACGCTCCGGCTCGACCAGGTCGAACGCGCCCACCTGTTCCGCCTCGCGGACCTGCCGGGCGCGGCCGCCGCCGCCGCGGACTGCGGTGACTGCCCGCTTCCGCCCGAGGTGCAGCTGATACTTGACGGCATCAAGTTCCCCGCGTGCGTGCTCACCGAGCGCTTCGACCTCATCGCATGGAACGAGGTGTACGCCGCGCTCTTCCCCGCGATTACCGAGGCTCCGCCGGGCGAGCGGAACACCCTGCTCGTCAACCTCACCTCGCCCGCCTGCTGCAGCCCGCTGCAGGACAAGGGGATCCACTGCCTCGGCCTCGTCGGCCAGCTGCGCGCGGCCTACGGCCGCCACGTCGGCGACCCGGCATGGACGCACTTCATCCGCCGCCTCGAGGCGGTCAGCCCGGCATTCGCCGAGGCCTGGGCGTCACACGACGTGGCACAGCCGACCACCCACACCAAGCACTTCCGCCACCCGGCCGTCGGTCACATCACCACCACGTCCACCAGCTTCGCGGCCACCGCCGTTCCCGGCGCCCGTCTCGTCGTCTACACGCCCGCCGACGAGCCAAGCGAAAAGGCACTCACCCGGCTCGCCGAAGGCGCGGACCGCGACGCCCGCTTCCCCTGCTGGAACTCCCACCATCCCGAACGAGTCCGGCTGGCCCCCGTCGCCCGCTGAAACTGCCGCGGGCACGCGGCGGAGGCGACGGAGGCGACGGAGGCGACGGAGCCGTCAAGGCGTCAAGCCGTCAAGGCAGAACGAACGTGGCGCCTCATGGGTAACAGGAGTCTCATTTTGCCTCTTATCCCACTGCAGCCTGGACCAGCGGGACAAGCAAGAACGACGCAAGGGCGATTGTGGACCGTTTGCGGCGATATTCGCCGCAAACGGTCCACAATGACGTGGATGAGCCAATCAATGGGTCGGGAAACGTGATTAAATGGCTCAATTTCATTGCAATTGCTAATGATTCCCGCTGGTGGCCCACAATCATGGCTCGGGTCCGGAGGCCGCCCCCGACGCCGGGCGGGCGGCGCGGGTCAGTCCGTGTTCCGGCGGCGGGGCTTGGCGATCCGTGCGGATGGCTGTGACAGCGATACGGCTATGACCGTATGGTCGCCACACCCATACGGTGCGCGGGCTTGGCGGGCCGGGCCGGCGCACCTGCCGTGTTGCGGCAGGGTCAGCCGGTGTTCTGGAGGCCGGCGGCGATGCCGCTGACCGTGAGGAGCAGCAGGCGGTCGAGGGCGGGACGCTCCTTCTGGTCCACCTCATCCGCGCGCACCGCGGACAGGGCACGCAACTGGAGGTAGGACAGCGCGTCCACGTACGGGTCGCGCAGCACGATGGCGCGGGACAGCACGGGACGGCCGGCCACCAGGCGGTCGTGGCCGGTGACGGCGAGCACCAGGCGCCTGGTGCGGTCGTACTCGGCGAGCACCCGCTCGGTCAGGTCAGGCCGGCCGCCCAGGGCGAGGTAGCGGGCCGCGATCGAGCGGTCGGTCTTCGCCAGCGACATCTCCGCGTTGTCGAGCAGCGTGGCGAGCAGCGGCCATTCCCGGTACGCGCGGCGCAGCGTGGACAGCCCCTCGGCGGGGATGTCGCCGTCGGAGTCGCCCGCCGGGATGCCCGCCCACGCGGCGGCGGCGAGGCCGCTGCCGAGGCCGTACCAGCCGGGGAGGTTCAGCCTGGTCTGCGCCCAGGCGAACACCCAGGGAATCGCGCGCAGGTCCTCGAGGCCAAGCGGGCCGCCGCCGTGGCCGCGCCGCGCTGGCCGTGAGCCGATTCGCAGCCCGCCGATCTCATCCAGCGGGCTGACCAGCGCGAACCACTCGGCGAACCCGTCGGACTCCACGAGCGCGCGGAACGCGCCCTTCGAGGCCACGTCGATGGCCGCGGCGACGTCAGTGAAGGTTGTCGCCGCCGCGGCGTTGCGCTCGGCGACCGACGCCGATGAGGCGAGCAGCACCGCCGAGGTGACCTGCTCCAGGTGCCGCAGGCCGATCGCCGACCTGCCGTACCGCGCGAAGATCACCTCGCCCTGCTCGGTCACCTTCAGGCGGGTGTCCACCGAGCCGGGCGCCTGGGCGAGCACCGCACGGCCCGCCGGGCCGCCGCCCCGCCCGATCGCGCCGCCGCGGCCATGGAACAGGGTCAGCCGCACGTCGTGCTCCGCCGCCCAGGCCACGAGCTCCGCCTGCGCCTCGAACAGCCGCAGCGTCGCCGAGGCGGGGCCAAGCTCCTTGGCCGAGTCCGAGTAGCCGAGCATCACCTCCAGGTTCCGTCCGGTCTGCTCAAGCCGGGCCGCCACGCCGGGTACCGCCAGCATGCCGGTCAGCACGGCGGGCGCGTTGGCCAGGTCCTCGCCGGTCTCGAACAGCGGCACCACGTCGAGTACCGGGCCGTCGCCGTGCGGGAACGCGTACCCGGCCAGCTCGTACACCGCGGCGACGTCCTCGGCGGAGGTGGTGAACGAGATGATGTACCTGCGGCAGGCGTCGACGCCGTAACGGCGCTGAATCCACCCCATCACCCGGATGGTCTCGAGCACCTCCTCGGTCATCGCCGACGGCGGATCGCCCGCGCGCAGTTCGGCGAGCGCGCGGGCATGCACCCGCGAATGCTGCCTGACCTCAAGGCCCGCCAGGTGGAAGCCGAACGTCTCCGCCTGCCACACCAGGTGCTGCAGCTCCCCGTACGCCTGGCGGACCGCCCCGGCCTCCGCAAGCGCCGACTGCACCAGGCGCAGGTCGGCCACGAAGTCCGCCGCGCTCCCGTAGGCCAGGTCCAGGTTCCTGGTCCGGGTCGCCGCGAGCCGCTCGGCCGCGTAAAGCAGCCAGGCACGGTACGGCTCGCCAGGCGACCTGGCGGAGATCTCGGCAAGCAGCTGCGGATGCTCGGTCGCTGCGGCGGCCAGCGCCCGGCTCAGCGCCGCCGACGGCGGCGTGGTCACCGCGTCGACGGTCAGCGCACGGCCGATCCTGGCGCAGACCGCCTCCAGGCCGCGCAGCGCGTGGTCGGCCTGGATCACCGCCGCCTCCCTGGTCACCGCCGCGGTGACGTTCGGGTTGCCGTCGCGGTCGCCGCCCACCCAGGAGCCGAACCGCAGGAACGGCTGCACAGGCGACGCCACCGCGCCGCTGTCCGCGCCGAGCAGCACGTGGTCGAGTGCCCGGTAGACCACCGGCACCAGGCGGAAGAGCGTCTCATCGAACGCGGTCATCACCGTGCGGACCTCATCCGCCGGCGCCATCCCCGCCACCCGGAGCTGGGCGGTCCGCCACAGCAGGTCCACCTCCTCGCGGAGCTTGCGCCGGTTCTCCGCCTGCTGCAGCGCGCCCGCGCGCTCGTCGTCGATCGCGGTGATCAGCCCGCTGACCCGGCGCAGCGACGCGACCACCGCCCGGCGGCGCGCCTCGGTGGGATGAGCGGTGAAGACCGGATGCACCCGCAGCCCCGCGAGCAGCTCCGCCAGGTGCTCCGCGCCGCTCTCCGCGGTCAGCCGGCTCACCGCGTCGGCAAGCGACTCACGCGGCGGCCGGTCACCGGAGCCGCGCATCCGCAGCGCGCGCACCCGCTGCTGCTCCTCCGACAGGTTGACCAGGTGGAAGTAGACAGTGAACGCCCGCGCCACAAGCTCGGCCCGCTCCCACGACCAGGAGGAGACAAGCGCGGCGATCTCATCGCCCGCGTCGGGCCCGGTCGGCGCCCCGCGGTCCGCCGCGGTACGGGCAGCGATCACCGCGTGCCGCAGCCGCTCCACGTCGGCGAGCAGGTCCGCGCCCGCGGACTCGCTGATCACCTCGCCGAGCACCTCGCCGAGCAGCCGCACGTCCCTGCGCATCTGCTCGGGCAGCGCGGCGGAATCGCGCGCACGGCCCGTTCCAGCGGTACTGTCCTCGGTCAGGTCATCGGCGGGGCCGGCATCCGGGCCGCCAAGCACGTCGCTCGCGTAGGAATCCACGCTCCAAAGCCTAGCCAGCCGCCGGTAAACCCAATCGTCGCAGGGGGTTAAGGTTTCCCGTCTTGCGGCTTCGGCAGACTTCGCGCGTCAAGTGGCACGCGCACGGCCCTTACTGCCCTAGAGTCATAAGACGATGAGCGAATTCGCCGCCCCGATGCCCGTCCTCGCCAGATATGCGGTCATGGTCGATGTCGGGTATATCTACGCGGCCGCGGGCGAGTTGCTTTTCGGTACTAGCTCCCGCCGCGACTACCGGGTCGACGCGGTCGGCCTTATCCAGGCGGTCACCAAGCACGCCGACGAACTGTTCCGCGGCGAGCTGCTGCGCGTCTACTGGTACGACGCCGCCCGCGACCGGGTGCCCACCATCGACCAGCGCGTCGTCGCGCAGATGGCCTGGGTCAAGCTCAGGCTCGGCAACCTCAACGCGCGCGGCCAGCAGAAGGGCGTGGACGCCAACATCCGCGCCGACATGGAGGCGCTGGCCAGGCACCGGGCGGTCTCGGACGCGGTGCTCATCGCGGGTGACGAGGACATGGTGCCGGCGGTCGAGGCGGCGCAGGCCTACGGCGTGCGGGTGCACCTGTGGGGCGTCGAGCCGCCGTACGGCACCAACCAGGCCGAGCGGCTGGTGTGGGAGTCGGACACGGTAGACGTGCTCGACTCGGCGTTCGTGCGGCCGTACTTCACCCGCAACCCGGCGGCCGAGCAGGCCAGGCCCGAGGTCCAGGCGAGCGTTCCGTCGCCTGCCCAGCTCTTCGGTGAACGGCACCCAGTGGTGTCGCGGCCCACCGGCCCGATCCCGCGCAGCCCGCACCTGTCGGCAACCGGCCCGATGCCGCGTCTCGGTCCCGACCGACGGCACGTCGAGGAGGCCGGCGAGCACGTCGCGCACAAGTGGATACTCACCCGCGGCGCCGACAACATTCGTGACCTGCTGCCCGGCCCGATCCTGCCGCCGGTCATCGACAAGGAACTGCTCGTCGAGGCGGAGAAGGAACTCGGCCAGTCGCTGCGCCCGTACCAGGAGGCCCGCGAGTGGCTGCGGGACGCGTTCTGGGCGCGAGTGCACCGCGAGTTCGGCATCGGGGTCGGCAAGTCACGCGGCTGAGGCGAGGTGCGCCCGGCTGGTTTGTGGCGGGCCCCAATTGCGCCGAGTGGCCCGCGCGGGCCTGACTAGAGGCATGAAGATCGTCATCGCCGGGTCCGGCGCAATGGGCTGCCGGTACGGTGCGGCGCTATTCGAATCCGGCCACGAGGTCACGCTGCTCGACGGGTGGGCCGAGCATGTCGCCTCGATCAACGACGGCGGGCTGCGGGTCACCGATGAGTCGGGCAGCAGGGCTGTCCCGGTGCCCGCCATGCTGTTTCCCGCGCCTGAGGTCCCCGCCGACCTGGTCATCGTGTTCGCGAAGGCAACAGGGACCGCCGCGGTGGCGGCGGCGGCAGCCGGCGCCACCGGGCCAGCCACAGTGCTGCTCACCCTGCAGAACGGCCTCGGCAATATCGAGGCGCTGCGCGCGCACGCGCCGGACGAGCGGCTGCTCGCGGGCGTCTCGATGTACGGCACGGAACTGGTCGGTCCCGGCCACATCACCGCGCTCGGCTCGGGTGAGACGGTGTTCGGCCCGGTCTCGCCGTCCGGCAGTACAGCCGCCGAACTGGCCGGCGCGACGCTGAACGCGGCCGGCATACCGACCCGGGTGACGGCGGACGCGATGGCGGTGATCTGGGCGAAGGTGGCGTTCAACTGCGTGATGAACACCGTCTGCTCGATCGGCTCGATCCCGGTGTCCGCGCTTGCCAGGTACGACGATTTCGACGCGCTCGCGCTGAGCGTTCTGGGTGAGATCGCCGCGGTGGCGGACGCCGAGGGCGTGACGGTGGACACCGCGGCGGCGCTGCGCGTGATGAAGGCGCAGTTCGATCCGTCGGCGTCCGGGTCGCATCTGGCGTCGATGCTCCAGGACCTGATGAACGGCAGGCCCACGGAGATCGCGCACCTGAACGGGGCGATCGCGGAACGCGCGGCGAGACACGGGATCGCGGCCCCGGCGAACGCGCTTATCGCCCGGCTGATTCGCCTGCTGGAGGCCACCTGGTCACAGAGAGTAACCAGTTTGCACACAGGCACGCACCGCGACTAATGGGCCGGAACCTGGCACAACCCGGTGTACGCTGTGCTGGCGCGGCGGCGTCTGAGGTATTCCTGCACTCCAGCGGGATCAGCGAGCGAGCGAAGGACAGGTCATCGGGTTATGCGGAGAATCGCCGGGATCATCGCGGTCCTTCTTACGCTGGGTCTCACGGGGTTCTCGTGTTCACGTGCGGTCAGCGCCAGTGCGCATTCGGCGAGCACGAGTTCGCCGGCGGCGAGCACGAGTTCGCCGGCGGCGAGCACGAGTTCGCCGGCGGCGAGCGCGTCGCCAAGCGCCAGCATGGCGCCGAGCACCGCGAAGCCGGCTAGCACCGCGAAGTCCCCGACCGCCGCCAAGTCGGCGGCCGCCACGACGACGGCCGGCGCAAAAATGGCCGCGTCCACCACGACCACCAAGACGTACACCATGAAGGTCGGCAGCCTGACCCGCAGTTACGAGGTCATCGCGCCGGTCAAGGCGCTGCCGAAGACCGCCCCGGTGATCGTGTCGCTGGCCGGCTTCGGCGCCACCATCGCCTCGGAGATCACCAGGGACCAGTTCACCCCGTACGCCGCGGCGGGGATGGCGGAGATCGTCTACCCGGTGGGCCTCGGCGCGTCGTGGAACGCCATCGGCTGCTGCGGCTACGCGTCGGCGCACAAGGTGGATGACCTCGGCTTCATGAAGGCGCTTGTGGCCAAGCTCGACCCCGGCCACACCCGGCACGTCTACCTGGTCGGGTACAGCAACGGCGCCCGCCTCGCCTACCGCATCGCCTGCACCACCCCGGGCCTGTTCAACGCCTACGGAATGGTGAAGGGCGGGCCGATGGCCGACTGCGTGGTCACCAAGCCGGCCTCGATCATCCAGATCGCGTCGCTTGACGACCCAGAGGTGGCCTACAAGCCGGGCGAGAAGGGCCGTGAGCCGCTCCCGATCACGACCGAGATGACACGGCTGCACGCGGCGCTCAAGTGCCCGGCGCCGTCAAGCGTGATCCACCCGGGGAACATGTACGCCTGGACCACGTGGAAGAACTGCGCGAGCGGCAACCGGCTCGCGCTCGCGGTGTGGAAGGACGGGAAGCACTCCTTCCCGCGGCCGCCCGCCAGCGATCCAGGCGCGGCCCCGGTGATGTGGGCCTTCTTCACGAACCGGAGTCTTGCCCCGCTGCCGTAACCGGGCTCGCGCCCATGACGAGTTCTTTTCGCCTGCCCTACGCCCCGGGAGTCTCCGGTCCGTCCCGGTCAGGGGAAAAGAACTCGCAAGGCAGCGTGAGGCGCATGATGGTGCCGCCGCGCGGTGCCGCCTCGGCGACGATCGTGCCGCCGTGGCCGACGACGATCTCGCGGACGACCGCGAGGCCGAGGCCTGACCCTGGGGCCGAGCGGGACGCCAGGGCACGGTAGAAGCGGTCGAAGACGAACGGCAGGTCGTCTTCCGCGATCCCTGGCCCGTGGTCGCGGATGGTGAGGTGGCCGCCGGCCAGCCGGATCCGGACCGGCCCTTCTGGCGGGCCGAACTTGGCGGCATTGTCGAGTAGGTTCTTGACCGCCACGCGCAGCCG
>Ga0335082_10008403_pt1 | contig 11217 bp, 11 predicted proteins | sample Lox_Sample_41_FD_206718 | JGI IMG/M metagenome (GOLD analysis project Ga0335082, IMG submission 206718) | Soil microbial communities from Loxahatchee National Wildlife Refuge, Florida, United States - Lox_Sample_4.1 | ecosystem: Environmental > Terrestrial > Soil > Wetlands | place: USA... | reverse complement strand
CGCAGCGGCGAGCCTCTGCGCGGCTCGTCCACCCGGGCGGGCAGCCCGCGCCGAAGCCACGCTCGCAGGGCCGATACGGGCGCATCCGCGCCGTGTCCCTCGGCGAACACCGTCCACGGCGAGACGTTCAGCCCACGAAGCGTGACGCGGAACCTCCGGTGCCGGCCGAGTGCCGCTTCGGCCGCCGCCACGGCGGCGACGGGCCGGGCGACCGGGACGTATGGTCCAGGTTCAGCACGGTGACGTGGATCGACGAGGCGGGATAGAAGACGTGGGCGGGCCACCGCACGCGGACCCGCTCGAGCGCGGCCTCCACGCGCTCCCCCACTGGACCGGCACGCGGATCACGGTGGTCACCGCGCGGAAGCCGGGGTCCATGCGGTCGTTGGGACGCCAGCCGAGGGTGCGCAGCCGCGCCCTCGACGCGAGGCCGATCGCCTCGAACGCAAGGTGGGACCTGATGTCCTCGACCGTCACCCCGCGCCGTGGCGCCGCAGGAAATTCCCGACGGCGGCCAGGTATTCCTCGGGTTCCTCCACGAACGTCATGTGGCCGCTGTGCTCGAAGATGACGAGCTCGGCTGCCGGGGCACCGGCGGCGATCGCCTCCGACGCGGCCGGCGTGCACGTCCGGTCGAAGCGCCCGGTCGTCACCAGCATCGGCTGCGTGATCTCGCCGAGCCTTCCCTCGACGTCGATCGAGCCGTAGTCGTTCGCCGCGAGCGTGCGCAGCACGTCTGGCGAATAGACCGTCCCCGCGGTTCGCCGCTCGTAGTCCGCGATGCGCGGATCGAGCGGGTCGGCGAAATGGAAGGGAAGCTGGTCGTGTATGACCGACGCGAAGTCCTCGCGCGTCCGGATGCTCGTCTCCCGTTCCCACGACGCCTTCACCTGCCCGCGCAGCTCGACCGGCTCGAAGGCGTCCAGGTTCGCGTCGACGTCGGAGAGGAACCTGGCCGACGGCATACCGCCCGACACGATCGAGTGCGAGGCCTCGCCGGGGTGGTCGACGGCGTGCTGCAGGGCCACGAACGCGCCGTACGAATGGCCGAGCACGGCGTAGCTCTCCAGGACCATCGAGTGGGCAAGGCGGCTCACGTCCGCCGCCATGACCTCGAGCGTCCACGTCGCCGGATCGCACGAGGGGGACCGGCCGGACGCCCGCTGGTCGACGAGGATCAGGCGGTACCCGCGCTCCGTCAGCGGATCGAGGTAGTCGGCGAACTCGTGGTGGTCGAGCCCCGGACCGCCGTGCAGGACGACGATCGGATAGTTGCCCTGCGGGCCGACCTCGACCACGTACAGCTGCGTGCCCTCGACGTCGACGAGACGCCCGGGCCGTCCGAGCGCGTCCGGCGCGACGGCGGTTTCCGTCTCACCCATCCCCGGCTCCTTTCTTGTGCGGCGTCGCGCCCCACGACTCGCGCCCGGTCAGCGCGATCCCCGCGCGCCGGATCCCGTACCCGCGGTTGATCTGCACCATGACCGCCGTCAGCGTCTCGACGATCCTCGCCATCGACAGCGCGCCGGCATCGGCCCATCGCAAGCTCGGGATCTTCTCGACCAGCCCGCCGATCACGGCCTTCGCCTCCGGGTCGGCCCCGCACAGGAGCACGTCGCCCTCGAGATCCTCCTCCAGCGACTGGAGCTCCTCACCGCTGATCGTCTGGAACCCGGACACCAACCGGATGTTCTTGGGCAACAGCGCTTCCGCCTGCTCCGCGGCGGACCCGTGCCACGGACGCACCACCTGCCACGCGCGCCCGCCGACGGCCGTCGCCAGCGGCGACGTGCAGTCGCACACGATCGCGCCCGGGCGGAAAGCGCTCTTCAACCCTCGATAGGTGTCCGCCTGCCCGGCGAACGGGACCGTCACGACGACGACGTCGGAGGACGCCACGGCCTCCTCGTTCGACGTTCCCTCGACCGTCACGCCGTCCCCGAGGATCCCGGTCGCCTTCTGCGCCGCGCCCTCGCCGCGCTCCTGCGAGCGCGACCCGATGATCACGTGCTCGCCCGCGCGAGCCAGGCGCAGCGCCAACCCGAATCCCTCGTCGCCTGTACCTCCGACGATCACCACGCTCATGCCATCAACTCCCCCGCGCCAGGACGCGGCGCTGCTCGAGACTCGTACGGTTCAACGGACTATCGAACGGGCGTGTAGACGCCGAAGACGTCGCGAAGGACGTCCGAGACCTCGCCCAGGGTCGCGCCGCTTCGCAGCGCCTCCTTCATCGGCGGCAGCACGTTGTCCGTGCCGCCGGCCGCCTCCCGAACGCGCGCCAACGCGCCCTCCACGGCGGCACCGTCGCGGCTCGCCCGCACGGCACGCACGCGTTCCACTTGCGCGGCCACCTCCGATGCGTCGATGTGCTGCAGCTCCGGTTCCTCGTCCTCGGCCTCGGAGAACCGGTTGACGCCGACGGTGACGCGCTCGCCGGCCTCGATCTCGCGCTGGACGCGGAACGCCGACTCGGCGATCTCGTCCTGCATCCAGCCCGACTCGATCGCGGCGACCGAGCCACCCATCCCCTCGATCTTGTCGATCAGGAACAGCGCCCGCTCTTCGATATCGCTCGTCAGCGCCTCCATGAAGTACGAGCCGCCGAGCGGGTCCACGGTGTCGACGACGCCGCTCTCGAAGCCGATCACCTGCTGGGTGCGAAGCGCGATGGTCGCCGCCCGCTCGCTCGGGAGCGCCAGGGCCTCGTCGAACGAGTTGGTGTGCAGGGATTGCGTGCCGCCCAACACGGCCGACAGCGCCTCCAACGTGGTCCGCACGACGTTGTTCTCGGGCTGTTGCGCCGTGAGCGTCGCGCCGCCGGTCTGTGTGTGGAACCGGAGCATGAGGCTCCGCGGATCCTTCGCGCCGAAGCGGTCGCGCATGATCGTGGCCCACATGCGCCGGGCCGCCCGGAACTTGGCGACCTCCTCGAAGAAGTTCATGTGACACGCGAAGAAGAAGGAGAGCCGCGGAGCGAACTCGTCGATCTCGAGCCCCGCCGCCAGGATCGCCTCCACGTAGGAGATCGCGTTGGCGAGGGTGAACGCCACCTCCTGAACGGCCGTCGCCCCCGCCTCGCGCATGTGGTAACCCGAGATCGAGATCGTGTTCCATTTGGGGAGGCGCTCGCGGCAGTAGGCGGTCAGGTCGGTGATGAGGCGCATCGACGGCTGCGGCGGGTAGATGTACGTGCCGCGCGCCGCGTACTCCTTCAGCAGGTCGTTCTGGACGGTCCCGCCGAGGTCGGTGGCCGCGACGCCCTGCTCCTCCGCGACCAGCTCGTAGAGCAGCAGCAGGATCGGCGCGGTCGCGTTGATGGTCATCGACGTCGTCACGCGGTCGAGCGGGATCCCCCGGAACAGACGTCGCATGTCCTCCAGGCTGTCGATGGCGACGCCCGTCTTGCCGACCTCGCCCTCCGCGAGCGCATGGTCCGAGTCGTAGCCCATCTGGGTCGGGAGGTCGAAGGCGACCGACAATCCGGTCTGGCCCTGTTCCAGCAGGTAGCGGAATCGCGCGTTGGTCTCCGCGGCCGTGCCCATTCCTGCGTACTGCCGCATGGTCCACAGGCGGCCGCGGTACATCGTCGGGTAGATGCCCCGGGTGAACGGCGCCTCGCCGGGTGCCCCGAGGTCCCGCTCGGGCTCGAACCCCTCGAGATCCTCGGGCTTGTACACGGCCCGGATCACGATCCCCGCGTGCGTGCGCCGTTCGTCGGCGCCTTCTCCCCGGTCCGTTGTCGATCCCTCGTCGCGCTGCCCGGCCATCGCGGAGTGAGCGTACCGCGCGGGTAGCATTGCCGTCCGACGAGGGAGGCCGAATGGAGATCACCGATCCGCAGGTGGAGGACTACATTCGCGGGCTGCTGGCCCGCCACGACGACCCGGTGCTGCTGGAGATGGAGGCGGACGCGCGCGACAGCGGGTTCCCGGCCGTCGGCCGGATGGTGGGCGTGGTGCTCGAGATCCTGGCCAGGTCGATCGGCGCCCGGCGCGTGTTCGAGCTGGGCTCGGGGTTCGGCTACTCGGGGTACTGGTTCGCCCGCGCGATCGGTCCGGACGGCGAGCTGCATCTGACGGACGGCGACCCCGGGAACGAGCGCAAGGCGCTCGACTACCTGGGCCGGGCGGGGCTCGGCAAGCCAGTCACGTTCCACACGGGGGACGCGTTGGCGTCGTTCGCGAGGCTCGACGGCGACTTCGACATCGTCTTCTGCGACATCAACAAGGAACAGTACCCGACCGCGTGGGCGGCCGCCCGCGACCGCATCCGCCCCGGCGGCATGTACATCTGCGACAACACGATCCGCTGGGGCGCCGCGACGGTGCTCGAGCAGCACGACGGCGAGGTCGGCGAGGCGGTGGCCGCCGTCCGGGCACACAACGACGCCATCGCAGGCGATCCAGAATTCCTCGCGACCATCCTGCCGATCAGGGAAGGCGTGCTGGTCGCCCGCCGCGCGTCGTAGCCACGCCTGGCCACGCTCACCCGCGGCGGGCGACCACCCAAGCGGTGAGTCCCCAGCCGAACACGGTCCAGACGATTACGACCAGGTACCACCACGCCACGTTCGTGACGATCCCGGTCGTGAGTCCGGCTCTGACGATCTGCGCCATCGCGTAGAAGGGCAGGAGGTGGTGCACGGTCGCCATCCACGACGGCAGCTGCGAGATCGGGAAGACGATCGGCGTGAAGAGCAGCACCACGAAGATCAGCGTGTTCGTGATCAGGTTCACGACGACCGGGCTCGAGATCGCGAGGGCCATCCCGAACCCCACCGAGATCGCCATCAGCGCGGAGAGGAGCACCGCGGGCACGATCGACGGCGACACCGTGAGCGCGACGCCGTAGCGCCAGGCCGCGATCGCGACGGCAACCACCATCCCCGGGATCGCTAGGGCGGTCCAGAGAACGAACGTCGACGCCGCCTGGGCGCTCCGCGGCGCCGGCAGCGACCAGATGAAGTCGAACGTTCGCTCCACCTTCTGCTGGCTGACGCCGATCGGGACCATCACTAGCCCCAGGGGGATCAGCGCGAGGGTCGGCGTCCCGGTCACGATGTAGAGCGCGATCGTCGGGGTGACGACCGGATAGAAGAAGCCGTAGGTGATGGCCATCCCGGCGCCCATGAACACCTGAACGATCGCCATCATCGCCGCCCATTCGCGCGCGCGGCCTGCGTCGAACCGCATCATCAGTCCGAAGCTGCGGAACCAGTGCGCCACGCCGGACTCTACGACCGGGGGCGCGTGCACGGTCCGAGCCGCGGCGCTCATGCCCTCCTCCTCAGCGCCCGACCGGCGAGCACCGTCCCGACGACCCCCCAGATCGCGACGATCGCGTACGAACGGGCGATGCCCTCGGTGACGATCCCCGTCGTCAGGCCGGCCCGGACGATCGTGGCCATGTGCTCGAACGGCAGCCAGCCGTTCAGTGCGGCGAGCCACTCGGGTTGCCGCGACGCCGGGTACAGGATGGGCGAGAACCCCATGACGAAGAAGACCAGGAGCTGGGCGATCAGCCGCGTCGTCATCGGGTTCGAGACCGCGTGCGACAGCGCGTACCCGAGCATCGTTCCGGTGAAGACCGTCAGGAGGATCGCCGGCACGATCGACGGCGTCACCGTGAACGCGATCCCGTACCGGAGCTCGGCGACGACGAGCGCGATCACGGCGGCGGGGAGCCCGGCGATCAACGTCACCGTGTACCAGGCCGCGGCCGCCGACGTGACGGGAACGGGCAGCGCCCGAAGGTAGTCGTACGTGCCGGCCAGCTTCTGGTCGGCCACGAACTGCGGCCCCACGATCAGCCCGACGAGCGTCAGGTTCAGGACGACGACGCCGGTGGACACGTAGAGGCCGACCGGAGCCGGCATGTGGTGGAAGAAAAGCCCCAGCCCCAGCACGAATCCCACGCCGGTCATGATCTCGACGCCAACGATGAGGGGCAGCTCGAGCCGCAGCCCGGTCAGTTCCCAGCGGGTCATCGTGGAGTAGCCGTGGAGCCACGGCGGCCGTCGGAGCCGCTCCCGAGCGCCGACCATGGTGGTCGTGGCCATGACCCGCTCACGCCCTCCCGTCGTCCGTCGAAGCGTGTCCGGTGAGGCGGATGTACACGTCTTCGAGCGTGGTCGCGCCGAGCGCGTACTCCTCCGCGACGCCGAGGCCGATGAGCTCCACCGCCCAGCCGATCGCGTGTGGGGCGTCGACCTCGTCGATCGTGGCGACGAGATTGTGCCCGACGCGGGTCTGATCGCGTACGAACGTGGGCACCTGCGGCGTCTCGACGCCCGGCACCAGCATCAGCTGAAGCCGCAACGACATGCGGTCCTGCGCCTTCAGCGACGACGGCGTGCCCTCGGCGATGAGTCGCCCGTCGGAGATGATCGCCAGGCGGTCGACCGACTTCTCTGCCTCCATGACGTTGTGCGTCACGAGGAACACCGCGCTTCCCCGCTCCCCGAGGCTCCGTACCTGATCCCACAGGAGCCGTCTGCGGAGTGGATCGACGTCGTTGGTCGGCTCGTCCAAGATCACGACGCGGCCCGGCCAGACCGACACCATCATGAACCCGACCAGTCGCTTGATCCCCCCCGAGAGCCGTGCGCCGACGGTGTTGCGCCACTCGCCGAGGTCGAGCGCCTCGATCAGCTCGTCCGTGCGCCGGTCGACCGTGGCTCCGTCACCGCCCCGGATCAGGCCCGTCAGCCGGACGGCCTCCCGGCTCTTGAACGAGTCGATCGGCATCTGGGCCTGGGGCAGGTAGGAGCACAGTTGGCGCGCCGCAGCGGGATCCTCCACCAGGTCGTAGGGCCCCAGCGTGATCCGGCCCTCGGTCGGCTTGAGGAGCCCGATGACCTGCTTCACGAGCGTGGACTTGCCCGCGCCGTTCGGCCCCAGGAGCCCGTAGACCTCGCCCGGATCGACGTGCAGGGTGATGCCGTCGTTGGCTCGGAGGGAGCCGTTGAACACCTTCGTGACGCGGTCGGCCCGGAAACTGAAGCTCTCGTTCGACTCCATGCTCCCCTCCCCTTAGTGAAGACAGCCTGCGCAGGCGCCGCCGCAGCTCCCTACGGTCGAACGACCCGTGATCGCCGGGCAGGAGGGCTTGACAAATTTTTTTTTCGGTGTGAGAGTGGGCGCATGCACGACATCGACGTGATCGAGGACCCGGCCGCCGCGGAGGTCTCACTCGACCCGGTCCGGGCAAAGATCCTGGCGGAGCTCGTGCGACCCGGATCCGCGACCACGCTCGCGCCGGTGCTCGGCCTCCCCCGTCAGAACGTGAACTACCACCTCCGCGAGCTCGAGCGCCACGGTCTGGTCGAGCTTGTCGAGGAGCGGCGCAAGGGCAACTGCACCGAGCGCGTCCTGCGCGCGACCGCGGCCTCGTACGTTATCTCCCCCTCCGCGGCCGGAGCCGTCCAGCCCGACCCCTCCCGCTCGCCCGACCGCCTGTCGACCCGCTGGCTCCTCGCCGTCGCCTCGCGACTCGTCCGCGACCTCGGCCTTCTGATCACGCGCGCCGACCGGACCGGCAAGCGGGTCGCGACGTTCGCGATGGACGGCGAGGTCCGGTTCGCCTCCGCCGCGGACCGCGCCGCGTTCGCAGAGGAGCTCGCCGCCGCCGTCACCACGCTCGTCGCCAAGTACCACGACGAGACCGCGGAACGTGGGCGCGACCACCGGCTGGTCGTCGCCGTCCACCCCAGCATCAGGCCCGAGGAGGGCACGAACGAAAGGAAGGGCCCGTGAAGATGCCACACGAATTCGAGGTGCGGAAAGAGGTCGAGCTCGACGCGACGCCGGACGAGGTCTGGGACCTGATCGCCACCGGCCCGGGGATCGACTCGTGGTTCATGGGCCGCAACGAGGTCGAGCCCCGTGAGGGCGGCGTCGCGTCCATGGAGATCGGCGGCATGAGCCAGGAGTCGACGATCACCGCCTGGGAACCGAGCAAGCGGCTCGCGCTCCGTGGGACCGAGTTCCCCGACGGCTCCGTCCACGCGTTCGAGTACATCATCGAGGGCCGCGAGGGCGGCAGCACCGTGCTGCGTCTCGTGCACAGCGGCTTTCTGGGCGCGGAGACGTGGGAAGCGGAGATGGGCGCGCTGGAGATCGGCTGGACGATGTACCTCGACAAGATGCGCGAGTACTTCGCGTACTTCCGGGGGCGCATCGCGACTCCGGTGTTCGCAGCGGCGGAGCCCACGGAGGCCGACAAGGATCGCATCATGGCGAAGATGCGCGCCGGCCTGGGCGTGGACGACGGGGCAGCCGTCGGCGACGCGGTGACGCTCATGCCCGAGGGCATGCCGCCGATCGAGGGGACCGTCGACTACGTCGCCCTCGACTTCTTCGGGGTGCGGACCGACGACGCGATGTACCGGTTCGTTCGCGGGTACAACGACACGGCCGTGCTCGGCCACAACCTGTTCGCCGACGGCGTCGACGGTCAGGAGGCCGAGAAGTCCTGGCAGAACTGGCTGAGCGCCTTGTTCGCCTGATGCCGACTTCGGAACCGGCAGGGACCGTCGCGAGAGGTTCGATGAGTCCCGATTTGACGGACTTGTCTCTGGTGTGAAAGAGTCCGCCATCGAATCGAAGCCCCACGCGTGGCCGGCGGAGAGGTGGATCGCGACATGAGACGGGTCGTGGTGATTGGGGTGGTGGTGCTGGCCGCACTCACGCCCGTCACGGGGACTGCGGCGCAGCCCTCGACCATCCCTCAGAACATCGTGCTGATCCTGACCGACGATCAGGTCTTCAACACGCTGCGCTTCATGCCGCACGTCGTCTCGCTCCTCCAGGCCCACGGCGTCACGTTCACGAATGCCTTCGACAACAACCCACTGTGCTGCCCCACGAGGACGACGATCCTGACCGGGCTCACGTCTGGTCACAACGGCGTGTGGACAAACAACCCCGCAACGTCGGGAGGATTCCCCACATTCGTCGCGAACGGGGATCAGAACCGCCAGATCTTCTTGTGGCTTCACGATCTCGGATATCGCACGGCGTTCATCGGCAAGTTCCTGAACTTCTACAACGTGAGCGACGACGCCTGGATCCTTCCGGGCGTCGACGAATGGCACGTCTTCAACCTCGAGAATCTGGCGCACACCGGATGCGAGGTGGGCGGTTACTACGGGACTTGCTACTCGGACAACGGAACGCTGGTCCATCACCCCGCGTCCGAGTACTCCACGTCGGAGACGGGAAACGAAGTCGTTTCTTTCATCACCGACAACGACGACCCGTCGTCACCGTTGTTCATCGAGTACGCGCCGCGTGCTCCCCACCTGCCGACCGTTCCCATTCCCGCCTACCGGACGCGCTGTCCGAATGTGCCGAAGATCACGTCGCGCGCGACGTTCAACAAGGTGATCGTGAACGGACCGGCGTACACGAAGGCACTCCCCTGGTGGAACGCGAAGAAGACGGCCGAGCAGCAGACTCTTTGGCGTCGCGATTGCCAGACGCTCCTGTCGGTCGACAACCAAGTGGGGAGGATCGTGACGGCCCTGAAGAACACCGGGCGCCTGCAGAACACCCTGCTCGTGTTCGCGTCGGACAACGGCTATCTGTTCGGTCAGCATCGGTGGCTCGGCAAGGAGGTGCCGTACGAGTCGTCGATCAGGGTACCGGTCGTCGTAAGAGACGACGCGGTCATCCCGCCGGCGATGCAGGGCACGACGGTGAACGCCCAGATCACGTCCCTGGACTACACGCCCACGTTCCTCCAGGCAGCGGGAGCCTCGCGCACCCTCGACGGCCAGTCGCTGTTCCCCCTGTTCGATGGCAACGGGACGTGGATCCCCCAAGATCCACTCCTGATCGAGCACGTCCAGGGCCCGACTCCGGGATCGGTGGCACCGACGTACTGCGGAGTGCGTGCGTCCGGGTTCATGTACGCGCAGTACGCGACGGGCGAGGAAGAGCTTTACGACCTGACCGAGGATCCATTGGAAAGGACGAACGTCGCGGCCGATCCCGCCTACGCCTCGGTGCTCGCGAACCTGCGGGCGCGAACGCACCTGCTGTGCGATCCCACTCCGCCGGGCTTCACGTGGACGCACTGAAGCCGGTCTTCACCGCGACTGCTGCTCACCCGCGCCGAATCACGTGCCGTCTGGCTTCTTCCGTCGGCCGAGCTTGCGCAGCGGGTCGTATTTCACGTCGACCAGCCGCTCCTTCAACGGGATGATCGCGTTGTCGGTGATGTGGATGTCCTCGGGGCAGACCTCGGTGCAGCACTTGGTGATGTTGCAATAGCCGATCCCCATCGGCGCCCGGCGCTTGGTGTCCAGCGGGTGCATCTGCAGCTCGGCCAGCCGGACCATGAACCGCGGGCCCGCGAAGTTGCGCTTGTTCTCCTCGTGGTCGCGGATCACGTGACAGACGTCCTGGCAGAGGAAGCACTCGATACAGCGGCGGAACTCCTGGACGCGGTCGATGTCCATCTGCTGCATCCGGTAGTGCCCGTCCGCCTCGGTCTTCGGATCCTTCGGCCTGGGCGCCAGCGGCGGGACCCGCTTGGCCATCTCGAAGTTGAACGACACGTCGGTCACCAGGTCGCGCACCAGCGGGAACGTCCGCAGCGGCGCAACCGTGATCGGCTCGCCGCGCGGGAACAGGTTCATCCGCGTCATGCAGGCCAGCCGCGGCCTCCCGTTGATCTCCGTGCTGCACGAGCCGCATCTGCCGGCCTTGCAGTTCCACCGGATCGCCAGATCGTTCGCCTGCGTCGCCTGCACGCGATGAAGGACGTCGAGGACGACCTCGCCCTCCTCCGCGGCCACCACGTAGTCGCGGAACTCGCCCTCGTCGGTTCCCCGCCAGATCCGCATCGTCGCGTCGTACGGCATCTACTTCTTCTCCTCGAACAGCGTCTTGAGGTCCTCGGGCATCTCGGGAAGGGGAAGATGGTCGACCGTGACGTCGCCCTCGCCCGTGCTCCGCACCCGGACGTTCACCTTCCCCCATTTGGGATCGGGTCCGGGGAAATCGTCGCGTGTGTGACCGCCGCGGCTCTCGGTGCGCTCCAGAGCGGCCGTGGCCACGCACCGCGAGACCGCCAGCATCGAGCGCAGGTCGAGGGCCATGTGCCAGCCCGGGTTGTACTGGCGGTGCCCCTCGACCGCCACGCGGCCGGCGCGGTCCTGCAAGTCCGCGATCTCCTCGAGGGCCTGTTTCAGCTCGACCTCGGTCCGGA
>Ga0335082_10008402_pt1 | contig 11217 bp, 9 predicted proteins | sample Lox_Sample_41_FD_206718 | JGI IMG/M metagenome (GOLD analysis project Ga0335082, IMG submission 206718) | Soil microbial communities from Loxahatchee National Wildlife Refuge, Florida, United States - Lox_Sample_4.1 | ecosystem: Environmental > Terrestrial > Soil > Wetlands | place: USA: Florida... | reverse complement strand
CGAAGTCGGCCGCGCCGCCGCCGAAGCCGTGCCAATTGCCACCACCACCAAGCATCGACGTGCTTTCACGGGACGACTCGCCCTTGCCCTCGGCCACGCCCAGAATCTCGCCCGTATCAATGTCAATCATGCGGGCGGTCACGGCCACGATGGCCTTGGACTTCTTGTGGCCAAATCCGCCGATTCCGAATCCGCCCCAGTTGCCGCCCCCGCCGCCGATGTTGGTGTTCTTGGTCTCGTTGCCGAACTGGGTAATGCTGCCAACCACCATCGCATCGACACCCAGCAGTTTTCCGATCTTGGCCGCCGAGTTGGGATTGGCGCGGTCACTGTTGGAGAAATTCTGTTCCGCCAGGACCTTGTCCAGCGCCTTGCGCTCTATGATCGAATAGCTGCCATCCTTGACCAGGTCGGTCACCAGCAGGTCGGTGATGCCCTTACCCACGTCCACGTCTTGACCGAAAATCGCCGCCACGCCGCCGTGGACCGTGGCATAGTCGAAGTCCATAATCGCAAGCCGCTTTTTACGGGCCGGCGCTGGCGCCTGTGCGGCTGCCGCAGAGACGGCCAGGCAAGCAAATACCAACAGCAATAAAGAAACTACAACTTTTCTCATACCGCTCCCCTTTTCGGTAGGAAAATCGGAGGTAAGCAAACCCCGCGCCTCGCAGGCTAACTCCCTGTGACAGCATTGTCAACCTGAGATTGGTTACGCTCTAGCTGCCACCATCACGCGCAGCCGCACGCTCGGAGCAAGCGCGGACAAAACTACCTCGGTCGCGCTCGTCTGACTGATGGTGCCTTCGGGCTCAACCAAGGTGACCTCCGCGATCGCCGTGTGGTCCTCGCCCGCTACAGTTACAGCCGCGAGCGCCGTCTGCAGCGGCGACAAACTGGGATTGAACGCTGCGTTTTCGATGTACGAGCCCCGGTAAATTCGTCCCACCCGCGTCGCGACGGCAACTCCGGAATGCGCCTTCGTGTAAGGCGCGTACGCGCGCTGGGCCGAGTCCAGGGCGGCGAGCGCGAGTTCATCGCTCACACCACGCGCCAGGGACAAAGACACACGCCTCACCGGAAACGCACCCTCCTTCACCCCCAGATCCTTCGGGCCGAATGACATGGGCAGAAGGGAAGAAAGCTTGGCTGCCGGATTGCCCTCGATCAGGATCTGGATGTCTCCTCCGGACACCAGTTCGTTCATGAACTGGCGGCAATGGCCGCAGGGGGCCGCCGTCACCGCGATGGCCGCGATGCCGGGCTCCTCGTGCATGTACGCGTTGGACAACGCCGCTTGCTCGGCGTGCACGGCAGACCCCAGAAACTGTCCCGGAATCTCGAGGTTTGCCCCGAGGTAGAGACTACCGCTGACGCCCCGCGCTACGGCGCCCACCCGGAAATTTGAGATCGGCGGCCGGGAGTAAGTCCGCGCCAGCGGAAGCAACCCGAGCATTAAGCCGTCCTGCCCATTCCGCTCTGTGTCGCTCATAACATGGACGTCCTCTGCCGGAATCTGCCCGCTGAAGCCAGGCCGGCGAAGAAGGTCTTGCAAGCGGTTGCGCGATATCTCAGAAAGATGTGGCAGCAGGCTTTTGAGATCGGGGGCTTCGGGACGTTCAGAACCAGCCGTGAACGAGGGCATAGCCCAGAATCCTAAACCGGCGGCCCCCAGGACCGCCAATGCTGTTCTCCGGCTCATCCCCGTATCGGATGGATTCATCGTTCTCCTCCTACCCGCGTAAAGATAGATCATACCCAGTAATTGACGGCAGGCTCACCTGCGTCCAGACTAAAGTGTCATGAAAAAACTTCGTGTGGGCATTCTTTTTGGCGGACGCAGCGGTGAACATGAGGTCTCGCTGCTCTCGGCCGCATCCGTTTTTGACGCCATCGACAAGAACAAGTATGAAGTCGTTCCCATCGGAATTACCAAGGAAGGCCACTGGGTCACGGCAGCCCACGCGGAGAAACTGTTGAAGGGCGAATATGCTCACCCTCAGGAGAAGCACCTGCGCGCCGGCGATCCGGATGCAACCCCTGCCGCGGCAGTTCTGGCGAAGGGTGAAGGTGTGCTGGTGCCGCCCGAACCGCAGCCGCAGGGCAGTTCGTTGACCGCACTCCAGACTCAGGCAGGCAGCGAACCCCTGCCCAGCCATGCGATTGAGGTGGACATCGTTTTCCCCGTGTTGCATGGTACCTTCGGCGAGGACGGAACCATTCAGGGCCTGCTCGAACTGGCGGACATGGCTTACGTCGGCGCGGGGGTGCTGGGTTCCGCCGCAGGCATGGACAAGGACATCATGAAGTCGCTGTTCCGGGCTTCGGGTTTGCCCATCGTGAAGCACGTGACCGTCTTGCGGGGTGCTTGGGAAGCTGAACCCAGGAAAGTTCAAAAACTGGTCGAGAGCAAGTTGAAGTATCCGGTGTTTGTGAAGCCCGCCAACCTCGGTTCCTCGGTCGGAATTTCCAAGGTACACGACCGCAAAGAACTCGGCCCCGCCCTCACCGAAGCCGCCAGGTTCGACCGCAAGATCGTCATCGAGCAGGGCGTGGGTGGAGGGAAACACAAGGCGCGGGAGATCGAATGCTCAGTGCTCGGCAACGACCAGCCGGAAGCTTCCGTCCCCGGAGAGATCGTTCCCAGCAAAGAGTTCTACGATTACGACGCCAAGTATCTCGACGAAGGTTCGCAGCTGATCATTCCCGCCAAGCTCAGCAAAGCGGAGACAAAGAAGGTCCAACAAATCGCCATCGGGGCATTCCAAGCTGTGGATTGCTCCGGCCTGGCCCGCGTGGACTTTCTGATGGAACCGAAGAGCCGCAAGATCTATCTGAACGAGATCAACACCATGCCGGGCTTCACTTCGATCAGCATGTACCCCAAGCTGTGGGCAGCTTCGGGGGTTTCGTATCCACAATTGATCGAGAGGTTAATCCAGTTAGGCTTGGAGCGGCACGACGAGAAGAAGAGGAACCAGTACAGCCGATGACTGCGCCGCGGTCACGTCAGCCTGTAAGCCAGACGGAACCATCCGCCGGGTTTCTTCTCGGCTTTCTTGGGAATTTCAGGTTTCGGCCCGGCGCCAAAAAAGGTATTCCCCGCGAGCAGGCAGTCGATAGCCCGCACTAGATCTTGTGCTGCCTGAGCCTTGAGAACATAGCCGTGGGCGCCGGATTCACGGGCCTCCGCTCCCAGCCTCTTCCATTCATGCATGGTGAAAATCAGGACCTTGCATTCGGTCTTGAGCCGGGTGATCTGACGGGCTGCTTCCAATCCGCTCATAATCGGCATGGAGACATCCAGCACCGCCACATCCGGATGCAGCGTCTTGACCATCTCGACCGCATCTTTGCCGTTCCTGGCTTCACCGCAAATTTCCCACGGGCGGCCGGAACGGCTCACCAGGGTGCGGATACCTTCGAGCACGATCTCGTGATCGTCAGCGATAAGGAGTTTTGCCTGCACTGATCTCTCCCCGCCCGGCGCACCGGGCGTGATTCTTAAGCCGAAAGGGCCGAAACCGGTTGTGCCCCCGGGACCCGGGCGGTGACCGTGGTGCCGCTCTCTGACGAAGCCACTTCCAATCTCCCTCCGAGTTGCTGCATGCGTTCGTTCATGCCACGAATTCCTACCCCGATCGATCCCTGCCACTCTTGACTGGACGAGGCCAGCAGGTGCCGGGGGATGCCTCGCCCCCGGTCCTGGATTTCCAGCACGGCATAACCGTTTTCCACGAAGAGCCGCACGCGCGCCGTGGGGCTGCCCGAATGGCGATGAACATTGGTCAGACCCTCTTGCAGCACCCGGAACAGCGCCAGCTCGACGTCCCGCTCCAGCCGGCGAAACTCGGGGTCGATTTCGAGCGTTGCCTGCACACCGCTGCGGACGGCGAAACCTTCGAGAAACCAGGGTACGGCCGATTTCAACCCAACCTCTTCCAACATCGGCGGGTATAGAAGATAAGAGATCGTGCGCACCTCGCGCATGGATTCTTCCGCCAGACGGATACACTCGGCCAGCTGGCCGCGCGGATCCGAGCCCGCCGGCAGGCCCATCTGCAAGAGGTCCAGGTTCATTTTGAGCATAGCCAGGTATTGCCCGAGACTGTCGTGCAGCTCCCGCCCGATGCGCTTTCTCTCTTCGTCCTGGGTTCGTAAAAGGTGCAGGGAAAGCCCACGCAAGGCTTGCTCGGATGCAGCCAGCAGCTTCTCAACCGTTGCTCTCTCCGCCACTTCTGCCGCTAGTTCGGTGTTGGCCCGCCGCAGCGACTCCTCCGCATGCTTTCGTTCGGTCACATCGCGCGTGACTTTGGCGAAGCCCTCCAGCTTTCCCTGTTCACCTTTGATCGCGGTGAGGACGTTACTGGCCCAGAAGCGCGTCCCGTCCTTGCGGACCCGCCAAGCCTCGCCCTCGAAGTGGCCCTGTTGCGCCGCGATCCGCAGTTCCTCCTCGGGCTTGCCCTCCCGCAGATCCTCCTCGGTAAAGAAGCGGGAAAAGGACTGGCCCACAATCTCCGACGCGGAATACCCCTTGATGCGTTCGGCTCCCTTGTTCCAGCTGGCGACCCGGCCCTCCGCGTCCAGGACATAGATCGCATAGTCTTTCACCGATTCGACGAACGAGCGATAACGCTCCTGCTCTCGGAGCATCGCCGACTCGCGTTCGAAGGAACTGCGCGCTTGTCTCTCGGCGGCCTCGCGGGCGGCCAGTTCATTCGCCAGCAGGCGGTAGTGGAGGTAAAGCAGGAAGATGGCGATCGTAAAGCTGGCAACGACGGCGGTGACCGCCAGGCCAAAGCCGTGCTGCGCCTTCCGTTTTCTTATTGCCAGCAGCCGGTTTTCTTCTGCCGTAATACCGGCGGTCGCCAGCGAGTATTGCGCCGACAAACGGAGATTCAGCTGCAGCAGTGAGTTCAGGTCCAGCACCTGTCCTTGCAGCTTCTGCGAGATCGTCTCATCCCAAGCCCGAATGCGATCGGTGGTCAGCGCGCCCAGCCGCTCGCAGTTGTCCACCTGGACCGGGTTGTCTCGAGTCAAATCGCAGAGCCGACGCAATTCCGCGGGGATCCTCGAGACCAGACCTTTGTACTCATTGAGGTCCGGCGCGTCGCCCGACATCAGATAACTCATCCTCGCCCGCGCGGCATAATTCACCGCCGATTCCAGATCGCCCACCGCAGAGCGCACCTCCCAGGTGTGCGTGACCGCCCGCTCACTGGCCTGAAAGTATGTAAAGCAGGCGTAGGTGGCGGCCACACTGATGCACAACAACAGTAGGGCGGAGAGGAACGCCTTGCTGGCTGTACTGACGGGTGCCATTGGTGTGCCCGGCTGGGGCGAGGCCTATTATATCGGCTCAGAGGCCAGCTGGCGGCCCTTGCGTGCTATGCGCAAAATGTGCCGTTTGCTCGCACCGGGCCGCAAGGAATGCGCAAGTCAACGTACTTGACTCTTTCCGCCCTCGCGGGTAGTATCTGTCCACCAGTTTGCTCTTCATAGAGCAGACCTTGGATTTCATGCAGAGTGGCTGAGGGACGAGCCCTAAGAAGCCACGACAACCGGATCGGGAGTCATCTCCCGGTCGCCCGGTGTCAACTCTCTCCCGGAAACGGGGAACATGAGATTCGGGGTGCCGAATTCTTAGCATCTCGTTCCCTCCTTTTCCCTTTTCCGAGAGATTCGACACCACTGGTTTGACGCTCGTCCGGCGGCCATCGGAAATGAGTAACCGATGAGTTACGAATTGCGCTGCCGGGAATGCGGCAAGAGTTGGGGAAACGAGCCCCGTTCGATTTGCAACGACTGTTTCTCTCCCCTGGAGGTCTTCTACGACTACGATTCTCTGCGCGGGCCGGTCACGCGTGAACGCATCTCCGCGCGTGCGCCCAACATGTGGCGATACGCCGAACTGCTGCCCCTGCCGCAGAATTTCCGGCTCACGATTCCCACGGGTTTTACCCCACTGCTGGAAGCTCCGCGTCTGGCGCGTGAATTCGGCGCCAAGACGTTGCTGCTGAAAAACGACGCGGTCTGTCTGCCCTCCCTCAGTTTCAAGGACCGCGTCGTGGCAGTGGCTCTGGCGCAAGCCAGAAATTTCGGCTTCGACACTGTGGCCTGCTCTTCTACCGGGAACCTGGCCAACGCGGTAGCGGCGCAGGCGGCGCGCAACGGATTCCAGGCCTGGATTTTCATTCCCGCCGACCTCGAGCCGGCAAAGATTCTCGGAACGCAAGTCTTCGGAGCGAGGCTCGTTCGCATCGCCGGCAGCTACGACCAGGTGAACCGCCTGTGTTCGCAGATCGCCGACGAGCGTCCCTGGGGCTTCGTCAACGTGAACTTGCGGCCGTACTACGCCGAAGGTTCGAAAACCGTCGGCTTCGAAATCGCCGAGCAGTTGGGCTGGCGCTTGCCCGACAACGTGGTTGTCCCCATGGCTGGCGGATCGCTGATCACCAAGATCAAGAAGGCATTCGACGAGTTGGTCCTGTTGGGACTGGTCGAGCCGAAGCCGGTGAAGATCTTCGGCGCACAAGCCACCGGCTGCTCGCCGATCTCCACCGCGGTGAAGGCGGGCGCAAAAGAGATCGAGCCGCAGAAACCGGCAACCCTGGCGCGCTCGCTGGCCATCGGCAATCCTGCTGACGGGCACTACGCGCTCAAGACGATCCGCAACAGTGGCGGGTGGGCCGAGGACGTTTCCGATCCCGAAGTCGTCGAGTCTATCCAGCTTCTTGCCCAGACCGAGGGGATCTTCACCGAAACCGCCGGTGGCGTGACCGTCGGCTGCGCCCGCAAGCTCTACCAGCAGGGCCGCATTCGTCCGGACGAGACCACGGTGCTCTGCATCACCGGCAATGGTCTGAAGACTACCGACGTGCTCGCCGGAAAATACGATGCTGAAGAGGCGATCCGACCGCGCGTCGCCGACTTCGAAGCATTTCTGGAGAAGACGCTCGCGGACGAGGGCCGTCTTCCCGAGACCGTGGAGGCCTGATATGACTGTAACCGTGCAAATTCCCAGCGCCTTGCGCCGCCACACCGGCGGCGCCGGCAAAGTCAGTTGCTCGCCCGCCAACCTGAGCGAGCTGTTTTCTGTTCTCGATCAGCAGTTCCCCGAGCTGAAGCCCCACCTGCGCGACGAGGCCGGCGAAGTCCGCCGCTTTCTCAACGTGTACGTGAACGAAGAGGACATCCGCTTCCTCGGCGGGAACAGCTACGCGTTCCAGGACGGAGATGAGGTGCTGCTGGTGCCGTCGATCGCGGGAGGATGAGACCTCCTCAGGCGTGCGGCTAAGCAGAGCGGTCGGTGAGTGATATGGGGAGTGGCTGTTGAAAAAGTCTCTGAGTTGATGCTTGTGGCGGTGGGAAATTCGGGTTATAAGCAGGCCATCGATGCTGGTATTGATCGCCATGGTCGGAGGTCTGCTGCTCATGATGGGACACCATTCCCGCTCGGAAGCGCTGTTTTACTACTTTCGGCTCGAAGATCAGGTTCCTGAAAATCATCTGCTGCGTCTGATCGAGAAGCACGTCAGCTTCGACTTTGTAAGAACGAAGTTGAAGGCTTCCTATAGCGACACAGGCAGGCCATCCATCGACCCCGAGTTGCTACTGCGCATTCTGCTGATCGGCTATCTCTACGGGATCACGAGCGAGCGCAAGCTGGTGGAAGAGTTGCGCATGCATCTGGCATGGCGCTGGTACACGGGACTCGGCTTCGATCAGGAGATTCCGCATCACTCGACCTTCTCGAAGAATCGGCACGGGCGGTTTCAGGAGTCGAAGCTGTTCGAACAGTTGTTTGAGCAGATCGTGCGCCAGTGCATGGAAGTGGGACTGGTGCGGGGAGACCAGTTATCGGTCGATGGCAGTTTCGTGGAAGCCAATGCAGCCAAGGAGAGCCGGATTCCGCGGGAGCTGTTAGCGGAAGCCGCGCAGGTCCATCACACCGTGCGGCAGTATCTGCGCGAAGTGGAAGAGCAGAATCCGGTGGAAGAACCGGTGCATGAACAGGATCAAGTATCGACGACCGACCCCGACTCCACCTACGCCACCAAGGGCGGCACGCCGGCGCGACTGGGGTACTACGACAACTATCTGGTGGACAACGGGAGTTGCGTGATCGTGGGCGTGCAAGCCACGGCGGCACGGATGAGCCAGGAGACGGTGGCGGCGCAAGATATGCTGACCCGCTTTACCGGATGGCAGGGACGAGCGCCGGAATCGGTGGCCGCGGACACAACCTACGGCAACGGGGAGTTCCTGCAGTGGTTGGCGGATCGCAACATCACTCCGTATATACGCACCCGCGACAGTGTCCATCGCAAGAACAGCCCGTTCTTCGGTCCCGAGCGTTTCACGTACCAATCCGAACACAATCGCTATCTCTGTCCTGCGGGCCAGCCTCTGAACTATGGAGGTCGAAACCTGCGGAATCGCACTTATGCCTACATCGGAACACGCAAACGTTGCGGGGCCTGCGCGCTGAAGGCGCAATGCACCAGCGGAGCCTTCCGCTTCCTGGCCATTCATATGGATGAGCCTGCGCGGCAACGTGCTCGCGAGTTGGCGAAGACGCCAGAGTTCGTCGGTGTACAGCGGCAGAGAAAGAAGGTGGAAGCACTGTTCGCTGAACTGAAGAATCAGATCGGACTCCGCCGTCTACGCTTGCGCCGACTGAAGTTCGTGCGAGAGCAGTTCTTCCTAGCAGCAACTGCGCAGAACCTGAAGCGCTTGGTCCGGTTCCTCAGCCAACCCACAAGACCTGTTTCAGTTACCGCCTAGAAGCGGAAAGAAGAAAACACGACGAGGTAGTTCGCACCAGAAAAACATCCCTGCGGGCCTACTTTTTCAACACCCACAGATGGGATGAGAAGGCCGGTCTCCAGACGGGATGCTGTACGCTCCCAAGTTATCGACGTGCTCAAGGCACAAGAGATAAAGGAGACCGGCAATGAAGAAGGTTAGCACCGTAGTGACAAGGCAGGGCAGGAATATTTCGCAGCCGAAATTGACCATAGGAGTGGACCTGGGAGACCGCAACAGCTGGTACTGCATTCTGGATGAAACCGGGCACATACAAGTCGAGGAGCGGGTACGAACGACTGCGAAAGCGTTGCAGGAAGTCTTCGGCGGGATGCCACGCAGCCGGATCGCACTGGAGATCGGGACGCATTCCCCCTGGATCAGCCGTGTGTTGAGTGAGTTGGGACATGAAGTGATCGTGGCCAATGCTCGCAAAGTACGTCTGATCGGGGAGAGCCGCAAGAAAGACGACCGTCTGGACGCGCAGACCCTGGCGCGGCTGGCGCGGATCGATCGCGAGTTGCTGTATCCGGTGAAGCACCGCAGTGCCCAGGCGCAGGCGGATCTGACCGTGATTCGGGCGCGGGCAGCGCTGGTGCGGACACGAACCGGGCTGGTGAACAGCGCCCGCAGCTTGGCCAAGAGTTACGGCGAGCGTCTGCGCGGCTGCAACGTTCGCAACATGAATCCAGAGAAAGCTGAGAGCTTGAGTCCAACGCTGCAAGCCGCGCTCGAACCCTTGCTGGCGGCCATCGAATCGGTCAGTGAGTGCATTGCCGAGTACAACCAGCGGATTGAGGAATTGGCCGAACAGAGCTACCCGCCGGTGGCGCTGCTGAAGCAGGTGAAGGGGGTGGGTACGCTGATCGCGCTGACCTTTCTGCTGACGCTGGAAGATCCGCATCGCTTCCCTAAGAGCCGCGACGTGGGCGGCTATCTGGGACTGCAGCCGGGACGCAGAAACTCGGGACAGAGCCAGCCGCAGATGCACATCAGCAAGGAAGGCGACCCCTATCTGCGGACCTTGCTGGTGCAAGGAGCGCAGCACATCCTGGGACCGTTCGGGCCGGACTGTGATCTCCGGCGCTGGGGGCTGAAGCTGGCCGAGCGCGGCGGAAGAAACGCAAAAAAGCGAGCCATCGTAGCGACCGCAAGAAAGCTGGCGGTGCTGCTGCATCACCTCTGGGTGAGCGGAGAGGTATACGAACCATTGCACAACAGTACGGGAACGGCAGTGGCGGCTGCCGCCTAAATCAATAGGCAAGACAACCCAAAACCGCTCCAGAAAGGGAAAAGATCAAACGCCAAAGCCGAGTTCCGGTGACTGCGTTAATCGCCTGGCCCGGGTTCAGCTCGCAAATAGCAGAACACAGGGCGCCAAACAGATGGCAGCGCCGGCTGAAACGAGAACGCCCAACATGCACCGAGCGAAACGATTCGCTCCTCGAGAGTGCGGATGGAAGCATGGCGACAGTGGCAACCTCGGCAGGAGATAAACCTTGTACAACAAGAACAAAAACGAATCTACTTGACTCCGACCGGCCTTCTCATGGAAGGTGACCCCGAAAAGGTTGCCCGACGCGTCCTGCGTGAGGCCGTAAAAAGGCCATGCCCCATCGCTGCCGCCGGTGAACTGATGCAACACGGAAATTCCGGCGCCATCGAACTTGTAAACCGCGCCGTCTTCTGAATCTGCCAGGCCGTCGGCGGTGCCGTACACGCCCCCTACCCCCAGAAGCAACGGGGGGTTGGGTAGTTGGGTCAGGCCGGCTGAGGGAAAATTGAACAGGATGGTCTCAGTCCCATCGGGAGCAATGCGATAACCGGTGCCGCAGCCCGGCCCCTGGCAGCCATGTCCCGACGCGCCGCCATTCTGTGTAACGCCGTACAAATTCCCCAACCCGTCGATCAACAGTTGCGAATTGGGATGGAACGCATCATTGGGCACATTGCCAAACGCGTACAAAACCGATTCCGTGCCGGTGGTGTCAATCTTGTAGATCGTGCCCCCGCCGTCACATCCTGTCGTGCACCCTCCCGCCCAGGTATTGCCGAAAACATTGCCCTGACGATCGAGGATCACGCCAAATTGCGGTTGTGACCCATCGGGGGATCCGGTGAAAGCGTGAAGTACAGTGAACGTTTGTGCGGGAGCGGCTGGAGCCAGAGTGACGGCGAGGATGGCGAATAACCACCATCCGCTGATCTGAGGTGCGCACCTCGACACGGGTACAGCGTCTTCATATCTCATACGACTTTTTCCTTTGTTGGTGCCGGTTGACAGTATTCAGTTCTCAAGAGCCAGGGAATGCGGCGGTGCAGGCTGTCAGAGGCCTTCGCCCGGCCACCTGTTTCGTCGCTATTGCGCGGACGGATTAAAAATGCCCTGAGCAGGAAGAACTGACAATGAGG
>Ga0335082_10008401_pt1 | contig 11217 bp, 12 predicted proteins | sample Lox_Sample_41_FD_206718 | JGI IMG/M metagenome (GOLD analysis project Ga0335082, IMG submission 206718) | Soil microbial communities from Loxahatchee National Wildlife Refuge, Florida, United States - Lox_Sample_4.1 | ecosystem: Environmental > Terrestrial > Soil > Wetlands | place: USA... | reverse complement strand
ACGGAGAGCGCCACCACCGTCACGATGATGGCGAAGCTCGCGAGGTCGCCCATGAAGGCGGAGGCCACGCTCGCGGCGAGCAGCACGAGGATGAGCGGGCTGCGGAAGCGGCGCGCCAGCTCGATCACGAGGGGCCGCTCGGTGGATTGGCGCAGCGTGTTGGGGCCGAATTGCCGCGCGAGCGCGTGCGCCCTCGCGCCGGTAAGGCCGTCCTGCGGCCGCGCGGGGCTCAAGCCCGGCGGCTCGGGCGGCATGGCATCTCGACAGTCACTGCGTGGAACTTCCCGCTGCAGGAATCCGCGCGGGGCCGGTGGCGGTCCAGTCCGATCTTCACGTTGGCGAGCGATTGCCCGTCGAGGTATTGGCGTAGCGCCGTGGAGGCGAGGCTCCAGATTCGCGCGCGGCTCGCGTCGCGTTGCGCCTCGAACCGCACGTGCAGGCGGTCCGGCGCCACCTGCGCCACCTGGAAGCGGTGCTCGCCCGCGGCTTCCTCGACGACCGTGGAGAGCGCGAGCGGGGCAAGCCGCACGATACGGCGGCCCGCGGTGCGCATCTCGAGCGTGGCGTCGGTTCGTCCCTCGACGCGGATCGCGGGAAGCGGGCTGCCGCACGCGCATCGCGCCGGCCCCACCACGACCCGGTCGCCCAGGTCGTAGCGGATGATCGGCTGCACGCGGTTGGCGAGGTTCGTGACCAGCGTCGTGTGCGAGAGCTCGCCCGGCGGCACCGGGCGTCCCGCGGCATCCACCGCCTCGAGGATCACCCACTCGGAGTTCACGTGCAGCCAGCCTTCGCGGCATCCGAAGGCGATGCTCAGGCATTCGGAGGTGCCGTACTCGTTCATCACGCGGCAGCCGAACGTGTCCTCCAGGGCGAGGCGCGAGCGCTCGCCGAGGAATTCGCCGCCCGACCAGATGATCGCGGGCGCGATGGCGAGGCGGCCCGCGGCCTGCTCATGGGCGAGCAGCCGCAGCACCGACGGATAGCTCGCGAGGAACGCGGGCTGGTAAACGTTCAGGCCGGCGACGAGGCGCGGCATCGGGTCCAACACCGAGAAGCTGCGATGCTCGATCGCCGGATTGGCGTGGCCCAAGTGTTTCCAGAGCGTGATGCTGGCGAAGTGGTCGCCGTCGGCCACCACGAGCGCCGCGCGCCCCGACGCGCTCCACATGCGCGAAGCCCCGCGCGCATCGAGCAGGCCGTTCTCCCATTGCGCGAGGACGAGCGCCTCGTACACGGCCATCGCGTGGGAGTCCTGCAGGAAGATGCCCGGCGTGCCGCTGGTGCCGGAGCTCTTCCAGACGTGGTAGGCGCCCAGGTAGGGCTCGGCGATGCGCGTTCGATCCGAGAGAAACGCGTTCACGCCCGCGAGCCGCACGCGACGGTCCGTGCACCACGCGTCGAAATGCTTCATGAGCGCGGCCTTGTCCACGGTCGGCAGCTGCGTGAGGGGAACGTCGCCCGCGGGCAGGCGCGAATAGAGCTTCCGGTAGAACGGCGACTGCGCGCGAGCCGTGGCGACGAGCTGCTGCAGGCGCGCGTCGTCCGTGGGAAGCGAGCCGGTGCGGCGCGACCACCACAGGTTGGCGAGGCTCGCGTAGCAATCCCACCACGCCAGGGCCGCGTCGGCGGGCGGCGGCGGTGGCGGCGCGGGGCGCGAGCGCGTCTTCATCGCCTCATTGTAGGGCGAGCACGAGCTCGGCCGGCTCGCCCTCGGCGCCCACGCAGCGATTGCGTCCCGCCTGCTTGGCGGCATACATGCGCTTGTCGGCGAGCGCCACCAGGTCCGCGGCGCTCGCGCAGCCGTCGCCGGGGTGCTGCGCGATGCCCAGGCTCATCGTCACGGCGCGGCCGTCGTCGAGCCGGCCGAAGCCGCGCGCGCGCAACCGCTCCACCAGGAGCCGCGCATCGGCCGCGCCCGCGTGCGGCAGCATCACGAGGAATTCCTCGCCGCCCCAGCGCACCAGCAGGTCCGATTCGCGCAGCACGGCGCGCAACGACGCCGCGGCCTGCGCGAGCACGCGGTCGCCCGCCTCGTGGCCGAAGGTGTCGTTCACGGCCTTGAAGCGGTCGATGTCGGCGAAGAGCACCGCGAGCGGCGTCCCGTGGCGCGTGGCGAGCAGGAACTGCGTTTCGAGGAGCTCCGTGCCGAACTCGCGCCGCATGCATTGGGTGAGGGGGTCGCGAAGCGATTGGCGCACCACGGCATGGAGCAGGTGCAGCTGGCTCATGGCGGCGTAAGCGGCCACCGAGGCGATCGCGCCCACCAGCCAGAAGCCCTCCACGGGGCTGTGCGGCAGGAGCGGGCGCGCGAACGCGCCGAGCGCCCAGGCCTCGGCTGCGAACGCGATCGCGGCGAGCGCCAGGGATTCGGAGGCGCCCAGCGGGAAGGCCGCGATGCCGGCGGCGAGCATGTACGGCATGAACGAATAGGCCGCGGCCACGCCGCCGCCCACGCCCTCGCGCGGAATGGGCAGCAGGACCTCCAGCGTGGCCACGAAGAAGGCGAGGGGAACCGCGTAGAGCGCGGCCAGGCGCAGGAGCGCCCGCGCCGGGCTCGAGGCGTGGCGGCGCGAGCTCCACGCGAGCAGCCCGAGCGCGCCGCCGGCGAGCACGCGCACGAGCGCGAGGCGCTGCCAATGCGGCGATTCGAAGACCAGCGCGTCGATGGGAATCCACGCGAGGGTGAGCAGCGCGAACAAGCCCGCGATCTCGCCCACGCGCCGCGAGATGACCGCCGCACGGCGCGACGCGAAATAAGGGGCCCGCCGCAATGGCCAGAACAGCGGGAGGGTGTCGTTTTCGGCGGCCATGAGGAAGGCTAGCCCCGGGGCATCGAGGGGCGTTGATTTCGGTCAAGGCACGCCCCGGCGGCGGGAGCGAGGCTCGTCCACGGAGGTCGCGATGCGCGCCATGCGCCTGCATGCGGCGAAGAGGCCGCTCGAGCTGGACGAGATTGCCGTGCCCCGGCCGGGGGACGGCGAGATCCTCATCGCCGTGCGCGCCTGCGCCGTGTGCCGCACGGACCTGCACATCTTCGACGGCGAGCTTCGCGCGCCGCGGTTGCCGCTCGTGCCGGGCCACGAGATCGTGGGCACCGTCGCCGCGTGCGGCCCGAATGCCGATCGATTCAGGCTGGGCGAGCGCGTCGGCGTGCCGTGGCTCGCGTGGGCGTGCGGGTCGTGCGAGGCGTGCCGCCGCGGCGAGGAGAACCTGTGCGAGCGCGCGCGCTTCACCGGGCTCGATCGCGACGGCGGCTATGCGCAGTTCACGGTGGCCGACGAGCGCTTCGCGCTTCGCCTTCCCGCCGGTTACTCCGACGGCGAGGCCGCGCCCCTGCTGTGCGCCGGCCTCATCGGGTACCGGGCCCTGCGCATGGCGGGCGAGGGCGCCCGGCTGGGCCTCTACGGGTTCGGCGCCGCGGCTCACGTGATCGCGCAGGTGGCGCTCGCGCAGGGCCGCGAGGTGTACGCATTCACGCGCGCCGAGGACGCGAAGGGCCAGGCGTTCGCGCGCGAGCTCGGCTGCCGCTGGGCCGGCGACTCGGCGCGCGCCGCGCCGGTACCGCTCGACGCCGCGATCCTCTTCGCGCCCGTGGGCGCGCTGGTGCCCGCGGCGCTCGCCGCCACGCGTCCTGGCGGCACGGTGGTCTGCGCCGGCATCCACATGAGCGACATCCCGTCCTTCCCGTATTCCCTCCTGTGGGGCGAGCGAAGCGTGCGTTCGGTGGCCAATCTCACCCGGGCCGACGGCGAGGCCTTCATGGAGCTGGCGGGAAGGACCCCGATACACACCATGGTCAATGCGTACGCGCTCCCCGACGCCAACCGGGCCCTGGAGGACCTGCGCCGCGGCGCCTTCGAGGGGGCCGCGGTCCTCGATTTGACCTAGGTCAAAGGCCGCACCGCGCGGCGGCGGCAATGTCGGGCCATGGAAACCGCGCCGATCCTCGACGTCGAATCGTTCTACGCCCACGCCATCGCGATCGAGCGCGAAGCGGTGCGCCGCTACCGCGAGTTCGAGGCGTACTTCCAGGGGCGCGGCGACGAGGTGCTGGCGGGCCTGTGCGGGCAGCTCGCGCAGCATGAGGACGACCACCTGCGGGCGTTGGGCGAGGCGAGCCGCGGGCTTGCGCTTCCCGAGCTCGATCCCGCGAGCCACCGCTGGCTCTCGCGCGCCGCCGAGGCGGGCGGGGAGTTCTACCGCGTCGTGAACGCGCAGCAGCTGCTCGCGATCGCGCTCGCCTCCGAGTGCGATGCGCTCGGCTTCTTCGAATGGGTCGCGAGCACCACGCCCGAGGCCGGCGTGCGCGCGCTCGCCGGGGAGATGGTGCGCGACGAGATGGACCACGTGCGCTGGGTCCGCGACGCCATCGAATACCACCGGGACGCGGTGGTTTGATCCGAATCAAGCCGGGGGCCGGGCGCGGTCCCTAGGATGGCGGAATTCGACGCGATTGGGGTGGGGCGCATGCAAATGCAGGCACAGGCACAGGGGATGTACAACTACAAGGTCGTCCGGCAGTTCGCCGTGATGGCCGTGGTCTGGGGCGTGGTAGGGATGCTGGTGGGCGTGATCATCGCCACGCAGCTCTACGCCCCCGAGTTCCTCGGCGGCATCCCGTGGCTTTCCTACGGGCGGCTTCGCCCGCTGCACACCAACGCCGTGATCTTCGCCTTCGGCGGGTGCGCGCTCTTCGCCACCTCGTACTACGTCGTGCAGCGCACCTGCCAGGTGCGCATCTTCTCCGACGGCCTGGCGGCCTTCACCTTCTGGGGCTGGCAGCTGGTGATCGTCGCGGCGGCCGTGACGCTGCCGCTCGGCTACACCCAGGGCAAGGAATACGCCGAGCTCGAATGGCCCATCGACGTGCTGATCGCCGTGGTCTGGGTCTGCTACGCCATCGTTTTCTTCGGCACGCTCGCCAAGCGCAAGGTGCAGCACATCTACGTGGCCAACTGGTTCTTCGGCGCGTACATCCTCACGGTGGCCCTGCTGCACATCGTGAACAGCGCCGCCGTGCCGGTGAGCTTCTGGAAGTCGTATTCGGCCTACGCCGGCGTGCAGGACGCGATGGTGCAGTGGTGGTACGGCCACAACGCGGTGGGATTCTTCCTCACCGCGGGCTTCCTCGGGATCATGTACTACTTCGTGCCCAAGCAGGCGGGCCGGCCGATCTACTCCTACCGGCTTTCGGTGGTGCACTTCTGGGCGCTCATCTTCACGTACATGTGGGCGGGCCCGCACCACCTGCACTACACGGCGCTGCCGGACTGGACGCAGTCCCTCGGGATGGTCTTCTCGCTGATCCTGCTCGCGCCCTCGTGGGGCGGCATGATCAACGGGATCATGACCCTCTCGGGCGCCTGGCACAAATTGCGCACCGACCCGATCCTCAAGTTCCTCATCGTCTCGCTCTCGTTCTACGGCATGTCCACCTTCGAGGGCCCGATGATGTCGATCAAGACGGTGAACGCGCTCTCGCACTACACCGACTGGACCGTGGGCCACGTGCACTCGGGCGCGCTGGGCTGGGTGGGCCTGGTGAGCATGGGCGCGCTCTACTACCTGCTGCCGCGCCTGGTGGGCCGCGTCGAGATGTACAGCGTGAAGGCGATCACGCTGCACTTCTGGGTGGCCACCATCGGCATCGTCCTCTACATCGCCGCCATGTGGATCGCGGGCGTCATGCAGGGCCTCATGTGGCGCTCCATGTATGGCGACGGCACGCTCACCTACAGCTTCGTGGAGGGCGTGAAGGCGACCTATCCCTTCTACGCGATCCGGCTGGTGGGCGGCATCCTGTACTTGAGCGGCATGCTGGTCATGGCGTGGAACACCTGGAAGACGCTCGCCGCGGGCCGCGCGCAGGACGCGCCGATCCCGGCCACCGCCCTGGCCCACGCTTGAGGCTGCATGCAAGTCTTCGACGCTGACGTCGTCATCGTCGGAGCCGGCGGGGCGGGGCTGAGGGCCGCGATCGCGGTGGCCGAGAGCGATCCGCGCCTTGCCGTGGCGCTCGTCTCGAAGGTCTACCCGATGCGCAGCCACACGGTGGCGGCCGAGGGCGGCTCCGCGGGCGTGGTGCTGCCCGAGGACAGCCTCGAGCACCACTTCAACGACACCGTGAGCGGCGGCGACTGGCTGTGCGACCAGGATGCCGTCGAGTTCTTCGTCTCCCAATGCACGCGCGAGATGGTCCAGCTCGAGCACTGGGGCTGCCCCTGGAGCCGCCGGCCCGACGGCCGCGTGAACGTGCGCGCCTTCGGCGGCATGAAGATCGAGCGCACGTGGTTCGCCGCGGACCTCACCGGCTTCCACATGCTGCACACGCTCTTCCAGACTTCCCTCAAGTATCCGTCGATCCGCCGCTTCGACGAGCACTTCGCGTGCGAGCTGCTGGTGGACGGCGGGCGCGCGCAGGGCGTGGTGGCGGCCGAGGTGTCCACGGGCGAGCTCGTGAGCATCCATGGCCGCGCCGTGGTGATCGCCACCGGCGGCGCGGGCCGCGTCTTCCGCGAGAACACCAACGGCGGCATCGTCACGGGTGATGGCATGGCGCTCGCGTACCGGCGCGGTGTGCCGTTGCGCGACATGGAATTCGTGCAGTACCACCCGACGTGCATGCCGGGCACGGGGCTGCTCTTCACCGAGGCCTGCCGCGGCGAAGGCGGCATCCTCGTGAACAAGGAAGGCTACCGCTACCTCCAGGACTATGGCCTGGGCCCGCCGGACCCGTGGCCGCGCAAGAAGGCCATGGAACTGGGGCCGCGCGACCGGCTCTCGCAGGCCTTCTGGCACGAGGAGCGCAAGGGACGCACGGTCGACACGCCGCACGGGCCGGCGGTGCATCTCGACCTGCGCCACCTGGGCGACGCGAAGCTGCGCGAACGCCTGCCGCAGATTCGCGAGATGGCGCTCGAATACCTCGCCATCGACCCGGCGCTCGCGCCGATCCCGGTGCGCCCCGCGGTGCACTACACCATGGGAGGCATTCCCACCGACGCGCAGGGCGCGACGCGGCTCGCCGGGCTGTTCGCCGCCGGGGAGTGCGCGAGCAGCGGCATCCACGGCGCCAACCGCCTCGGATCGAACTCGCTCGCCGAGCTCTGCGTGTTCGGCAAGGCCGCGGGCGAGGGCGCGGCGCGCTTCGCGCGCGGCGCCGACGCCCCCGGCGGCTCGACCCTGCGTTGGCAGGAACAGGACGCCGCCACGCGCGCGTTCGCCCCGCTGCAGGGGCCGGCGCAGGGAGAAGCGCTCGCCACGCTGAGGAGGGAGATGGCCCAGTCGATGGAGCGCGGCTGCGGCATCTACCGGACCGCCGCGGAGCTCGAGGCGACGTGCCTCAAGCTCGCGGAGCTCAAGGAGCGCGCGGCGCGCGTGAGCCTCAAGGACCGCGCCCAGGCGTGGAACACGGAGTGGCTGGGCGCGCTCGAGCTCGGCTACCAGCTCGACGTCGCGCAGGCGATGGCGCATTCGGCGCTCGCGCGCCGCGAGTCGCGCGGCGCGCACCAGCGCCTCGACGGCTTCACGCAGCGCGACGACGCGCAGTACCTCAAGCACACCCTGGCGTGGCATGCCGGCGCCGAGGCGCCTCGCGTCACCTACTCGGAGGTCGTCATCACGCGATCGCCGCCGGGCGAGCGCATCTATGGAAAGGCGGATCCGGCCCATGCCTGACGGCGCGAAGACCATTCGCATCGAGGTGCTGCGCTACCAGCCCGGCGAGCGGCAGGAGCCGTATGCGGAGGTATTCGAGATTCCCTTCACGCACGACATGTCCGTGCTCGAGGGCCTGCAGTACGTGAAGGACAACCTGGACGGCTCGCTCACCTACCGCTGGTCCTGCCGCATGGCGATCTGCGGAAGCTGCGGGATGATGATCGACGGCAAGCCGCGGCTTGCCTGCCGCACGTTCCTGCGCGACTTCGAGGGGACGGTGCGCGTCGAGGCGCTCGCCCATTTCCCCATCGAGCGCGACCTGGTGGTGGACGCGAGCGACTTCGTGGAGAAGCTGCCGCGCATCCGGCCGTGGATCGAAGCCAGGGCGCCGCGCGACCTCGCGCAGGGCGAGTACCTGCAGACGCCCGATGAGCTCGCGCGCTACGAGCAGTTCAGCCACTGCATCAACTGCATGCTCTGCTACGCCGCCTGTCCGCAGTACGGCCTCGACCCGAAGTTCATCGGCCCCGGCCTGATCGCGCTGCTGCACCGCTACAACCAGGATTCCCGCGACGCCGCGGCCGGCAAGCGAAACGAGCTCGTGCACGCCGACGAGGGGGTGTGGAGCTGCACCGCGGTGGGCTATTGCTCGGAAGTCTGTCCCAAGCAGGTGGACCCGGCATCCGCGGTGAACCGCAACAAGACGGCCAGCGCGCTCGACTGGTTCGCGCGCTTCCTGCCGGGGAGGGGCTGATGGTGAGGCGCACGTACACGCGGCCGATGGAAGGGTGGTGGCGCCGCGACCCGTTCTTCGTGCGCTACATGGCGCGCGAGGCGACCTCCCTCTTCGTCGAGCTGTATGCCCTGATCCTGCTCGCGGGGGTGGTGAGCCTCGCGCGCGGGCCCGCGGCCTACGAGGCGTGGCTCGCCTGGCTCGCGAGCCCGTTCGCCATCCTGCTGCACGTCCTGCTTTTCTTCGTGTTCGCCTACCACACGCTCAGCTGGTTCCGCATCATGCCCAAGACCATGCCGCCGGTCGTGGTCGCGGGCAGGGCGGTGGGCCCGCGCGCCATCACCGGCGCCGGAGTCGCCGCCGCGGTGGCCGCCTCGCTCGCATTCGTCGCCGTGGTGGCGGCGCTCGCCCCGTGAAGCGCTCCAGCCAGCCCGTCTTCTGGCTGCTCTTCGGCGCGGGCGGCATGCTCTCCGCCCTGCTGGGCGCGGCGCTCGTCTTCGTAACCGGGATCGCCGGGCCGCTCGGCTGGCTGGGGCGCGACCTGATGGGTTACCCCCACATGCTCGCCGTGGCGCGCAATCCCCTCGGCAAGGCCTTCGCGCTCGCCGTGGTCTCGCTCTTCCTCTGGCACGCCGCTCACCGGATCTACCACAGCCTCCACGACCTGGGCCTGCGCACCGGGCCCCTGGCGTGGCTCGCGTGCTATGGCGTCGCCCTGGCGGCCACCCTCGCCGCGGGGGTGGCCCTCCTGTCCCTGGGGTTCTGAGGGGATGTTTCGCGATTTGATCGACGTCAAACGGCCCCCCGGCCGCCCTTCGTAGCATTCGGAATGAGCCCCAGAAAGACTCCGCGATGAAACTCACGCACGACCTCATCGAGCGCAAGTCGGTCCTCATGATCCTGCTCGTCCTCGCCACCGTGAGCGTGGGCGGGATGGTCGAGATCGTGCCGCTCTTCTTCCAGCGCTCTACGACCGAGCCGGTGGCGGGATTGAAGCCCTACACGGCGCTGCAGCTCGCCGGCCGCGACATCTACGTGCGCGAGGGCTGCTACAACTGCCACTCGCAGATGATCCGCCCGTTCCGCGCGGAGACCGAGCGCTACGGCCATTACTCGGTGGCCGGCGAGTTCGTCTACGACCGCCCGTTCCAGTGGGGCAGCAAGCGCACGGGGCCGGACCTCGCGCGCGTCGGCGGCCGCTACGGCGACGAATGGCACCGCATCCACTTCCACAACCCGCGCGACCTGGTGCCCGAGTCCAACATGCCGGCCTACCCGTGGCTCGAGACCACGCCGGCGGACGACAGCCACATCATCGACAAGCTGCGCGTGCTGCGCATGCTGGGCCATCCCTACACCGACGCCGACATCGCCGGCGCGAAGGAGGCGCTTGCCGGCAAGACCGAGCAGGACGCGCTGATCGCCTACGTGCAGAGCCTGGGCACGGCGCTGAGGAGCACGCGATGAGCCTCGACATGAACACGGTGCGCATCGTCGTGACGGTGGTTTCGTTCGTCACGTTCTTGGGCATCGTCTGGTATGCCCTGAGCGGCCGCAACAAGGAGCATTTCGAGCAGGCCGCGCGGCTTCCCTTCGAGGAAGGGAGCGAGCCATGAGCGACTTCACGAGCGGCTTCTGGTCGCTCTTCGTGGGCGGCGTCACGCTGGTGAGCATCGTGGCGTGCGCGCTGCTGCTCGCCTCGATGAGCAAGCGCAAGGTCTCGACCGACCCCGAGAAGACCGGCCACGTCTGGGACGAGGACCTCGCGGAATACAACAACCCGCTGCCGCGCTGGTGGATCTACCTCTTCTGGATCACCATCTTCTTCGGCCTGGGCTACCTCGTGGTCTTCCCGGGGCTGGGTACCTTCCAGGGCGCGGCCGGCTGGACCTCGGCCTCGCAATACCAGGACGAGGTGAAGGTGGCCGAGCGCCTCTACGGGCCGCTCTACCAGAAGTTCGCGGCTACCGACGTGAAGGCGCTCGCCTCGGACCCGCAGGCGCGCGCCGCGGGCGAGAAGCTCTTCCTCAACTACTGCGCCCAGTGCCACGCGTCCGACGCCCGCGGCGGCAAGGGCTTCCCGAACCTCACCGACGACGACTGGCTCTACGGCGGCGAGCCCGAGGTGATCAAGACCACGATCCTCGACGGGCGCAACGGCATGATGCCCGCCTGGGGCCCGGTGCTCAAGGAGGAAGGGGTGAAGGACGTGGCGAACTTCGTTCGCTCGCTCTCGGGCCTGTCGCACGACGCCGCGCGCGCCGAGCGCGGCAAGGCGACCTTCGCGACCTACTGCGTCGCCTGCCACGGGCCGGAGGGCAAGGGCAACACGGCGATGGGCGCCCCGAACCTCACCGACCAGATCTGGCTCTACGGCTCCTCGGAAGCGGCGCTCATCGAGACGATCTCGAAGGGCCGCAACAACAAGATGCCGGCGCACCGCGACCTGCTGGGCGAGCCGCGGGTGCACGTCCTCGCCGCCTACGTGTACGGACTCTCCCACGGGGACAACGCGAAGAACCTGGTGCCCGCAGCCGGGAAGAAATGAGCTCCGTCGAGGGCGACGGCCTCGAGCAGTCGCTCTACGAGGTCCGGCGCAAGATCTATCCGCGCGCGGTGCACGGCGCCTTCGCCCGCGCCCGCTGGTCGCTCGTGTTCGCCACGCAGCTCGTCTTCTACGGCACGGCATGGCTGGAATGGAACGGCCGCCAGGCGCTGCTCTTCGACCTCGCCGCGCGCAAGTTCTACATCTTCGGGCTGGTGCTGTGGCCGCAGGACATCGTGTACCTCACGGTCCTGCTGGTCCTTTCCGCCCTGTCGCT
>Ga0335082_10008400_pt1 | contig 11218 bp, 9 predicted proteins | sample Lox_Sample_41_FD_206718 | JGI IMG/M metagenome (GOLD analysis project Ga0335082, IMG submission 206718) | Soil microbial communities from Loxahatchee National Wildlife Refuge, Florida, United States - Lox_Sample_4.1 | ecosystem: Environmental > Terrestrial > Soil > Wetlands | place: USA: Florida... | reverse complement strand
GCAACAGCGCAGCGACGAGCCCGTAACGCTCGGCAACCTCGCTGTTGTACTTGTGCTCGGCGATTGCGCTATCGAAGTAGACGACGGCATCGCGCGGCGTGCCTTGATAGCTGCGCAGAAGCGCGCGCACCATCTGGAAGTCGAGCGAGTCGGGGACCTGCCGATACGGTTCCTTTTCCGCGCGGGCCTGGGCCTCGGCGATCCGTTCGGTGGTGATCGGGTGCGTGCGCAGGTAGCTCGGCGCGTTGCTGTCGGAAAAGCGGCTCTGCTTCAGGAGCCGCTGGAACATCGTCGCCATCGCGGTCGTGTCGAATCCCGCCTGGGCCATGCGCTGGAAGCCGATGCGATCGGCTTCGTACTCGTTTTCGCGCGTGTAGTTGAGCTGGCTCTGAATGGCGATCGCCTGAGCGGAGGCGATGGCGGCGTTGCTCGCCTGTCCCGCCGCCGCCGACTTGGAGCTCGCAGCCGCGATGGCGACCGCGAGCGCGGCGAGCGTATACAACATGGAGCGTTGCTGGCCCGCCATGGCGCGGGTGAAGTGATGCTGCGTCACGTGCGTGATTTCGTGTCCCAGGACCGACGCGAGCTCGGATTCGTTCTGCGTCATGAGGATGAGGCCCATGTTGACGCCGACGAAGCCGCCGGGGAGCGCGAACGCGTTGACGGCGGGGTCGGCGATGGCGAAGAACTGGAAGTCCCACGGACTGTCGGGCTTCGCCGCGAGCAGACGATGGCCGATGTCGTTCAGATAATCGTTGACCTCGGGGTCGTCGAGATAGGCGCCCGCCGCACGTATCTGGCGCACGACGGATTCGCCCAGCCTGCGCTCCTGCGCGGGCGAGTAGAGCGCCTGCGATTCGTCACCGAGGTCGGGCAGCGACGGTGCACGCTCCACAGGCAGAGTTTCGACGGGGGCCGCGGGGGGTTGGCGCTTGGGCGTCTGGGCGGGAGCGTAGAGCGCCTGCGATGCGTCGCCCGGATCCGGTGTCGATTGCGCCCGCGCGGAGGGAATGGCAGCCGGCGCGAGCGGCTGGCCGACGAGTGCGACTGCGACGAGCGTGGCGATCAGCCGTCGCCACGCCGTCGCGGCGTGTGACGAGCGCATGGGCTTGCGAGAGCGCATCAAGAGGGCCCGACGGTGCGGGAGAATGCTGATGCTAAGATGCTCGGCATTGTCCGAAGTTCAAGCGGAGGAGGCCGCCGTGGCGCGCACGCGGGCCAGAACGACGAAAGCCCCGAAAGCAATGCGCCGCGCTGCGGCGCGCCCGCGAGCGCCGGTGCGCAGCGCGCCAACGCCCTATTTTACCCATTTCGACGCGGCCGGGCAGGCGCAGATGGTCGACGTCGCCGGCAAGGACGTGACCCGGCGCGTCGCCCGCGCCGGTGGCCGTATCGTCATGCAGGCGCCGACGTTGGCATTGATTGCGGCGGGCGCCGCGAAGAAGGGCGACGTGCTCGGCGTCGCGCGCGTCGCCGCCATCCAGGCGGCGAAGCAGGCTTCGCTGCTGATTCCGCTCGCGCATCCGCTGCCGCTCACCCGAATCGCCGTCGAATTCACGACGGATGGGCAGGCGAACGCCATCGCTATCGAGGTCACCGCCGAAACCCTCTCGCGCACCGGCGTCGAAATGGAGGCGCTCACGGCCGCGGCGATCGGCCTTCTCACGATCTATGACATGTGCAAGGCCGTAGACCGCGGGATGCGCATCGAGGGCGTGCGGTTGCTCGAGAAGACGGGCGGCAAGTCGGGCCACTACATCGCCGCGTGACACGATGTCTCCTGCGGCCGTTTGTCGCAGGTGCGAGGCGTGCGGCGGCCAGCGAAAGCTGCGATGATGAAGGCGTTCGCGCGCCGTCGGCGACCGTGCGTTGGTCCGGTGGCTGGGCCACTTGACCTCATCCGCGACGGGCAGTAGAGTCAAATGGTCGACGAGAACCGCGCCGGAAAGACGCGCGGGCAATCCGGCGATCGGCACTTGGGGGATACGTTGCCACTGCATACCGTCCTGCCGCTGCGGCTCTATCGGCAGATCGCCGGCCAGATCGCCGCACTGATCGAAGGCGGCGAGTTCCCGACGGGATCGCGGCTTCCGGCCGAACGGGAGCTTGCGAGCCTGCTCGGCGTATCGCGAACGTCGGTGCGCGAGGCGATCATCTCGCTCGAGATCGCGGGCCTGGTCGAAGTGCGCGTCGGCACCGGGATCTTCGTGACGGCAAAGCCGGGGTCCGGTCGCACGCGCGGCGCCAGCGAGGATCCCGATCGCGGTCCGGGGCCCTTCGAGCTCCTGGCCGCGCGCAAGCTCGTCGAAGGCGAGATCGTCGCGGTGGCGGCACGCAAGGCGACCGCAGCGGACCTGACATCGCTGCGCGACTGCGTCGAACGGATGGAATCGGAGCTCGACGACTTTGCGGCGCGCGAGGCGTCCGATCGCGATTTCCACGTGGGCCTTGCCAAGGCCACCGGCAACGGGTCGCTCGAGCTCGTCGTCGCCGAGCTGTGGAACCAGCGCGCCGAGATGTGGCGGCGCACGCAGCAGCACTTCCATACGCGCAAGCTCGCCGAGAAGACGTTGCGCGATCACGCGGCGATTCTTGCCGCCGTGGCCCGTCGCGATCCCGAGGCGGCGCGCCTCGCGATGCATCGGCATCTCGCGCGGGTCGAGCGCGAGTTCCAGCGCGACGACGATTCCGGCGCACGCGCGCCGGCCGGCGCGAAGCGGAGCCGCGTGGCGGCTTGAGGGACGGGAACAACGGGTACGCAACTGAGGAAAGGACGGTGATGGCGCGCGCGTCGCGACATCCCGTTCCTGCGAAGAGTCGGACGCCGCGCGGCGCGCGGCGGAAGGTTGTCAAACAACGAGGAGGATATTCATGAACGGATCGATGAGGCGGAAGATCGGTGCGCGCCGCATGGCGCTCAAGGCGACCGTTGCGGGTATCGCCGCTGCGGCGCTTGCCGGAGCATTCGGCGTGGCGTCGGCGCAGATGCCCGCGATGCCGAAGAGTCCCGTGACGATCAACATCGTCGACGTTGCGGGCGACCTGGCGCTGACCCAGGACGCGATCGAGCTCTACGCGAAGAAGAATCCCAACGTCGTTTCCAAGTTCAACTTCACCAAGGCGCCCGCTCCGGAGCTGCCGGGCAAGCTGAAGGCGATGCAGGGCGCAGGACGCAGCGACATCGACATGGTGCTGACCGGCACCGACTTCCTCGCCGCCGGCATCGAGCAGGGTCTGCTGATCAAGCTCTTGCCCGAGTATGCGGCGAAGTTCCCCAATCTGATGGCGAACTACCAGCCCGCCGCCGCGAAGATGCAGGAGCTCGCGCAGAATGAAGGGATCGAGGTCGTGTTCATGCCCGCCGGGCCGCTCCTCGAGTACAACCCGGCGAAGGTCAAGCAGGTGCCGACCACGCCGGCCGAGCTGCTCGCGTGGTGCAAGGCCAATCCCAATCGGCTGATCTATGCCCGGCCCGCGAACTCCGGCCCGGGCCGCACCTTCATCATGGGGCTGCCGTACATTCTCGGCGACAAGAACCCGAAGGATCCGGTCAACGGCTGGGAAAAGACGTGGGCGTACCTCAAGGAGCTCAACTCGTGCATCGAGTATTACCCGACCGGGACCGGCGCGGTGATGAAGGAGCTGGGCGAGGGCTCGCGCGACATGACGGTAACGATGACGGGCTGGGACCTGAATCCGCGGATTCTCGGGATCGTGCCGAAGGACTTCAAGGTCGCGCCGTTCAAGGGCATGACGTGGGTCAACGACGCGCACTACATGGTGATCCCGAAGGGTGTCCCGCCGGAGAAGGTCGCGGCCGTTCTCGACCTGATGGCGTTCCTGCTCACGCCGGAAGCGCAGGCCTATACCTACGACAAGGGCTATTTCTACCCCGGCCCGGCGGTAAAGAACGTGTCGCTGTCGATGGCGCCGAAGGAGAGTCAGGACGCGATCAAGGAATATGGCCGTCCCGAGTACGAAAAGTGGCTGGCCGAGTTCCCGCACACGCAGTCGCTGGAGGCGAAGCAGCAGGTCGAAGCCTTCCGGATCTGGGACGAGCAGGTCGGGGCGAAGATCAAGAAATGACGTTATCCCGTCGCGAAGGACGCGACGGGACAACTCGCCGCGTTGAACCGGCGGCAGCGGCCGCCGGTTAACGCGGCGTCCCTTTGAATGCGAATGTTCGGCGCGCGGGCGAGTGGCGGCAGACAGCGAGCGACTCGTTCGGCGACTCAGCCATGAAGCACGACTTCTCCGAACTCCGGCTCGACGGCGTCACGCGCCGCTTCGCGGGTGCCGGCGGCAAGGCGTTCAACGCGCTGTCCGAAATGACGCTGACGATCCGTCGCGGCGAGTTCATCGCGCTGCTCGGACCGTCGGGCTGCGGCAAGTCGACGGCGTTGAACTGCATTGCCGGCCTGATGCCCCTCTCCGACGGCAGCATCTGGCTCGACGATCAGCGCATCGACACGCTGCCGCCGGAGCGGCGCGGGTTTGGCATGGTCTTCCAGAACTACGCGCTGTTCCCGCACATGAGCGTGGCGAAGAACGTCGGCTTCGGGCTCAGGATGCAGGGCGTTCCCACGGGCGAGGTCGCCTCGCGCGTCGATCGCGCGCTACGACTCGTCCAGCTCACCGGCCAGGAAGGCAAGCTGCCCGGACAGCTTTCCGGCGGGCAGCAACAGCGCGTCGCGATCGCGCGCGCGATCGTGATCGAGCCGCCGCTGATCCTGATGGACGAGCCGCTGTCGAATCTCGACGCCAAGCTCCGGATCGAGACGCGCTCCGAGATCCGGCGCATCCACCGCGAGCTCGACCGCGCGACAATCTACGTCACGCACGACCAGGACGAGGCGCTGTCGCTCGCCGACCGCATCGTCGTGATGCAGGACGGCGTCGTGCAGCAGGTGGCCACGCCGCAGGAGGTGTACGCGCAGCCGGCGAATCTCGACGTCGCGCGCTTCATGGGCTATCGCAACGTCGTCGAGTTCGGCGTCGAGCGCGAGGATGGCGATCGCGTCGTGCTCTTGCGCAACGGCGTCCGGATCCATGGCACGCGCAAGCAGCCGCTCGCCAAAGGTCCGGCGTTCGTCGCGCTGCGGCCGGACGAAATCGTCGTCGGCGAAGGGCCGGACGGGCAGAACACGCTCGAAGGCCGCGTCGACGTCGTCGAATACGGCGGTCGCGATTCGCTGGTCGACGTGATCACGACCGACGGGACGCGGCTCCACGTGCGCACCCATGTTCCGGTCAGAATCGGCGACGGCGTACGTCTGCACGTGCCGCCGGAACGCGCGCTCGTCTACTCGGGCTGACGATGGCCGCCGCCTCGCCGCCGCTCGCCCGCGCGCAGTTCGACCGCGCGCTGTGGCTCGTGGTCCCGGCGGCGGCGTTCATGCTGCTGCTGTTCGTCTACCCGTTCCTCTACGGGCTGCTGCTGTCCTTCGAGCCCAAAGACGCCTTCACCCTCGCGAACTACCGCAAGTTCGCAAGCGACGACCGCCTGTGGCCGACGATCTGGACCACGCTTCGGCTCGCGCTGCCGGCGACGATGATCAACGTCTTCATCGCGCTGCCGATCGCGTTCAAGATGCGGACGAAATCGCCGTATCAGCGCGCGACCACGACGGTCCTGGTCGTCCCGATCACGCTCGGCACCGTGCTGATCGCGGAAGGGATGCTGACGTACTTCGGCCCGAGAGGCTGGCTGTCGCAGTTCCTGCAGTTCTTCCATCTCTACGACGGCCCGATCCGCCTCACGCACAATTACTGGGGCGTGCTGATCTCGCTTGTGATCTCCGGCTTTCCGTTCTCCTTCCTGCTGATCCTGTCGTACATCACCGGCATCGACCCGGCGCTCGCGCGCGCGGCGGCGACGCTCGGCGCCCCGCCCGGTGCGCAGTTCCGCTACATCTACCTGCCGCTGCTGGCGCCGGGGCTCGCGATGTGCTTCTGCCTCGCGTTCGTGCAGGCGTTCTCGGTGTTCCCCTCCGCGGTGCTGCTCGGGTCGCCGGCCGGCCCCACGCGGGTGATCTCGATCGCCGCGTACGAGGCGGCATTCGAACAGTACGACTATTCGCTCGCCTCGGCGATCGCGATGATCATGGGCGCAGTCCAGCTCGTCATCGTCGCCGCGGTGCTCACGATGCGCAGTCTCTTCTATCGCGGTCCGGTGGTCGGCGGCAAAGGGTAGCCAAATGAACGGAGAAGGGGCCCCGCGCAGCGGAAGTGCGACGCCGGCGAATGCCGGCGCGGCCGACGCGCCGCCGTTCGCACCGCGAGGACGCCGTGGAGGCCGCAGGCGATGAGATCCGCGACGATCGACAAGCGCTGGCTCGACACCGCATGGAGCAGCTTCCTGTGGGGCCTGATGATCGTCTTCGTCGTCAACATCGGGCTGATGATCGCCGCGGTCGCGACGTCGTCGTTCGCGCGGCGCTGGCTCGGCACGTGGCTCCCCGACGGCTGGACGACGGTCTGGTACACGGCGGCGTGGAAGGAGTTCCAGCTGGGCTCCGTCCTCTGGGTGACCGTGGAGGTCGTCTTCGCGGTCGTGTTCCTCGCGCTCGTGATCGGCGTGCCGGCGGCGTACACGCTCGCGCGGCGCGATTTTCCCGGCAAGCGCGCGCTGATGCTGCTGTTCCTGCTGCCGCTGATGGTGCCGCCGATCACGTACGGCATCCCGCTGGCGACGGTCCTCTACAAGGTCCAGCTTGCCGGGACGATCTACGGCGTCATCCTCGCCAACCTGATCCCCGCCGCGCCGTTCGTGATCCTGGTGATGACGCCGTTCATCGAGCAGATCGACCCCAATCTCGAATCGGCGGCGCGCGTGTTCGGGGCGAGCACCGCGCGGATGTTCTGGCACGTGCTCGTTCCGCTGCTGGCCCCCGGCATCCTCGCCGCATCGCTCCTCGTGCTGGTGCGCACGATTGCGCTGTTCGAGCTTACGTTCCTGACTGCGGGATCCGACTCGCAGACCCTGGTCGTGGCGCTCTACTATGCGGTGTTCGCCGCCGGCGTGCGCGCGCCGCAATCGGTCGACGCGATGGCGATGATCTACATGGCGGTGACGCTCGTGTGGCTGCTGCTCGCGCTGCGCTTCGTCAACCCGACGCAGCTCGTGAGCCGGGTCAAGGAACACCCGCGCGCGGCGTAGCTTCGCGGTCGGCGCCATGAAATCCCTTTCGCTCGCGACGCTGCGCGACGTGCCCGCATCGGTTCCGCGTCCCGCGTATGACGTCGCGCGCGTGGGCGTCGGCATCGTCCACCTGGGACTGGGCGCGTTTCACCGCGCGCACCAGGCGATCTACACGGATTCGATCCTCGCCCGCGATCCGCGCTGGGGCATCTGCGGCGTGAGCCTCAGGACGCCGCACGCGACGGCCGCGCTCGCGGCGCAGGACGGGCTGTACGCGGCGCTCGAGAAGAGCGAGACCGGCTCGCGCGTCCGCGTGATCGGAGCCGTGCGCGAGGCGCTGTTCCTCGGTGCTGCGCGCGCGCGTGTCGTCGCGCGGATCGCCGATCGTGCGACGCGGATCGTGACGCTCACCGTGACGGAGAAAGGCTACTGCCACGACCCGGCGAGCGGCCGGCTCAATTTCGCGCACCCCGACATCGTTCACGACCTCGCCGACCCGGCGGCGCCGATCAGCACGCCGGGATTGCTCGTCGCGGCGCTGGCCGCGCGGCGCGCCGCGAGCGCAGGGCCGATCACCGTCGTCTGCTGCGACAACCTCCCGCACAACGGCGCCACGGCGCAGGCGACCGTCGCCGCGTTTGCGCAGGCGCGCGATGGCGAGCTCGCCCGCTGGATTGAAACGAACGTCGCGTTTCCTTCGACGATGGTCGACCGCATCGCGCCGGCGGCGACCGAAGCCGACCTCGCCGACGTCGCCCGGCTCCTGGGCGTGAACGACGCCGCGTCCGTCGTATTCGAGCCGTTCCGCCAGTGGGTGATCGAGGACCGCTTCGCCGGGCCACGCCCGGCGTGGGAGGACGACGGCGCGCAGCTCGTCGCCGACGTCGAGCCGTTCGAGACGATGAAGCTCAGGCTCCTGAACGGCAGCCACTCGACGCTCGCGTACCTGGGCTTTCTCGTCGGGCACGAGTACATCTGGCAGGCGTCGGCGGATCGCGATCTCGCGCTGCTTGTGCAACGGCAGATGGCCGAGGAAATCGTGCCCACGCTCGTCGCGCCGCCGGCGACCGATCTCGGCGCCTATTCGCGCGCGCTGATGACGCGCTTTCGCAATCCGGCGCTGCCGCACCGCACGCGGCAGATCGCGACGGACGGCTCGCAGAAGCTGCCGCAGCGGCTGCTCAACCCGGTCCGCGATCGGATCGCCGCCCATGCCTCGTACGCGCATCTCGCGCTCGCAATCGCCGGCTGGATCCGCTACGCGAGCGGCGTCGACGAGCAGGGACGCTCGATCGTCGTCTCGGATCCGCTCGCGCCGACGTTCGCGTCGGTCGCAAAGGCGGCGGCGGGCGACCCGGCCGCGATCGCCGCCGGGTTTCTCGATCTCGCAGCCGTCTTCGGAGCGGACCTCGCGGCCGACGCCGCGTTTCGCGCCGCCATCACGCGCAACGTCGTCGCGTTGTTCGAGCGCGGCGCCCGCGCGACGCTCGCCGCCCACCTTGCCAGAGCCTGAGCCATGCCCATTCCGCTGACGCTTCACCCCGACCGGCTCTTCCCCGCCGACCCTGCCACGCGCGACGTTGCACGCCGCCTCTACGCGACCGTCAAGGACCTCCCGATCGTGAGCCCGCACGGCCACACCGATCCGCGGTGGTTCGCCGCCGACGCGCCGTTCGCGAACGCCTCCGAGCTCTTCATCACGCCGGATCACTACGTGTTCCGGATGCTCTACAGCCAGGGCATCGCGCTCGAGGATCTCGGCATTCCGCGCCGGGACGGCGGTCCGGTCGAGACCGACGCGCGCAAGATCTGGCGCGCGTTCGCCGCGCATTTCCATCTCTTCCGCGGCACGCCGACGAGGCTGTGGCTCGACCACGCGTTCGCGACGGTGTTCGGCATCGAAGAGCGCCTGACGCCGGAATCGGCGGATCGGATCTTCGAGCGGATCAACGATTGCCTCGCGCGGCCCGATTTCCGCCCACGCGCGCTGTTCAAACGCTTCAACATCGAAGTGCTGGCGACCACCGAATCGCCGCTCGATCCGCTCGCGCAGCACGCGAAAATCCGCGCGTCGGGCTGGAAAGGACGCGTCATCACCGCGTACCGGCCCGATCCGGTTGTCGACCCCGAGTTCGACGCCTTCAGCGACAACGTCCATGCGCTTGGCACGCTGACCGGCGAGAACACCACGACGTGGCGCGGCTATCTCGCCGCGCACAGGAACCGCCGCGCCTTCTTCAAGACGATGGGCGCGACATCGACCGATCACGGCCACCCGACGCCGCAGACCTGCGATCTGCCGGAGCCGCGCTGCCAGCAGCTCCTCGATCGCGCGCTCGCCGGCAGCGCGACCGCCGACGAGGCCGAGCAGTTCCGCGGCCAGGTGCTGACCGAGATGGCGCGGATGAGCATCGACGATGGCCTCGTGATGCAGATTCATCCGGGCAGCTCCCGCAATCACAACCCCGCGGTCCTGCGTGCCTACGGGCGCGACAAGGGCGCCGACATCCCCACTCGCACCGACTACGTGCGCGCGCTGAAGCCGCTGCTCGATCGCTTCGGCAACGAACGCAATTTCACGCTGATCCTGTTTACGCTGGACGAAACGACGTACGCGCGCGAGCTGGCACCGCTCGCCGGGCACTATCCGATCCTGAAGCTCGGCCCGCCGTGGTGGTTCCACGACAGCCCGGAGGGCATGCTGCGCTTTCGCGAGCAGGCGACCGAAACGGCAGGGTTCTACAACACGGTCGGGTTCAACGACGACACCCGCGCGTTCCTGTCGATCCCGGCGCGCCACGACGTCGCGCGGCGCATCGACTGCCGCTTTCTCGCCACTCTCGTCGTCGAGCACAAGATCGGCGAGGACGAAGCGTTCGCGCTCGCCCCGCTGCTCGCACACGACCTCGCCAAACAGGCGTACAAGCTGTAAACGGCCTCGGCCTGAATTCGACGCGGTGGCGCGCGCGCGGCATACTCGCGTTCACGTACCGCAGCCGACCCCAAGGGCCCCCGATGATCACGCTGCGCAAATCCGAGGACCGCGGGCACGCCGACCACGGCTGGCTCGATTCGCGTCACAGCTTTTCGTTCGCCGACTATTACGATCGCGAACAGATGGGCTTCGGACCGCTGCGCGTCGTCAACGAGGACCGCGTGCAACCGGGAATGGGCTTCGGCACGCACGGCCATCGCGACATGGAGATCCTCACGTACGTGCTCGACGGCGCGCTCGAGCACAAGGACAGCATGGGCACCGGCTCGGTCATCGTGCCGGGGGACGTGCAGCGGATGAGCGCGGGACGCGGCGTACTGCACAGCGAGTACAACGCATCGAGAACCGCGCCGGTGCATTTCCTGCAGATCTGGATCGAACCCGGCGTCACCGGGATCGCGCCGTCGTACGAGCAGAAGCGGTTCGCTCCCGACGACCTGCGTGGACGGTTGCGGCTGATCGCCTCGCCCGACGGCCGCGACGGCTCGGTGACGATCCATCAGGACGCCACCGTCTATGCGGCGCTTCTCGACGGCGACACGTCACTTCGCCACGAGCTCTCCACCGGTCGTCGAGCCTACGTGCACGTGGCGCGGGGCGGCGCACACGTGAATGACATCGCGCTCGGGGCCGGCGACGCGGCGAAACTCACCGCCGAATCCGCGGTCATAGTGGCACGCGGCGCGGCCGCGGAGGTACTGCTATTCGATCTCCCCTGATTTGCCGGAGCAAGCCATGACGCCATCGAAAGACGTCGCGGCGCTCGTCGGCCGCGTGCTGCTGGCGCTGATCTTCGTCCTCTCGGGTTTCGGCAAGATCGGCGGTTTCACGGGAACCGCGGGTTACATCGCGAGCAAGGGGCTGCCGCTGCCGGAGGCCGGCGTGGTGCTGTCGATTCTGGTCGAGCTCGGCGGTGGCTTGATGCTGATGCTCGGCTGGAAAGCGCGCGCAGCCGCCCTGGCGCTTGCCGTGTTCACCGTCTTCGCCTCGATCTTCTTCCACAATTTCTGGACAATGACGGGCGGGGATGCCCTCACTGATCAGATCATGTTCCTGAAGAACCTCGCGATGATCGGCGGCCT
>Ga0335082_10008399_pt1 | contig 11218 bp, 13 predicted proteins | sample Lox_Sample_41_FD_206718 | JGI IMG/M metagenome (GOLD analysis project Ga0335082, IMG submission 206718) | Soil microbial communities from Loxahatchee National Wildlife Refuge, Florida, United States - Lox_Sample_4.1 | ecosystem: Environmental > Terrestrial > Soil > Wetlands | place: USA... | reverse complement strand
GGTTTCGGGATAGATCTGCCCAAGGCGCTCGCCGATCGCCGCCACGTCGGCCCGGGCCTGCTCGACCGTGACGTCCGGCCGCCGCCGTCCGATCCCCCAGAAGATCGCACCCGCGCGATCGTTCGGGCCGAACTGACCGAGGATGTGGTGGGCGAGCCCCAGGGGAACCCAGGCGTCGATGGGCTGGCCGAGCTCCTGCTCGGCGGGTGCGTCCCGGAACTCCGCCGGGGCGACCCCGACGACCGTGAACGTGCGCCCGTTCAAGACAATCCTCTGGCCGATCACATCGCGCGCCCCGCCGAGCTGCCGCCGCCAGAAATCGCGACTGATCACGAGCACCGGATCGGCGTCCTCGTATCGATCCTCCTGCGGCAGGAACGTCCGCCCCATCGCCGGCGTCAGGCCGAGCAGCCCGAGGTAGGAGGGCGTGACGTAGTTCACCGTGACGCGGATGGGCTCAGGACCCTCGGTCAAGGTGAGCGGTCCGTACGCCTGGTACACGGCAAAGACGTCGAAGGAGCGGTTCATCCGGGCGATGTCGGCCGCGGCCGGGTAGGAGAAGTTGCCTCCTCCCTGAGGGAAGCCGGGGTACGCGCGCGACACGAACATCAAGCGGTCGGCGCTCGGATACGGCAGCCGCCGCAGGAGCACGGCCTGGACGGCGCCGAAGATCGCCGTGTTGGCCCCGATCCCGAGGCCGAGCGTCAGGACGACGACGGCGGCGAAGCCCGGCCAGCGGGAGAGCAGGCGTACCCCCGACCGCAGGTCGTGGCCGAGCGCGGTCAAGCCACACTCCGGTCGACCGGCAGCGATCTCGGGCACCGCGACAGCTCGGCCTGCCGCTGGTCTCCCTTCCTCCCCAACCAGTAGCTGGTCGCCGTCCAAACCATCCCGACCGGGACCGAAAACCACGCCGTCGCGGCCACTCCGGCTCCATGCGACCGCAAGAGAGCCAGGAGCCAGGCGCTGGCCGCGTCGCTCCCGCGATAGACGGCGGTGTCGATGAAGCCCTTGGCCTTGTAACGGGTCTCGGCGTCGAGCGTGACGAAGAGGGTTTCCCGGGCCGGGCGTCCCACGGCGAAGTGGCCGGCCCGGTGAACGATCTGGAGCGCCACGACCGTGACGAGCTCCGGCGCGATCCCGAGGAAAACGACCCCGGCGGTCGCGGCGGCCGCCACCGCCGCCAGCGCCCCTCCCACGCCCGTGCGCCGGATCAAAGGACCCGTCACGAAAACCTGAAGCAGGATCGTCAGACCGTTGACCGCCAGATCGACCTTCGCAAAGAGCGCCGTCCGGTCACCCGCGCTCCGGATCGACGCGCCCACGATCTCGGTCTGGGCGAAGTACAGGACCGTCGAGACCATCGTGTAGCAAACCAGGGCCAGCGCGACGGCGAGCAGGAATGGCGAGCGCACGGTCAACCCGACCCCGTCGAGCGACCCGCCTCCGATCGGGGCCGCGCCTGCCTCCGGCTCCCCTTCCGAGCGGTTTCGGCCGAGCGCGCTTGCGGCGAGCGCGCAAACCACGAGCAGCGCTGCCGCGGGGAGGAGCAACCGGCCGGGACCGACCCGCGGCGCGGCCAGCGCCGTCGCCGCGGGTCCGAGAATGGCGCCCAGGCTCGCTCCGGCGGCTACGATCCCGAAGAGGCGGCGAGACTGCTCGTGCTGGAAGAGATCCGATACGAAGCTCCAGGAGACGGAGACGGCGAGCAGATTGAAGACGGCCAACCAGACGAAGAAGGCGGGTGCCGCCCACGGGGACAACGCCGGAGGACGCAATGCGATGAAGAAGACGACCAGGTTGCCTGCGAAGAAGAACAGAATGCTCGGAAGAAAGCGCCGCCGCGGGCAACGCGAGGAGACGTAGCCGAAGACGGGCACGAGGGCGAGCATCGCGATGAACGTGCCGGTGAAGAACCAGGGCATCTTGCCCACCCCCGCTCGAACGCTCATCTCGTCGCGGACCGGCCGCAGGACGTAGTAGGCCGACAGAAGGCAGAAGAAGTACAGGACGCACAGGCCGACCCTCCTTCCCTCCCCCGGCCGAATCGGCAAGGCGCTCGGACGCCACCGAAGCGGCTGCCGGAACATCGTCAGAAGGACCCGGCAGCGTCCGCGATGCGCCGCCGCAGGTCCCGGCCGGGCAGCGGACCGACACCGGCTCGCAGGTTGTCTTTCAGGTGCTCCACCTTGCCGGTCCCCGGGATCACGCAGGTGACCGCGGCGTCGCCAAGGATCCATTTCAGGAAGAGCTCCGCCCAGGAGCGGCACTCGATCTCCTCCGCCCAGGCGGGCAGAGACCGCCGGGCGGCCCGCCGCAACGCCTCCCCCCCGCCGAAGGGCCGGTTGGCGATCACGGCGACGCCGCGCTCGGCGGCGAGGGGAAGAACACGCTCTTCGGCCTCGGCCTCGAAGACCGAGTAGTTGATCTGGAGAAAGTCGAGTCTCTCGGACCGGAGCAGTTGCTCGATCTCCGGATAGGCGCTCGCGACGTAGTGCGTGATACCGATGTAGCGGACCCGGCCCTCCGCCTTCCAGGCGCCGAGCGTGCGCAGGTGCGTCCGGACATCGATCAGGTTGTGCACCTGCAAGAGATCCAGGCGGCCGGCCCGCAAGGCCTTCTCCGACCGCTCCATCTGCTCGACTCCGGCGAGTCCGCCCGATGTCCAGACCTTCGTGGCCAGAAAGAGGGACGACCGCAGACCGAGCTTCTGCGCGATCTCGCCGACGACGCTCTCCGCCCGACCGTACATCGGCGAAGAATCAACGAGTCGGCCTCCGCCGCGGACGAAGGCCGACAGCACCTCTTCGAGGGGCCGGCGCTCGACGGGTGAGGATCCGACATCGAAGGCCTTCCAGGTGCCGATCCCCACCACCGGCAGCTCCTCGCCGGACGACGGGATCGTCCGCGCCCTCATCGCTTGCGACGGGAGGGGTTCCGGCGCGGGAAGCAAGACCGCCGACGCCGCCGCCCCGAAAAGGCGCAACGCCTCGCGGCGTGTCGGCGGGCGGCCCTGCTTCGCCATGCCGCGAGACTAGGCGCGCCCGGGGCCGCGGCGAACATGTATTCGACGAATCGGGGGTGTGGCGCGGCGAGCCGAGGGGAGTCGGCGCTCAGTCGCGGCCGGCCAGGCGCGCCACCGCCTCCCGGTACGTGCGGGAGAGCCGCAGCTCCGTCGCGTCGTGCAGCAGAACCGCGTAGTCTCCATTTTCGAAGGAGCGCAGCTCCCGGATGCGATCGACGTTGACGATCGTCGAACGATGGATCCGGAGGAAGCGCCGCGGCCCGAGACGCCGCTCGACGGAGGCCATCGTCTCGCGCAGCATCCAGGACCGGGGACCGGCGTGGAGCCGCACATAATCGCCGTCGGCCTCGACCCAATCGATGTCCGCGTGCCGGACGAACGTCACCTTTCCTTTCGACCTCACCGCGTAGCAGTTGGAGAGGGTCCGCGGCGGACGCCCCGGGCGCCCGCCGCCCATCTCCTCGACGACGGCCGCCACGCGCCGCCCGACGTCGCTTTCGCGCTCCCTCTCGATCGCCCGAATCGCGCGCCGCAGCGCCTGCTCGAAGCGTTCGTCGTCGATCGGCTTCAGGAGGTAGTCGAGCGCATGGACCTGAAAAGCGCGCACGGCGTGGCGGTCGTGTGCGGTGACGAACACGATGTGGGGCCGCTCCTCTTCGGGAATGGCCCCAATGACGGCGAAGCCGTCGAGGCCCGGCATCTGCACGTCGAGAAAGAGCAGGTCGGGCCGAAAGCGCCGAACGGCCTCGATGGCCTGGCGGGCGCTGCCGCACTGCGCGACGACCTCGACTGCCTCCGACTTCTCGAGTCGGGAGACGATGCCGAGCCGGCCGAGCGGCTCATCGTCCACCACGATGGCCCGTAGCGGCACGTCAGGCGGCTCCCGGCACGGAGGTGCGAAACGGCAGTCGCAGCGAAACCGCCAGCCCGCCACGCTCGTTGCGGGAGAGCTCCAGGCGCGCGCCCGTGCCGTAGAGCTCGGCGAGCCGTTGCCGGGTATTCGAGAGGCCGACCCCTTTGCCGACCTCCATCGCGGCATCCGGCCCCGGCCCGTCGTCGTCGACGCCGAGCGTGAGCCATCCCTCCTGGCGCGTCGCGGCGATCGCGACGGCGCCGCCCTCCTCCCGGCTGCCGATCGCGTGACGCACCGCGTTCTCGACCAGCGGCTGAAGGATCAAGGGCGGCACGAGCGCTCCCTCGGCCCCCTCCGCGACCGAGATGTCGACCCGCAGCCGCTCGCCGAAGCGAATCTCCTCGATCTCGAGATACCGGCACGCGAAGTCGATCTCCTCCGAGAGGGGGATCTCGTCGGCCTCCGCGCGCTCGAGCGTCGACCGCAGGAAATCGGAGAGACGCGCAAGCATCCGATTGGCTTCGGCGGTCCGGGACTCGGAGACGAGGGTCGAGATCGCATTGAGCGTGTTGAACAGAAAGTGCGGATTCAGCTGCAGCCGCAGCGCCCGCAGCCGCGCCTGATGCGCCAGACTCTCCGCGCGCAGGAGCCGTTCTCGCTCCGCCTGCAAGTCCAGGTACGCCTGGACGCCGAAATAGAGCACGCTCCAGGCCATCAGAACGAAGAAGTAGTAGATCGTGTTCACGAAATCCGGGAAGCCGCGCATCCCCGTCCCCGCCGCTCCCCGTTGCCACGCGACGAACGCCGACACGACCAGGTTGTGCGCGGCCATCCAAACGCCCGCCGCTCCGAAAGAGAGCGGGATCGCCAGCAAGACGACACCCTGCAGCGGCACGCCTCGGCGGCTGAGCGTGCGAAAGATCAGACGCAACACGAGGCTCATCGCGAAGCCGAAGACGGTCAGGCTCGACTTGACGACGGCCGTGTAGAGGACCGGCCAATTCGACACGCCCGCGACGAACATGCCCGCGCCGAAGAGACCCCAGCCTCCGAGCTGGAGGATCCAGAACAGCCAACGGCGGGATGGCTCGCCCGGTGTCGACAAGGCGGTCCTCAAGTTTTCCTGTGTCCGCGGGCGCGGAGGCGAAAAGTCTAGCACCGCGCCCGGCGGCCGCGGCGAGAGGTTAGGAGGACTTCTGCAAGGCGCGGACGACCTCGCTCTCCACGGAGAACCGGCCCGACGCCTGGTCGAAGCGCCCTTGCAGCTCGTAAGCCATCCGCTCGAGCGGGATCGCCTCGTAGAAGAAGCCGTTACGCGCCCATCCGTTGACGTACTCCGAGACGAAACGATCAAGGCCGAGGAGCCGGTACTGGACGACGTGCACCAGCTCGTGGAAGAGCAGTGGCCTCCAGGTGGCCGGCCCCTCGTACTGGCTGCGCGACAGGACGATCGTGTCCACGAAAACGATTCCGGTCATCAGGCGGAAGTCGAGCGGAAGGGGCTGTCCCGCCCGCTCGAGGTCGGCGTAGAAATCCGGATTGGCGATTTCCTCGACCCACGTCCAACGGGTTCCCTGCAGGACCGCCGGGCCGAAGTAGTGGCAGAGAATCTTGCGGTCCTCCTCGGAGATCGGATCCGAGGTCGGGGCAAACGCCTCCCGCTGCGACATCACCCAGCGGCGGCCGTTCTCGACCATGAAATGAACCAGCTCGTCGGTCGTCATGTCGATTTTCGGAACAGACAGCGCGCAAACCCCGGAAAAAGTGTGGTCATGATAACAGCGGTGGCGGCCCGGAGGCATCCGGCCGCTGTCGCCGGGAGAGTTGCGCCGGTCCCGCCGGCCCTGCTACGGCCGGCGCAGCGTGTCCTTGGCGAAGAAAACGCGCTTGCCGCTCTTGTCGCCGTTTTCCATCAGAAACGTCCACCCCTTCGCCGCCGGATCCCAGGTGAACGTGTTGAAGAAGCTCCCTTCGGGATCGGAGAACGCGAACTCGATCGAGTTCCCCGATCTCATCCCGTACCCGACCCCCGAGAACTTGCCGCCGTAGGTGTCGCACCAGTGAATCACGTACCGCTTGTCGGCGTGGATGTCGCCGATCAGGGCGAGCGCCTCGTATGCCGGCGGATCCGCGACGTCCTTCAGGTGCAGCTGCAGGAACTGATGGTTCAGGATCCAGGTGGCTTCGAGCGTGTTCTGGACCTGCTTGCCTCGAATCTCGCGAGTCAAATTCCACCGCCCGACGAGGTTCTCGATGAAATCGTCCCGAAAGATCCGATTCGGGCCGTCGGAAGGCTCCTCGGCGCGGGCGACGCCCGCGAGCACGATCGCCAGGCCCCACGCGGCAACCGCCGCGGCTCCCCCGCCGCGCGTGCGCAAACGACTCGCCTTCATCGCTTGACGTTCGCCTTCCGGAAGGCCCCATTCTGCCGCACGATCCGTGCTGGTGCGACGCGGGACGGGCGTGTCAGGTGAGTGCACGACCGGGGCGGTTTCTCTGGCGACAGCGGGCGTGATGTAAAGTTAACTTTACATCTCTCTCTTTTCCTCCGGGGGCGCGGCAGCGGCCTCGGGCGGCGGAACGATCCCGGCCGCCTCGTCCGCTTCCCGGGTGGCGGCGTCGAGGGTCTGGGCCACCTTCGCCAGGGCCGCCTCGTCGGTCATCTCCGGAGGGACGGTGAAGGACTCGCCGTAGGCGAGGATGTTTCGAGAGAAGAGCTTGGGCAGCAGATATCGGTCCCACGACCGGAAGAAGCGCGGCCGACAACTCGAGAAGGTGATCGGAATGATGGAGCCTCCCGTCAGCCGGGCGAGCTGGACCACTCCGGCCTGGGGGACGCGGGAAGGACCCTTGGGGCCGTCGACGGTCAGGGCCGCGGCCCGGCCCGAGCGGACCTGCCGAACCATCTGGCGCAAGGCCTCGCCTCCCCCGCGAGTCGTCGAGCCGCGCACGACCGAATAGCCGATTCGCTTGAGCCACAGGGTGATGATCTGGCCGTCTTCCGACTGCGACGCCATCGTCACGATCCCCTGGTGGCGATGCGCAACGATCGGCAGAAACATCCGACCGTGCCAGAGAGAGAAGAGGATGGGCGCGCCCCGGGCCTTCAGCTCCGTGTACCGCTCGTAGTGGAGGCGCTCGACGCGAATCGTGCGTCGCAAGAGCGCGATCCAGATCCCCGCCAGGCGCGCGAGAATCGCCGAGCGAATCATTCGACGGGCGCCTCCCTATCGCGGCGGCGGCGCCGGACCCTCGGCAAAGTGCGCCGCCACCTTGGAGTACACGCGGGGAATCACGCCGGGCACCATCTTGACCCCTTGGGTGAAGACCGCGATCACGAAATCCGAGCCGTTGGGCAGCAAGACGCGGCCGACCAGGTGGTGCACGTCGTAGGCGTCGCCCGATTTCGACCAAAGCCGGCTCCCCTTCGGCAAGCCCTGACCCGCGAGGCGCGCATCTTCGGGCTCCATCTCCTCAAAGGGTTTCTCCGAGGCGATGTCGCGTGCGAGCAGCGCCGCCATCTCTTCGGTCCCGGCCGGACCGGCGATCTCGCCCCGCACGATCTCCTTGAAGAGACGCGCGCCCTCGGCCGCCGTCATGCGATTGCGGTTCTTCCCGCCCTCGCGGAAGGCCTGCTCGCGGCCATAGGCGTCCTCACAGAAGGTCTTCTGGTCGGCGTTGGAGGCCTTGTACCCGCGGGCGGCGAAGAAGCGGTTGACCGCGTTGCGCTTCTCCTTCCAATCGCTCCACTCGCGGCCCGAGAGCTCCGGCCCGGACGTCGTTCCGGTGATCGAGTCCACGACGAAACCGGCGGCGTCGTTGTAGGAGAGAGTGATCATGTCCTTGACCGCGCGGGCGAGCTCCGGGCTGTTCTGAAATCGTCCCGTCTCTTTCTCGGCCTCGTAGTAGGCGAGAAAGAAGATCTTCACGACCGAAGCCGGGTAAAACGGCGCATCGCCGCGAAACGAGCCCGCCGCAAGCACGGGACCTCGGGCGTTCAGGTCGATCACGGCGATCGAGAGCCCCTCCTCGGTCAGGCCTTGGGGGCCGAACTCCGCGATGATCTGCCTGGCGGCGAGCGCGAGGAACCGGTCGAGCTCTCTCGAGGGCTCGGGCCGAGCGATCGGCGTCGGGTCCGCCGCGAGAAGAATCGATGCCGAGAGGGCGAGTCCGAGGAGCGGCGCCGTCGCCCGCTTCAGGGGCGCGCTCCGCGCGCATCGACGACGAGGCGCGGCGCCGTCGCATCCGCCGCCTGGACATCGGCCCCGGCCTCGATTCCCTGTCGCCGGCGCATCCGATAGATCCGAAAGGCGAGCCCGCCGACGACCAGGAACGGCACCGAGACCATGAGCAGAATCGAATAGTAGAAGCCGCGGCCGAGCTCGTTGGTGAGCCCGGTCGTCTTGTCCTCGAGCGCGTCCTTGCAGAGCGGGCAGGCCGAAAGCAGGACCGGCAGCAGAACGAGCGCGGCCAAGACCACGATGAGGATCCGCGCCTTCGGCGACATGGCCATCAAGCTTATCGGAGGACCGCTGGCGGGTAAAGATGGTAGAGCATGACGTACACCACGACGCCGGTCACGGAAACGTAGAGCCAGATGGGTAGGGTCCAGCGGGCGATCCGCCGGTGCCGATCGTCGCGGCGATTCAATCCCAGGTAGAGCGTCCGGATGACCAAAGGCAGGGTGGCCGCGGCCAGGATCGTGTGCGAGATCAGAACGGCGAAGTAAACCGCGCGCGGAAGGCCCTGGGCGGTGAAACGCACCGAGCCGACCTGGGCATGGTACGCGACGTAGGAGGCGAGGAACAGGGCCGACACGGCGGCCGCCGAGAGCATCAACGCCCGGTGCCGCTCGATCCGGAGCTTTCGGATCGCGCGGTAGGCGAGGACGATCAGCACCGCGCTCGTCGAATTCAAGAGCGCGTTCACGGCGGGAAGGGCCCGAAGGGTGGAGTTCACGGTTGGTCTGTCATTCCGAGGAGCCTTCGAGGGCCTGACCTGTCGGGCGATCCCTCGCTGTCGCTCGGGATCACCGACCCCCTCACTCTAGAACAAGTAGATGATCGTGAAGAGCACGATCCAGACCAGGTCCACGAAGTGCCAGTAGAGCCCGATCGTCTCGATCCCCTGATGGCTCGCCTGCGTGTACTTGCCGAGGAAGGCCTTCCCGGTCACGAAGGCCATGCAAACCACACCGCAGAAGACGTGAAACCCGTGGAACCCGGTGGTCGTGAAGAAGACGGAGCCGAACAGCGAGACGTGCGGATTGAAACCCTCGTGCAGCAGCTTCCAGTACTCCACGACTTGAACGGACAGGAAGCACGCGCCGAACAGGAGCGTCAGGCAAAGGAAGAGCTTCATCTTGCGCGTGTCGCCGCGCTGGATCGCCGCCAGCGCCTGGACCATCGTGACCGAGGAGCAGATCAACAGAAAGGTGTTGCCCGCGGTCAACCAGATGTTCAGCGTGTCTCCCGGGTGCGGCCAGTTCGGCGTCCCGAACCGGAGCACGATGTAGGAGCCGATCAGCCCGGTGAAAAACATCACCTCGGAGCAGAGAAACACCCACATGCCCATCTTGTCGTGGGGGATTCCCGTCGTGGGCGCCTCGGCGTGCCCGTGCGAAATGCCGTGCAGAGCCTGCGCCGGGGCGTGCACACCCGGAAACGTTGCCGTTGCGCTGTGGTCCACGTCGTCTCCTATGGCCTCGGCAGAACCTGTTCGGCGATGCCAACCGAGACGAGGATCACACCGAGGATGAGAGTCGAGGCGAAGATGATTCCCAGGCTCTTGCGCTCGAATCGCAGGTGCATGAAGAAGAGGGCGACCATGGTCGCCTTGATCATGGCGAGCCCGACCAGAACGGTCATGAGGATCAGCCTGGGCGGGTGGGTGAAGACCGAGTAGCAGACTTCGACGACCGTCAGTGAGAAGAGCCACCAGAAGATCGCCATGTAGTTGGGCTGCTGATGGATTCGCCTCTCCTCGTCCTCGGCGAGCTCTTCTCGATGGGCGTATTCGTCAGACATGCGACTCCTCCCTAGACCTGCGCCCGCGACACGATGAACAGAATCGAGCCGGCCAGGAGCGCCAACGCCACGAGCGCCAGCAGCCACAAGAGACGGCGATTGGCTGCGCGGTCGAGAGCGCTCACCGGTCGAATACCATCAGGCAAAGGACGGTCGGCAGATGCAGCACGGAGGCGAGAAACAGCCTCCGCGCCCAGGAAATCTCACGCCGCCGCGCGAAGGCGGCCGCGCAAGCGAGGAAGGCGAGCCCGGATCCCAGGGCGCCGACGAGGAAGATCGCCCCGGCCTGCGCGAAGAGACCGGCAGCCAGCGTGACGGGCAGCAGAGCCGCGGCATAGAGCAGCGCCTGGCGTCCCGTCGAGGCGCCGTCCTCGTCGGACACCGCGAGCATCGGAAAGCCGGCCCGCGCGTAGTCCTCTCGGTAGATCCAGGAGAGGGCGAGGAAATGCGGAAGCTGCCAGAGAGCGAGAATCGCGAAGAGCGCCCAAGCCGTCCGGTCGAGGGTGCCACGCGCCGCGGCCCAGCCCATGACGGGCGGAATCGCTCCCGGCACCGCGCCGACGACGGTGCAGAGCGAGGTCACGCGCTTCAAGGGCGTGTAGGCGAAGACGTAGCTCACGAGCGCGGCCAGCCCGAGCGCAACGGTGAGCCAGTTCGTCCCGAGGGAAAGGACCGCGAGCCCGCCACTCGAGATCGCGAGCCCGAAGGAGAGGGCCTCGCCGGGCGCCAGTCGGCCCGAGGGAAGCGGCCGGCCGCGCGTGCGGAGCATGCGGGCATCGAAATCGCGCTCCGCGTGCTGGTTCAAGGCGGAGGCGCCGCCGGCGACCAGGGCCGTGCCGAAGAGCACGGCGAGAAAGGCACCCGGCTGAAATACCGCCGCGCCCAGAGCGTAGCCCACGGCGGCCGTCACGACGACGAGACATGTGATCCGCGGTTTCGCGAGCTCCAGAAAATCCGCGGCGCGCGACGGGGCGGAGGCGAGAGACGCCGAGCCGACTACTTCCACGCCGGCTCCTCCGAAAGCGGGCCGCGCAACACCCCGGCACCGGCCGTCTCTCGAGGCACGGAGGCGGCGGGAAGCCGCCTCGAGGTCAGCGCCAGGACGAGCGTCCCGCCGAAGAGCAGCGCGCCCGTCGCCACGTGGGCGGTCGTCAGGACGACGTCCCGCCGCGAGAGGACCGTCAAGGCGCCGAGCGCGATCTGGAGAAGGACCAGACCGGCCACCGCGAGCGCGGTCCGCCGCAGATCCGGCCGCCCGGAACGCCAGGACCGGACGACGCAAACGGCTACCGCTCCGGCAACGGCGAGCGCCAG
>Ga0335082_10008398_pt1 | contig 11218 bp, 9 predicted proteins | sample Lox_Sample_41_FD_206718 | JGI IMG/M metagenome (GOLD analysis project Ga0335082, IMG submission 206718) | Soil microbial communities from Loxahatchee National Wildlife Refuge, Florida, United States - Lox_Sample_4.1 | ecosystem: Environmental > Terrestrial > Soil > Wetlands | place: USA: Florida... | reverse complement strand
TGCGGGCGCCCGGCGCCCACACCTCGAGGTCGTACTGGCGGTGGTTGGCGAAGCCCATGTCGCCGGCCGCGATCAGCACCACGCGGTAGGCGAGGCCCAGCCGCTGCAGCACGGTCTCGGCGTGGCGGGTCAGCTCCTCGTGCGCCGCGGCGCTCGCCTCGGCGCGCTCCAGCCGCACCAGCTCCACCTTGTCGAACTGGTGCACCCGCGTCAGCCCGCGCGTGTCGGCGCCGTGGGCGCCCGCCTCGCGGCGGAAGCAGGGCGTGTAGGCCACGTACTTCTTCGGCAGCTCCTCGGCGGCCAGCACCTCGCCGCGGTGCAGGTTGGTCACCGGCACCTCCGCGGTCGGCACCAGGAACAGGTCGTCCGACGTGCGGTACATGTCGTCCTCGTACTTCGGCAGCTGGCCGGTGCCCGTCATGCAGGCCCGGTTCACGACGAACGGCGGTGCCACCTCCACGTAGCCGTGCTCGCGGGTGTGCAGGTCGAGCATGAAGCCCACCAGGGCCCGCTCCAGCCGCGCGCCCGCGCCCACCAGCAGCGGGAATCCCGAGCCCGCGAGGGCCGCTCCCCGCTCCAGCTGCATCAGGCCGAGCGCCGCGCCCAGCTCCCAGTGCGGCCGGTGCCACGGCTGCGGCTCCACCGGCTCGCCCCAGCTGCGCACCACCACGTTGTGGCTCGCGTCCCCGGCGGGCACGTCGGCCGCGGGGACGTTCGGCACGAAGGCCAGCGCGGCCTCGAACGCCGTCTCCGCCTCCGCCGCGCCGGCCGCCGCGGCGTCGGCGCGGGCCGACAGCTCGCCCAGCGACGCGAGCAGCGGCGCGGCGTCCTCGCCGCGCTTCTTGCGCTCGCCGACCTCGCGGCTCCTCGCGTTGAGCTCGGCCTTGACGGCGTCGGCCTCGCCGATCGCGGCGCGGCGGCGCTCCGCCAGGGCACGCAGCCGCTCGAGCAGCGCGTCGAGCTCGGGACCGGCCCCGCGGGCCGCGAGCTGCGCGCGCAGCGCCGCGAAGGCCTCCGCGTCCTTGAACGACCGGGGATCGAGCACCGCTACTCCGTGGGAGGGATCGTGTCGGCGCGCAGGCTGCGATAGCCGCAGTTCTGGTCGGCAAGGATGGCCAGGGTGATCGTGCGGGCCACCAGGTCCAGGCCCAGCACCGAGATCTTGGCGTAGATGGGCTTGATGTACCCGAAGTTGCAGGTCATCGCGCGCGAGGCGGCCAGCACCACGGTGCCCACCTTCACGGGGACCGGGAGCGTGTCCTGGTAGCCGCCGGTCGGCGCCAGGGTGATCTGGTCGAACGGCTGGGTCGTGATCTGCAGGCCGCCGTCCACCGACAGCCCCATCGCGCCGCGCGGCAGGAACACCGCCGTGGTGTCGGCGAGCGAGTCGGTGCGGATGTCGAACGCGAAGTCGAACGACGAGGTGCGGTCGGTGCGCGCCACGCCCGACGGCAGCGGGACCAGGGCGAAGGCCGAGGGATGCTCGATGTCGGTCCCGGTCAGCGCCCACAGCGTCACCGTGTCCACCGCCGTGCCGACGGTCGCCGGCGGCAGCTGGAACGGGTTGTTGCACGCCGCGGGTGCGGCGAGCTGCACGAGCGCGAACAGCGCCACGATCCGCGGGAACAGCGAGGGCCGGGACATCAGCTAACCGGCGAAGAATAGGCGAGTTGCGCGGTCAGTGTCAACGGCCGGACGCGCTTGACACCGGTCCGGGCGCGGCCTACGTTGGACCGCCGTCCGCCAGCGAGGAAGCGATGCCGACAATTCGCGACGTCGTGCAGGTGCTCGCGCGCCGCGAGGGGGTGGACGCCGTCATCGTGCTCGGCGACGACGGCCTGCCGATCGACAGCCAGGTCGCCGACGGCCTCGACTCGGAGGCCGTGGCCGCGCACCTGCCCGCGGTGCTCCAGGCCTGCGAGGAGCTGGGCCGCAACGCCCGGCGCGGCGAGCTCGCCACCGGCGTGCTCGAGTTCGCCGGCGGCTTCGCGGTGCTGGCCAACCTCTCGCCGGACGCCAAGCTGCTGGTGCTGCTCAAGCCGCGCGCCAACCTCGGACCGCTCCTCTACGATCTCGCGCGCCACCGCGCGAAGATCGCCCAGCTGCTCTAAGGCGGTGCCAACGCCGCATCACCTGCTCGTCATCGACGACGAACCCTTCATCGGACGCATCGTGCGCCTGGAGTTCGAGCGCGGCCCCTACCAGGTCTCCATCGCGCACGACGGCGAGGAGGGGATGCAGTTCCTCCGCGAGCACGAGGACGTGGACCTGGTGCTGCTCGACGTCAACCTCCCGGCCCGCTCCGGCCTCGACCTGCTGGAGGAGGCGCGCCGCGACCCGCGCCTCAGCCGGGTGCCGTTCATCGTGCTGACCGCCGCCGGCCAGAGCGCCACGGCCGAGCGCGCCGGCGCGCTCGGCGCCGCGGCGTTCGTGACCAAGCCCTTCTCGCCCCGGAAGCTGCTGCGCCAGGTCGCCGCCATCCTCGGCGACGACCCGGCCAGCGAGACGGCGCCCTGATGCGCTGGGCCGTGGTGCTGGCCGGCGGCGTGGGGTCGCGGTTCTGGCCCGCCTCGACGGGGCAGCGGCCGAAGCAGCTGCTCGCCCTGGCGGGCCCGCGGCCGCTGGTGGCCGACGCGGTGCTGCGCCTGCTCCCGCTCGTGCCGCCGGAGCGCGTCCTGGTCGTCGGCTCGGCGGCGCTCCAGGACGCGCTGCGGCGCGCGCTGCCGGAGCTGCCGGCCGCCGCCGTCCTGGCGGAGCCGTTCGCCGCCTCCACCGCGCCCGCCCTCGCCTGGGCCACCGCCCGCGCGGCCGCGGCCGATCCGGGCGCCGCGGTCCTCAGCGTGCACGCGGACTGGACCGTGGCCGATCCGGTGGCGTTCCGCGCGGCGGCCGCCGCGGCCCTCGACCTCGCCGAGCGCGAGGGCGCCCTGGTGACCGTGGGGGCGCGGCCGACGCGGCCGGAGATCGGGTACGGCTACATCGTGCCCGGCCAGCCGATCGGCGCGGGCGCGGCGCGCCGCATTGCCCGGTTCGTGGAGAAGCCCGGCCGCGCGGAGGCCGAGCGGCTGATCGCCGGCGGCGCGCTGTGGAACACCGGCATGTTCGCGTGGACGGCGGCGCGGTTCCGCGCCGAGTGCGAGCGGCATGCGCCGGAGCTCGCCGCCGGCCTGCCGGCCCTCGACCGCGGCGACGCCGCGGGCTTCTACCGCGCCGTGACGCCGGTGAGCGTGGACGTGGGCCTCTACGAGCGCACCGGGCGGGGCGCGGTGCTGCCGGGCGACTTCGGCTGGGACGACGTCGGCTCGTGGGCCGCCCTGTCGCGGGTGCGCGCGCCCGACGGCGCCGGCAACGTCGCGGTGGGCGAGGCCTGGCCGGTGGACGCCCGGAACTGCATCGTGTGGAGCGAGGACGGGGTTACCGTGCTCGACGGCGTGTCGGACCTCGTCGTCGTGCGCGCGCGCGGCGTCACCCTGGTGACGACCCGCGACCGCGCCCCGCACCTGAAGGAGCTGCTGGCCCGGCTGCCGCCGACGCTCACGAGCGACGGCGGCGCGCCGCAAGGAGAGCACCGATGAGCGTGCAGCTGTTCCTGTACGACGCGCCCGAGGACCTCCCCGCGTTCCTGCCGTTTTCGCTCACCCGGCCGCTGGGGGAGCTGCGCTACGGCGCGTTCCTGCTGCGCGAGCGCTGGTCGGCGCGGCTGACGCTGCCGGTCGCCGGCTACCTCTCGCCGCACCAGCACCTGCGCGACTTCGCCGAGCCCGGCGCGCCCCCGGTCGCCGCCGGACCGGGGGAGAAGAACGAGCCGCGGCTGCTGCTGCGCTCCACCTTCGTGCCGGCGGCGGATCTCGGCCGCAACGCCTCGCCCGCCGAGCCGGTCCGGTTCGCCGACGCCGGCGGCGCCGTCGTCGGGTACGCGCTGCCGCGCCGCGCCGACTGGCCGGGCTTCGAGGCCGCCGCGTCCTGGCCGGCGGTGCATCTGGCGGGCAAGCGGCTGGCCGGGGTGTGGGAGCTGGTGGGCGACCTCAACACCGTGCTGCGGGCGGATCTCGAGCGGGTGCGGCCCGATCCGGGCGTCGCCGCCATCCCGCGCGGGGCGATCGTGCTCGGCGACCCGTCGCTCGCGTTCACGGGCGAGGCGACGCTGGAGCCGCAGGTGGTGCTCGACACGCGCAACGGTCCCATCATGCTCGCCCCGGGCGTCGAGGTGCGCGCCTTCAGCCGCCTGGTGGGACCGCTGGCCATCGCGCGCGACACGCGCGTGCTGGGCGGGCAGATCTCCGGCAGCGCGGTGGGGCCGAGGTGCGTCGTGCACGGCGAGGTGTCGGCCACCCTGTTCCTCGGCTACGCCAACAAGGCGCACGAGGGCTTCCTCGGGCACGCGGTCATCGGCCGGTGGGTGAACCTCGGCGCGGGCACCACCAACTCCAACCTCAAGAACACCTACGGCCCGGTGCGGGTGACGCTCGGCGGCCGGCGCCACGAGACCGGGCTGCAGTTCATGGGATCGCTGATCGGCGACCACGTCAAGACGGCCATCGGCACGATGCTGCCCACCGGGTGCGTCATCGGGGCCGGCGCCAACCTGTTCGGCGGCGCCCGGCCGCCGGCCGAGGTGCCGCCGTTCGCCTGGGGTCTCGACGAGCAGGGCGCGGTGCTGGAGTGCGCCCGGTTCGTGGAGATCGCGGCGCGGGTGATGCCGCGCCGCGACGTGGCGGTCGACGAGCGAACGCGGCGCTACCTGGCCGCGGTGTGGGGCGCGGCCACCGGCCGGGCGCCGTGCGGCTGACCGTCCTCGGCTCCGGCAGCCGCGGCAACGCGGTCCTGGTGGAGGCCCGCGGCGGCGCGCTGCTGGTGGACGCCGGCTTCTCGCTGCGCGATCTCGCGCGCCGCTTCGCGGCCGCGGGCTGCGATCCGGCGCGGGTGGCGGGCATCGCCCTCACCCACGAGCACGGCGACCACGCCCGGGGCGCGGCCGCGGCCGCCGCCGCCTGGGGGGTGCCGCTGCTGGCGAGCGCCGGGACGCTGGCCGCGCTCGCGCCGCGGCTCCGGCCGGGGACCGAGACCCGCGCCCTGGCGGCCGGCGCGCGGCAGCGGTGCGGCGGCTTCGCGCTGCGCGCCTTCCCCACCGCCCACGACGCGAACGACGCGGTGATGCTGGTCGTGGAGGACGGGGACGGCCGGCGGGTCGGCGTCGCCTACGACGTGGGCACGCCCACCACCGCGCTGCGCCACGCCTGCCGGGAGCTGGACGCGCTGGTGCTGGAGACCAACCACGACGAGGTGATGCTGCGGGCCAGCGGCTACCCGCCGGCCGTGCGCGCGCGGATCGCGGGCCACGGCGGGCACCTGTCCAACAGCCAGGCGGCGCTGCTGGCGGCCGAGGTCGCGCACGCCGGGCTCGCCGCAGTGGTGCTGGCCCACCTGTCCGACCGCTGCAACACGCCCGAGCTGGCGTTGAGCGCGGTGGCGCGCGCGCTCAAGGGCACGGCATTCCGGGGCAAGCTGCTGGTGGCGAGGCAGGACGCGCCGCTGCCGCCCCTCGAGGTCGGCGCGGAGCTGGAGCAGCTCGCGCTACCCCTGGGCGGCGGGCGCTGATTCGGCCGCCGCCGCGGGCACGGACGGCGCCAGCGGCAGCGCGTGCATGTCCACCACCGGCTGGTCGTCGATCGCGGCCTGCCGCGGCTCCCACTCCGACATCATCTTGACGAACCGCCGCGCGACGTCCGGCTCGAACTCGGTGCCGGCGCGCTCCTCCACATAGCTGAGCACCTTCGGCGCCGGCCAGGCGGCCCGGTACGGCCGGTTGGTGCGCAGCGCGTCGTACACGTCGCACACGTGCACCAGCTTGGACGCCTGGTGGCACTCGCGCGGGTAGTCGAGCCGCGGGTAGCCGCCGCCGTTCTGCATGATGTGGTGCTCGTACGCCACCACCGCGGCCAGGTCGAGGTTCTCCTGCGACGCCATGATGATCCGCGCACCCTCCACCGGGTGCTGGTTCATCACCTCGCGCTCCTCCGGCGTCAGCCGCCCGGTCTTGTTCAGGATCTCGCCCGGGATCTTGACCTTGCCGATGTCGTGCAGCAGCCCCGCGACGCCGAAGGCGCGCACGTCGCGGGCGCCGAGGCCGATCCACTCCGCGAGCCCCATCGCCAGCACGCACACGTTGAGCGAGTGCGTGGTGGTGTACTCGTCGTAGCGCCGCAGCTCGAGCAGCGGCAGCACCACCGCCTGGTCGCCGTGCATCGCGGCCGCCAGCGAGCGCACCACCGCCTCCGCCTCGGCCAGCGGCAGGCCGCCGCCGCCCTGGGTCTCCTCGTGGAGCCACTGGATGGTCTCGGCTTCCTCGTGCAGCGACAGCGCGATGGTGGCGGTCTGCAGCTCCGGCCCCGCCCCCAGCTCCTTGATGCCCACGGCCCCGAACTTGATCGGCCCGCCGCTCGGCGCCTCGCCGGCCTGCTGGACCGCGAACAGCGTCAGCTTGGCCATCAGCTGGGTGAGGAAGCTCTCGAACTCCTCCCGCGTCACCTCGGTCTCGAACTCCACCCGCTGAACCCCTGCCCCGGCGAGGCGGTTGCTCCAGTCCCAGCCCCGCAGCTCGCGCATCGGGCGGTCGCCGAACACCACGTCGTCGCCGAGGAACGAGAACGACACGCGGCGGTCGGCCTTCTGGAGCACCAGCAGGTTGGCGTAGGCGACGTCCACGATGCCCTCGCGGGCAGGATGCCCCTCGGGGTACAGCGACATCGTGGACAGGGCCTGCGCCAGCGAGGTCAGGAAGCGGGACGGTTCGCTCACGTGCCTCCCTTCAGGGCTTCGGCGGTCACCCGCGTGATGGCCGCATCCCCGAGCCCGGCCGCCTGCTCCAGCCGCTCCCGCGCGCGGCGGTCGGGGAGGAACGCCCCCAGGGCGGCCAGCGCCGCGAGGAACTCGGGCTCGTCGAAGCCGCGGCGCATCCCGCCCAGCAGGCTGCGCCTGAGCTGGGTGATCCGCAGCAGGGCGTCGAGCGACAGCCGGCCGTGCTCGGCGCCGAGCGCGCGGATGGCCGCGACCCGGAGCTCGCTCTCCTCGTCGCCCGTGGCGACCGCCACCACCAGCGGCACCGCGGCCTCGGGGCAGCCGCCGTCGGCCACCGCCGACAGCGCCAGGCGCTTGACGCGCGCGTCGGGGTCGGCGAGCGCGGTGCAGATCGCGCGGGTGCGCACCGCGGGCTCACGGAACAGCACCCGCAGCGCCTCGCGCCGCACCCGGAAGTCGGCGTGCTGCGCGAACTGCGCCGCGGTGAAGCCGGCCGGCGCGGCCGGCAGCTCCGCCGCGAGGTAGAGCAGGTTGCGCACCACGTACCACCGCGCGTCCCCGAGGCGTGGGACCAGGTGCGGGCCGAGGGCCGCGCCGAGCTTGACCAGCCGCTCGATGAGCGCCCAGCGGACCTTGCGCGACTCCGACTCCGCGAGCAGGTCCAGCATCGGGTCGGCGGCCGTCTCGCCCAGGCGCGGCAGCATGCGGTCGACCAGCGTGAAGTCGGGTGGCTGGGCCGCGAGCAGCACCCGCAACGCCTCCGGCGTCACCAGCCGCAGACCGACGGCGTCGGTGGCGCCCGACGCCTGCGGCGCCCGCTCCAGCACGTCGAGCGCCTCGCTCATCCGGTTGCCCTGCACCAGCCGATCCACCGCCCGGCCGAGCGCGCCGCCCGTGGCTCCGATCTCGCAGGCCATCTGCAGCAGCCGCTCCGGCTCCGGGGCGAACTGCGCCTCGCCGGGCGCGACCAGCGCGGGCGCGGCCTGCGACATCTTCTCCAGCGCCGCGGCGTAGCCGTCCGGGTTCGGATCGGCCAGCGCCCAGCCGCGCACCAGCTCCGCCACCTGCTCGCGCAGGTTCACCTCCGCGACGGTGCGGGTGCCCGCCGGCCCCCGCTCGGCGTGGCGGCCGAGCTTGTTGAGCATCCGCAGCATCGAGCGCGACACCGGCGACGCGGCGCCGGAGGCCGCCCGCAGCAGGTCCACGACCGCGTCCGCCGCCAGGCCCTGCGAGGCGTCGAGGATGAACTGCCGGCGCTGCCGGAGGTCGCCGCCCATCTCGAGCAGCCGGCCCAGGGTCTGCTGGTCGAGGTCGGAGATCAGCTTGCTCATCCGCTTCTTCAGCGCCACGGCGCCCGACCCGCCCGACACCTTCAGCTCGTCGGCGATCTTGAGCATGTAGGCCACGATCGCCTGGTCGTACGCGGTCCCGCGCTCGTGCCCCTCGATGGCCCGCGCGACCTGCGCCGGCTCGGCGGCCGCGGCCTCGATCGGCGCCGCGGCCTGGACCGCGTCGAGGGCGGCGTCGATCTCGGACTCGGTGAGCGGCGCCTTGGCCTCTCCCGACCCCTCCCCTCCGGCCCCGGTCCCGGCGCCCGCGCCCGCGCCGGCCCCGGCCGGCTCGGGCTTCGGGGCGGGCCGGTCCACGTCCTCCGACGCGAGCGCCGCGCGCGCGAGCCCCACCCACAGCAGCGCCGCGCGGGTGGCGGCCGGCGCGGCGGCCGCCTCCTCCTCGCCCTCGACCCCGTCGAGCAGCTGCAGCCGGTCGAACGTCATCGGATAGAGCTGGATGTGCGGCCAGGTGGGGATCTTCCCCCGCGGGCGGAGCCCGAGCGGCTCGCCCCCGCCGCGGCCGGCGTCCACCGCCAGCACCTTCAGCGACTCGTCGATCTCGCCGCCCACCACCCCGCGATCGAAGCTGATCGCGCCCAGGTGGTGCCGGTGCAGCCGGTCGGCGAGGTCCTTCAGCACCGGGTGCTTCGGGTCCGTGGCCACGCCCTCGATCACCAGCTGGTCGCGCGCCACGCCGAGGGACAGCCGGCCGCGCTCGGCGAGCAGCGTCTCGAGCCGCCGGGCCACGCCGTCGGAGGCGGGGCCGAGGGTCGGGTGCCCGCCGGGGTACATCGAGTGCTTGTGCAGCGCGATGGAGAATTCGATGAGGAAGTCCGACAGCTCCCGCGCGAGCGCGGCCCGCTGGACCGTGGACTGCCGCGGAGCGGCAGGCTGCGAAGGGGCGCCCGGCTCGGTCATCGCGGTCGGAAAATAGGCGAAACGGCGTTGCGGCGCATCAGGATGCGGCCCGACCGGGCCCCCCGGGGCCGCCCGACCGGACGCAGGCGACGGCGGCGGGAGGCAGAGCAAAGGCCCCGGTACCTGCCCGGGGCCTTCGCTCGTTCTGCCTGCTCGGAACTCGTAACCACTCGCAACGTGGCGTCTCGCCACTGACCCGAAAACGGACGCCTCGTCACTTGCCTCCGATCAGTACATCCCCCCCATCCCGCCGCCCGGCGGCATCGCGGGCGCGGGCTTCTCCTCCTTCTTCTCCACCACGACCGCCTCGGTCGTCAGCAGGAGCCCCGCGATCGACGCCGCGTTCTGCAGCGCCGTGCGGGTGACCTTGGTCGGGTCGATGACGCCGGCCGCGACCAGGTCCTCGTACTCGTCGGTCTGCGCGTTGTAGCCGAAGTTCTTCTCCTTCGAGTCGCGCACCTTCGCGACCACGATCGAACCCTCGGCGCCGGCGTTCTGCGCGATCATCCGGATGGGCTCCTCGAGCGAGCGCCGCACGATCTCGGCGCCGACCTTCTCGTCCTCGGCGAGCTTCATCCGCCCGACCGCCGCCTGCGCCCGGAGCAGCGCGACGCCGCCGCCCGGCACGATGCCCTCCTCGACCGCCGCGCGGGTGGCGTGCAGCGCGTCCTCGACCCGCGCCTTCTTCTCCTTCATCTCGGTCTCGGTCGCGGCGCCCACGTTGATCACCGCCACGCCGCCGGCCAGCTTCGCCAGCCGCTCCTGCAGCTTCTCCTTGTCGTAGTCCGACGTCGACTTGTCGATCGCGGCGCGGATCTCGTTGATCCGGCCCTCGATGTCGGCCCGCTTGCCGCCACCGTCCACCAGCGTGGTGTTGTCCTTGTCCACCACGATCCGCTTCGCCTTGCCCAGGTCGCCCAGGACGGTGTTCTCGAGCTTGAAGCCCAGCTCCTCGCTCACCACCTTGCCGCCGGTCAGGATGCTGATGTCGCGCAGCATCTCCTTGCGGCGGTCGCCGAACCCCGGCGCCTTCACGCCGCACACCTTGAGGGTGCCGCGCAGCTTGTTCACGACCAGGGTCGCCAGCGCCTCGCCCTCGATGTCCTCGGCGATGATCAGCAGCGGCTTGCCCATCTGGGCGACCTTCTCGAGCACCGGGAGCAGGTCCTTCATCGAGCTGATCTTCTTGTCGTGGATCAGCACGACGCCGTCCTCGATGACCGCCTCCATCTTCTCCGCGTCGGTCACGAAGTAGGGCGAGAGGTAGCCGCGGTCGAACTGCATCCCGTCCACCGTCTCCAGCGTGGTCTCGAGGCCCTTGGCCTCCTCCACCGTGATCACGCCGTCCTTGCCCACCTTCTCCATCGCGTCGGCGATGATGTCGCCGATCGTGGCGTCGTTGTTCGCCGAGATGGCCCCGACCTGGGCGATCTCCTTCTTCCCGGCCGACGGCACCGACATCTTCTTCAGCTCCTCGAACACCACCTCGACGGCCTTGTCGATGCCCCGCTTGAGGGCCATCGGGTTCACGCCGCTGGTGACGTTCTTCAGCCCCTCGCGGAAGATCGCCTGCGCCAGCACCGTCGCCGTCGTGGTGCCGTCGCCCGCGATGTCGGAGGTCTTGGTCGCGACCTCCTTCACCATCTGCGCGCCCATGTTCTCGATCGGGTCGGGCAGCTCCACTTCCTTGGCTACCGTGACGCCATCCTTGGTCACGGTCGGGTTCCCGAACTTCTTGTCGAGGACGACGTTCCGGCCCTTCGGCCCGAGCGTCGCCTTCACCGCCTCCGCCAGCTGATCCACGCCCCGCTTCAGCTTGGCGCGCGCATCGACGCTGAAAACCAGCTCCTTCGCTGCCATGTCGTGCTCCTCCTCGTGCGGACGCTCAGCCGATCTTGGCGAGGACGTCCGACTCCTTGATGATCAGGATGGTGTCGGTCTCGATGGTCACCTCGGTGCCGCTGTACTTCCCGTACAGCACCCGGTCGCCGACCTTCAGCTCCATCGGGACGTGCTCGCCCTTCTCAATGCGGCCCGGGCCGACTGCGATGATCTCCCCCTGCTGCGGCTTCTCCTTGGCGGTGTCCGGGATGTACAGCCCACCGCGCATCTGCTCGGTCTCCTCGAGCGGACGGATAGCCACACGATCAGCCAGGGGGTGCACCTTCCCC